>Ga0302326_10019541_pt1 | contig 13987 bp, 11 predicted proteins | sample Palsa_T0_3_FD_202264 | JGI IMG/M metagenome (GOLD analysis project Ga0302326, IMG submission 202264) | Peat permafrost microbial communities from Stordalen Mire near Abisko, Sweden - Palsa_T0_3 | ecosystem: Environmental > Terrestrial > Soil > Palsa > Peat permafrost | place: Sweden: Abisko... | reverse complement strand
AACAACTACGACAAGGGCGCCGCCGGCGTCTTCAACGGCACCGTGGGCGTGGTCACCGCGATGTCCCCGGAGGAGCACACCCTGACCGTGCGCACCGACGAGGACGAATCGGTCGACTACGGGTTCGACGAGCTGGACGAGCTGGCGCACGCCTACGCGGTCACCATCCACCGTTCCCAGGGCAGCGAGTACCCCGCGGTGGTCATCCCGCTCACCACCAGCTCGTGGATGATGCTGCAGCGCAACCTGCTCTACACCGGGGTCACCCGGGCCAAGCGGCTGGTCGTCCTGGCCGGCTCCCGCCGGGCCCTGGCCACCGCGGTCCGGACCAAGGGCGCGGGCCGTCGCTACACCGCCCTCGCCCATCGCCTGCTGGTCACCTAGCGTCGGCCACGCTCGCCACCGCCGCACCGAACCAACCCGGCTCACCCTGCCATCCCTGGAGCGCACTGTCGGTCACGCTTCCGGACGGTTCCGGCACCTTGCGTATCAACCGGGCCTTCGACGTCTGCGGCGCAGCCCCGGGCGCGGGCGCGTTCGTATCAGTGTGACGTGCGAGAAAGCCGGGACGCTCGAGACGACACATCAGACTATTCCCGACATAATCCGACATCTAACCTGGCGCGATGACCGACAGTCGACACTCGATTCAAAATTTTCCACCGAAAACCGAGTCTTGCACACAAAGTTGCCTACACTCTGTAGGGTAAGGGCCACTCCTTCGGCAGGCAGAGTGCGTGAACCCACCGCCGACGTGGGCTTCCACACCGGCAACGGCTTACGCATCCCGCCGCTTCGGTGGGGTCATAAACCGTGTCCGGTCGCGGTCGCGGTGCGGACGACGCTCCTGCGAGGCTGCACCAGACGCCGCTAGGCCTGAAGGGAGGGGCGTCCCGCCCGGGCCTGACCCATGCGGCCCGGTCCGTTCAGGGCGCTTGACCAGTCACAGGTCGATATCCGGTATTCACCCGTGCCAACCGCGGGTTCGATCGCGCCAGAAAATGAGCGGAATCACTCGCAGAGAGCAAAGCATTACTCACTCGAACGAGAGGAACGCGCCTTGCGTGCCAACCATAGCGGCGACAGGCCGAAACGGTACCGCTCGCTAGCGATCGTCACACCGATCGCGCTCATCACGGGAGGGGTGCTCGCCATAGGCCCGGCGGCAGTCCTTGCGGCGACCCCCGCTGCCGCATCGGTAACCACCCCCGCGGCCACACCTACGCAGAACGACTGGGTGTTTTCCTGCGGCAAGGCCTTCACGCCCGGAAAGCAGAAGTGCCTGGTCATCAAGAATGTGGCCGCCCATCCGACCGCGCAGACCGTGAGCCCAGACGCGATCCCCTCCGGTGAGGGCTACGGGCCTTCGCAGTTCCAGGCCGCGTACAACCTGACCGCGGCGTCCGCCGCCGACGGCGCGGGCACCACCGTCGCGGTGGTCGACGCCTACAACGACCCGACCGCCGCCGCCGACCTGGCCACCTACCGGGCCGCCGCGGGCCTGCCCGCCCTGACGTCGGGCCAGTTCACCCAGTACAACCAGACCGGCGGGACCTCGCCGCTGCCCGCCACGGCCCCGGCCGATGACGACTGGACCCTGGAGGAATCCCTCGACGTCGACATGGTCTCGGCGATCTGCCCGCTGTGCAAGATCGACCTGGTCGAGGCCACCAACGACACCGGCAACGGCCTGTACGTCGCCGAGGAGACGGCCGCCACCACGCTGGGCGCCAAGTACATCTCCAACAGCTGGGGCGGAAGCGAATCATCTTCCGATCTCACGTACGACTCCGAGTACTTCGGCGTATCGGGTGTGGTCTACACCGCGTCCGCCGGTGACTCCGCCTACAGCGGCGGCGTGATCTACCCGGCCACCTCGCCGCACGTCGTCGGAGTTGGCGGCACCACCTTGGACACCGCGTCCAACTCGCGCGGCTGGACCGAGAGTGTCTGGGAGACCAGCTCTACCGAGGGCACCGGGTCAGGCTGTTCCTCCAACGAGCCCCAGCCGGCCTGGCAGGCCGCCCTCTCGGTCATCACCGCCGTCTGCTCGCACCGCGTCGACAATGACGTCGCAGCCGACGCCGACCCCAACACCGGTGCCGCGGTTTACGACACCACCAACGGTAACGGCGGCTGGAACGAAGTCGGCGGCACCAGCGAGTCCTCGCCGATGATCGCCGCGGTCTTCGCGCTGGCCGGCAACAACGGCAACGGCGGCGAAAACGCGGCCGACTCGATCTACACCCACACCAGCAATCTCTACGACGTGACCACCGGCAGCAACGGCAGCTGCGGCAGCTCGCTCCTGTGCACCGCGAAGACCGGCTACGACGGCCCGACCGGCTGGGGCACCCCAGACGGCCTGACCGCGTTCCAGAGCACCTCCACGACCGGCAACACGGTCACGGTCACCAACCCGGGCACCCAGACCGGCACCGTGGGCACCGCGGTCAGCCTGCAGATTCACGCGACCGACTCCGCCTCCGGCCAGACGCTGACCTACAGCGCCACCGGCCTGCCGGCGGGCCTGTCGATCAACTCCAGCACCGGACTGATCACTGGCACGCCTACCACCTCCGGTTCGAGCAGCGTGACGGTCACCGCCAAGGACACCACCGGAGCCACCGGATCGGCGTCCTTCACCTGGACCATCAACTCCGCGACCGGTAACACGGTCACGGTCACCAACCCGGGCACCCAGACCGGGACCGTGGGTACCGCGGTCAGCCTGCAGATCAAGGCGACCGACTCCGCCTCCGGCCAGACGCTCACCTACAGCGCCACCGGCCTGCCCGCGGGCCTGTCGATCAGCTCCACCACCGGCCTGATCACCGGCACGCCCACCACCGCCGGCTCGAACAGCGTGACGGTCACCGCCAAGGACACCACCGGAGCCACCGGATCGGCGTCCTTCACCTGGACCATCAGTTCCTCCGGTTCGGGCTGTACCTCGGCGCAACTGCTCACCAACCCGGGCTTCGAGACCGGTTCCATATCACCGTGGACATCCACTTCCGGTGTCCTCGCCAACACTGACGAGGGCGTGCCCGCGCAGGCGGGTAGCTGGCTGGCCTGGCTGGACGGCTACGGAGAGGCCCACACGGACACGCTCGCCCAGACGGTCACCATCCCGTCCACCTGCGTGAGCGCGGTGTTCACCTACTGGGTCGAAGTCAACTCGAGCACCACCAACACCGCGAACAAACTGGTCCTGGAGGTCCTGAACTCCTCAGGCACCGTGCTTCAGACCGTCCCGGTGGTGACCGCTGCGAACAACGACAGCGCGTACGTCGAGTACACCACCAACCTGGCCAGCTACATCGGCCAGAAAATCACCCTCAAGTTCATCGGCACCGAAGTTAGTGGTGGGAACACCAACTTCTTCGAGGACAGCAACGCGCTGAACGTCCACTGACCTGACGCGCACCCGACCGGGTGGCCGTATCCGATACGGCCACCCGGTCACGCGTGTTCAGCCCTGGTTCGTCCCGGCTCCGGCCCGGATGGGCCCGGTGATCGTCAGGTAGACGGGCCCGGCGTGCGAGCAGGCTCGGATGCGGAACGCGGCATACGTGGCCCGCTTCTGCCCGTCTAGGTAGACGCGCAATTCGACGGCCGTGTCCACGGATCCGCACCGGCTCCCGGCGCTGACCAGCCGGTCATGGTAGGCGAGGGTCGTGTGCGCGGTGGCACCAGGCGCGAGGACCACCCGGGGCGCGACGGTCAGCAGGGGCCGGCCCGCCGGGCTGCCGAGCCGGACCCCGGCCCGGCTGATCGCGGACACGACCGGGTAACCGGACAGGGAGCAGGTGTACCTGCCGGTGTTTGTGAAGTCCAGCGGGTAGTAGGTGGTGCCGGATGCTTCGTGGCCATGGTTGACCGCGACCCTGGCGCGGATCGTGTTCGCGGTGCACGCAGAGATGTTGGGCGCCGCACGCGCGGCAGGGGAGGAGGACGCTGCGTAGGCGGCCGAGGCGATGCCGCCTGTTGCGGCGGCCACGGCCGCGGCCGCGAACAGTCGTAGGGTGATGGAGCGAGCGCGCAGGTAGCTCATGAATATTCGTCCTTACTGCACGGAACCCATGCCCTCAATCAGGGAGCGGTGCGGTTCTCGACGCGAGCGTGGCAGGTTAGGAACGAGAGCCCCGAATCTGGCTATCGCCACCCACGCTACCATCAGCGATGCGAGTTACCGAGCCTGAGCCGGGCCGGCGCCGATGGATCGTCTGGCCGAGAGTCACATCGCGTGTTGCCAGTCCACCTCTCGGTCTGCCGCCTTTGCCATCGCGTCCTGGGAGAACTCGGCGACCAGCTCGCCGTCGGGGGTAAAGACCTGCCCCCGGCCGAGGACCCGGCCGCTCGCCGCCTTGTCAGCCCAGTGCGCGAGCAGCAGCCACTGCGAAACATCGAACGGCTCGGCGAAGTGGATCGTATGACCGATGACTCCGGTGTTGAGCGTGCGGTGCGCTTGGTGGATGTCGACCTTGTCCCGGTGCGCGCTGAACGCCAGCCCGATGATGTTGCCGCACGTGGACCAGCTCAGCACGGCCTGGTTCGCGGCGGGAGTGCCCAGCGCCTCGTCGAATCGGTGCCAGGCGTACATCACCGGTACCCCGTCCACGATGCGATCACCTGGCACCGGGCGCCAGTCCACCCCGGGGAAGGCCAGGCCACTGGGCTGGGACTCCAGCTCGCCGGGACCCGGCAGATCGGCCGGCACGTCTGGCTGGTGCCGCATCAGGTCGGGGTCCTGCGAGGTCATCAGCACGAGCGAGCGGCACAGCAGCCGCCCGTCCTGGTAGGCGGTGATCGAGTCGCTGCCCCACGTCCGCCCGGTGTGCAGCACCTCCACGTGCAGCTCGATCGGCTTGGTATAGGAGCCGACCCGGGAGAACAACGTATGGATCGAGCGCGGCGACTTCTCGCGTTCTTCCCTGGCCTCCGCCGCCATCAGCATCTGGGCGATGTACTGGCCGCTGAACACGACGTCGCGGCCCTCCGCCGATTCCGCCGGCTGAGTGACCTCGAACCGCCCGTCGCCCATGTCGGTCAGCCGCAGCACATCGGGAAGATCGGCCATTGCGCTCAGGTCCCCTCTTGGTTCCGCCACACGCGCTTCGATGAGCGTCGCAGCTACAGGATCGAATGATTCGATAATTTTAGTTTCTTTGACTCATAATCCGCAAGATCGCACCGGCAGCTATCGACCGCCGCTGCCGGGGCACGCGGCATGGGTACCAGCGGGTGGTGGGGTGCCTGTTATCCGGCCTGGGCCGCCAGCAGTCCGGTGGCGCGGTCGATCTCGTCGTCGGTGTTGTAGTAGTGCGGGGAGAACCGGATCAGCGGATGGACGGCGCGGTCCTGCGTGTCGAGCGGGTTGTGCTCGGGCACGGTGGTGCTGACGTTGAGCCCGGCCCGCCTCAGGGCGGCCGCGACTTCGTCGGCGGGCCGGTTGGCGACCTTGGCCGTGACGATGGCGCAGCGGGTCTGGCCCAGGTCGTGGGTGGAGACGCCCGGCAGCTCGCCGAGCTGGTCGCGAAGCCGGGTGCCCAGCGTGACGGCGCGCTGGGCGATCGCGGGCAGGCCCAGGTCGAGGGCTTGCCGCACGGCCGCGCCTAGGCCCAGGACGTTGACGTAACTGTGCTCCCAGGTCCCGAAACGGCGGGCACCCTGTGCCCAGGTGAACCCCCCGTGCCCGTCCCAGGTCGCGGATCCGATCTCGGCCACGAACGGGTCAAGCCGCTCAAGCGTCTCGGTGCGGACCCACAAGAACCCGGTTCCCCGCGGCCCGCGCAGGAACTTGCGGCCGGTGCCGGTGAGCATGTCGCAGCCGATCGCCGCCACGTCGAGCGGGAGCTGGCCTACCGACTGGGTGGCATCCAGCAGGAACAGCGCACCGCAGGCCCGGGCGATCTTCCCGATCTCGGCCACCGGCTGGACCAGGCCGCCGCTGGTGGGCACGTGGCTGACCCCGATCAGCCGGGTCCGCTCGTCGGCCATGGCGGCGAGCGCGGCCACGTCCAGCTGGCCATACCGGTCGTTGGGCACCACGACCACTTCGGCGCCCGTGCGCTCGGCGGCCTGCCAGTAGGCCAGCACGTTGCTGCCGTATTCGGCGCGGCCGGTCAGGATCCGGTCACCCCGGCCCAGCGGCACGGAGTAGAACGCCGCGTTCCAGGCATGGGTGGCATTGTCGAACAACGCCACCTCCTCGCTTCGCCCGCCGACCAACTCGGCGATCGCGGCATACACGGCAGCGATCCCCTCCCGGGCCTGGTCGGCGGCCTCGTACCCGCCGATCTCGGCCTCCAGCCGCAGATGGCCGGTCATCGCGTCCAGCGTCGGCTGCGCCATCAGCGCGGCCCCGGCATTGTTCAGGTGGATGCGGTGCGCGCACCCGGGTGTCTGTGCCCGCAGGGCGTCAACGTCCATCATCGCGTGCGCTCCCATTCCGTCTGCCATGCGACGGCGGATCCCTGTCGGCCGGCCGCGCGATATTAAGCTAGTGCCACCCTCAGAAACGTTCGCCTCGTACGCCTCACCAATTGCCCGCCGCTCGTCTCACGTGGGGCGCTCGAAGGATCGTGGACCGCCACCACGTTGTGTAAGCGTTCCAAAATAAGGCGCGTTTCCGGCGTGTCTGAGGTCAGCGATGTGCTTAGACGGCGCGCTGCGGTTCCGCGGCCTAGGCCGTGGCGGGTATTTGCCCGTTTTACGGCTTTCTTTCGCATGCTGAGCGCGCCGGTTACCAGGTCGGTAGCCCTTTGTGCCAGTTCTACGACTTCACCTTCGGCTGACATCGCGGTGCCGAGGACGCCATTAAGGCTGGACGTCCGCACCTTCCCGGGGCGAAGCTAGCCAGCAGGTGCCGGCAACTAAAGAAGGAAGGCCGCCGATGACGACGACCGCCCCGCAGACCGACGCAGCGACCGCAGCGACCGCAGCAACCGCCGCAACCGCCGCGACCGCGGTGACCACCTGGCTCGCCGAGTTCAATGCGGCCCTTATCGCGAACGACCCGGCCCGAGCCGCCGCCCTGTTCACCGAGGACTGTTTCTGGCGCGACCTCATCTCCTTCACCTGGAACATCCGGACCTTCGAGGGCCGCGCCGAGATCACCCGCATGCTCCAAGCCACGCTGCCGCGGGTGCAGCCCGCCGGCTGGACGGTCACCGACGGCGAGGAACCCGCCGAGACCGGCGGCATCACCGAGGCCTGGATCGATTTCGAGACCTCGGCCGGCCGGGGACACGGCCACCTGCGGCTGCGCGGCGGCCAGTGCTGGACCCTGCTCACCACCCTCTACGAGCTCAAAGGCTATGAGGAGCCGAACGGCGAGCGGCGCCCGATGGGCGCCGAGCACGGCGCGAACCCCGACCGGACCACCTGGCTGGAGGATCGCGAGGCCGAGCGGCAGAACCTGGGGGTCACCGAGCAGCCGTACGTGCTGATCGTCGGCGGCGGCCAGGCCGGCATCGGGCTCGCGGCCAGGCTCCGCCAGCTCAGCGTGCCCACGATCGTCATCGACAAGCGCGCCCGCCCGGGTGACCAGTGGCGGAGCCGGTACAAGTCGCTCTGCCTGCACGACCCCGTCTGGTACGACCACATGCCGTACCTTAAGTTCCCGGACAACTGGCCGGTATTCTCGCCCAAGGACAAGATCGCCGACTGGCTTGAGTCCTATACCAAGGTCATGGAGCTGAATTACTGGCCGAGCACCGAGGCCAAGAGCGCCAGCTACGACGAGGCCAGCAAACAATGGACGGTTAACGTCGAACGCGGCGGCGAACCGGTGGTGCTGCACCCCAAACAGCTCGTCCTGGCCACCGGAATGTCCGGCCGGCCCAATATCCCGTCCTTCCCCGGCATGGACATATTCCGCGGCGACCAGCACCACTCGTACGCCCACCCGGGCCCGGACGCCTACCAGGGCAAACGGTGCGTGGTCATCGGGTCTAACAACTCGGCGTTCGACATCTGCGGCGCGCTGTGGGAGAACGGCGCGGACGTGACGATGGTGCAGAGGTCATCCACCCATATCGTCCGGTCCGCGACGCTGATGGACATCGGTCTGAGCGCTCTTTATTCCGAACGGGCCGTGGCTTCAGGTATCACAACCGGAAAAGCCGACCTTATCTTCGCTTCCATTCCGTACCGGATCATGCACCTGTTCCAGATTCCGCTGTACGACCAGATGCGGGAACGGGACAAGGACTTCTACGACCGGCTGGAAAAGGCCGGCTTCGACCACGACTGGGGCGAAGACGGCTCCGGGCTGTTCATGAAGTACCTGCGCCGCGGGTCTGGCTACTACATCGACGTCGGCGCCGCCGACCTGGTGGCCAACGGCGACGTGAAGCTCGTCCGGGGCCAGGTTGACCACCTGACGCAGGACGCGGTGGTCCTGGCCGACGGCACCGAGCTGCCCGCCGACCTCGTCGTCTACGCCACCGGCTACACCTCGATGAACGGGTGGGCGGCCGAGCTGATTTCCCGGGACGTCGCGGACAAGGTCGGCAAGTGCTGGGGGCTGGGCTCCGACACCACCAAGGACCCCGGCCCGTGGGAGGGCGAGCAGCGCAACATGTGGAAGCCGACCCAGCAGGAAGCCCTCTGGTTCACCGGCGGCAACCTGCACCAGTCCCGGCACTACTCGCTCTTCCTCGCGCTGCAGCTCAAGGCCCGTCAGGCCGGCGTGCCGACCCCCGTCTACGGCCTGCAGGAGGTCCATCACCTGAGCTGACCCGGTCTGCAACCGTTCTGCACCCGGCCCGGTACCCCGCTGCTACCGGGGTCGGGGATCGTTGGCACGTGAGCGTTATCCGCAGGCGCACCGTGATCACGGCTGCGGTTACCTCGGTGGCGGCCGTCGCGATCCCCCCAGGAGTGCAGGAGCAGACGGTGAGCTACGTATTCGCCGATGAGTTCAACGGCCCGGCGGGGTCGCCGCCTGACCCCTCGAAGTGGCAGCACGAGACGGGCCGGTGGACCGACAACAACGAGCTGGAGACCTACACCGACGCCGTCGCGAACGCCTACCTCGACGGCCAGGGCCACCTGGTCATCAAGGCCCTCAAGGGGGCCGGCGGGCACGGCGGCTATACCTCGGCCCGGCTGACTACCGAGGGCCTGTTCGCCCGGAACCACGGGAACTTCGAGGCGCGGATCAAGTTCGATCGCGCGACCGGAGCCTGGCCTGCCTGGTGGATGCTCGGCTCGGACTACCCCACGGTCGGCTGGCCGCGGTGCGGCGAGATCGACATGATCGAGGTCTACGGCCAGCCGGGCTGGTCTCCGGACTCGACCGTCCATACCGCCGACCACAACGGGAACGACACGACCAAGGAAATGCCGGTCCCGGGCGGCGTCGACACCGGCTGGCACACCTGGCACCTGCGGTGGGACGGCAATACCGGGCAGATCCAGTTCTCCAAGGACGGCGAGGTCTACCTGACCGTCAATCCGGGTGAGCTGCCCAACTGGCCGTTCGGTGTGCCGGGGGCTCGCGGCGGGAACGCATTCATGATCCTCAACCTGGCCATCGGCGGTGACGGCGGCGGCCCGGTGCCCGAGAGCTTCACCCAGTCGACCATGACGGTCGATTACGTCCGGGTCTGGTAGGCCATCGGTAAATCCCGTGTGAACAAACTGCCGGTAACCGTTTGGTCTCTGCCGGTCCCGGGCATGGGGCCGGTTCGGATCGGATCAGACCTGGATCCCAGGAGCATGCCATGAGCAGTCCCGACAAGTCTCGTCACGTTGAGGTCAAGGAAGGTGGCCAGACGGTCGCCGCGGCCGAGGTTACGACTTCGGATGGTCCCGAGGGGACCGTCCGGGCCTCGCTGCTGCCCGCTCACGGGCACGCGCCGCCGGGTAGCCGGGCGGGCCTGGTCGATGCGGTGATGGATCTGCCCGAAGTGCAAGCCAGCTCGCGGCTGGAGGCCACCGTTCCGCTCGGCGACGCCGACTCGCTGCAGCGACTGCGGGAGCGGACCCAGGACCCGGTCACCCGCCCGGCCGGCTCGACCGCTCTGGTAGATGCGGACATACCGCCCGCCGGCCAGACACCCGCCTCGTGATCGCTACTGGGTGACAGGTCCCGGTGGTCATCAGGATCGGTACGTCGGGCTGGAGTTACGACCACTGGCACCCCGAGTTGTACCCCCCGGGGCTTCCCGCCCGGGACCGGCTGGCCCGCTATGCGGCCGCCTTTCCCACCGCCGAGCTCAACAGCAGCTTCTACCGCTGGCCCCGGGCCGCGGCGTTCAGCAGCTGGCGGGATAGATTGCCGGACGGCTTCCGGCTGTCGGTCAAGGCACCTCGGGGCCTGACCCACGGCCGCAAGCTGTACGCGCCGGAAGGATGGCTGCAGCGCATCGCGGCAGGCTGGCACGAACTGGGTGATAAACGGGCGGTGCTGCTGGTCCAGCTGCCGCCCTCGCTGCCGCGTGATGATGCCCGGCTGGCGTATTTCCTCGGGCTGGTCCCGGACTGGATGCGGGTGGCGGTGGAGTTTCGGCACCGCAGCTGGCACGGCGAGCAGACCTTCGCGCTGCTGGAAGCGCACGGGGCCGCGTATTGCGTGATGAGCGGGGCGGACCTGCCGTGCACGCTGCGCGCCACCACCGATTTCGTCTACCTGCGGATGCACGGCCCGGATCATCATCACCTGTACGCCGGCTCCTACCCCGACGCCGACCTGACGTGGTGGGCTGACCGGATCCGGGAATGGGACCTGGCCGGCCACGACGTGTTCGTGTACTTCAACAACGATGGCAACGCCAACGCGGTACGCAACGCGCGGACCCTCCTTGCGCTGCGCCTAGCCGCAAACAGCACGCGGGGCTGAACAGAAGCGGCCAATCCACGCTCCAATCGTGACCCGCGTTCCGAAGAAAGAATGATGCGGATATAACGCTCCGTAGCAGGTATTGAAAGAATCGCCGCCCGGTCTTGCGGCCGACGTGGCCCCGGTTAGTGCGGGCCTGTAGGGACCGATGGCAACGGCGTGGTTGTACGCTGGTCTGGCTTGGATTGTATACGTTGATGCGCCAGAGATCAGTGGAAGGAATCGAGCGTCCGTGGCTCAGAAAATTCAGACCCTATTCATCGATGACCTTGACGGCAGTGCCGCCGAAGGCACCCTCCGTTTCGGTCTGGACGGTACCGAGTATGAGATCGACCTCAACGAGAAACACGCCGAGGCCCTGCGGGAAGCACTTGCGCGTTATGTGAGCGCGGCCCGGCGGGTCAGCGGTGCTACTCGTCGGCCGGCGCGAACCGGGCGCCGGGCTCCGGCGGCCGGGCCGAACACCACCGAAGTCCGTGAGTGGGCCAAGGCCCAGGGCATCGAGGTAAAAGACCGCGGCCGAGTGCCCGCCGACCTGGTGGTCAAATTCAAGACCGCCACCGGGCAGTAAGACCCGGCTAAAACGGCCATACTCATCGACGGATCAGGCACGCCTACCAAAACCTGCCAGGCCGCGGCCGCCGCCCAGTTGATCCGAATGCGTAAAAGGGAGGAGTCTGCACTCAGCCGGCGGGGGCGACCGTTTCGATGCCGGCCTGAATTCCCGCCCCCGCCTGCTCGAGCGCTCGGGCCCTTCGCCAGCGCCGCCGGTCACTAGCATCGGGCAGGATGGACGCATGCCAGGTTCGCGTCTGCCGGTCATCGACGTGGGCCCGCTGGTCGGTCGCGGGTCGGCTGCGGCGCGCGCCGGCGTGGCCGGGCAGATCCAGGCCGCCTGCCGCGGGCGCGGCTTTTTCTACGTCACCGGCCACGGCGTGCCGGCCGGGCTGCTGGACCAGCTGGCCGAGGCCAGCGCCGAGTTCTTCGCCCTGCCGCTGGCCGACAAGCTGGAGATCGCCATGGAGCGCGGCGGCCGGGCCTGGCGGGGGTTCTTCCCGGTCGGCGCCGAGCTCACCTCCGGGCGGCCCGACCTGAAGGAGGGCCTGTACTTCGGCACCGAACTGCCCGGCGATGACCCGCGGGTCCGAGCCGGGGTCCCGCTGCACGGCGGCAACCTGTTCCCGCGGCAGGTCCCGCGGCTACGCCCGCTGGTGCTGGCTTACCTTGACGCGCTGGCCAGCGCGGGCCAGGCCGTCCTGGCCGGGGTGGCGCTGAGCCTGGGCCTGGACGCCGGGTACTTTGCCACCGGGTACACCGCGGACCCCACCCTCTTGTTCCGGATCTTCCACTACCCGCCGTCCCCGCCGCAGACCCAGGACTGGGGCGTGGGCGAGCACACCGACTACGGGCTGGTGACCCTGCTCGCCCAAGATGACCGCGGCGGGCTGCAGATCGCCGCGCCCGAGGGCTGGATCGATGCCCCGCCCATCCCCGGCACGCTGGTCTGCAACATCGGCGACATGCTCGACCGTCTGACCGGCGGCTGGTACCGGTCGACGCCGCACCGGGTCCGCAACCTCAGCGGGCACGATCGCCTCTCGTTCCCGTTCTTCCTGGACCCGGGCTTCGCCGCCGAGGTGCCGCCGCTGCCCGACCGGGCGGCCGCCGGCGACGGCGGCCGCCGGCGCTGGGACGGGGCCGACCTGCGGGCCTTCACCGGCACCTACGGCGACTACCTGCTGGGCAAGGTGTCCAAGGTCTTCCCCGAGCTCCGCCGCGACGTCCTGGGGTAGCTGCCGGGTCCGCGCTACGTGGCGCCGGTTCCGGTCAGGCCGAAACCAGGTCGCACACGAAGATGAGGGTCTCGCCCGGCGCGATCACGCCCCCGGCGCCCCGGTCTCCGTAGGCCAGGTCCGGCGGGATGATCAGCTGCCGGCGCCCGCCGACCTTCATGCCCTGCACGCCCTGGTCCCAGCCGGTGATGACCTGCCCGGCGCCGAGCCGGAACTCCAGCGGGTCACCGGTATTCCAGCTGGCGTCGAATTCCTCCCCGGTGGAATACGCGACCCCGACGTAGTGGACCCTGACCAGGTCACCCGGGCGCGCCACGCCGCCGTCTCCTTCCCAGATGTCGGTGACCTGCAGTTCGGCCGGCGGTTCGCCGCCGGGAAAGTCGATCTCCGGCCTGGTGATGCTCATACTCGCCCTCTCCTGGAGTTGCTGACCGCCCGAGCTTACGCGGCCAGCAGATTGGATAGGGACGCTTCGGCTACCCGGAAACCCCCTGACGGAACGCGGCGAGCGCATCCGGATAGCCGGCCAGCTGGTACGGCGGCACCCCTCGCAGGGACGGGCCGGCGTAGCTCGGCACGGTCAGCGGCACCAGCGGGACGCTGAGGATGAGCTGGTAGCCGGCGTCCTGCCAGGGGGCCAGCACCGGCTGCGCGGAGGAATCGGAGACGGGCTGGTGGTCGTCCAGGAACGCCTCGGCGTACTGCAGCCGGCCGCCGAGCAGCAGGCCCAGGTCGTTGACCCCGGCCGGGTTTCCCGCGTACGCGCCCAGGCCGGCCAGCACCGGGCCGGGCGGGAGGACCTGATCAGCGACCACGTGCTCGACCGCCCAGTAGACGCCGATCGCGTGGTGGGCGTGCAGCCAGGTGAGCATGCGGGTGATGAACGCCGGGTCGTCATGGCCGCCGAAGCTGTGGAAGTCCAGCCCCCACTCCGGGATCGCGATCGGCTTGCCGGTGAGCTGGGACAGCCGGGCGAGCCAGTCCAGGCCGCCGGGCTGGGTAAGGATCTCCTGCCACTTCGCGTCGTGGTCCAGCTGCCCCGACGCGGTGTGCGGGTAGGTGTTGTCCGGGCCGCCGTACCAGTCGTAGACGTCCGTGCCCACCAGGTCCACGTAGCCGGCGCCGGGCCACGCCTCGATCGCCGCGGCGGTGCCGGGGAAGACGGTCCACAAGAACCGGAAGTGCTGCCCGGGCACCGACCGCATGGCGTCCACGGCGTGCCGCCAGGCCAGGGCGTAGCAGCCCGGCTCGGTGCGCGGGCATTTCTGCTCGCTCCAGTTGTACCAGCCGCCGGTCATCTCCCGGCCGAGGTCGATGATGGCGCCGGCGAAGCCGTCCTTCA
>Ga0302326_10019540_pt1 | contig 13988 bp, 9 predicted proteins | sample Palsa_T0_3_FD_202264 | JGI IMG/M metagenome (GOLD analysis project Ga0302326, IMG submission 202264) | Peat permafrost microbial communities from Stordalen Mire near Abisko, Sweden - Palsa_T0_3 | ecosystem: Environmental > Terrestrial > Soil > Palsa > Peat permafrost | place: Sweden: Abisko... | reverse complement strand
CGCCAGCCACATGATCCGTTGCCGGCGACGCACTCAGTCAGAGGCCTTACAGTTGGAGAAACATTGACCATGGACATCGCGGATAGTTTCTCAAATTCGACCGGCACTATCGATCTCATGCACCATCAGCGAGATCGTTACATTGCTTGCTGCGTATTCGACTGCAAGCAAGAGATTGCCCTATTGGACCCCGGCCCCTCCTCCACCCTCCGCAACCTGCTGCAGCATCTGAACCGCATGGGAATTGGAATTTCAGACGTTGGCGCCATCCTTCTCAGCCACATACATTTTGATCATGCCGGCGTAACTGGATCCCTCATCGAGCTAAACCCTAAAATCCGTGTCTATGTTCATGAGAGAGGTGCCGCACACCTCATTGACCCCAGGCGCTTGCTGAGGAGCGCGTCACAGGTCTTGGGCTCAAACATAGAAGACTTCTGGGGGCCGTTCCAAGCGGTACCATCCCGAAATCTGAACGTATTGAATGGCGGTGAGGAAATCACCCTGGGAGCGAGAAGATTCCAGGTCCTCTATACTCCTGGACACGCGCCCCACCATGTCAGCTACTTCGAGCCTGACAGCAAAGTTGCGTTCGTGGGCGACGCAGCCGGCATTAGGATTTCTGACTCTTTTGTGTGCCCCGCGACGCCCCCTCCCGACATTGATGTGGAGCAAATCGACGAGAGCTTGAGTCTGATAGAAGCCTGGAAGCCACAGCGCTTGTTCTTGACTCATTTCGGCTTGGTGGGCAACGTCGAGTGGCATATGACGGAGTTTCGTGAACGCCTCCGGTCCTGGAGCGAATTTGTTCGCTTGTCGCTCGAACGACATGAGGACGACCTACACCGTGCTCAAGAATTCTCGGAAATGGTTGCGGCACAAGTGGCTTCGTGCGCTTCGCCACAGGAAGGCATTTGGTTCGAGCAACTCGTATCGTTTCGGAAAAATTGGTATGGATTGGCTCGCTACTGGCGGCGACAACGCGGATCCCGCGGCGCATTTCGGTCATGAAGACGATACCTGCGCATGCCCAGGTATGCTGCCCTGACAAGACAGCATTGCTGGTTGACGGAGCATGGCCCCTCGGACAGGCCGGTACGTACAAGAATTATTCGAAATCAGGAGTTCGCCTTTCCCGAAACGCGCGTAATCCTTCCTGAGCATCACGGCCGCGCACCCACTCCAGGAACGTGTCTACCTCAAGATCGATCGCTTCGGTCAAACCTCTTTCTGAGCCGCTTTCGACCAGATACTTCAGCGCTTTCAACCCCCCTTTGCTTTTTGTCGCGAGCGTTTGTGCAAACGCTGTACCCTGCTCCGCCAATTGAGTGAAGGGCACAGACCGGTACGCTAAACCCCAGGCGACTGCTTCCTGTCCGTTCAAACGGTCTCCGCTGAGCAACAATGCCAGGGCTCTTTGTCGGCCGATGAGCCGAGGTAACCGTTGAGATCCCCCGCCGCCAGGTATAAGTCCGAAATTGGAGTGTTGATCCCCAATCGTTGCGTTGTCGGCGACAATTACAACGTCGCAAGCTTGCATGAGCTCGAATCCACCAGCTAGCGCATAGCCGTGCACTGCTGCAACCACGGGAATCGGCGCTCGTTCAATAGTAAAGAACGCCCGGTTAATTTGTTCGATCAGCTCGCGCAGTTTGTCCGTCTCCGCCACATATCGCAAGTCCGCGCCAGCGCAAAAATGATCGCCCGCCCCTTCAATCAGAATGACGCGCGCCCGAGTTTCCAACTCGCGAACGGCCTGTTCCAGTTCAAGCACAACTGTGTAATTCAGGGCATTCAGTACCTGCGGTCGATTTAGCAGGACGTGTCCAACTTTTCCATCGACCCATACCTTGAGCGTCTGCCATTCCCTATTCATCTCGCACTCCAGTGATCAGCGGCTGGGTTTGTCCTGCGCAGGCTGAGGGGCATCGAGGACGCGCCGGATCTTCTCCACAACCCCCGCATCCTCAAGGCCTGTCGTATCGCCGCACGCTCCGCCCGTTGTGACAATCTCTTTCAACAAACGCCGCATGATCTTCCCGCTGGAGGTCTTAGGCAAAACATCACTGAAGTAGATGAAGCCAGGCACGGCAATCTTGCCGATTACGGCTTCGATTCGCCGGCAGATCTTCTCGCGCAGTTCCGCGGAGGGCGAGCAGCGAGATTGAAGCACGATGAATGCCAGTGGTATGGAACCCTTGAGCTCATCCGGCACACCGACGACCGCAGTTTCCGCAACGCCTTCACACTCCATGATGGCGCTCTCGATTTCCATCGTGCTCAACCTGTGTCCCGCCACATTGATCACATCATCGGTGCGGCCAACGACCCAGAAATGGCCGTCTTGATCCCGAACCGCGGCATCATAGGTACAGTAGTATCCCGGAATTCGCTGGAAATATTCGCGGACAAACCGCTCTGGTTCCTTCCACAGCCCGCGCGTCATCGCGGGGAAGGGCGCCCGCACCACCAGGTTCCCGGAAATGTTCGGGCCGAGAGAATTGCCTTCGTCATCGACCACGTCCATGCGAGCGCCCAGAAACGAACCGCCGCACGAGCCCGGTTTCATCGGACTCAGCCACGCTGCACCGGCCAGCGGACATCCCCCAAGCTCCGTCTGCCCCCACAGATTGTTGATATACGCGCGCTCCTTGCCCAGCTTCTCGTTGCTCCAATGCCAGGCCTCGGGATTAAACGACTCGCCGAGCACACACATCGTGTCGAGGTTGAACTGGTAACTCTCGACCAGATCGTCGCCGTGCCGCATCAATCCACGGATTACGGTCGGTGCCGTCATAAGCTTGTTGACGTGGTACTTCTGGAGCACCTTATAAAAGTGATCGGGCTGCGGGAAATCGAGAGCGCCGTCGTAAAAAATCGTCGTCACCCCATTCGCGAGAGCCCCGGCAATGCCCCAGATATGCATCGTCAACCAGCCGATATCGGCAGTGCACCAGAACACATCGTTCGCGTGATGATCCAAATGGTACTTCGCATATACGTAAGCATTCACGAGGAAGCCCATACCGGCATGGATCACACCCTTCGGTTTCCCCGTGGTGCCACTCGTATAAAAAACCAGGCCAGGTTCGTTGGCTTCGAGAGGCGCGGCCGGACACTCTGAACTGGCTTTAACCATCAACTCATCCCACCAATAATCCCGGCCAGCCTTCATCTCTACCGGGCTCCCGGTCCGCTTTACAACCGCAACCGTACGAACGCTCTCCAGGCCTTGAATAGCCTCGTCGACCTCCGCTTTAAGCGGGATCAATTTTCCGCGTCGGCGGATCGCATCGGCGGTTATGACTAACTTTGGCTCGAAAACTTCGATCCGGCTTCGCAATGCCGCCGACGAAAATCCTGAGAAAATCGTATTGAAAATCACGCCCAGACGAAAACAGGCGAGCACCGCGATCACTGCCTCAGGCACATTCGGCAGAAAAATCGCGACCGGATCTCCTTTTTTGACACCGAAACCAATCAACACGTTCGCGAAGCGGTTCACTTCGTGGTACAGCATTCGGTAGGTATAAAATTTTGTCTCGAAAGACTCACTTTCCCAGATCAGTGCGACCTTGTTGTCGGCGCCCCGACTCAAGTGACGATCGAGCATATTGGCGCATGGGTTCGCGATTCCACCGGAGAAATACTCGAAATGCGGCAGTTCCCCTTTGTGGATGGTGTGCCATGGCTTTAGCCATTCAAGTTCCGAGGCGACCTGGGCCCAAAAGCGATCCGGATCCGCCAATGACTCTGCCAGCAGTTTTTCAAATGCGGCGGCGCTGCCCGCGTGTGTTTTCGCCGCCCGCTCCGGATCGGGCGTCCGCAGCGCACTGTTTCGGATCATCGCGAATTCAGCGCCAGCTTCAACCATGATGGATCCGCTCGCTTCCAGTGGAACGAATTCTAGTCGGTTCAGGGCAGCCATCCGAGGCGCCGATAGCAGCGACGTTCTTGATGACCAGCCCATCGCCGCGTCCAGAGTCAGATGCGTTGCCCGCCGTTGAACCGGAGGGCCCCGGGGAGATCGGAGCTCCGGCCCGGCGATCCAGGCTTATTAGTGTTTCTGGCCAGCCGCATTCGATTGTGGCGCAACCCGAATGATGCCGACATTACCCTCAATTTCTATCTTAGTTCCATACTCTTGCGAATTCTTCTGTTGTGTCTTCAGAATCGTCTGCGCCACCTCCGCCGGAGCGATCCTCGGACTTCCGCGGTCCGCGTCTCGCCGCTCCCATCCCAACTCGATGGGATAGATACGAATCTCGGATAGTTGGTTCTTGTCGAATTTGGAAACAACAATCGCGCTTTGATAAATGGGGGCGAGACCGACGTGGTTCCAGAAGTTGGCAGCAAAAACTGCATCATCGGTGACGGCGGGATCCGAACTGTCTTCGAACTCTTCCTGCGAAGACGGCTGGACGGCGAGATTAATCTCAAAGAACAGATCTCCGAGACTGTGAAAGATAGGCCGATTCTTGTAGATCTCAACTCCCAGCATACGGTGCGGGCCAGTCCCAACCCATTCGTCCGCTCCAGCGTCAATCGCCTCCTTGGAGATTTTTGAGAGGAAGTCAGCCGGCGCCTCGTGAGCATGAATGGTCACAATCAGGAAGTCGCAATTTGCCTTTGCGTCCCGCACGGCTTGCAGAATTTCCCGTTCGTCTAACGGGTTCATCTTGTAGCTGAAGCCAGGCTTGTCTCCGATTTTGTAAAAAGTTCCGAAGAGGTAGAGTTCGTCCGGCGCGAGCTGAACCGGGAAATGGAAAACCGGCGCTGAAAGCGAGCTTGCCGCGACCTTTTGATTGAGTCCAGACTCCGCGCCGTATGCATAAGCGTCGTGAATTTTGCGCAGGGCATCCATTTGTTCCGCCGTCACAGTGCTGAACCGAACCAGACGGAGAGGATTCAGCCCTGCCCGGGCCGGCACTTTGCCATTCGCATTGATGGCTATCTGTTGCGGGTCTGAAATCGATGAATTAATGGAGATCAACCCCACGCGGCCCTTCGGCGTATCATAAAATTTTGCCTCCCGCGCTAGGTCGCGCGTCTCCCCATCGCCCGCATGAATGAGGCCAGCCTCATCGAGCCAATGATCCGTTTCCCGCGCTCCATCCATTCCCCAATCGCTCTGATGATTATTGGCCCGGCCCAGCATCTGGAAGCCCATTTCCTTCAGATCTTTCGCGACTCCAGGTTCTCCACCCAACGCCCAATAATGGCTGATTATGTTTTGGGGCACTTTATATCGGCGATAGTCCACAATTCCGCCCTCGAAGTTACCCATGGCCAGGTCTGAAGCGTGCAGAATCGCAGCGATCGGCTTGTTCTCCGGATTTGGCGTTGCCGGATGGCTCAGGATGATGTCACCCACCGACGCGACAGTAAATCCGTCCGGAACATTAGTGGAGAGTGTTTGGGAAGGATCCCGGCCTTGTTGCTGCGCGGAAACCACCGTCCCCGGGTAAAACCAGAAGCCGACGGCCAGGCAGCCTCCAACAAAACCGGCTGCAATGGAAAATCGCGCTAAGGACCGACAAGGCTGCATATTTCACTCTCCTGTGCAGGACGACCGTTCAAAACTCAACTGTAGTTATGTCGCGATCAGTTTGCAAAGATCTAAATTTCCGTCCATCGCCTCTTCGCATCTTTGGCATGCAGCAATAAACCGACGCGCCGGCCTCAAAAAGCAAACTGAAAACCGAGGTACTCTAGCATTGCACTTTGTGCGTGTCAACACATAACACTGTAATATCGTGTAAACAAAACGGGGACGCTTAGCATGCGCTGAGGGAGCGATCTCAACCTGAGGCCCGCAGTATCGGCTAAGCGCGCTATGCCAAAGCTTGCGGAATAGAACCACGTTGCTTTTCTATGCAGGCCTGAGAAGCCTGCAATTCCTGAAAAAACACTCGCCGCGGGTAAGCCCGAAAAGACCACGTAGCGGCGGACGCATTCGTCCGCGCGCCGAGCGAAGCCAAAACAAGTTGTTACTTGTGTGGTAAAGGGCCTTAGGCCAGTCTCAGCGGAGCGCAGCTCAGTTACATAGTCTTCAGTGCGGGGTTGACCCGTAACTTTGCTTCCGTCGCTCGCTGCACATCGTCAACCGTCAGCCCGGGCGCAATCTCTTCCAGCAGGAGCCCTTCCGGAGTAACTCGCATGTAAGCCATCTCGGTGACGATCGTGTCCACGACTTTTACGCCGGTCAGCGGCAGCGTGCATTTCTTCAAAATCTTCGGCTGGCCATCTTTCGTGGCATGCTCCATGGCGATGATCACGCGCCGCGCACCGGCAACCAGGTCCATGGCTCCGCCCATGCCTTTGACCATTTTTCCAGGAATCATCCAGTTCGCCAGATTGCCGAGTTCGTCCACTTCCATCGCGCCCAGAACGCTGAGATCAACATGGCCGCCGCGAATCATCGCGAAAGAATCGGCGCTCGAAAAATAAGCTGTGCCCGCGAGTTCGCTAATCGTTTCCTTGCCCGCGTTAATCAGGTCCGCATCCTCATACCCGTCCACAGGATAAGGCCCAATACCAAGCATCCCATTCTCGGATTGCAGAATGACGTCCATGCCCGGCGGAACGTAATTGGCAATTAGCGTGGGCAATCCAATGCCGAGGTTGACGTAGTATCCATCGCGCAATTCGCGGGCTATGCGCTTGACGATGCGTTCGCGTTTGTCGAGGTCTTTGGTGACTTTGGGCAAGGTTGACATATTTTCTCAGGCTCTGGCCACGGTTCTCTTTTCGATCCTTTTCTCAAACGTCTCCCCTTGAAAAATTCGTTTCACGTAGACACTCGGCGTATGCACCGTGTCGGGATCAAGTTCCCCCGGATCGACCAGATGCTCGACTTCGGCAATGGTGATCTTGGCCGCGGTCGCCATCATGGGATTGAAATTGCGCGCAGTTTTGCGATAGATGAGATTGCCCCACTTGTCGCCCTTCCACGCTTTGATGAAAGCAAAATCGGCTTTCAGCGCCCGCTCCATGATGTAGGGACGACCATCGACCTCGCGCGCTTCCTTGCCCTCCGCCACCACCGTCCCCACGCCCGTGGGCGTAAAGAACGCCGGAATGCCAGCCCCTCCGGCCCGAATGCGCTCGGCAAACGTTCCTTGCGGCACCAGGTCGAGCTCGACCGTGCCATTCAAAACCATCTTTTCCAGCAGCTTGTTCTCGCCGACATAGGTTCCAATATGCCGCCGAAGTTGGCCGTTCGCCAAAAGCATTCCGATTCCAAAGCCATCGACGCCCGCATTGTTACTGATCGTAGTGAGGTTCTTGACACCCTTGTCGACGAGAGCCCGAATCAGGTTTTCCGGAATCCCGCACAAGCCGAATCCGCCGACCATGATGCTGGCCCCGTCAAACACATCCTGGATCGCCTCGTTAGCGCTCGCAACCACCTTGTGCATAGCAAAAGAATTCTATCGGAAATTCGAACCTGTGGTCATCCGGGTAATCGTGGTTATAGATCATCGTTCGACAATCGACTATCAGGAGAACTCAGATCGCCCGATCACCAGATGGTCCGATCACCCGATTTTTTCTGAATCAGCGTTGGGATTGGCCGATATCGACGATACCCAACCCATTTTCTATTCGAAGCTGTGTGCCGAAAGGTTGGGAAAGAAGCGCAAGTCGCTGCAGAATTTCCGCTCCACGCTGTGGGGTAGCGATTCGCGGCACTCCTCGTTGGGGCATTGCTAGATCGACGCCCAGATCAACCGGTTGTAGCTGTATCGATTTGAGCGTTCCATGGTCGAACTTTGTAATGGCGATCACGCTTTCCCACCATATCGGTTCTTCGCGGTTCGGCGCCGGTTGGCTTTCCAGGTTCCCGAGAGTTCCCAGCGTGAGCCCAAACAAATCGACCCCCCTATCGTATACGTCAACCGCGGACGGATCGATGCCGCCAGATTGAAATGCGAAATTGCCCAGGCTGTAGAGAATCAATCGTCCTCGATACAATTCAATTCCCCGCAGCTGATGCGGCCCATCTCCGACAACAACGTTCGCGCCGGCGTCGATAGCAGCACGAGCGAATTGCTGCACAAACTCGGCAGGAGTATCGCTCTCGTTGCTCGGCTCGTGGCTATGGAGCATCACGATAACAACACCCGCGTTGGACCGTGCGACTCTGATTTGTGCCAGGACGTCATTGCTGTCTTGCTCGTTCCCCACGAACTCCACCGTCGTTTTCTGCCCCTTCCTGATGACTGTCCCGGACAATATCACCTGGTTAGGATCATTACTTGTCGCCGAGTGCGCGCCGATGCCGGACCCGCTCAGGGTCGCGAAAGTTGACGGGTCAACGGTGACGCGCGGTGAGTATCGTAAGACATTTACTCCAGGTCGCCCAAGAATTTCGCCTTGTGTATAAGTCGCTCGCGATTCAGATGTTGCCGATGTTGTGACCGCGATCACGGCTACACGACGCGGTGCCGCTCCCACATATACCGGTGCCATCGCTTGCTCAAGGCTTTCTCCGGACCCAGCGTGCAGTACGCCCTCGTGATCGAGGATCCCCCAAGTCTGCTTCATGCCTTCGATACCGTAATCGGCCGCATGATTGTTGGCGAGAGATACCAGCGTGAAACCGATGCGCTTTAGCTGCTTCGCGTCGCGTGTTGTTCCATACGGCCACCGGGGAACCGACGATTTTTCGAGCGTAGGAGCCTTCTTTTCGTCAAGAAGATCTTGCTCCAGGGTCGTCAGTCCGAGGCTGGCGCCATTCAAAATCTGTGCCACACCCCCATCGTCACGGTCTGTTTCGTCCGATGGCATCGGCCCGCGTAAAAACCAATCGCCAGTGGCGGCGATGATTAGAGTGTCTCCTGCTCCTCTCAGCTGCGGGCGCGATTCCGGCCTCTTAAAGCGAAGTCGCCAGCCCACGAACGCGAGTATCAGCACGAACGCAGCTAACGAAGCAAAACGGATTTTCTCAGCACGTTCCATGTTCATCATCAATGCCTTAAATCATGAATGCTCTCTGAACGAACCAATACGTCGCCACACCCATCACAACCAAAGACACGGCCTTTTGGAACTGCCGTCGCCAACTCACGGTCGCGATGTAGAGGATCAGCGGAAACAACACGAACACGAACGCGAGTTGCCCGATTTCGACGCCAAGATTAAAGGAAAATAATGACAGTCCAAGATGGAGTCGAGAAAGATCCATTTCCCGCAAAACGTTCGAAAAACCGAATCCGTGTGCCAGGCCAAAAAGGAAGGTTATTCGATAGCGCTCGATCGCACGTATACCCAACAAATTCTCCAGCGCCACATATACGATGCTCAGAGCGATGACGCTTTCCGTCAAGCGAGTCGGCAGCACCACGATATTAAAAGTCGCAAGCGCAAGGGTAATGCTGTGTGCCACCGTGAACGAAGTGATGATCTTGATCAGCGACCCGAGATTTGTGGTCACGATCAGGAGACAAACAAGAAATGCCAAATGGTCGTATCCAGTAAAGATGTGCATAATCCCGAGGCTGAAAAAACTCCAGAAAGTCCTCAGAGTCGACGCGTCGTCAGGGGAAAAGACCGCAGACGGATTCGCCGCGTTGAGGACCGCTTCGTGAACTGTCCCGTTCAGATTCGCACTAGTGAGATGCTGATGGCCTGGTCGCGTTATCTGATCGAGAGTGGAGGTCACGCGCAACTGCGTGACCTCCTGGGGAAACTCATAAACGATCTCGGCATCGAGCACGTGATCTTCGATCACTCCGTACCGTTCCAGAGTGATCTTATTCGGGAGTGCGGGACCTTGAAGAACATAGTGCCCCTTGATATCCGCATAAACTCGGCCAATCGAATTGTCTAGTTCGTCATAGGAAATGAAGCCATTGCCGTTCGCGTCGACATAACCCAACTCTAGAAGATTTAGCCTGAAGGCGACTCGTACTTCGCGCCCATGAACATCGAGACGGGAATCGCTTTGCGACACCTCGTGGCCGCTGGCCGACACCGAAAATGCACAACACAGAAGCAGAGTCATCATGAAGCGGGCAAAACTGGCGCCAGGCCCGGCATCGCCGATCCAGTGAGTTAATTTGTGGATGGAATTCCTCACTCGCGCCTCCGCGCCCAAGAAATGCTCCGCGGCCCTGTTTCACTGCCAGCGATTCGATAGACAACCGCTTCGGCAGGGCCACTCGCCAGCGCCTTCTGCTAATTTAGATCGCTGGGGCCTCGTGCCGAGCGCGATTTTCGACTCGGCGGTGAGTCGCCGGTCGTGATTGTACTCCTCGGCTCAACGGGCGCTCGATGATCGCTGTAGCAAGCGAGCAAGCGGATTTTAAGTGCCGGCCCTAGTCTACGAAATTCGCCGTTTGGGGTCTGTGTGATTCAGTAAGCGCTACCATCTCGCACGCTCGTGGTTGACTGACCCTGCTAAGATGACAGGTTCTTATGGAAATGAAACAGACACCAGATGCGATTCAGACAAGCCGATCCCCGGGCGCCAGCCTGCGCGCCGCTGTCGGAGTGGAGCAGCCACTCCAGATCATCGGCGCCATTAACGCGTACAACGCACGCATGGCGGAACGAGTCGGCTATCGCGCCATTTACCTCTCTGGCGGCGGAGTAGCGGCGGGTTCGCTCGGCGTTCCCGACCTCGGCATCTCGGAACTTGAAGATGTATTGGTGGATGTACGGCGTATCACGGCCGTGTGTTCGTTGCCGTTGCTGGTGGATATTGATACCGGTTTCGGCGGCGCCTTCAACATCGCACGTTCCGTGCGCTCGCTGATTCGCGCCGGTGCTGGCGGATGTCACATCGAAGATCAGGTGCAGGCCAAGCGCTGCGGACACAGGCCCGGCAAAGCAATCGTTCCCAGCGAAGAAATGGTTGATCGGATCAAGGCCGCTGCGGATGCGAGGACGGATGCAAGTTTCGTCATCATGGCGCGCACGGACGCTTTAGCGAATGAAGGATTAAGTGCAGCGCTCGATCGCGCATCGGCATGTGTCGATGCCGGCGCTGACATGGTTTTTCCGGAGGCCGTGACCGAATTGGATCAGTACCGGGCATTTGCCAATCGCACCAAGGTTCCCGTGCTGGCAAACCTCACCGAGTTTGGATCAACACCTTTATTTACTCTCGATGAGCTGCGCGCTGCAGGCGTAGCCATCGCCTTGTATCCACTCTCAGCGTTTCGAGCCATGAATGCCGCGGCTCTTCGGGTCTATCAGGCCATAAAACGAGATGGCACGCAGAAGAACGTACTCGATACGATGCAGACACGAGCTGAGCTATACGATTATCTAGGCTATTACGCATTTGAACATAAACTTGATGAGTTATTTGCCCAGGAGAAGGAGAAGTAGTGGCAATGGAGAAAGCACTGGAGTTTAAGCCGAAAAAGTCGGTGGCACTTTCAGGCGTACCAGCCGGCAACACGGCTCTATGCACCGTAGGCCACAGCGGAAACGATCTGCGTTACCGCGGATACGACATTCTTGACCTTGCTGAAAATTGCGAATTTGAAGAGGTAGCATACTTACTGCTTTACGGACAACTCCCCAATCGCCTGGAACTGACAACATACAAAGACCGACTGCGCACCATGCGCGGTCTTCCGGATCAGGTCAGAACAGCGCTGGAACAGCTGCCGAAGTCCGCGCATCGGATGGACGTACTACGCGCCGGTGTGAGCATTTTGGCCACACTGAAACCGGAAGCACAGCCTTATTCCGATCAGACGGCGCGTCAGGTCGCGGATCGACTGATGGCCTCGCTCGGTTCGATACTCCTCTATTGGCATCATTTCTCCAATAGCGGCAAACGTATTGCAACGGAAACTGACGACGATTCAATCGGAGGACATTTTCTCCATCTGCTGCACGGCAAACCTGCCGGGCCAGAGTGGGTCCGTGCCATGCATGTATCGCTGGTTCTCTATGCCGAGCATGAGTTCAACGCATCGACCTTCACGGCTCGCGTAATTGCCGGAACTGGCTCGGACATATTTTCTGCAATCGCGGGCGCTATTGGCGCATTAAAAGGTCCCAAGCACGGTGGAGCAAACGAAGTTGCGCTGGAGATTCAGCGGAGGTATGCATCGCCCGACGAAGCGGACAAGGATATTCGCACTCGTGTAGCGGCAAAAGAAGTCATTATCGGATTTGGGCATCCCGTGTATACAATCGCGGACCCGCGAAATGAGACTATCAAGAGCATAGCCCTGGATTTGTCGCGGACCTCCGATCATTCAAAGATTTACGCGATCGCAGAGCGCATCGAGAAAGTCATGTGGGAGACCAAGAAAATGTTTCCCAACCTGGACTGGTACTCGGCTATCAGCTACCACGCGATGGGTATTCCGACCGCTATGTTCACTCCAATCTTCGCGATCGCCCGCACCAGCGGTTGGTCAGCGCATGTGATGGAGCAGCGCGCGGACGGCAAAATCATCCGACCCAGTGCTAACTACACGGGACCTGACGAACTGCCGTTTGTACCGATCGAGCAACGTACATAAACCTTTCAGGCTAAAAGCTGAGCTGCACCGGCCCGTCACACTAAGAGAGAAAATACAAACAAATGTCCAGCGATATTTCCAATGTCCGTCCAGAATTCGATCAGGTTATCGTCGACATCGCCGACTATGTCTTGAAATACACCATTGACAGCAACTTGGCCTACGAGACCTCAAGGTACTGCCTTCTCGACACGCTTGGCTGCGGCCTGCAGGCCCTGGAATTTCCCGCCTGTACAAAACTGCTCGGACCAGTTGTGCCGGGCCTTACCATGCAGCGCGGTGCGCGCGTCCCCGGGACCAGCTTCGAACTCGATCCGGTCACCGCGGCCTTTAACATCGGCACGATTATTCGCTGGCTGGATTTCAATGACACCTGGCTTGCGGCTGAATGGGGGCACCCAAGCGACAATCTCGGCGGCATTCTTGCGGTCGCTGACTGGCTCACCAGAAACGGCCGCAAGGTGACCATGCGCGATGTGTTGACTGCGATGATCAAGGCGCATGAGATCCAAGGCTGCCTCGCTCTTGAAAATTCTTTCAATAAGGTCGGACTCGATCACGTCGTGCTGGTCAAGGTGGCATCAACCGCAGTCATAGCTAATCTGCTCGGGCTGACGCGCGACCAGATACTGAATGCAATATCGCTCGCCTGGGTCGACGGACAATCACTTCGAACCTACCGTCATGCCCCCAACACTGGCTCGCGTAAGAGTTGGGCTGCCGGCGATGCGACGGCGCGGGCGGTAAGACTCGCTTTGATTGCAAAGACCGGTGAGATGGGATATCCGAGCGTGCTGACGGCGAAGACATGGGGCTTCTACGATGTCTCGTTCAAAGGACAGCCGTTCCGGTTTCAGCGTCCTTACGGTAGTTATGTCATGGAGAATGTGCTTTTCAAAATCTCGTTTCCTGCGGAATTTCATGCCCAGACCGCAGTGGAGGCGGCGATGACCCTGCACAAGCAGCTCGCTGCGATTGGAAAGACCGCAGCCGACATCGCGAAGGTGACGATCCGCACGCATGAAGCGTGTATTCGTATAATCGATAAACTGGGGCCGCTTAATAACCCGGCGGATCGCGACCATTGCATTCAGTACATGGTGGCCGTGCCCCTTATCTTCGGAAGGCTGACTGCGGAACACTACGACAATGCAATCGCAAAAGATCCGGTCTGGGGTAAACGCATCGATGAACTGCGGGCGCGGATTATGTGTGTGGAGGATTCACGCTATACAGCGGATTACCACGACCCGCAGAAACGGTCGATCGCCAATGCTCTCACCCTGGAATTGGCCGATGGCACAGTGCTTCCAGAGGTCGCGGTGGAGTATCCCATCGGTCACCGTCTTCGCCGGAGCGAAGGCATTCCGTTGCTCATAGAGAAGTTCAGGAACAACCTTGTCCGCAGAATTCCAACAGAAGCCCAGGACAAGATTTTTACTGTTTCTTGTGACCAGATGCAACTGGAGGCAACGTCGGTGAGCGACTATGTTG
>Ga0302326_10019533_pt1 | contig 13991 bp, 12 predicted proteins | sample Palsa_T0_3_FD_202264 | JGI IMG/M metagenome (GOLD analysis project Ga0302326, IMG submission 202264) | Peat permafrost microbial communities from Stordalen Mire near Abisko, Sweden - Palsa_T0_3 | ecosystem: Environmental > Terrestrial > Soil > Palsa > Peat permafrost | place: Sweden: Abisko... | reverse complement strand
CTGGCGAGATTTGCGATGAACAGCGATGCGGTTGAAATACTCGCGGAAATCCGCTCGCGCAATCCCTGGCCTTCAAAATCTTTGCCGATCGCGCAATACACTCCCGACACGGCCTCGATAAACGAGCGCGCTTTGGCGACGCGGTCGATGTTGTCTCGAAACTCGGCCGCGAAAAAGAAGTGCTTCGCGTCCTTCGGGGCCGTCAAATCCTCGAGGAACTGCTCGAAAAAGTCGGGGACTTCAAACTCCCACGTTTGGCTGCCCAAAGCTGCGTTTGCGAGATCGGTACGAGCCGCCGTGCCCTCCAGCGATGGAGGCAGGGCCGTCGCGCTCTCTGCAATCAGGAGCTGCGGGACGCCGAGTTCTTGACTCAGCGTTAGCTCGCGCAGGAAATACTTATAGTCCGCCTCGGTCGGTGAGTCGCCCGTCTTCCGCGACGGCAAGATTGCAACGTGACCCGAGCAGCCGGCGATGATTTCACGCACGCGGTCTGCCGAAAACGTGCCTTGATCGACGGAATCTCCGACCATGCGGAGCCGAAAATTGCGCAGACATAGATTTTGACACATTGCGTCCGCGAACGGCTGATCGGCCGGGCGCCACCCGCGACTGAGATAGACGTCGCGCAAGCCCTCCTGCCGGCCCGACCAGGTTCGTCCGTCTAACCGGTCGATGAGGTCTCGAGCGGCCGCCTCGCTCAACGTGCCGCCGAACGCGTCGATCCAGTTGAGGGTCCCCATTGCCGGCCATGCGCGTTCGACGTCGCAATCGTCGAGGCGGACGTTGATGATCTTAAAACCGGGGCACTTGACGGAGTAATTCAGCGCGTAGTTCCGTTCCATCGCGACGAACTGCGAACCGAGCGCGTTCCGGGACGTGAGAACGAGCCAGTTCTGGCACAGCGCCATTTGCTCCGCGAGTTCCGAAAGCACCGGCGTTCCGGATTGAAGGTTGTTCACGTCGAGCCAAACGTTGAAGCCGGCGTCGGTCGTCAGCCACCGATGGACGGCCAGAGCGTAATCCTTGTCATCGTGATCGTAACTAAGAAACGCATGATACGGACGATGCGCGAGCGGCGTCATGCTTCCAGGTTCAGCGCGCCCGTAGTGCGTCGCCTTCCTTGGGGGGTAAGGGTCGCGCCGTCCGGAAACGTTCCATCAGTGCAGTGTTCGCCGTTGCTCCTAGGCATTGTGGGCCAACGAGATATCGCCGCGGCCGACGAGCCGCGCGTTGCCGATGCCGTTCGTTCGATCGTCCTCGAACTGCGTGCAGCGTATCCGCACACGGATATCGTCGTCGTGTCGGCATTGCAGCAACGCAGTGAACGGGTCGCGGCGGACGCCGCGCGCGCCGAGCACGCCGAGCTGCTGACAATCGATGAGGGCGCGCGCCTGCGATCGGCCATCGCGCTGCCGCAGCTGCTCGTACTCGTATGGGACGGCGACGAAAGCCGCGCCGAAATCGTCGATGCGGTGAACGTCCGCGAGGGCCGCGCGCGACTCGAGACCGCAAAGCCGCTCGAGCCTCCGGATGTCGGACCGTACTATCAGGTCGTGCTGTCCGCAGCGCCCGCCGAAATGCCGGCGGGACCGTGCGAGATCGTTCGCCGTTTCCCCGAACGGCATGCGGGTGACGGGCAGAGCGAGGCCGATTTCGTCAAAGCGCTCCTCGCCCTCGACCGCTATAACCGCGATCTCACCCGGCAATTTGGGGCTTCCGCGGCCCAAACGCTCGAGGATGCGTTTCTGCAGACCGATGAAATCGCGGCCCGGCTACAGACGTACACGATTCGATGGCAAGTCGCACTCTACGCGGTCGCGCTTTTCGCCGCTGCGATCCAAGTCGTGACTCCGTCGGCGAACTGGGAATGGAAGGTCTCGGCGATCGTGCTGACGTTGTTCATCTTCATTCTTGCGAAGCGGTCGGGCGCTCAGAGCCGCTACCAGGACTATCGTGCGATCGCAGAAGCTCTCCGCGTGCAACTCGCCTGGTGGAACGCGAGGATCGACGCCTCCGTCGACGGAGCATATCTGCGAATGCAACAGAGCGAGCTGCAATGGATCCGCATGCTGCTGCGCGGCGTGACGTTCTTACATCGCCCCGCGTCACTATCGGCCGCAGAGTCGCAGAGCCCGCCATTGGACCTGTGGATCGGCGACCAGCGCGCGTATTTCGAGAATGCCTCCAATCGCGAAGTGCGGCGCTTAGGGCGTATCATGCCGCTTGCAGGCTCGCTCGTTCCCTGCACGATCGTCGTCTCGCTCGGAATAGGGATCTTCCTGGCCTTCTGGCACGGCGACGCCAGCCTCGCGCATCGCCTGGAATTTGGAACCGGCGTATTCGCCGCGATGGGTGCGGTAATCGCGGCGTTGCTCACGAGCTATTCCCGTGCCCGCATGTTCGGTGAGAACGCCAAGCGCTATCGCCGCATGTATTTGCTGTTCGACGAGGCGCGGCGTGAGCTTCACGCCGCGGTCGACGCGAAGCAGAGCGCGGCCGTTCGCGAGCTGGCGCTCGTGCTCGGGCACGAGGCGCTTTCGGAACAAGCGGAATGGCTGCTCACTCAACGCGATCGTCCCGTCGGCATCGTTCAAACCGCCGCAGCGCAATTCTAGACGCAGACGGCATCCGAATGATCCCCAAATACAAGAGCTATCTCGACCGCATCGACGTCAAGGGTCCCAAGCGCATGCTGGCACTCGACGGCGGCGGAATTCGCGGCCTCATCACGATCGAGATCCTGGGACGGCTCGAGGAACTGCTCCGCGAGGCGTACGGCGATCCCGAGCTCGTGCTCGCGGACTTTTTCGACTACGTTGGTGGCACGAGTACCGGCGCCATCATCGCGACGTGTATCGCGCGCGGTATGCCGATCGAACGCGTGCGCCACTTCTACCTGCTCGGCGGCACGGTCATGCTCAAGCCCGCACCGCTCCTGCGCCGCTGGCACTATCGGCATCTTGATTCCGGGTTGAGCGCTGCGCTGAAACGCGAACTGGGTGAACAAACCACGTTCGGCGATCCAGGTTTGCAGACGCTGCTGTTGCTGGTCATGCGCAACGCGACGACCGATTCGCCATGGCCGCTCTCGAACAATCCGAGGGCGTTCTTCAACGAAGTATCGGAGCTCGAGGGGAACAACCTCTTGCTCCCGCTGTGGCAGCTGATCCGCGCGAGCACCGCGGCTCCGACGTATTTTCCGCCCCAAGTCGTCACCGTCGGCGAGGAGTCGTTCGTGTTCGTCGACGGCGCAGTCAGCGTCTACAATAACCCGGCATTTCTTTTATACATGATGGCGACACTGCCGGCATATCGTCTCGGCTGGGAAACGGGCGAAGAACAATTGCTCTTGGTCTCCGTGGGAACCGGAATGAGCCCGTTCGCCACCAAGAGTCTCAAGCCGTCGGAAATGACGTTGTTATATAACGCTGAGAAGGTGCCGTCTGCGCTGATCTACGCGGCGAACGTCGAAGCCGACAAGCTCTGTCGCGTCGCCGGCCGTTGCCGTTTCGGCGCGCCACTCGATATGGAGATCGGCGATCTCGCCGAGCCGCGGGCAAACGGCGGCAAAAAAGACTTCACCTACGTGCGCTACGACCCGAGTCTCACGCGCGAGGGGTTGGACGCGTTAGGTTTGACCAACACGGCTCCCATAGAGGTTCTACCGCTCACGAGCGGTCGTCACTTGGACAAGCTTCAAGAGGTCGGAAAAGCGTACGCAAAACAGATCCGGCTCTCGCACTTGGGAACCTTCGACCCGACGCCGGTGACGATCTGATCGCGGCCTTGGCGGGGCGGCGAATCGACGCTTCGGACGCCGATCAGCCACATTTTCCCGCGACCCGAATCGGCGACGTCGAACGCGCGATCGAGGACCGCCTCATCGTCGACGGCGTGCGAGCGCTCGCGTGTGCCGCAGCGAACGGTTCGGATTTGCTTGCGCTGCGCATCGCGGGAGAACTCGGTTTGCGCCGCCGCATCGTGCTGCCGTTTGCGCCCGATATCTTTCGCAAGATGTCGGTCGTCGACCGCAACGGCTACGCATGGGGCGATCTCTTCGACGCCGTCGTCGGCGAGGTTCAAGCGGTGGGCGATCTCGTTATCGCGGGCCTCGACCCGGCCGATCCGGACGTCTTCGAGGAGGCGAATCGCTCTATTCTCGACGAGGCACTCTCGCTCGCGGCCGCGCTGGGCGACGAGGTCGAAGCGCTCGTCGTTTGGGATCCCGCACGCCGCACGGCTCAAGACTTCACCGCACACTTCGCCGACGAAGCGCAAAAGCGGCATTTGCCGGTGATCTCGATCAGCATCCTGAGTCCGTAGCGTCGAACGATCGCGATGACGCCGCGGATCCTGATATCGTACCGGCGTGCGGATTCAGCGGCGATCGTGGGCCGGATCTACGATCGGCTGGTCGCGCGCTATGGGGCCGGCACCGTGTTTCTCGATATCGACAGCATTCCGTTCGCAACCGATTTTCGCGATCAAGTGCACGACACGCTGAAGAAGAGCGACGTGGTCTTGGCGGTCGTCGGTCCGCGCTGGCGCGGCCCGGACGACGATCACCCGCGTATCCTGGATGAGAAGGATAACGTCGGAATCGAGATCGAGATGGCGCTGCTCGCGCGTATTCCGATCTTTCCGGTGCTCGTCGATGGAGCGCGCATGCCGGCAGCGGATCAGCTGCCCGAGAAGATCGCGGCGTTCGCATATCTCAATGCCGCGCCGGTCGATAGCGGACGCGATTTCCACCATCACATGGACGAGCTCACCGCCTCGATCGACCGGATGCTCGGCATCCCGCCGCCGAGTGAAGCCGGCGCGCAGCCCGGCGTTGCGCGCGTGTTGCGGAGCCCGTTTCCTTGGACGGTCGCCGCGCTGCTCGCGATTCCGATCGGCACGAGCCTGCTCGCGGTCGGACCGCCCTGGCCTCCGGGCGCGGGGCCACTTGCGAGCGTGTTGTCGGCGCTAGCCTTCATACTGATACACGAGCGCTTTCGCGGCTTGCGACCCGCAGCGTGGAATCGCGTCGCGGTCGCGTCGTCGGTGGTATTCGTCGCTGCCGTATGCGCGTACCTCACCGCAACGTCCGTGTACGTGTACCAAACGCCGGGCAAAGAACGGTTCGCAAAGGGATTCGCGTGCACGAGCGACGCGATGAAAGTCTTCAAAGACAAGTGCCCGAACTTGGGGATGGACGAACTCAGCGGCGCCGAATATGAAGCGGAGCGTTTATGGACGGCGCAATCGATCGCGATCGTTCGTCTGCTGTTGGATGCATTGTGGCTGCTGATCTTCATCGCGCTCGCGGCGCTTGCAGCCGCGGTCCCCGTCTCGCGGGCCTCCCCGCAGCTTAGTAGCGCGCTCCGAAATCGCCGAACTGGTACGTGATGTTGTAGTGTTCGTTGACGGAGGTTTCGACGACGAGTCCGCCGAGCGATCCCTTCGGCTGGGCATTCGTGATTGAGTTGACTTCTTTGCCGTTGATATAGAAGGTCGCCCGGTTTCCGGCCGTTCTCACGGTGAGGATGTTGGATTCGCTTACGGCCGTTTTCACCGCGGTCGAGCGCGTGTAGGTGACGAGTGCCGTCCATTTGCCGCCGGCGTGGCGCCACACGTCGTACCACCCCGTCGGGGAGACGAAAAATGCGTACAAAAGATCGGTGCTAAAGATACTAGGCTTAGCCGACCAGAACAGGAGCCCGAATGCGGAGTCGGCATGCGTCGGCCGATCCAAGCCGGTGGTCCCGTTGAAGAGGTCCGCGCAAACGAGCCCGTCCCCTAGCGCGCCGTTCCGCAACTCGTACTGGAACTTTCCCCGCGGCGGCGTCATCTCGAAAAACCCGCCGCTGATCCGTGCCGACGGAGGGAGGGGGTCCCACGCGGTTTGATGCGAGAGAAATTCGTCGGAAATGGTCGGGCCGCTCATCGGGCATTTGTAGTCGCCGATGGTCGCGGAAAACAAATTGAAGGTGCGCAGCGTCCCAAGCGATCCTATCGGTGCGAACGTGTGTGTGCGCAACGCTTGGAAGTCGAAGGTTGGTGTCGCGAGCACCGCCGATTCCGCCGGTGTCGGAGTCGGTGACGCGTCGGGCGCAGGCCCCGGCTGCGCGTGCACCACGACGGCGATGGCCCCGGCCACGAGAACCGCGCCCCCAATCGCTCCAAGTCGCGTCCGGTACCACGGCACGGGCGGCGGGATGGGCTCTTCTCGCCGTTGCTCTTCCTCGAGCTTCTTGCGTTTCGCAGCGTCCCTTTCGGCTCGCCGCCTTTCTTCGCTCGCTTCGCGCTCGAGCCGCTGCCGCTTGGCGTCTTCGGCCGTCTTGCGCCGTCGTTCTTCGTTCGCTTCGCGTTCGAGTCGCTGTCGCTCGGTGTCTGCAACCGACTTGCGCCGTTGTTCTTCGTTCGCTTCACCTTCGAGCCGTTGCCGCTCGGCGTCCTCGGCTGCCTCGCGGTGGCGCTCTCGCTCGCGCTCCGCTTCTTCGATCGAACGGATGAAGCGGTCGACATGCGCGTTGAAATCCCGCCCGCTATCGATCGGCGCGGCGTTGCGATAGTGAAGATCTTTAATGTCGTCCGGGAGATCCGCCTCGGCCGGCATTTCCGCCCCGTCGACGAGCAGCGGGGTTACTAAGAGTTCGGGCTTCTTGAGTGCGGCCGCAACTTCGAGCCGGACGGGGTCGTTCGTCTGGAAGATGCGCGGTTTGTCACCGCGCGGTTCGCCGAACCACTTCGGGCCGATGACGATCGCGACGACATCGGTGCGGGACAGCGCTTCCTGAATCCGCACGCGATAGTCCGCGCCGAACGGGATGCTATCGATGTCCATGAAGACGTTCTCGCGACCGAAATGTTGAGCCAGCCGCTCGTAAATGCTGCGAGCCGCGTACGGTGAATCGGATCGCCGATACGAAATGGTGATCCTCGTGGGCACCCAGCGGGACTTCGCTAGCTCACAGCCCTGTCATTCTGAGCGGAGCGGGCGCGAAGCGCGCGCGTAGTCGAAGAACAGCCGGGTCTCGCCCCTTGATTCACGCTATCCGACGACTCGGCTGCCCTTCGACTGCGCGCCTTCGGCGCTCCGCTCAGGGTGACAGTGCGGGCCTCACCGCAACGGTGGTGGCGGGCGGTACCCCTCGGCGTCGCGGCGAACCAAGAGTCCATGGTACCGACGCTGCTCGAATCGTCCGCGGTTGCCGCGCAAGATCCCGAACTGTATGCTGCGATCGAAGGCGAGGAGCGCCGTCAGCGCGAGAACCTCGAGCTGATTGCATCCGAAAATTACGCGAGCCGCGCGGTGCGCGAAGCGTCGGGTTCCGTACTGACCAACAAGTATGCTGAGGGGTACGTCGGCAAACGCTACTACGGCGGCTGCGAGTTCGTCGACATCGCGGAACAGCTCGCGATCGATCGGGCCAAGGCGATATTCGGCGCCGAGCACGTCAACGTGCAACCGCACGCGGGCGCGCAAGCGAACATGGCCGTGTTCATGGCCGTGCTGCAGCCGGGCGACACCGTGCTCGGCATGAAGATCGATCACGGCGGCCATCTCACGCACGGTACGAAGGTCAGCTTCAGCGGCAAACTCTACAACGCGATCGCGTACGGCGTTCGCAAAGATACCGAACTCATCGACTTCGATGAAGTGCGGGCGCTCGCACGCGAGCATCGCCCCAAGCTCATCATCGCCGGCGCGAGCGCGTATCCGCGCACGATGGACTACGCGCCGTTCGCCGAGATCGCGAAGGAAATCGATGCGCGCCTGCTCGTCGACATGGCGCACATCGCGGGCCTCGTCGCAGTCGGCCTGCATCCCTCACCCGTGCCGCTTTCCGACTTCGTGACGACGACGACGCACAAGACCTTGCGCGGCCCGCGCGGCGGCCTGATTCTCACCACCAGCGCGCACGCCGCCGCGATCGATAAGAGCGTCTTCCCGGGAATCCAGGGCGGACCGATGATGCACACGATCGCAGCCAAGGCCGTCGCGTTTCACGAAGCGCAGCAACCGTCGTTTGCCGACTATCAGCGGGCGGTGCTCGCGAACGCGCAGGCGATGGGTGAGGAACTGACCCGCGCCGGAACGCGCCTGGTCGCGGGCGGCACCGATACGCACTTGCTGCTGGTCGATCTCGGTCCGAAGAAACTGACCGGCAAAGCGGTCGAGGGCTATCTCGACGAGATCAAGATCACGGTCAACAAGAACGGCATCCCGTTCGATCCCCAAAAGCCCGCGATCACGAGCGGCATCCGGATCGGATCGCCCGCGATTACCTCGCGCGGTATGGGCGTTGCCGAAGCGCGCGAGATCGGCAAGATCATCGGCGAGGCCCTCGACGACGTCGGCACGCGGCATAAGATGGACAAGCTGCGCGGCCGCGTCGCCGAACTCACCAGCCGCTTCGACGTTCCGTAACGTTCGAAGCATGGAAGGCGTGCACGTCGTCGATCACCCCGCGGTCGCCGATCGCGTCGCACGCTTGCGCGACGCGAGCACGCCCACGCCGGTCTTCCGGCGGCTGGTCGAAGAGGTCGGGATCTTCCTCGCGTACGAGGCGACGCGGACCTTGGCGACCCGGGAGGACGAGGTCGCCACGCCCGTCGCCCAAGCCCGCGTTCGACGCATCGCCGGACGCGTCGTCGTGGCGCCCGTCCTGCGCGCGGGTCTCGGGCTGCTGCCTGGATTTCTCGCCGTCATCGACGAGGCGGTGGTGGCGCATTTGGGCTTCTTCCGCGACCCCGAAACGCTCGCGGCCATTCCTTATTATGCGAATCTACCCGACGACCTGAGCGCGGCGACCGTCTACACGCTCGACCCGATGCTCGCGACCGGCCACTCGGGCGCGGCCGCGCTCGACGTGCTCACCGCGCGCGGCGCCGCCGGGCCGACGCTCGTGTGCATCCTGGCCGCGCCCGCCGGCGTCGCGTACGTCCGAGAGAAGCACCCGGAGGTCCGGATCGTCACCGCCGCCGTCGACGAGCGCCTCAACGATCACGGTTACATCGTGCCGGGCCTCGGAGACGCGGGCGATCGCATGTTCGGCAGCGCAAGCTCCGTCCCACTCGCCTACCGCAAGCACTAGCCCCTCTGTCACCCTGAGCGGAGCGCCAAAGGCGCGCAGTCGAAGGGCGGCCCTTCGACTGCGGCGCGGAGTTTATCCCGAGCCTAGTCGAGGGGCGCCTCCGCTCAGGGTGACAAACTGGGAACCTTCCGCTTCGAGCGTAAACAAGCGGGGGAGATGGCGGCAGGCGGAATTTCCGGGGCGGGTCAACAGTACGGCGTGACCCGCCCGGGATGGGACGAATACTTCATGGACGTAGCGCGGACGGTGGCAACTCGAGCAACCTGCCCGCGAGCGAGCGTTGGCGCCGTCCTCGTGCGCGGGCATCGTATTCTGACGACCGGTTACAACGGTGCCCCGCGCGGCGTGCCGCACTGCAGCGACGTCGGATGTGAAATGGTCGCCGGCCACTGCGTGCGCTCGACCCACGCCGAGGCGAACGCCGTCGTGCAAGCCGCCCTGCACGGGGTTGCGGTCGACGGCGCCACCGCGTACTGCACCCACCAGCCGTGCGTGCACTGCGCGAAGCTACTGATTAGCGCGGGCATCGCGCGGATCGTCTACGGCGAGCCCTACGTCGACCCATTCGCGCAGCAGTTGCTCGCGGAAGCGGGCGTGGCGCTCGTGCACTTCGCTACCTTGGAACGCGCGAGCGCCGGCAGCCATGCATAGCTGGCCGTGGCGTCCGACGATCCCCGAGCTCTTTTGGCTGGCCCTCGCCACGGCGTTCATCACGGCGTTCTTTGCGACGCCGCAAGTCCGTAAGCTCGCGCTGAAGGTCGGCGTGCTCGACAGCGTCGACGAGCGCCGCATGCACAGCGAACCGAAGCCGAGGATCGGCGGCATCGCCGTGTACCTCGGGCTCGCGAGCGCGCTGTTCGTTACGATCGGCTTCGCACTCCATACCACACTGTTCCACAACGCGAGCGACACGCAAGATTTCTTCGGCCTGCTCTTCGGCGGCACGCTGATCATGCTCGTCGGCGTCTGGGACGACGTGATGGGCATGCGGCCGCGCAATAAATTTCTCGCGCAGATCATCGTCGCCGTCATCTCGATGCTCTACGGGTTTCACATTCCCGACTTCAAATTGCCCGGCACCGATCACTACGTCAACCTGCCGTTTTGGATCGACTATCCGTTGACGCTCGTCTGGTACCTGGGCATGATGAACGCGATCAATTTCCTGGACGGTCTCGACGGCTTGCTCGCCGGCGTCACCGCGATCTCGGGATTGTTTTTGTTCGCGATCGCGTCGGCGCACGGGCACATCGGCGCGGCGCTCGTGTTGTGCGCCCTCGTCGGCGGCGCACTTGGGTTCTTGCCCTACAATTTCAATCCCGCGAAGATCTTTCTCGGCGACACCGGGTCGCTCTTCATCGGTTACGTGTTCGCGACGGTCTCGCTGCTGATCACGGCGAAAATCGCGGTCACGGTCAGTTTGCTCGTGCCGCTCGTCGCGCTCGCCTTGCCCGTGCTCGACACGGCGGCCGCGATCTTGCGCCGCTTTCGCGCGGGCAAGGCGATCACCGAAGCCGATCGCGGGCACTTTCACCACGTTCTCGTCTTCCGGTTTGGCCTGGGCGTCAAGCAGGCGGTGCTGCTGATCTACGCGGTCTCGTTCTTGCTCGGCGCGGCCGCGTATCTGCTCTCGGAGGGTGCCGGACGCCTCCACATGGTGATCTAGTCTAGTGGACCGCGAACCTTCTTGTCACGCTGAGCTTGTCGAAGCGCAGACGGGACTTGGCGAAAACCCGGCGGCGCTTGGCGAAAACCCGTCTGCGCTTCGACAGGCTCAGCGTGACAAGGTACAAGCTCAACGTGACAAGTCGCAAACGCTGCGTGTGATGACCGTGTTCGGCACGCGGCCTGATACGATTAAGATGGCGCCGGTCGTTCGCGCGCTCGCGGCCGCGCGGCCGCGCGTCACGCCGATCGTGTGCGTCACCGCGCAGCACCGCCAAATGCTCGACGACCTGCTCGAACTCTTCGCGATCGAGCCCGACTACGATCTCAACGTGATGCGTCACGATCAGACGATCACCGAAATTACCACGCGCGTTCTCGAAGGGATGGAAGGCGTGCTGCGCGAGGCGCAGCCCGACGTCGTGCTCGTGCACGGCGACACCTCGACCAGCACGGCGGCAGCGCTCGCCGCGTACTATGCGAAGATTCCCGTCGGTCACGTCGAGGCGGGCTTGCGCACGACGACGATTTGGGAACCGTTCCCCGAGGAGATGAACCGCCGGCTGACCGGGCGGCTCGCATCGTACCATTTCTCCCCGACGGCGCGCGCGCGTCGCAACCTCGAAGCCGAGAACGTCGACCCGCGCGACATCATCGTTACCGGCAACACGGTGATCGACGCATTTCTCGCGGTCGCGCACCGCGACCCGAACCATCAGGAACCGGTGTGGTCCGGGCTCGATCCTGCGCGGCCGTGGATCTTCGTGACGGCGCACCGCCGCGAGAATCACGACAAGATGCGCGAGATCTGCGAAGCGCTCGCCGAGATCGCGGCGTTCCCGCAGAAACCGCAGATCCTGTGGCCGGTTCATCCCTCGCCGCGCGTGGCACCGCTCGCGCACGCCGTGCTCGACGGCGTCGCGGGCGTGAAGCTCGTCGATCCGCTCCCGTACGACGTCACCGTGCGTTCGATCGCGCGCTCGGCGATCGTGCTGACCGACAGCGGCGGTCTGCAAGAAGAAGCGCCGTGCCTGGGCAAGCCGGTTCTCGTGATGCGCGACGAAACCGAGCGCCCCGAGGGCATCGAAGCAGGCACGCTCGAGCTCGTCGGTCCGCACCGCGCCAAGATCGTGGCGGCGACGAAACGCTTGCTCGAAGACGAAGTCGCCTACGCGCGCATGTCACGCGCGAACAACCCTTACGGAGACGGCCGCGCATCCGAGCGCATCGTCGCCTGGCTCTGCGCGCGGCTGCGCGATGGAGCGTTCCCCGACGAGTTCCAGGTGGCGTAACGATGGGCGATCGCGCGGCCTTGGGAAATGCGTTGCACATGGAGCCGGTCGAGAAGCCCATCGCCGGCACCAACCGCATCGAGGTCACCGGCTACGACCTTGGGGCGCACCCGATCCCACGCGGTCCGGAAGGCAATCCCGAGGCCTACCTTCGGAAGTTCAAGGCCGATCAGCAGACGATCGGCGGAACGCCGGAACAGCTCGCGGTACTGGCCGACGTTCGGGCCGGAAAATACGAACACACCGCGCACCCGACGACGCGAGAAAGCGCGGCGGTGCTCGCGCACATTCCGGACGAGCAGTACGGTACGCTCGCCAATCGCAATGCCATCCTGCAGCGCCAGGAGCGGGATGCCGCGTCGCGCGCGCAGCCGGGCCCCGTCGACAAAGACCAAGCGACCGTGATCCTTAACGGCCAGGAGAAAGCGCGCGGCGGCGTCCGCATCAACGGAGAGGTCACCGACGTGGAGCAGCGCGACGGCCTCACGACGATTCGTTACAACACGGGCGGCCGCCTCAATACGTTGACGTTCGCGGATCCGATGGGCAAGGACGCGGCCGGTCAGCCGGTTCGTCATCCGCTGCATCAGGTGAGCGCGGACGTGGGACGCGGCGACGGCCTCGACCTCAAGATCGACGCGACCGGGAAGAACGTCGCAGTCCGCGTGGAGGAGGGCAACTTCGCGCGCGAACAGCGCATCGGACCGGAAGCGGCCAAGGTGTTCGGCCCGGCGGCGAAGACGTTGGACCGGCCGCGCGGGTCGCCCGCGCTCGAAGAGGCGATGCGTGTCGAGACCGTCGACGAGCGCGGCTATCACATCGGCAACCACGTGATCCCGTACGGCTCGCGCCGCAATCCCGAAGAGTATCTCGATCAGTTTCGCAGCCAGCAAATTGCCTTAGGCGGCACGCCGAAGCAAATCGAAACGCTCACGCAGTTGCGCGACGGCGCGACGGCCGCGCTCGCGCACTCCGAGGACCCTGCGGTGCGCAAAACGCTCGCCGCGGTTCCCGACGGTCTCTACGGAAATGCCGATGCCGCGATGCGCCATCTCGAAGCGCGCTTGGATCACCCACGCTCCGGCTCGCCCGGCGAGCCCGCGATCGACCCCCATCAGATGACGGTGACGCTCAACGGTCAGGACAAGGCGCGCGGGGGTGTGTCGCTCTCCGGCAAAGTGACCGGAGTCGAGCACGACGCGGGGATCACCAGCATTCAATATGAGGTCGGCGGCCGGCTCCAAACGCTCGCGTTCAGCGATCCGATGGGGAACAACGCGGCGGGCGACCCCATCGCTCACCCGCTCGCCCACCTCGCGCAGGACCTCGGCAAGGGCGACAAGATCGATTTGCGGATCGACCCCTCGGGGCAGAATGCGGCCTACAAGGTGGCCCACGAGGACGGCATCGCCTACGAAAACCGGGTCGGGCCGCAGGCCCACGCGATCTACGGCGCCCCTTCCAAGCAAGTGCTCCCGGCGGGCTACGAACTCTAACCTCGGCGCTTCAAACAGGGAACGCTGGGGAGGAACCCAAACCCAAAAGCGCCGTGTCAGAGGCCGAATTGCGTGCTTATCACGATCGCAAGCGGCCGATGGCGGCGTGGTCGGTGGCGATTGCCGCTCTAGGCGGAGCTGCCATCGCCACAAAGTCGCCCCTCGCGGCGGTCGCCCTGGCGACCGGCACGGCGTGCGGCCTGGCAAATGCGTTCCTCACGATGCGAAGCAACGAACGGCTCGCCGAGCATCGGAGTTCCGCAATCTTCGTCATAAGCAGTATCCTGCGTCTTGTCGTTTTCGCTATAGTACCTGTGGAGTTTGCGGTCCACGGTCCCGTGTGGACGATGGGCGTGTACTTCCTCGGGTTTTTCGTGCCCCTCGCGCTTTATACGGCGCTCGTGGCGCATGCCGTTCGGACGGGTTGAGTTGAAAGAAGAAATCGGGGGTCACAG
>Ga0302326_10019531_pt1 | contig 13992 bp, 13 predicted proteins | sample Palsa_T0_3_FD_202264 | JGI IMG/M metagenome (GOLD analysis project Ga0302326, IMG submission 202264) | Peat permafrost microbial communities from Stordalen Mire near Abisko, Sweden - Palsa_T0_3 | ecosystem: Environmental > Terrestrial > Soil > Palsa > Peat permafrost | place: Sweden: Abisko... | reverse complement strand
TATACCAAGGATGCACAATCGAAATCAGAAAAACTTGCTCTAAAAGCGCCACATAGCGTTGCCCTGTTTTATGGCTCACATTGATACTTGTACCAGTGATTTCCGACTGCTTGCCTGTATCTTAAGCAGGCCTCAGCGGGGCCGTCGAGGCCGCAGCGGCGCTGCGAAGGGGTGCCGTGCCACCTGACGGCCTCCACCCTCGGAGTAGGAGCACACCAAGGGCGCGTAGCGTATCCTTGATGCCGGAGCGCCGAGGAGAATCGCACTGGTGGCAAGGCGGAACTCTGCCGAAATGCGCGCGGTTTGATGCAACTGGAATCGGCAAGTGCCAGCGCCCTTCAACGATGATTTCCTAGTGTCGCCCACGTATTACCTACTAATGATTACTTTTTTTGAACACCTGGCAAACAAGTTTCCCGTTGCGATGTCAGTTCGCATGCTCTTTGAGCACGTCTTTTCACGAGACGTGATTAATGGGATCTTTGCGCGGAACGCACAGGAACAGTATCCGCTCAACGACTTTTTTGCTGACATCGTAGATTGCATGGGGGGTGTCGTCGGCCGCGTACACCGTTCACTCCACGCTGCCTACAAGCAGTCTCTCTTGAAAGGGGTCATATCGGTTTCCGACTTCTATTATCGGGTAAACGGTACCGAACCCGGAGTCTGCGCCGCATTGGTTCAAGAAACGGCGCAGCGTCTCATGGAAGTTCTCGACAAACTCCGAGCACCACTGCTGCCGTTGATTCCTGGATATGAAACACGCATCGTTGACGGAAACGCCATTGGATCGACTGACCATCGCTTAGCAGTTTTGCGAAAGACACGTAGTGGCCCCTTACCTGGAAAATCACTCGTTATTTTCGATCACGAACGCGATATTATTCGCTACATGATCTGCTGCGAGGATGGGCATGCTCAAGAACGTTCTCTCTTCGACGAGTTACTGAAATTCGTTTTCGCAGGTGAACTCTGGATCGCCGATCGAAATTTTGCTACCTGCAAGTTTCTTGTCGGAATTGCTGAAAAATCCGCTTTCTTTGTTATCCGTCGACACGCAAAACTTCCTCTAATTCAGAACGGTCCGTGGGAGATGGTTTTTCATGAAGGGAAAGAAATAGTTCAAGAATGTCCTGTTTCCATCGCATATGAAGGAAAAACGATTTCCGCTCGCCTTATCAAGAAAACGCTTACAAAACCAACACGGGATGGTGATACAGAGATTGAGATCGTAACAAACCTTCCTGCTGACGTTCGTGCAAAAACGATCGCTGATGTCTACGGAAAAAGATGGAAAATCGAGACGATGTTTTCTACTCTTACGATGGTTCTCAAATGCGAACTTCCAAGTTTAGGATATCCTCGTGCCTCTCTTTTTGCCTTTGCAATGGCGGCTATTGCCTCAAATATCATCTCTGGAATGCGTTCTGCCATACGAGCGATCCATGGGATTGAAGCGGAAGAAAACGTTTCCGTGTATCATCTCGTGAACGACTTGCAGGGCACCGCTCGCAGTACAGATCTTCTCAATGATATGGACGAGGGAACCACCACGGTGGCAGAATCGCTGGTAAACAACCGGGTAAGCACGGAAGCAAGTATGCTCAAATTGTTCGTTGACGAAGACCAATCGAACGAAATTTCATCAAGCATCGTAGATACCTTGTTGCCAGAGTTGTCGATGAATGGGTCAAGCATGGCAGCAGGATCATTGGTTAGAGCTCGCTCCAATGAAAGCAAGAACGGTAGTCATTTTTGGCATTCATACGCAACTATGTCTGCAGGAGAATTCACCAAAAAATTACTGGACGTTGTTGCGCGCATTGATTTGAGCCGATATAAAAAGGCGAAAACGCGACCACGTTCTGCTCCACGAGTGCGAGGTTCACCAAGCGATCCTCCTCACGTATCAACGTATCGCTTGCTCAAAGAGCAGCGGCTACAACTTCAAAAGTCCGCATAAGCTGTCGGGCAAGGTCATCAATTGAGGGCAAAAGATTGGGCCTTTCGTCGCGGCGTTGCCTGAACACGCAACCAAAACGTACCTTTCAGCGCACCCGCGGCGCGTTAACCGGCTTTTGAGAAAAAACCTGAGCGTCGGCCGATCCTTGCGCTTGCTTGTCTATTGGTCAACTGTAAATTTCTGGTCCGAACGCTTCAACAAACCGGCTCACGCCCGCTCACTGCAGCTGATTACGCACGCGCCATGGAACAAGCTGATGAACGAATCCAGAATAGAGAAAACTGCCCTACTATGTAATCAAAGCAGCTTCTATTGGTTCTTTGCGGTTTCAAATGAAATATCGCGACACTCAGCGGCCCAATCCGTGCCCCCGCCCACGCCCTTTTGCCTGAGAAAGCTCCTGCTTAGCAGAGAGCTCACGCTTGGCAGACTGCTCCCGTTCGGAAGCGATTTGTTTTTCTATTTGCTTCTCCATCAGCTTCGCTTCACGTAACTCACGATGCCAATCCGAATGCACCTCGATCTTCGACCGGGGCGAGAGATGCTCCAGATGGTTCCGAAACCAGAGCGAAACTTCGCGCTCTTCATGAGAAAAGCCCCTGACCTCACCGCTTCCGATCCGTTCAAGCTCTCGCTTGAACACGTTCACGCTCACCTCGCGCATTGGTGCGCGTTCCTGACCGCGCTCGACCCGCGCAAAATCGCTCGCGAGTTCCTTACTGCTCGTGCGGTATCCAAGATCCACAAGCCGCTGATACGAGCCAACCTCTTCGCGAGAATAATACATCCCATACGCATCCGTATGGCGCGTCATTCCGACGGTGAGAGAGCGCTGACTCACATGCTTCGTCACAAGCTGTAACTCGGCGTAACGGGTAGAGCCTTGCTCACGATACTCCGTTGAGCAATAACCGTGCTGAACGCCAGGGTGCGCACGAGTATCGACCGGTACGAGCTGACCATCACGGCGCTCAATCCGCAAAACCTCGCCTTCAATGCCGCGCACCGTGCCAACCGAGCCGTTGAAGAGCCCAGCCTCACGAATTGTCTCGCGGATCACCACGCGGTCACCAACGGCGTAGATGGTCGGGCCGTCTACCGTTTCAAGTTGCCTCTCAGCCTCAGCAAGCCGACCCATCGCGCGCCATTCCTCACGCGCAAGAGCGTTGACAGCCTGCCGTTCTGCATTCGTGAACGTCTCAAGACCGCACTCCACACCGGAGCGCTCGATCTCCGCCCAACGCGCTACGAACGCCGCGCGCGCTCCGGCTTGCGTACCGTGCTCATGCACCAAGCCGTGTGCGCGGTACGCATCGAGCGCCTCACCAATGTCGCCACGCCGAATCGCATGCGTCGCCTCGCGCTGCCATTCCTCACGCTGACGACGCGTCCGCTCAAGATCGATTCCCGTATCACCAACCGCGCGCTGCATGAACTCAAGCGCGTTCCCGTGCGCGACGGCTTGGAATTGCTTGTTATCACCAAGAGCAATCACTACCGCGCCGCGCTCGCGAGCCACGCTCAAAAGCTCTGCTCCCTGCGCCGTGCCGAGCGTCGAAACCTCATCAATGATCAGTACGTCGCGCTTCCCAAGCTCACCACGACCTTGCCCCCACTCATACAGTTCCTTCGCAATCGAACGCGCGGGAACATCCGTCTCGCGACGGAGCACGTCAACAGCCGAGTTCGCAATCGACACCGCGCGGAGCGTGTACCCAGCTTCCCGATACGCGGCGGATATCTCATTGATCAGGGTCGTCTTCCCGGCACCGGGAACGCCCGTGATTACCTTCAGTCGCGATTCGTCTGACACAGCGTACGCGTAGGCCTGCTGCTGCTGATCGTCCAAGCGCGACGAAGCCGGACGCGTAACCGCGACCTCAGCTCGGGAAGTCGCCAAGCCCTTCACGGCCTCCGAGAGACGTTGCTCCGCATCCAGCACGGCAGCCGTCGTCATCCGATACTTCCCGTTCACATCCTCAAGCTTAATGCTCGACGCAACGATCTTCTCTAACAACTCTTGACGCTGCTCAGGATCACGCAGACGCTCATGAACCAGCTTCTCCGCCATGTGCAACGTGAACGTCGCGTGATTCGCCGTAAGACGTTCCAGCAGCGGCGACGGATCGGCGATGAGCTGCGCCCCGAGAACCAACTGCTCCGCCCGATGCACCGCCTCGCGAGCCAATTTCCGCTCAAGCATCGCAGCCGAACTCTCAAACTCACCGAAACGCTCACTCATCGCGGCAAGCGAAAGCTCACGATCCACCTCCGAAGCCTTCACCACCTCCGGGCTATCGAGATCCACAATCCGAGCACCCATTCGGTACTGCTGATACTCAAGGCCACGCCGCTCAAAGATCGCATGCACCGCCTCCCAATCAGCTCTCGACTCAACCAATAACTTCGACACCTCGCGCGCGGCCGTCGCACAACGCTCCGAGAACGGGGCAATGACCTTACGCGCGCGGTGATCACGCTCGTATGCCCCAAGCCGTTCCTCCAGCTTCCGATGCGTGAGATCGGGCCCAAGATCGCGAGCACGCGCGTACTCACCAGGCTCCGAACCAACGATACGACCGCCCTGAATAACCCCCTCGCGACCAGGAAGAGACACCGCCTCATAGCGTACACCGAACTCCGCCAGCACCCGATGCACCTCACCCCAAGAAGCGCCCGATACGCCGACAGCCGCACGGACCTGCGGCCCCACCGCCTCACGCACGTACCGCTCGAACGAGCGATGCTTCGTGTGGTACTCCACGTCACGAGCGCCGTGCGACAGATTCCCACCAGAGCGATCATCAAGCTGCCGCCAACCGCCGAGAAGCTCCGCCTCACGACAGGCCTCGCGCATCCGCTCACGATCTTGCCAGACCTCGCGCGCTACATGCGTCAACGGATCGACCCGATTCACCACCGCATGCACATGGTAGTGGCCGCTCTTCCCGTCGTTCTGCAACGCCGCAACATACTGCAACCCAACAAACCCCAAATGCCGGAGCTGACTATCCAGCGCGGCACGAGCTTGCTCATAGCTCGGCTTCTCAGCATCATCCCACGAGACGATCAGATGATACAGCGGCTCTTGCGCACGGCTCTGCGACGCTGTGGCCTGCATCTCAAACGGTGCCGTTGCGATGCAGGCCACGTTCTCGCTCCACACCGCAAGAGGAGGCTCATGGCGCCGCGCGTGTTCCGGGCCTTCCCGAACGATATAGGCAACCGCATCGCCGAAGTGAGAACTTCCGACCATCCGGCCACGCCCACGATTCGCGATCATCAGACTACTTCCGCGACGAGGAAGGCTTCCGAGAAACATCACGCATGAGCTGCTTCAGTACCTCCGCGACCGCCGCGCGAGGCTCCGCCACAAGGAGCTGCATCCGCTCGATCTCCGGCAGCACCTTCGCCATGAGATCGCGCACACCCCGGAACGTCTCATTGATCATGGATTGATGCTTACGAGCCTGCGGAGGATTCACCGTGAACAGATGAGAGAGACGACCAGAGAGCCGACCTAAGTCCGCCTCCAAATCGCGAATCGACTTCGGAAGGGCCGCAAGCACGGCAACGAGCATCGTCAATTGCGAGACCTGCGCAAGGTCTACGACCGGCGCAGGTCGGTGCTCAACCAAGGACATCACGTATGCAGAAACCGATTGACCGGACGCCGCGGCAGCACTCCGAAGACGAGCGGATTCGTCCGCGTCCAGGCGGAGAAGCACCTGCATATGACGCTTCCGAGACGCGTCGTACGCCGCTTGCTGCTCAGGGGTCTTCGCTGGCATAGGGAACCTCTTTTTTCTCAGCGGTCTTCGCGGCTATGCCATAATCGCAGAATATACAGCCGAGAATCGCAAACCTCGTAACGCATTTCATACGATGTTACCAAAAGACGACGGACTTCACGAGGAGCAAACTCCTCAAGACGCTCCCCCAGACGGGGATGGGAACGAAGACGCTCTGGCGCACGGCTCAACGCTTGCACGACTTTTGCCGCAGCACGGGGATTCACCGGAGCCAAAAAATCATGCAGACGAACCAAGTCAGAGAGAGCGAGACGAGTCCACTTGATCTCCATCAGCAGGGAGGCGGCAGCCGCTCTGGACTCCCGAGGCTCTCCGCCCAAGCCTGAACCTCAGCTTCCCCAATAACCTCTTCCCGATCAACTTCACTGAGGGCATCAAGAGTCATACGCCGGCGCTCCTCTTCCAAAGCCACCCAGTCAAAAAGAGCCTGCTTCAAAATCCAACCGCGAGAGCGGTCCAGGCGATCGGCAATCGCATCAATCTGCTTCGCGAGATTCATAGGGATATGCGCTGTGACCACACGTTGTTCCATCGAGACCACCCACCTTGAGAGAAAATTCAATCCTTTTTAATCATATCTAATCACTCACAATCACGCAAGGGCTCCGCTGGGAACGAGGACCGCTTGGGGCGCTGGCTTCGCGACGGCGAGGCCAGCGCGGTGCGCCACGCGACCAGGGTGGGGTTCGCCGAAGGCGAATATCCACCCTCTAGGTTCCCCACTGTAACCAGCCCCGAGCCATACGAGACCGCGAACGAGCAGGCGAAATCAGCGCAAACGGTCACGATCCCAGCCGATCCTCGCGTCACTCGACCATCAATCTCGCGCAGTGGAGTAGCCAATCGAGGAGCAGCGGCCTGAGGAGACTCACCGGTCCCTGTGAACGTGCCTCACTTACCACAGCCACGATAGCACCAAATACGGGACGAACGACTCAAGGCATGAAACGAACGAACGCCAATGAAAAAGCATGTCCAATGAGATAACCGAGCTGGTCAAAATCTTGCCTATCCTCAAAAATGCTCAAATGGAATTCGAGCTCATGAACTACCACGAATACATCATGGACGCACGAAAGAAAAAATACACCTATAAAACGATAGCAAACATGCTCAAAGAGAATGGGATTACCGTATCAATGACAACGTTACAAAGATTCATAAGGAGCAAAAATGCCGAAAAAAATAACATTCACCCATGAAGAGATTGAACGAGTTAGAGCCATACTCGCCAAAGCGCCGGAAAAACCAAAAGTACCGACACCACTTAATGTACATGAAACGATGCTCTCCATCAAGTCTGAAATCCAAGACCTCTTAAAACGAGGATACACGTTCGATGAAATCACCGAAATGATACGAAACGGATTTAACCTCGAACACCTAGGAGCAGCTACCCTAAAACAATACATTCAAAAGAAACGTCCGACGAGTAAGACAACAAAAACTTCACCGAGTAAATAACGTGACAGAAACGAACATCTACACAAAGGCTTATGAAGAATTCATAACAAGTCTCGATATGAGGATGCGAGACGCGGTTACAAAACTCATGCTCCACACGAAAACAAAACCCGATGATCCGCAGATGGTCGGAGTCTGTCTTACGTCCGTCGCGACGAAAAATAACAGCGAAACCCAAGCGCGCGTCCTAGAAGCTCAACAAACGACCCTGAAAATACTCGAAAAACTCAAGAAAGATCCAGAACTAGCACGAGGCCTAGGCATGGTAAAAACACTCACACAATCACTGGAGCTATGTGAGTATGTAATCCGAAACGGCGTCGTGCTATGGGGAGTAGGAGCCGGAGTCTTCGCATGCCTCTGGTTCGCCACGATGGCCTTTGCCTGGAACACCGCGTATAACTTAGCGCAAAATGATATGCAGACGAGGATACACGGGCAAGTCTGTAACGACCTCTATGGCGACATCGCGAACGTCAGCGAATATTGGCGGAAATCACTCCACATGTCGGCAGCCGCCGCTCGGCTTGCGATGACCAATCTTACGACCTGTCCAAGATAAAACATTTAACATGTAATACATATAACAAGCATACACAACAGAATTAGCGCATTTGACCTGTATCAGTGCTTGCGATATAAACATCTCATATGAAGACACTTGCCCTCATTAGCCAGAAGGGCGGCTCGGGGAAAACGACCCTCGCGATCCATCTTGCCGTAGCGGCAGAGCTTGCGGGCCAAGCGACCGTCGTTATCGACCTTGACCCCCAGGCAAGCACGGCAAGCTGGAAAGACAGCCGTACCAACGAAGCCCCCTCCGTCGTTTCCGCGCAAGCCTCCCGCCTGAACGCCGTACTCGAAGCGGCAAGATCAGGCGGAGCAGACCTGGCAATCATCGACACCTCACCAGCTTCGGAAAGTGCGACGCTCACCGCAGCGCGATCCGCTGACCTTCTTCTCGTACCGTGCCGTCCGGCAATCCTCGACCTTCGAGCAATCGGTAGTACCATTGACCTCGCCCGGATCGCCGGGAAGCCCTGTGCCGTCATCTTGAACGCCGTTCCCCCCCGTGGGTCACTCTCCGCCGAAGCAACTAGAGCCGTCGAAGGCTATGGGGCAGAGGTTGTCCCGGTCACAATCGGACAGAGGTCAGCGTTTATGCACTCCTTGACACTAGGGCAGACCGCCTTGGAGTACGATCCACGAGGGAAAAGCGCGTGTGAGATCGTACAACTATACGATTGGCTATGCAAACAGATGAGAATGGATACCTGTGAAAAGAGAAAACCTCGCAAGCGCACTCCATAAGGCCAGCGGCAAAACTCCGCCGAAGGCCGACCCCTCGAAGCCTACCCCTGGGAAGACGAGCGACAACGGGGCCGGGAGCGAGAGACCGCCGAGCCGAGTCGGAAAGCGTCTTGTCGCCGGTCACTTCGACCCTGCGGCAGTGCGCCAACTCAAGCAGCTCGCACTCGACCAAGATACGACGGGTCAGGCGCTATTGACTGAGGCCCTAAACGACCTGTTCATCAAGCACGGATTGAAGCCAATCGCATGAGTCGCAGGAAGAAATCGTTTGACGCCCTTGCTGATCAACTTTCACAGGAACGACCGGAAAGTCCACATCCAGCAATTCCGATCCAAGAAGAGATCAAGAAAATGCTCGTGAAGCGTGGGCTTTCTAATGAAGAGGCCGATGCCGTTTTGACTTTATTCGAGGAGGTTTGTGACAATGAACGCATATCGGATGATGCGATAGTCCCTTTCTCTCGAAATTTTCTAGGTTTCCTAGCTCAACCGTTCCAAGCTAGGGAAGGGAAAAGTTTCGTGAACGTTCTCATTGAGTGGTTCGATACCAACCAGCCAGCACCAAAGAAAGGCACGGACATTCTCGGGAAGTTAACCCCTCAACAGAGCGGCGAACTTATGAAGCGTTTAAGGCAAGCAGCTTCCGAGCGTGAGAAATTCCATTTAAATGAGATCGGCACGGTTTTAGTGCATCAACCGCCGAAAGCAGACCTTGCCGTGGTTCTAGAGCCATACGTCGGGCCAGCAAAAAACTTTGTGCTCTCTTTACCTGAAGAGATGAAAGAACTTCGAGAAAAATTTCTGAGTATCGGAGCCCACTACCCAACGGCCGTTAATATAGCCATGGGGCTCGCCGTTGAAAATGAAACGACGGACTTAGACCTCGACCATTTCATAGCGGCAGTCGGTTTGGAACCTGAAAGCACCGAAGAAAGATCAAGACACCGGCGTATGCTTTGGGAATCGCTCCAGCTGCTCGCTCAAACGAGTATCACCGGAACAATCACCGGAAGATACCGAGACAAACGCGGGAGACCTCTTACCTACGTGGAAAAGTCTCCTGTTATCGTGCTCAGAAAAATGGTTTACGCCGAAGGCGATAAGAACCCCGATGGGACGGTCCACAAAGACAAGACGCCTTTGCGCGTCATGTTCTCAGCGGGGGGGTTCTTCGCCGAGAACCGAGGAGACAAAAAAGTACTCTCCTCAATCAGTGATACCCGACAGCTTGCGGGAATCACCCCTGGCAAACCATCGGGGCAGTGGGCGCAATCGCTAACCATGGCCCTTAATCAACATTGGAGAGAGAACGCCGCCTACTGCGAAGTCGCACGGGTAGGTGAGGACTCGCACGAGACCGTTAGAGTGGCGAAGACTACCAGACGAGAACTTTTCTTGATAGTTCGACCGGATCCGAACCCCTTCGAGATCCTTGACGGCAAGAACCCTAAGAGAGCGCGGGAACTTTGGGATTCCGCCATTCAGACGCTACGCGATGAGAAGATAGCATTACTCGTAGGGACACTTAAGACGCTGTCTCGCCAAGGATGGCAAGGCATCTGGCTCGACGAGCCTCTTGACATAAGACCTCATCCCGAGAATGTCATTACCCTTGAAAATCTTAAAGAGATCGCTTCCGGGGCTGCTACTTGGCGCAAGAAGAAGGGTCGTCGAAAGACGGGCGGCGATAGATCAAACGAGCAAATTCTCCAAACCTAGCCAGCCTCCACGCATTCCGTCGAAAGAGAAGATCCCAAAAGCGGGTTCTTTCCTTCGTGTTCTTATTGACTAAGGACCGGAAACTGTGGGAGTTTGAGCACGAGAGGGGTGAATCAGGGGCTTGCTACTGTGGGAGTTCGACCGGAAACTGATGGAACTCGACGCAGAAAACGAACCCACCCACAGCCTCTGAGTTCCCCCCAAGGCGCTCGCCGAAGAGAAAATGGCTGGACTCCCGAGCTTCGAGCGCAAGGATCGTCGAAGCGGAAATTGTGATCGCAAGCCGTGAAGATCTTGCGTACTCGGCGCACCATCACGATTGTCCTTTTCGTATCATAGAATTATGAGATTAGTCACAATTTTACGCTTGCCTACCCTACTAGAGTTCGACCGGAAACTGTGGGAGTTCGACCGGAAACTGTGGGAGTTCGACCGGAAACTGTGGGAGTTTGAGCACGAATGCCACCCCAATACGAATAGTAATACAGTACGCACACGCGCCCCTTACGGTGCGCTACGCGTAGATGGGACGGTGGAGGGCGCCGTTGGGATTCTCTCTTCGACGGTTGGATCGCCGCAGCGATCCCCCAGCCGCGCGCGCGCACGCGAAGGAGCCCCCCCGATGCCCGAGCCCACGAGCCCCCACCTCCCGAGCGCTCCCCTCCTCAAGCTCCGCGACCTCATCGCCGAGGGCTACGAGGAAGCTGCCCGGCGGCATGATGCCTTGAAGAATGGCACCCCCCTCGGGCCACAGGTCGCTCTCTCGTCGAAGCTGAGCCGAGAGATGGGCGGGCACGTCCCGTTAGGCGTGAGCGTCATCCATGGCGCTCCTGGTAGCGCGAAGACGTGCCTCGCGAATCAACTTGCCGCTCAAGCCGGATGCCCTGCGTTGGTCGTCACCTGCGAGATGCGTCCCCTCGTGCTGCTTCATCGCCACGCGGCCCGTGTTACGAAGACGTATCTCTCGAAGTTTGGGAGCGGAGAACTTGCGCCGGACGTCTGGAAGCATCTCGTACAACGAACCGTCGAGACGATGCCGTTCCTATCGCTCCTCGATGGCACCCGCGGCCCGGTCTCACTCAATCGTATCCGCGAATGCGCGGAGGTCGCCAAGGAAGAATCGGAGTCCGAGCATATTCTGATCGTTATCGACAGCATGCACTCGTGGGTGAGGGGTTCCGGTGTGACCGGCGCGACCGAATACGATGCGACGAACGCAGCCTTACAGTCGATGCAACGCCTCACCGCCGACTTGAACGGCTCCACGGTTATCATTGCCGAACAGAACCGCTCCAGCATGGGCACCGACAAGCAAGAAGCCTCGGCGGGAACTCGGGTCTTCGAGTATTGCGCCGAGCTTGTTATCGCGCTTACCAAAGCTCCAAACTCAAAGCCGGATTTAAATGGCGAGATTAAAATAACTGCGACCTTGGCGAAAAACCGTCATGGTGATTCCGGTAAGCCGATAGACCTACTCTTTTCTGGTGGTTTCATGACCTTTCGTGATGACGTTGGCGGACCGAACGTCTCCACCGTCCTAAATGGACCGACGAACGGGCAGCACACCAGAAGCGGATGGTCGGCATGAACGCCACCGATTCAATCCTCGCCGACGTGCTTACGGTCGCGCTCGTTGAAGACGTGCTTCGACTAGCGCACATCGAACCTCCCGCGAGAGAGAAGAAACATATCCGATGCCCCTTGCCGGATCATAATGACTCCGAACCGTCGTTCAGTATCCAGAAGAGCGGCCAGGGATGGAAATGCTTCGGGTGCGGCAAGAGCGGCGGAGTTATCCCGCTTACGATTGCCCTGGGGCTCGCCGAGAGCAAGGGGCAGGCCGTGGACCTTCTTGCGGGTCGTTACCGGATCGCCAAGAGCAGCAAGACCGCTTTTGTTCCGCGCCAGGCCGTAAAGGCTATGCCGCAGTTCGAGATTCGGCCTCCTGTCTCGCGACCCACGGTATCCGCCAAGGATCAAGCAGACTTCGACAAGGCGATCAAGGGTCGCCGAATGCTCATCGGCTTGCCAAACGTGGAGGGCTATCTCAAGAGCCGGGGGATCGATCCCGGCTTTGCATCCTCGTGCAAGGTCGGCGCTCATCCTGAATGGCTAGGGGGCGGATCAGCCGTCCTGTTCCCAGGGTACGACGAGAGCGGCACTCTCGTTTGCGCTCAGGGGCGATTCCTAGCCCCAAGGGACGACATCAAGACCAGGAGCAAGGGTTTGATCAAGCTAGGCGTCTTCGCGACGCCTGGAGCCTTTGTAAGGGGCTACAAAGCCGATGCTGGCCCCGTGGCGGTCGTCGAAGCGCCAATAGATGCCCTCTCACTTGCTCAAGCCGGTCTGCCGTCGATTGCTCTCTTCGGCGCGGGAAACCGGCAGGCTTGGCTTCGTAAGGCGCTCGCGTTTCGGAGAGTGGTCCTCGCCCTCGACGACGACAAAGCCGGGGACGGTGCGGCGAAGGAACTCCAAGCCTGGCTAAACCTGGGAACGAAGGTCTCTCGCATGAGCTTTGGCGGGCACAAAGATGCGAATGAAGCGCTCGTCGCCGACCCGGCAGCGTTCGCGTCCCTCGTCGAGGAGGCGATCCGGCTTGTCGATCCGTTCCGAGGAATGGGCGGAGCGATTTCCCACGCTCAAGGCCTTGCAAAAACCCCTTCGGACGTATCAGAACACTTCCCCGCCCTCAAATTGTTCGCCTTGGCCCTTTCAGAGGCCTTAAAAGGGCAGTCTGGAGGGTCGTCGGCGGTTGCCAAGGTCCTAGAGATCGTTTCTGGTCTCGCTTTATCGGAGCCGGAAGCCGAGGATGGTCTATCGCTCCTCGGCTATGCAGGCAAGGTTCTCGGGTGGCACGAGGATTGGCTCGAAGCCTGTCCTTCGAATTTGAATGAGCTTCCTCCGTTCGGCGAGAGCGTGGAGCCGCGTCTATCCTTACCATGAGCCTCTTGCTGGAACATGAAGGACACGGGGGACCTTTCTCCCATCCGACGACGAGATAGGTATGTCTCAAGCGATTCAAGCCTTTACTCCGCTGCCGCCTTCGTATCCATATCAAGGGAACCCCCAGCAGCAACTTTCCGCTGTTGGAGCTCCCTCGTCTTCAAGCATGAGCAATGGAGACGTTATTGTGCTGAGTGGCGTTATCGCGGTCACCTTGCTCGGAGTGGGAACCCTCGTGGCCGTGACGCAGTTCGGAACGAGCTCTGCGAAGAAACCGCCAACATCTCAGGTCCCTCAGTTCGTACCCTCCCCTCAGACTGCACCGCCTCCTCGGCACGAGCCCGTTATCGATACCATACCGGGATTCCCAGGATTTATTTACCGATTAGATGGCGTCTATCGGGAGCGGCAAATAGGAGGGCTATGTGGAATGCATGCCCTGAATACGGTTCTATATAAACTTTTGGGCAAAGATGGAGTAATTACCAAAAAAGAATTAATAGAAAAATTCGGAGAAGAAATCATAGAAAAAGGGTTAAACACAGCCAAGATAATGCAACTTGCACAAGAAAAGGGCTTGGAGACGAAACTCTACGATGCCGAAGATTTTGTCGGAAAGAGCATAACAGACATAGAGGATTCAAAGGCCTTCATCGTTGGGGAGCCGACTTCAGATCCATCAGATCCCTTTCATGCTGTGGCCATTGTACTTTCGGAAGAAGGTTTTTGTCTATCGGACAGTGACGATCAAGACAAGCGTGAAATATATATGGGCGACGC
>Ga0302326_10019527_pt1 | contig 13993 bp, 15 predicted proteins | sample Palsa_T0_3_FD_202264 | JGI IMG/M metagenome (GOLD analysis project Ga0302326, IMG submission 202264) | Peat permafrost microbial communities from Stordalen Mire near Abisko, Sweden - Palsa_T0_3 | ecosystem: Environmental > Terrestrial > Soil > Palsa > Peat permafrost | place: Sweden: Abisko... | reverse complement strand
CACCCGCCGTCGGTCGTCGCCGAACCGCCCATGCCGATGAGGACCTGGCGGATGCCGGCCTTGATAGCCGCCGCGATCAACTCACCGGTGCCCGAGGTGGAGGCGCGGACGGGGTCGTTGTGGTCGGGTCCGCCGGCCAGGTCCAGTCCGGACGCCAGCGCCATCTCGACGGAGGCAGTGACCCCGTCGTCGAGCAGGCACCAGTGGGCGTCGACCAGTGCGCCGACCGGGCCGTGGACCCGGTGGAGTTGCGGTCGCCCACCGAGCACGGCCGCGAAGCCTTCTCCGCCGTCGGATACCGGTGCGGCGTCGGCAGACCACCCGAGGGCGGTGGCCGCCCTGGCGATGGTGGCAGCCACCTCCGCCGCGGTGGCGCTCCCTCTCCACTTGTCCGGGGCGATCACGACGTGCGGCATCGCTGCCAGTGTCGTCGGTATGGCAACGCCGCGGAAGACAGGGCGGCCGTCCTCCGCGCCCGCGCCGTCGTGGGAAGGATCATCCCGTGGGTAGGGTCATCTGGAGACATGGCTGGCGACAACGACCTTTTAGTGCTCTGCAACCGGGGCCCGCTGAGCATCACCCGGGCCGCCGATGGGACCCTGGTCGCCAAGCGCGGCGCGGGCGGATTGGTGGTCACCCTGGGCCCGGGGGTCGAGCGGGACGGGGCCCTGTGGGTTGCCGCCGCCACTGGGCCTGACGACAACGAGGCCGCCCGGCAGGGGCTGTTTCATTCTGAGGGCTTCCGGGTCCACCCTGTCATCGTCGACCCCGACGACTACCGGGCCTACTACGACGTGATCGCCAACCAGTCCCTGTGGTACTGCCTTCACGGATTGTGGGACCTGCCCCGCCGGCCCCGCTTCGACCGATACTGGTGGTCGGCATGGGAACGCTTTCAGGCCGTAAACGAACAGTTCGCGGCCGCCGCCGACAGCGCCGCCGCCCCTGGGGCGACGGTGCTGATCCAGGACTACCAACTGGCGCTGGTGCCGGCGTTGCTCGCCGCGCGGCGCCCCGACCTACGCACCGCCGCGTTCCTGCACACGCCATGGTGCTCGCCGCAGGAGCTGGCGACTCTGCCTGACGAGGTGGCCGGGCCGGTGCTGGCCGGTTTGGCGGGCGGCGGGGCATGCGGATTCCATTCGTCCCGGTGGGCGGCGGCCTTCGAGGCGTGCTGCCGTGAACGGCTCGGCCAGGCGCCCGTAACGTTCGTCTCGCCGGCGGCCGCCGACGTCGTCGACCTCCGGTCCGTGGCCGCGTCGGGAGAGTGCGAACGGGAGCTGGCCCGGCTGAACGCGGCCGTCGGCGACCGCCAGTTGATCGTGCGCGTGGACCGGATCGAGCTGTCCAAGAACGTCCTGCGAGGCTTCTGGGCCTACGACGAGTTGCTCGAGGATCGAGCTGACCTGCGAGGCCGGGTCACCTTCGCGGCCATGGTCTACCCATCCCGGCTCGGGCTGGCGGATTACCTCGCTTACGGTCAGGAGATCCAAGCCCTGGTCGCCCGCCTCAACGCCAAGTGGGGGTCGGGGGGCGACTGGGCCCCGATCATGGTCAACTCCGAGGACAACTACCCGATGTCGGTGGCCGCGCTGCGCCGCGCCGACGTGCTATTGGTCAATCCGATTCGGGACGGCCTCAACCTGGTGGCCAAGGAAGGCCCGCTGGTCAACGAGCGCGACGGGGTCCTGGTCCTCAGCCATCAGGCCGGCGCATGGGACGAGCTCGGCGACCACGCCGTCGGGGTCAACCCTTTCGACGTGACCGGCGCCGCCACCGCTCTGGCCACCGCCTTGGACCTGCCAGCCGCCGAGCGATCCTCCCGGGCCCGGGTCCTCCGCAAGGTCATCGAGGCTCGTTCACCGCTCGACTGGTTCGACGACCAGCGAGCCGCGGCACGGACGCCCCGCTAGAGCGGATTTCGGGCCTGGCGGATTGGTTGGGCCCTCGCCGGATTGTGTTCACTAGTAGACCGTATACGACCTATTTGTGAGCAAAATCGGGGCGAACCCCACTCCGCTCAGGCCGGCGGGGACGGCTGAGACTGCGAGGGCGGCTCGCCTCTTCCCGCGAGGGTCTCCAGCAGGTCCAACACGCCGGCCGGCCCGTCCACCGTCAGGTCGGCGAGGGCGAGGAGCTCGCCAGGGGTCTCGGGCCCGGCGACCGCCACGGCCAGGGTGTCGATCCCCTCGGTGCGCAACCGGCCCAGCGCCGCGAACGCCGGCAGGTCGCCCGTGTCATCACCGACAAAGCACACGGCCGTCAAGCCGGTGGCCAGCTCGGCAATCACGGTGCCCTTGTCGGTCGGCACAGGTGGACGCAACTCCCACGACATCTTGCCGGGATGGGCAGCCAACCCGGATGCGGCGGCCCGATCGGACGCGAAGTCCGCCGCCCAGCTGGCCAGATGAGGAGCCTGGCGGAAGTGGAAGGTGACCGCCAGCCCCTTGCGTTCGACTGCGAGCCCTTTGGGAGCGACCGCCTCGGCCTCGCTCGCCACCGTGTCGACGACGGCCCGCCAGGCCGCCGCGTCAGCTTCGACGTCTGGCTCGGCGCCCGTGACGGTCATCCGTTGCAGGCCGTAGAGACCGATCAGCTCCGTGTCGCCGGCGTCGCCAAGGTGTTCGGCCAGGTAGGTGACAGGTCGCCCGGAGATGACCGCCACCCGGGCGTAGCGGGCAGCCAAGCGGGCGAGCAACGCAGCCGCGCCCGGCCGCGGCCGGGCCTGATCGGGCGCCTCGACGATCGCAGCCAGGGTGCCGTCGAAATCGACGAACACCCCTGAGGTGCCGGGCGAGGCCAACCACGGCTTCAGCCCGCTGGCGTCGTTCAGCGCGAGCCGGCCACTCAGGCGCTGCCCGCCAGGTCCGGACCGATGACCAGCACCAGGTTGGGTGCGGCGCGTTCGGTCGCCTTGATGGGGGCAGTCGCGGGAGCCGGAATCGTCGTGTTCACCGCCGAGGTCGCCAGCCCCACGCGAGTGGCGAGATCATCGGCTTCGGGGATGTAGCCGGCGGTCATCACGTAGATCACGGACGCCGGCACGGTGGCGGTGGTGTTGTCGGGCGCCAGGGTGTCGTACCCAAAGTCCGTCTTGAGCTTGTTACTCCATTCGGTGGCCAGGGACCCAGTACCGACACCGTTGAGGACCTGCACCTTGATGCTCTGCGCCGGAATCAGCGCGACAGTGGTAGTAGTAGTCGGCCTGGACGTGGTCGTGGTGGCAACGTGCGAGGAGTGCCCTTTGGTGACGCCAGCGGACGTGGGGGCGGGGCTGGGGTTGCGGTGCAGCACCAGCCATCCCACCAGCACGACCACCAAGATCACGGCCGCAGCCTTGAGACTCTGCATCCCGCCCGACGGGTTGTCGCTACCGCGACCGGTTTGGTTCATCTGGCTCGTCCCCCGCCGGCGGGACGACGCTCGAAGCGCGCCCGCCGCTGCTGCTCCCGCCGGCGCCGGAGCCGACGGATGACCAACGGGTCGAACGCCTCAGCCTCAGCCGAGTCCACCAGCGACGCCAGCAACTGGCGGTACCGCGTCGCCGAAAACCCCAGCCGGCTCTTGATCGCCTGCTCCTTTGAGCCGGACTGGATCCACCAGGTGCGCTCGAATTCGAGGATCGCCCGGTCGCGCTCGGAGAGAGACATTTGACCGAGCCTGCCACCCCTACCCTGCCGGATCAAGCACCGGCGTCCGAGGCGGTCGGCAACTGTCGCCTATCCGCTGTTGCGAAGACCGGTCGCCAGACCGTTGATGGTGAGCTGGATCCCGACCTGTACTCCCCCCTTGTGGTCGCCCGCCCGCCACCGCTCCAGCAACGCCACCTGCAAGTGATTGAGCGGATCCAGGTACGGAATCCGGTTGCGTAGGGCGCGGGCGAGGTCGGGATCGTCGGCCAGCAACTCCGGCTGTCCGGTGACGGCCAGCAGACACCGCTCGGTGCGACGGTGCTCGGCCGCGAGGCGATCGAAGACGCTTTGGGCCAGTTCGGCGTCCGGGACAAGGGCTCGGTAGCGGCCGGCAATGCCCAGGTCGGTCTTGGCCAGCACCATGGCCATGTTGGCAAGCACCGACCGCCAGAAACCCCAGCGGCGGTGCATCTCTTGCAGTAACCGCAACCGGTCGGGGTCATCATCCAACCAGGAGTCGAGCGCCGTCCCGACGCCGTACCAACCGGGGATCATGAGCCGGCACTGGCTCCAGCTGAAAACCCATGGGATAGCTCGGAGATCTTCGATTCGACCCGACCCTTTGCGCGAGGCCGGCCGGCTGCCGATGTTGAGCTCGCTGATTTCGCCGATCGGCGTCGCGGCCCGGAACCAGTCGACGAAGCCAGGTGTGCCGTACACCAGGTCCCGGTACTCGGCCATCGCCCCAGCCGACAGCTCCTCCATGACGCGCTGGTACGCCTCGCCGTCCGGACCGAGTCCGTCATCGTCAGCCCCGCTGGCCTCGAGAGCCGCGGCGACCAACGCTTCCAGGTTGCGGCCCGCGTGGTCGGGGTCCGAGTACTCGGCTGCGATCACTTCCCCCTGCTCGGTGATGCGCAGAGCCCCCCTGACGCTGCCGGGGGGCTGAGCCAGGATGGCTTCGTAGCTTGGCCCCCCGCCGCGGCCTACCGCCCCACCGCGGCCGTGGAACAACCGAAGTTGGACCCCGGCCTGGCGGGCCGCGGCGACCAGGTCCTGCTCGGCCCGGTAGAGACCCCAGTTGGACGTGAGGTATCCGCCGTCCTTGTTGCTGTCGGAATAGCCGAGCATCACCTCTTGCCAGCCATCCCACGACGCCACCAGGTCCCTCCACCGCACTCGCGACAGCAGGTCAGTGAGGATCTGGCCGGCCGACGCCAGGTCGTCGATGGTCTCGAAGAGGGGCACGATCGCCAGGGCCGACCAGGCCGGCCGATCCGGTCCGTCGCCACCATCGGTACCACCCGGCCGGTACAAGTCCACCTCCTTGAGCAAGACGGCGACTTCGAGAAGGTCGGACACCGACTGACACTTCGAGATGATGTACGTAGGGATAGCGGCCTGGCCGAGCCGGCGCACGCCGTCGGCCGCCTGCGCCAGGATCGCCAGTTCCCCCCTCGTCAGCTCGCTGTACTCGAGGAACGGGCTCGCCAGAAGACGGGATCGGTCCAGCTCGGCGTCGAGCAGAGCGACCCGCTGCGCCTCGTCGAGATCCAGATAGCGGTCGGTCTCACCGGCGCGCGCCAGCAGTTCGGCGACCACGGTCTCATGCACCTCGGAGTTCTGGCGCAGGTCGAGCCCGGCCAGATGGAACCCGAACGCTTCTACAGAACGCCGCACCGGCGCCACGAGGGCCGTCGCGAGCGGCCCGGCTCCGTGCTCAGCGAGCGACTCTTCGACCGCGAGCAGTTCGTCGACCAGCTCGGAGGGGTTCTCGTAGGGTGGCAGGTCGGCTCGCGGTTCGGCGCCGGGCACCAGCCCGATGACGGCCCGGGCTGTGCTCGCCAGGCGGGCGTACATGCCGTTCAAGGCCCGGCGGTAGGGCTCTTCCAAGCGAAACGGGGACTCGTCGGCCGAGTGCTCGGCGAGGGTGCGGACCCGGTCGCTGACCGTCACCAACTTGGCCGACATCGAGAGGTTGATGGCCAACCGCCGGAGGTCGCGGAGATGCCGGCCGATCGCCTCCGTCGCGTGGCGTTCCAGGGCGTAGCCGAGGACGGTCGCGGACACGTTCGGATTGCCATCGCGATCGCCACCGATCCACGAGCCCATCCGCAACGCCGGCGGCGACAGGGGACTCGGGGCGCCGCCGATCGCCCTCAGCTCGCCGGCCAGGCGAGCGTGGACCGCCGGCACCTCGGTGAACAACGACAGGTCGTAGTAGTGGAGGGCCTCGTTGATCTCGTCGCGAACCCGGAGCATCGATCCCCGCAAGATGGCTGTCTGCCACAAAGCCAGAATCTCGACCCGAAGAGAATTCTCCCAGGCGATCCCTTCGTCTTCGTCGAGCTGGTCCCGGTGACGCAGAGCCAGCAGGCGGGCGATCACTCGGGTGCGATCCAGGACAGTTCGGCGCCGGACCTCGGTGGGGTGCGCGGTCATCACCGGGGTGACCCGCAAGCGGGCGGCTAGATCGGTGACCGCATGGGCGTCGCGGCCCTCAGTGTGCAGGCGCGTCACCGCATAGCGCAGGGTTCCCGGGCCGTGCCCCGCGCCGGCCTGGCGGGCTCTGCGGGCTTGCCGATTCGTCGCCACGTCCTCGGCGATGTTGGCCAGGAGTGAGAAATAGCTGAAGGCTCGGATGACCGGGGTCAGCACGTCGTCATCGATGGTGTCGAGAAGGGGCACCAAGCGGCTGACCGCGCCGGGTGTGCGCCGGTCCTCGGTTGCGGCCCGCCGCACAGCCTCGATCAGTTCGAGGGTCGCCGGCCCCGACTGCTCGGCGATGACGTCACCGAGGATCCGCCCGAGCAGGCGGATGTCATCGCTGGCGCTCTCATCTGCTCGCGGCCCGGGGGGTGCCACGCCGTAAGTATCGCCGACGCCGACCCCCAAGGAGTTGCGCCCGAGGGTCCCGCCGGAAGATGGCGTACTTTGCCCGGCCGCGGAAGCCGCCGGTCTTCGGTCACCTGCTGGGTGGTCGGCCCCGCTTGGGCAACGGCCGGGCTTTCTTCGGCATTCGTCCGGCATCGTCGAGCGCCCGGCGCAACAGCATCTCGATCTGGGCATTGAGACTGCGGAACTCGTCGCCCGCCCACTGGGCTAGGGCGTTATGGACAGCGGGATCAATCCGAAGCAGCACCTGCTTTCGGTCATCCATTGATTACGAGTACAGAGTGCCAGTGTTGACGACCGGTGAAGCTGGTTGGTCACCGCAGAGCACGACCATCAGATTGCTCACCATGGCCGCCTTGCGCTCTTCGTCGAGGTCGACGATGCCGCGCTCACTCAGGCGGGCGAGCGCCAGCTCGACCATCCCGACGGCGCCGTCGACGATGCGGGACCGGGCGGCGACGACAGCGCTGGCCTGCTGGCGGCGCAACATGGCCTGGGCGATCTCCGGCGCATAGGCAAGATGGCTAATGCGCACTTCGACGATCTCCACCCCGGCGATCGCGACGCGCTCTGCCATCTCCTCGGCGAGCTCGCCCGCGACGATGTCGGTCGAGCCGCGCAGTGACAGGCCCGCGTCGGTGGGGTCGTCGTATGGATGCGTCGTGGCAACATGACGCAACGCTGACTCGGCCTGGACTCGCACGAAATTGAGGTAGTCGTCGACGGCGTAGAGAGCACGTGAGGTATCGGCAACCTGCCAGACGACGATGGAGGCGATCTCTACGGGGTTGCCGTCAGCGTCATTGACCTTGAGGTGATTCGTCTCGAAGTTCCTGACCCGAATGCTCACCTTCCGTCGATCGCTGAGGGGCAGGATCCAGGACAGGCCCGTACGACGCAGGGTGCCGACGTAGCTGCCGAAGAACCGCACGACCCGTGTCTCGCCGGGCTGGACGATGACCAGCGACGCCGCGATGACAGTCCCGACCACTATCGGCACGACGATGACGGCCTTCACTGAACTGTGGGCGAGGAGGATCGCGCCGCCGATGCAGACGGCGATGGCGAGGACGCCCAGCCAGCCGCTGATGGCCCAGGCTTGGCGTTCGTGGATGTCGACGCGAGTTCCCAAGTGACCGACCGGAGTCGCCTCGGGGTCGCTGTACGGCTGGACAGTATCGGTCATGATTCCTCCTGAAGAGCGATCTCGATAAAATGATAGTTTGAGATATCTAACTTATATCACATTATTAGACGCCCGGCAAGCCCCGTCGCCTCGACACGCCCGGCAGAACCCGTGGCGCAGTGCCAGCGGAGTACGTTGTCTGAAGTGGGTTCGCGCAACTACCGGCAGGGCTACATGGGGCGTAACTTGCACGTCACGGGTGAACACGAAGCCGAGGCAAAAGCTGCTCAGCGAGCGAAGAAGCCGAGTCGGATCGGTCTGTTCGTCTTGAGGCTCCTGGGCTACAGGGGTTTCGTCCAACAACTACCCGATGTCCATCAGGTAGCTCCTGCTCGCCGGCGTCCCCACCGGCACCCCGACTGACGACGTCGCACCGCTGCCGCTCCGCTGACATTGCAACCGGCTACAGGCGGAGGGTATCTCCAGCTGCTTGCTTCGCCGCACGGAGGCCGGCGCCCGGGATCGGCTTTTGTTGGCCACTTCGGCTGAGACCAGGTTGGCCGCCTCCCGGAGGACGAGCCGGCGGTGGCCTCGGCCGCCGGCGAAGGTTCGGGCCGCGGCCGATAGGGCCAGGCCGATCGTGAACAGCTTCGACGGGGCCAAGTCGTGGTTGAGCACCCTGATCAGGTCGTCCTGAAGTCGTCGATCCTCAGCAATCCGCTGCTGGATTTCCTGCACGATAAGAGGGGTCTCACCGGCCGCTCCGACCTGCCGGCTCAGCCAGTACATCTCGTAGGCGTCGTGGTCGCGCCAAAGCCACCAATCGCGGAGAGCCGTCGGAGGACACCGCGTTGCTTACGGTGACAGCATGAGGTTCCGGGACCGCATCACCCTTACCAAGGAGGAGGCACTCGACGTCGCCGGGACCTTCCACATGGCCGCCGTCGAGCTTCGCCGCAACGGGGTCTTCGAGCTGGCTCACCGCCTCGAAGGACTGACCGACTGGATCGAGGAACTTCTCGTCGACGATCAGGGCGACAGCTGACGGGCCTCTCGGAACGCTTCGACGTCAGATCGGCGCAGGCGTATCCCGTGGTCAGCCAGGTGGCTGGCGGCGAGCTCACCCCGTTCGACAGCCCGATAGACCTCTTTGGCGTCGATCCCCAGTAGATCCGCAGCGTCACCGACCCTCAGCGAGACCTCCTCGTCCATCTGGCTCCCACCTCCTCGCTCACAGTATCTCACTGTATCTCATCCCTCGAGGTCGCCAAAATGCCCCCGTGTTTGCCCCGTCGTTCGCGCACGCAGCGTGCACGGCGCTCTTCGGGGGGAGGTTCAGGGCCACAAGGAAATGGCCTCTCACCTGCAGTTTGGCCAGAGCCGGGTGTCGGGATCGAACCGACGACATCTTCTTTACAAGAGAAGTGCTCTACCGACTGAGCTAACCCGGCGTGCGTACGAGTGGCGCACGGCGCCAACATCGTAGGTGTCGATCTAGTGGATCAGGTGAGCGCTTCCGCGACAGGAGCGAAGCCGGGGTGGAGATGGGCCGTGTCGTTGTAGGTCCGCACCACCCAACGCTCGTCCGTGATCACTAGGTGGCTGATCGACCCGTTGTCGGCGCCGGTAAAGGCAAACGACCTACCTCCGGTCGCCTCTGCGAAGGCTTGGCCGATGACGCCACCGTGGGTGAACACGGCCACCATCTCGTCCGGATGGCGGCCCGCGATACGCAGCAAGGCAGCGCGGACCCGGGCCGCGAACTCGTCGGCCGGCTCGGCCCCGGGGATGACATCCCACCTCTGCGAGGCGATCATCTGCTGGGCAATGGGATGGCCCTCGGCCACCCGGACCCGGAACAGACCGCCCTCCCACTCCCCCAGATGGACCTCCCGGACGTCGGCCTCGACGACGGGTACCAACCCGAGCCGAGTGGCGAGCGGCGCCGCGGTCTCCACGGTCCGCCGCAACGTGCTCACGTAGACGCCGGCGATCGGCTCTCCACTGAGCCGCTCCGCCACCCGCAGGGCCTGTTGATGGCCGGCCGCGTCGAGCTCCGGGTCACCCTGACCGTCCACCAGCGAAAACGGCATGTCAACCCGCGCCGGTACCGATTCGCCGTGTCGGATCAACAGGATGGTGGTCGCGCCCGGAGGGCGGAGGAAGCGAAACTGGCGGACTTCCCCGGGGGCCGTGGTCACCGCGCCGATGGTAGGCGCCGGCAAACCCCCGGTCGGACTCAGGCGACCAGACTGGTCAGCGGCTCGAGGTCCTCGTCGGCGAGATGATGGTCGAGCTTGCGCTTGATGCGCTGGAGGGCGTTGTCGATGGACTTGACGTGCCGGCCGAGGTGGCAGCTGATCTCCTGGTAGGACTTGCCCTCAACATAGAGACGCAGAACGTCGACCTCGAGGCCGGACAGGCTGTCCGCCATCGAGCGCCGCATGGCCTCGACCTGCTCACCGGAGATGACCTCGTCAGCCGGATCGGTCGCCCGGTGGTCGTTGAGCAGGTCCTCGACACTCGATTCGCCCGGGTCGTCGGAACCCCGGACGCCGGAGATGGAGACGTACCGGTTGAGCGGCTGGTGCTTCTGGCGGGTGGCGGCCTTGATGGCGCTGATCACCTGCCGGGTCACACACAGCTCGGCGAACGCCCGAAAGGACGACTGCCGATCCGCCCGGTAGTCCCTTGCCGCCTTGTAGAGGCCGATCAGGCCTTCCTGCTCCACGTCGTCGGCGTCGGCCCCGACCAGGAAGTAGGTGCGGGACTTGCTGCGAGCGAAGCGCCGGTAGCGCTGGAGCAGCAACTCGAGGGCATCGTCGTCGCCGGCCTGTGAGCGGGCAACCAACTCCTCGTCTTCCAGATCGGCTAAAGAAGCGAGCGAACTCTGCATCGTCATGGTGACCTCAGTGGTGTCGGAGTGGTGTGGGAGGGTCATCGACGTCCTAGGTAGAACGGACTAGTCACTTTTACCTATCACGGATCACTGTGTCAACCGTCACGGCGGCAATTCTGAGAATTTCTGGTACGACAAAATAGGCCTGACCAGGAAAAATACGCACTATCGCGACATTTTGGCGGGGCTCGAACCGCTTTTCTAGCGGCGCTCCTCTCGCCCCCGAACTGTCGGGGAGGACTCCGAAATGACTAGTTCGTCCGGATGGCCCGGATGGTCCGGCCGCGGGCTATTTCGAAGCATGCCAACGCAGCCGCGGCCGACACGTTGAGCGATTCGATGGGTCCGACGAGCGGGATCTCGACCACCAGGTCGCAGCGTTGGCGTACCAGGCGGCCCAGGCCGCGGCCCTCCGCTCCCAGCACCAACGCAATCGGCTCGGAGGCGACCCGGAGATCCCAGAGGCTGGTGGGGGCGTCGGCGTCAAGGGCCACCGTCCACACGCCGGCGGCGGCGAGGGCGGTCAACGCGGCAGGAATGCCCGGCACGGTGGCAACAGGCAGGTACTCGGCCGCGCCGGCTGCGGCCTTCAGGGCGGCGGGCGTCAGCCTCGCGGAGCGATGACGGCCGGTGACCAGGCCGGTCGCCCCCGCGGAGAGAGCGCTGCGCATCACCGCCCCCAGGTTGTGCGGGTCGGTGACGCCGTCGAGCACGACGAGGAAAGGGGCCGGACCGGATGGGCCCGGAGCGGTCAGGGCATCGAGATCGACCCCGGAGATCGGATCGGCCCGAGCTACCACGCCCTGGGGGGCGTCGGTCAGCGCCATGGCGTCGAGCTGACCCCGGTCGACCCGACGGACCGCCACGCCGCGGGCCCGGGTCAGTTCGAGGATCTCGGCGAGCGGGCCGGCCGCGTCGCTGCCCTCGGCCACAAAGACCTGGTGAACCCGGCGGCGCCCGGCCCGCAGCAGCTCTCTCACCGCCTGACGACCCTCGACCTGCTCACCCCCGAGGTCGTCCGCCGCCGGCGCCCGGCGCGACCCGCCGCGGCGGCCCGCTACGCCGCCGGCCTGGCCCGGCCTCGGGAGGTTCCTCCGCCCTCCCCGACTCGGCCGCGGCGGGCTCACCGCGGCATCAGGAGGGCGACCGCGAAGCAGGCGATCCCCTCCCGCCGGCCCAGCGCTCCCAGCGCTTCGGCCCGCTTGGCCTTGACGCTGACGGGCGCTCCGATAACCGCCGTCAAGCGACGCTCCATGGCCTCACGGTAGGGGGCCAGCTTCGGCGCTTCTAAAACCACCGTCACGTCCACGTTGCCGACCTCCCAGTGGCTGGACAGGGTGAGCACGACCCGGTCCAGTAGGTCCATGCTGTCGACGCCGGCATAGGCCGGATCGTCGTCGGGGAAGTGGGTGCCGATGTCGCCGAGGCCGGCGGCACCCAGCAAGGCGTCCGCGATGGCGTGGGCGACGGCGTCGGCGTCGCTGTGGCCGACCAGGCCCGGTCCGTCCAGGGTGACCCCGCCGAGAACCAGGGGGCGATCCTGGTCGGCGCTGAACGGGTGAATGTCGAATCCCAGCCCGACGCGGGGGGTCACGGAGGGCTGACCGAGGCGAGGGCGGCGGCCACGACCAGGTCGAGGGGAGACGTGACCTTGACGTTGTCAGCCGGACCCGCGACGAGGACGACCCGGCCGCCGGCAGCTTCGACCAGGGCGGCATCGTCGGTGGCGTCGCCGGCCGCCAAGTGGGCTCGTCGCAGTACCGAGGCCCGGAACGCCTGGGGAGTCTGCACGGCCACCAGGCGGGAGCGGTCGAGGGTGACGAGGTGACCGTCGGGGCCGATCTCTTTTACCGTGTCAGTGACGGGAGCGGCGGGGATCGCACCGTCGGCGCCGGCGGCCACCGCCTCCAGGACCGCCTCCCATAGCGCCAGGCGGGCCAGTGGTCGGGCCGCGTCGTGCACGGCGATGACGTCGGCCGTCTCGGGGACGGCGGCCAGCCCGGACCGGACCGACTGCGACCGGGTGGAACCGCCGGCGACGACGGCGTCAGCGTCCCACGGATCGGGCGGGGAACCAGCCGGGAGGACGAGCACGACCCCGCGGCAGGCTTGGCGAGCGGCGGCCAGCGACCAGGCGATCAAGGGTCGCCCGCCCAGGTCGGCGAACTGCTTGGCGGCGCCGAAGCGGGTTCCGGTCCCTCCGGCGACGACGACGGCCCACGTTTCCACAGGCTGCGGAGCGTACCCCGAGCCGGCCGGTACTCAGGTACTCAGGGGAGCGCTTCGTCCAGCTTCTTCTCGGCCTCGGCCTCGCTGACGCCGATGGCGAAGGTCAACTCGGATACCAGGATCTGCCGGGCCCGATTGAGCATGCGCTTCTCGCCGGCGGACAGGCCCTTGTCCTTGTCCCGGTTGGAGAGATTCCGGACCACCTCGGCTACCTGGTAGATGTCGCCCGACTTCAGTTTCTCCACGTGGTTCTTGTAGCGCCGAGACCAGTTGGTCGGCATCCGCACGTCTTTCTTGCGCAGGACGGCGAAGACCTCCTCGACCTCCTCGTCGTTGATGACCTCCCGGAGGCCGACGTCGTCGGTGTTGTCCGAGGGCACCATGAGGGTCAGGTCGCCGTACGCCAAGCGGAGGACGAGATACTCCTTCTTCTCGCCGAACGCTTCCTTGAACTCACGGCGCTCCACCACGGCCGCGCCGTGATGAGGGTAAACGACCTTGTCTCCTACATCGAATGCCATTCTGCTCCCGGGCGAAACAACATGGGGGGTCCCCCAAGGATACCAGCCCCTCCCCTCCCTGCGGCCGCGTCCTGAAGGGCCACTAAGTGACCGCCGGTCGCTAATGTCGCTCGACGATATGGACGACATCGAGCTTTTGGCCCGCAGCGAGCTGTTCTCGGCGTTCGACGAGAGCACCTTGCGGACGTTGGTGGCAGCGGCTCGCCCACTCGAATGCGAGCGCAACTTCGTCGTCTTCGAGGAGGACGCCGAGGCCGACGAGCTCTTCGTGGTCCGCAGTGGGCGGGTGGCGGTAGGCAGGCGGTCGATCGATGGGCGCGAGTCCCTGGTGGCCTTGATGGAAGCGGGCGACCTGTTCGGGGAGATGCCGTTGTTCGACGAGGGCAATCGTTCGGCTTCGGCTCGGGCCCTGGAGCGTTCGCACGTGCTGCGAATCCCGTATGGCGTCGTGCGGACGGCCCTCGACGACAAGCCGGTGCTGCTGTGGGAGGTCGTCAGGCTGCTGGCCGAACGGTTGCGCAACACTGACTCGGCCCTGGCCGACGCGGTGTTCCTGGATGTGACCGGCCGCACCGCCAAACGCCTCCTCGAGCTCGCCGGCGACGACGACGACTTCCAGTTGCCGATCACTCAGGAGGAGCTGGCCGGCTTGGTCGGCGCCTCGCGGGAACGGGTCAACAAGTCCATCGCC
>Ga0302326_10019526_pt1 | contig 13994 bp, 11 predicted proteins | sample Palsa_T0_3_FD_202264 | JGI IMG/M metagenome (GOLD analysis project Ga0302326, IMG submission 202264) | Peat permafrost microbial communities from Stordalen Mire near Abisko, Sweden - Palsa_T0_3 | ecosystem: Environmental > Terrestrial > Soil > Palsa > Peat permafrost | place: Sweden: Abisko... | reverse complement strand
CCGCAGTCGCCTGATGAATGTCCCGATCTTCGGCGAAGGCGCGCAGCAGGGCCTCGTCCCCGGACAGATGCGCCATGATGCGCAATTCGATTTGCGAGTAATCGGCGGCCACCAGCGAATGTCCCGCTGGCGCCACGAAGGCTTGGCGGATCCGCCGTCCCTCGGGGGTGCGGATCGGAATGTTCTGCAGATTCGGGTCCGTCGAGGAGAGTCTGCCGGTCGCCGCGACGCCTTGATGATACGAGGTGTGGATACGCCCGGTCGTCGGATTGATTTGCTCGGGCAGCTTTTCGGTGTACGTCGATTTGAGCTTGGCGATGCCGCGATACTCCAAGATCAATTTCGGCAGCGCATGCGCTGCGGCGAGTTCCTCGAGCACGTCTTCCGCGGTAGAAGGTTGCCCGGTGGGCGTCTTGCGAATCACCGGAATACCCAGCTTGCCGAACAGGATTTCCTGCAGCTGCTTGGGTGAATCGACATTGAACGCACCGCCGGCCTCCGCGTGCGCCTCAGCCTGCAGCTCGAGCATGCGCACCGAGAGTTGCGAGCTTTGAATCTTGAGCAGTTCCCGGTCCACGAGCACGCCCGTGCGCTCCATGCGGTACAGCACCGGCACCAGCGGCTGCTCGATGCTTTCATACAGCAGCTTGAGCCGCGGCAGCGCCTCGATTTTCGGCCACAGCGCCCAATGCAGTTGCAGGGTCACGTCTGCATCCTCGGCGGAATACTCCGTCGCGCGGTCCACATCCACTTGGTTGAAAGCAATCTGCTTTGCGCCCTTGCCGGCCACATCCTCGAAGTGAATGGTCTTGATGCCGAGATACTTTTCCGCCGCGGAGTCCATGTCGTGGCGGGTCGCGACGCTGTCGAGCACATAGGATTCCAGCATCGAATCGTATCGATGTCCGGCCAGGGAGATGCCGTAGTTCGCGAGGATGTGCATATCGTATTTGAGATGATGGCCGAGCTTGTCCTTGAGCGGATCCTCCAGCAGCGGCTTGAGCGCCGCCAGCACGGCGTGCCGGTCGAGCTGCGGCGGCGCGCCTGGGTAATCATGGCTGAGCGGCACGTACGCGCCTTCTCCGGCGGCGACTGCGAACGACAGGCCCACGATTCGCGCCTGCATGTAGTCCAGACTGTCCGTCTCGGTGTCGAAGGATATCAATGGCGCCGCCGCGAGCCTGGCGAGCCAAGAATCGAACGCGGCCTGCGAGAGGATCTTTTGATAGTCGCGCGCGGGCGCCGGCAGGGCGGCCGCTGCGGCGGGGGCGGCCGCAGAGGGAGCCGGCGGCGCGCCCGCCTCCGGCAGCGGTTCCAGCGCCTTGAGCAATGAACGCAATTCGAGCTGCGTGTACAGCTCCCGCAATCGCGCGACATCCGGTGCGCCGGCAACCAGTTGCTCCGGCGTATGGGATAAAGTCAGCGCGGTGTCGATGGTTGCCAACTTGCGCGACAAATCGAGGATCGCCAGTTCGCTGCGCAGATTCTCACCCACCTTGCCGGCGATCTTCGCGGCATTCGCAATCAACGCGTCAAGGGTTTGATGTTCCAGCAGCCACTTGGCCGCGGTCTTCGGGCCGACGCCGGAGATGCCTGGAATGTTGTCCGAGCTATCGCCGATCAATGCGAGATAGTCGACGATTTGTTCGGGAAACACATCGAATTTCAGCTTGACGCCCGCGCGATCGAGGCGCGTGTTGCTCATGGTGTTGATCAAGCCGATGCCGGGGCCGACGAGCTGCGCCATATCCTTGTCGCCGGTGGAGATCAACACCTCGTAGCCCGCCTCGACCGCCCGCTTCGCGAGCGTGCCGATGACGTCGTCCGCTTCGACGCCGGGTACACGCAGCAACGGCAGGCCCATTGCGGCGACGGTGTCCAGCAGCGGCTGTACCTGCGAGCGCAGATCGTCGGGCATGGGCGCGCGGTGCGCCTTGTACTGGTCGAACAGATCGTCCCGGAAGGTGCGCCCCGGTGCATCGAACACCACGCCGATGCGCTGCGGCGCTTCGTCCTTGATCAATTTGTTGAGCATGTTCAGCACGCCGAGCACGGCGCCCGTCGGCTGGCCTTTGGAATTGCTGAGCGGCGGCAATGCATGGAAGGCCCGGTACAAATAGGAAGAGCCGTCGACCAGGACGAGCTTGCGGATACTCACGACTGCGGCGCTGCGCTCGGGGCGTCCTGTGGCGGCGGGTTCGCGGGCGCTGTGCTCGCCGGCGCGACCGGTGGCGGCGGTTTTGTCTTATGCGCATCCGGATGCACGAGCGGGCCCTTCTGACCGCATCCCGCAATGATTCCGGCCGCGCTCAGCAGAAGAAATGGCCCGATATGCCGCATACACGCAGTATACCGCCTGGTGGAGGCTCAGAAGCCCGGGCCGCTCGGAACTTCCGTCTCTGCGTTCGGGTCTTACAGCGCAGTATTCACAGTTTGGAGATATCGCATGAACAGGCTCTCAACCGGCATCTGCGTAGGTTTAGTCCTTGGACTCGGCTGCGCTTCGTCAGCATTCGCTGGCTACCAGGTGGAGAATCCGCTCGGCTTCTACTTTGGCGCCGGCCTCGGCGCATCCAACGTCAGGGGCGATAACGATCCCTATTTCGGCTATCCGGGCTACTACAACGGCTACGAGGCCGCGTGGAAAGTGATGGCCGGTATTCGCCCGATCCCTCCGATCGGAGCGGAGATCGAATACATCGACTTCGGCAACTCAAATAATAACGGCAATGGTTACTACAATTATAATTATTACTACGGCCAGAGCGATCATCCCACGGCGGGTGCGGCGTTCGCTGTCGGCTATTTGCCGATTCCGCTGCCGTTCCTGGACATCTACGCGAAGGCGGGCGTCGCGCGCCTGCACTCCGAAATCAACGGATACGAGACCCTGACCTGCAATCCCAATGCCGGCGTCGCGTGCGCGGCGAACGGAACCTACTACCGCACCAATCAGTGGAATACCGACTTCGCCTACGGCGCCGGGGTGCAGGCAAAATTTGCTCCGGGCCTCGCGGTGCGCGCCGAATACGAGCGCATCAGTCAAACCGGCGGCGATCCCGCGGCGGTCACCGTCGGCGTGACGTGGGCCTTCTAGGATGAGCAAAGTCATTGCCGGTTATACTGCCGGCAATGACTTTTTCCACCGGCCATTCCAACGAATGCCGCCTCGCGCCGGCACTCTGCTTAAGTTTCAGCCTTTGCGCCTGCATCAACCATAATTCGGCCGCAGCCGCGGATCCCACGACGCAGGCCTTGCGCAGCAAGGTGCAGACCATCGTGGTCATCTACGCCGAGAATCGTGCCTTCGATAATCTCTACGGAAATTTTCCGGGTGCGCATGGCCTGGACGAGGTGGTGGACCGCGATGGCCGGCCGCTGCCGGCCTATGTTCCGCAGCAGGATCGCGACGGCACCCTATTAGCCACGCTGCCGCAGATCTGGGGCGGCGTCACGGCGCCCGGCATCACGCCGGTGGTCACCCAGGCGCAGAGCGCCGGTCTGCCGAATGCGCCTTTCTCCATCGAGCATGCATTCACTGCGCAATCCGGCGTCACTCTGACGACCTCCACGGTGACGCGGGACCTGGTGCACCGCTTCTTCGAGAATCAGATGCAGATCGGCGGCAAGAACGATGGATTCGCCGCGTGGGGGGATTCAGGCGGCCTTGTCATGGGCCATTACGACACCCGCCGCACGGCGCTGTACGCGCTCGCGCGGCAATACGTGCTGGCGGATAATTTCTTCCAGGGCGCCTTCGGCAGTTCGTTCCTCAATCACCAATATCTCATTTGCGCCTGCGCTCCGGAGTATCCCAACGCGGACACCTCGCCGGCCAAACCCTCGATTGCCGTGCTGGAAAAAGACGCTGCCGGGCGCTACCTGGCGCGGCTGAAACTTGCGCGCAACTCTCCCGCTTCGGCGCTGGATGGGCCGCCTGTGTTTGCGAAAAACGGCAATATCACACCCGCCGATTATTTCGGCGACGGCAAGTTCCATGCGGTGAATACCATGCAGCCGCCGTACCAGCCGAGCGGTAACGGGCCGGCCGCGGACGATACCCGCTATCGGTACGCGGACCCCATGATCGGGACGACTTTGCCGCCGCAGACTGAAGTCAACATCGGCGACCTGCTCGATGCCAGGCGTATCCCCTGGGCGTGGTACGCGGGCGCCTGGGATGCGGCCATGGCCGACGGCATGCGCCCCGCCGCCAAGCCGCGAACCGCCATCTATGCGCCGCTCATACCGGAAGGCAGCCCCGACTTTCAGCCGCACCATCAGCCCTTCAATTACTACGCCAACTTCGATCCCGAGAAACACGCCGAACGGCGCACGGCGCATTTGAAGGACTATGGCAATCTACTCGACGACATCGCCGCGGGCCGCCTGCCGCCGGTGGTTTTTTACAAGCCGCAGGGCAACCTCACCCAGCACGCGGGCTATGCCTCGATTGCGGACGGCGATGCGCACATTGCCGATCTCGTCGCCAAGTTGCAGGCGGGTCCGCAGTGGAAAAACATGGTGATCATCATCACCTATGATGAATTCGGCGGTGCTTGGGATCATGTGCCTCCCCCTACGGGCGATTTGCTGGGCCCCGGAACGCGAATACCGGCACTGGTTATTTCGCCGTATGCGAAGCGGGGCACCGTCGATCACACCCAGTACGATACCGAGTCGATCCTGCGCCTGATCACGCGCCGCTTCGATCTAGAGACATTGTCGGGGATAGCGACGCGCGATCGGCAGCTGATCGCACACGGCGGGAAACCCATGGGCGACCTGACCAACGCGCTGGAATTCGCACGTTAGCCTTGGGCGACGGAATTGTTCCCTCCTGGCCCTACTGGGTCAGAGATTTCGCGTTCGAATTTGCCGGCGGCGGCGAGGGTGTGGTGCTCGCGGGCGCGGGCGGCGGTTTGACGCTGACCAGCTCCATTTCGAACGTCAGCACCGAACTCGGCGGGATTCCCGGCCGAGGGGTGGTCCCGTAGGCAAGCTCGGGCGGGACGTATAATTTCCATTTCGCGCCCGGCTTCATCAGCAGCAGGGCTTCCTGCCATCCTTTGATCACGCCGCCGATGGTGAATGTCGCCGGACTGCCGCGCGAATAAGAGCTGTCGAATTCCGAGCCGTCGAGCAATGTGCCGCGGTACTGCACCGTCACCTGATCGGCGGCGATGATGGCACGCGCCTTGGTGTCTCCCGGGGTGATGATCTCGTATTCCAAGCCGGACGCGGTGGTCTTCACGCCCTTGCGTTTGCCATTGCGCGCCATAAATTCGGCCGAGGCCGCCTTGTTGCGTGCCGCGGTTGCGTCCAACAGCGCGCGCACGTAGGTCTGCAATGCCTGCTGATCACCGGGAACAGATTTCTTGCCCCCCAGACCGTCCTTGAGCCCACGTGTCAGAGCCTCAATCGAGACCTCGTCCGTGATTCCGACGCGATGCATCTGTTCACCGAAGGTGAGCCCGAACAGATAGCTGGTCTGATCGTCAGCCTTCGGCAGCGGTGCATCCGGTGACACCGGCGCGGCAGCGGCGGGGGCCGCAGGCGCCGCGGGAGGAGTGGTTTGTGCGCCCGCCAGGGGCGCGGCTGCGAGCAATACACATACGCCGCAGAGCCGCCGCAAATCGTTGATCATGGTGTGTTTCATGGCGCGCACCATAACCCGTTCCGGGTTGAAAATGCTAGCCTGACTTTACGATTCGCGGCTGTTTGCCCGGATGACGGCCATGGTCAGCCGCGATACGCAGACCAATTTGCCGGCCTCATTGACGATTTCAATTGCCCAGACGTGGGTGCGGCCGCCGATATGTAATGGGCGGGCGGTGCCGGTGACCAGTCCGCTGCTCACCGCGCGCACGTGATTGGCGTTGATTTCCTGACCCACGCAGAGAAACTTCGAGGGGTCGATGCACATGCTCGCGCCCATGCTTCCCAGCGTTTCTGCCAGCGCCACCGAGGCTCCGCCGTGCAGCAATCCGAACGGCTGTTTGGTGCGTTCATCCACGGGCATGGTGGCGCGCACGTAGTCGGCTGCCACCTCCGTGAACCGGATGCCTAACTGCTGGATGAGGGTACCGGGCAGTGCGCCGTTCAATTCCTCGATCGTCCTGGGACTAAGCCATATGCTCACTTTGGGTCCTTCAATTTGCCGGCTATTCGCCGGTACGCCTCGCGAAATGGAATGCCTTCTCGGGCCACCAATGCATTTGCCTCGGCAGCGGCATTGATTCGCGGATCGAGGCGGATATTTTCCGGTTTGAATCTGACCCCGTCCAGCGCGCTCGGCAGGATGCCGAGCGTCTGAAGGCAGGAATCGATGGCGCGGAACAGCGGCTGCTTGATGAGCTGCAGGTCGCGGTGATAACCGGAGGTCAGCTTTTGGGTGATGCCCAGCACTTCCAACAGGGCCGCTTGAGCGACCGTGCTTCGTCCGCGAATCAGTTCGAACACATCGGGGTTGCGCTTCTGCGGCATGATCGATGAGCCGGTGGTGAATTCGTCCGGCAGGCTCACGAATGCGAACTCCTGGGTATAGAAGAGCAAGAGGTCGGCCGCGAGCCGGCCGGTGTCCTGGGCAAGGAGAGTAATCTCGAACAGCAGCTGCGCTTCGGCCTTGCCGCGCGACAGTTGCACGGCTGTCACCGGTTCCTGGATTTCGTCGAAGCCAAGCCGCCGGCGCGTGGCCTCGCGGCTCACGGTCAGATTGGGCGTGCCGTAACCCGCGGCCGAGCCGAGCGGGTTCTTGGCGATGCGGCGCCGGCACTGCCGCAACCCTTCCGCATCGTCGCGAATCTCCGCGGCGAATCCCAGCGCCCATAGCGCCACCGTGCTCGGCATCGCCTGCTGCATGTGTGTGTAGCCCGGCAGTTCCACGGCGCCGTCGCGCGCCGCCAATGCATCCAATGCACCCGCGACCGCACTCGCACCGGCGCAGAGCGCCTCGGCCGCATCGCCGAGGTAGAGCCGCAGCGCGGCGAGCACTTGATCGTTGCGCGAGCGCCCCGCATGCAAGCGGCCGCCGGTTGCGCCGATGCGAAACGTGAGCAGATTCTCGATGGCCGTTTGGCAGTCTTCCTGGTCCAGCGTGATGCGCCACAGGCCGCGCGCATGTTCGTCGCCGATGTCCTCGAGCGCGGCACGAATCGTCGCCACATCCTGCGCAGATACCAATCCTTGTTCGCCGAGCATTTCGGCATGCGCGATCGACGCCTGAACGTCATAGCGCACAAGCCGATCGTCGAGCTGGTGGTCATCGCCTGCGGTGTAGTTCAGCACGCGCGTATCGAGCGGAGTCCCCTTGTCCCATAGTCGCGTCATGGGCGTCAGGCGTTCGCCGCCGCGCTTTGATGTTCGGCCGGGCTCAAGGCCTCAAGATCGGCGATCACCAGCGTCCCGGTGCCTTCATTGGTGAAGATCTCCGCGAGCAAACTATCGGCCGACTTGTAACTGATCACGTGCACCCGCCGCACGCCGCCGCGGATGGCATTTTCGATGGCCGTGGCCTTCGGCAGCATGCCGTCCTTCAAGCATCCCTGATCGCGCAATCGCCTCAATCCGGTGATGTCGGTGTAGGAGATCACCGAGGTCGGATCCGTGGAGCGCTCGAGGATGCCCGGAGCGCCGGTGCAGAGCACCAGCTTTTCCGCCGACAGCGCCCCGCCGATGGCCGCCGCCACCGTATCGGCATTGATATTGAGCAATGTGCCGTTCGAATCCGCCGACAGGGGACTGACCACCGGCATCAAACCATCCGCCAATAGTTTCTCCAGCACGCCGCCATTGACCGAGTCGATGTCGCCCACGTAGCCGTAATCGACGGTCTCGCTCGAGCCGGCCGCGACCGGCACGGGCGGGCGCCTGTGCGCGCGAATCAGCCCGGCGTCGACCCCGCTCAACCCAATGGCCTCGATGTCCAGTTCGCGGCAGATGCCGAGGATCCGGGTGTTGATCAGGCCATTCAGCACCATCGAGGTCACGTCGATCGATCGCTGGTCCGTCACGCGCCGGCCGTTCACCATCTGCGTGTCGATGCCGAGCGATGCCTGCAGAGCGTCGAGCTGCGGGCCTCCTCCATGGACCAGCACGGTCTTGATGCCTACTTGATGCAGGATGGCCACTTGCTCGATCAGGCCGCGGGTGGAGATATCGTCGGTGAACACGGCGCCGCCTGCCTTGATGACGAACACTTTGTTCTTGTACATCCGGATGTACGGCGCGGCGCTCTTCAAGGCGCGCACCGCAATCGAAGGATCAGGTCGACTCATTATCATCGCGTTAACTCCTCAAGCAACCGCCGTTGCGGCCAGCATGCGGTGCAGAACGGCCATCTGCACCGGCAAACGATTGAAGGCCTCGCGCTTGACCACGGCACGCGGGCCGTCGAGCACCTCGTCGGCCACCGCGACGTTACGGCGCACCGGCAGGCAATGCATCAGCTTGGCCTCGGGCCGTGCGGCGGCGAACCAAGGTTCCCGAATGCACCAGTCTCGAAGATCCGCCCGCAGGCGCGAATCGGCTTCCGTATCGCCGTAGTACTGGGTCGTTCCCCATTCCTTGGCATACAGCACGCTTGCGCCGGCCAGGGCGACGGCGCGATCCGCGGTCTCGGTCACCGACCCGCCGGAGCCGGAAGCCGCGGCGCGAGCCTTGTCCATGATCTGCGCAGGCAAGGCAAACCCCTCGGGACGCAGCACCACCACTTCCATGCCGCGCATCGCCGCCATGTGCACGGTGGCGGCGGGAACGGCCAAGGGCAGTGCCTTCGGGTGATTGACCCAGCTCAACACGAACTTGGCGTGCGTCGGAATATGCAGCTCGTCCATCGTGCGCCAATCGGCCAGTGCTTGGGTGGGATGATTCACCGCGGATTCCATGTTGATCAGCGGCTTCTCGCACAGACCGTGGATCAACCCGAATAGGGATTCCGCCAGGTCGCTGCTCAAATTACGCCCCTCGGCGAAGGCTCGGACACCGAGCACATCGCAGTAGGAAGCCAGCACCGGGATGGCCTCGCGAATATGCTCGACGGCGGCGCCGTTCATGATGGCATTGAGCCGGGTTTCCACCTGCCAGCTGCCGTATCCCGGAGTAATGACGAACGATGCACCGCCAAGACGCGCCATCGCGGCTTGGAAGGATGCCAATGTGCGCAAGGAAGGATTGAAGAACACCAATCCCAATATTTTCCCCATGAGCGCCCGCGGCTCGGGCCGGTCTTGCAGCGCCTGTGCAAGTGCCAGCAGGTCGAGAATCTGATCCCGGCTGAAATCCGCCAGATCCATTAAACTCTTCATGCCGGAATCTTCACCAGCGCGTCGCATAGCTGGTCGACATGCCCTTCGTTCAAAATGTACGCGGGCAGCAGGCGCAGCACATTCGGGTCGGCGCTCGTTCCGGTCAAGATGTTCTTCTCCAGCAACGCCGCATGCACCTCCTTGGCCGGGCGCGAGGTCTTCAACCCCAAGAGAAAACCCGCGCCCTGCGATCCGGAAACCGGTCCGACGATGCAGTTCGAGCGAATATAGGCCGACACCTGGCGCACATTTGCCAGCAGCGACTCCGATTCGAGGGTGTCGATCACCGCCTCCGCCGCGGCGCAGGCCATCGGGCCGCCGCCGAACGTCGTGCCCATGTCGTTGAGCTTGATGCGCTTCGCGACCTGCCGCGACATCAACAGAGCGGCAACCGGGAATCCGTTGCCGAGCGCCTTGGCGACGGTGAGGATGTCCGGCGTCACCCCGTAATGGTTGGCGCCGAATGGCGACCCGGTGCGCCCCATTCCGCATTGCACCTCGTCGAAGATCAGCAGGGCGCCCACCTCGTCGCAGCGGCGGCGCAATGCCTGGAGCATGGGCTTGCCCAGATCGTAGGCACCTCCCAGTCCCTGCACCGGCTCGACGATGACCGCGGCGGTATCGCGATCGACGAATCGTTCCACCGCGTCCGGATCGTTGCGCGGGGCGAAGCTGGCGTCGAACGGGGTGCGTGGAAAGCCGTACCAGGTATGCAATGCGCCCCAGGTCACGGCCGCGGCGGCGGCGGTCCTGCCATGGAAGCCCTGCTCCAGCGCGACGGCCTTGCTGCGTCCGGTCTGCTTGAAGGCCAGCTTGAGGGCGTTCTCATTGGCCTCGGCGCCGCTGTTGACCCAAAACACGGTGTCGAGGCCTAGGCCGGCGAACTTGACCAGGCGCGCCGCCGCGCGCTCGCGAATCGTCATCGGCAGGGCGTTGGTTTGAAATCCCATCTGCCGCGCCTGGCGCTCGAGTGCGGCCAGCCAGCGGACGTGGCCGTAGCCCAGGCCGGCGACGGCGTGGCCGCCGTAGAAGTCGAGAATCTTGCGGCCGTCGCGTGCGTACAGCCACACACCCTCGCCGTGCGCCACCTCGATTGGATACTGCGCGAACACCTGCGCCAGATGACTGGTGTGAGCCGATGCCGCGGAATTCGTCGCTGCCATGGACATCCTCAAGTCCAACCGGGCGCCGTCGCCTTCAGGCCCGTGGTCTCGTCCAGACCTAACAGGCGGTTCATCCACTGCACTGCGCCGCCGGCGGCGCCCTTGTTGAGATTGTCGAGCACCGCCATGACGGCGATGGAGCTGCCGTTGGTCACCGCGCTCAAGTGCGCATAGTTGCTGGCCACGACATCCTTGACCCGCGGGGGTGCGCCGCCGACCCGCACGAAGGGACAGTTCCGGTAGTGGGACGCCACGGCCTCGAGCGCCTCAGCGCTGCTCACGGGCTTTTTGAGACTGGCCTGTACGGTGACGTGAATGCCGCGCGCAAAGGGGCCCGAGTGCGGCACGAAATTGAATTCAGCGTCGACTCCCGTGGCGAGCTTCGCGCAGGCGACGATTTCCGGCACGTGCCGGTGAGTGAGCGCCCCGTAGCTGTACAAGTCGCTGTGCCGCAGCGGATGGTGGGTGCCCTCGGTCGGTTTGCGCCCCGAGCCGGTGCTGCCGGTGATGCCGGTCACGAACAGCCGGGTGTCCGTCAATCCGCAGGCCAACAGGGGCACGCTTGCGAGCAGCACCGCGGTTGCGAAGCAACCCGGATGCGCGACGTGCGGAGTCGGAGCCCGCGTCAGATGCTCCGGGACCGCACAGGTGAAGTCCTTGATGCGCGCCGGAGCGCCGTGCGCGTGCCGGTACACGGATTCATAGATGCCCGCGTCCGAGTGGCGAAAGTCCGCCGAAATATCCACGCAATGCGCGCGCGCTGCGCCGCTCTCGGCGGTTTTGAGCAGGCGATCGACGATGCCGGCGGCGACGCCGTGCGGCGCGGCCGAAAACAATGCCGTTACCGGCGTGCGCCGCATGAGGCTGTCGACTTCATCGAGGCTCGCGAACTTGAGCTGCGGATAGGCGCTGCCCAGATGCGGAAATGCGGCGGCGACCGGCGCGCCCGGCTGGCTATCGGAGAGAATGGCGGCCAGCTCGAGCTGCGGATGTCCCGCGATCAGCCGCAGCAGTTCGCCGGCGACGTAGCCTGTGCCGCCCAGCACGATGGTTGGCGTCGGCGTGTTCATTCGCCGGCAACTTTGGACTCGCCGACATTGCGCAGCGGCAATTTCGAGATGATGTGATCCCCCAGATCCGCGGGATTGCTGATCGCATTGAACGCCTCGACATTCATTTGCTCGCGGATGATCTCGACGCCGACCTGATTGTCGGTCGCGGGACCGGTCACGACGCTGGGCTCGATGCCGAATCTTTCGCGCAGCAATTTCACCCCGCCCCAGGCGGCGACCGGGTCGTTGGCCGACAGCGCCACACAGGTCAGCACGGCCTTGATATCCGGTTGCCGGAGAATGGATTGTACGCCGTAGGTTCCCAACAGACCGTCGCCCAGCTCGAACACGATGACGTCCGGCTGCCCGCCGGCCATTTCCGTCAGCATGGCGCGCGTCAGCGCCGGGCCGCATTTTTCCGTGGTCGTGACGATGCCCAAGTCGGTGAAAATCATGGTGCGCCGTGCGCCCGAATCCTCGAACGCCATGATGTCGCGGCGCAGGGAGACGCCGGTGGCCTTGAAGGCATCCACGACCAATCCGCGATGCCGCATGCGCGCGATGATGGCGGCCGCGGCCGCGGTCTTGCCGGCCTCCATGCAGGTGCCGGCAAGTGCGACCACCGGCACTCCACGCACGTTGAGCGGCGCGTCGTAATCCAGGGGCTTGTATCCCGCTCTGGCGGGAACGCCGATGCGCTCGCCCAGGAAGGGGAACGACAGAACGGTGCCCAACACGCGGCAGTCGAACGGCTTGCCCTTGTCCGGGGTGGCCGAATCGCAGATGCCGAGAACTCCGCCGATGTTCAGCATTTGAACGACGTCGCCGGGTTTGAGCGCCGTCGGAATATGGCCCGAGTAGCCGAACAGCGCCTTGCGGTGGCCGAGCGCGCCCACCACCACATCGCCGCGGGCAAGCTTGGCCATGCGGCCGCTGGTGAGTTCCAGCGTGTTGTAGTTCGACTTGTCGTTGAGGATCTCCACCACCACGACCACACCCTCCTCGCAGGGAATGTCCGCAGTGATGCGAATCTCGTGCGACAGGCCCAACGCCTGGGTTACCGAGGCGATCTTGTCGACCACCACCGTGCGCATTCCGCTCATCGGCGATTCTCCCCAGCGCGCTGATAAAAGATTCCGGTCAAGGCGAGCATTTTCGAGTAACCGAGCGCATCGACCGGGGTCCATTCGCCCGCGGCTTCCCCGTAAACGCCCTTGGAGGCCGCCATCAGCGAATACGTGGAGGTGACGCCCTCGACGAACGCCGATCCGGGCCTGAACCACAGGCTGACCTCTCCGCTCACCCGAGCCTGCGAGCAGGTCAGCAGCGCCTCGATGTCGCGGCACACCGGATCCAGGTGCTGGCCCTCGTGCACCAGATCGCCGTAGGGCTGCGCCACGGAGTCCTTGATCCGCGACTGCTTCCCGGTCAACACCAGCTTTTCCAGCTCGCGATGCGCCGTCAGCAGCACCTCGGCGGCGGGCGCCTCGAACGCGACTCGCCCCTTGGTGCCGATCACGGTGTCACCCAAGTGAATGCCGCGGCCGATTCCAAAGGGGCCGGCGAGGGATTCGAGCTGTTCGATGATCGCCACCGGAGATGATGCATGGCCGTCCAGGCTCGAAGGAATGCCGCGTTCGAAACCGACGCGGTGCTGTTCGGGCGAGCGCGGAGCCGTATAGGCGTCGCGGCTGAGCACCCAGGCGCTCTCCGGAATGCTGCCGCCCGAGGTGAGAGTCTCCTTGCCGCCGATGGTGACCCCCCACAGCCCACGGTTCACCGAATAGGCGCCGCCGAACGGCGGAATCGGCAGGTGATGGTCCTCGAGGTATTTCAGCTGCTCGGGGCGCTTGAAGGCGCGGTCGCGCACCGGCGCGATGATTTCCAGATCCGGCGCCAAGGTGCGCAGCGCCACCTCGAAGCGTACCTGATCGTTGCCGGCGGCCGTGCAACCGTGCGCCACCATCCGGGTTCCCAGGCGCAGGGCGATCTGCGCAATGGTCTGCGCCTGCAGCACGCGCTCCGCACCCACGCACAGCGGGTAGACTCCGCCGCGCCGCACGTTACCCATGATCAAGAACTTGAGCACCTGCTCGAAGTAGGCGCTGCGGGCCTCGATCAAATGATGCTCGACCGCGCCGAGCTCGGCCGAGCGGCGCGCCAGCGATTGCGCGGCCTCGGCATCGATGCCGCCGGTGTCGACGGTGACCGTGATGACCGGCCGGCGGTAGGTATCCTTGAGCCACGGCACGCAGAAAGAGGTGTCCAGGCCGCCGGAAAATGCCAGCAGAATAGGCGCATCGCCTGGGGTTGAGGTCGGTGTCATGGGGCTTTAGCGTCCGAAAAGGCTGCGAAGGCGCTCGCCGAGCTTGCGCTGCGCGCGCGCACCGGCGGTGGCTATGAATATGGTGTCATCGCCGGATATCGTGCCGACGACCTCGGGCCAGCGGGCGGTGTCGATGGCGACCGCCACG
>Ga0302326_10019524_pt1 | contig 13995 bp, 12 predicted proteins | sample Palsa_T0_3_FD_202264 | JGI IMG/M metagenome (GOLD analysis project Ga0302326, IMG submission 202264) | Peat permafrost microbial communities from Stordalen Mire near Abisko, Sweden - Palsa_T0_3 | ecosystem: Environmental > Terrestrial > Soil > Palsa > Peat permafrost | place: Sweden: Abisko... | reverse complement strand
TATGACTGGCGGTCATTTATGAGCAGGAGTCACTCCGATCGCGCTACAAAATCTTCGGGACCATCCCCCGCTGAACATCTGCCGCATCTCGAACACATGGGCCGCCGTCAGCGCCGTGCAGCGGAAACCCGCCTGCGCCTCTTCCGCTGCGCCCTCAAGCTCTTTGCCGAACGCGGATTCCCCAACGTCACAGTGGAAGACATCACCCAGGCAGCGGACGTAGGCAAAGGCACTTTTTTTAACTACTTCGAGAGCAAGGAACACGTGCTCGGAGTCATGGCGGAGATTCAGCTTGGCAAGGTGCGGGAATCCGCAGCCCTCGCCGAAAATGGGCAGCACACCATTCAATTCGCCCTGCACCACCTCTTCCATCGCGCCGCTGAGGAACCGGGCCGCAGCCCCGACCTGGCTCGCGCGCTCATCTCCTGCTTTCTGGCCAGCAAAGCCGTCCGCCATCTCATTGAGCACAACATGAAAGAAGGCCGCAGGATGATTGCGCGCATGATCGCCGCAGGCCAAAAGCGCGGAGAAATCAGCTCTCGCCTGAAAAAGGACAAAGTGGCCATCCAGGTTCTTCAGGCGTTTATGGGAACCGTGCTTTTCTGGTCGCTGCACGAAGAACCCGCGCTGAGCACATGGATGGAAGACAGCTTTCAACATTTCTGGAGAGCGGTTGCCTCTTCTGAAAAAGAGCAGAAACCATGAGAATCTGTTTCCGCACCATCGTCCTATTCTTGCTCGCAGCCGCAATTCCCGTGCGGCACGGCTCCTCGCTAGCCCAGGCTCAGCAACCGGCTCCCATGCGACTCACCTTGCAGGATGCGATCACGAAGGCACTCCAGTCCAACCTGAATGTTCTGGTCGGAGCCACGCGCGTCGACGAGGCCGAGGGCACACGCATGCGCAGCCAGGCTGCCGCGCTCCTTCCACGTGTCAGTGTGCAAAGCTACGCCAACGTGCAGAATCGCGACCTGCGCGCCTTCGGTCTCTCTCTACCCGGCGTTCCCATCCCCAGCGTAGTCGGCCCGTTTTCCAACTACGATTTCCGCGTCTACGCCCAGCAGAACATTGTCGACATTCAAAGCTATCGGAATATGAAAGCAAGCGACCGTGCCGTCGAAGCAGGCAAAATGGATCTTGAGGACGCGCGCGATCTTATCGTCCGCGTCATCGCCGGTCTCTACCTCAACACCCAGTCGGCCGCCGCCCGCGCGGCCGCCGCCCAATCGCGCGTAGCCGATTCCACTACCCTCTGTAGATTGGCCAAAGACAAACACGACACTGGCACAGCAACCGGAGTGGACGTGTTGCGCGCCGAAGTGCAGTTAGCCAATGACAAGCAGTCGCTGCTTATCGCACAAAATCAACACAAGCAGTCGCTGCTCTCTCTGGCGCGCAACCTCGGCATGGAACCAGGCACGCCGTTCGAACTCGCCGAGCCGCTTGCGTATCGCCCCGTGACGCAGGCCGACTCCGACACCTTTATGCCCGCCGCGCTCGCCAACCGCGCCGACTATCTGTCGCTTGCCGCTCAGCGGCAGCAGTTGCTGGAGCAACAGCGTGCCAACCGCGCCCGCTCTTATCCCAAACTCAGCATCAACGGTAACTTCGGCGGCATTGGCCGCAGTATTGGCGGCGTGCAGGCTACTGGCCTTATTCAGGGCCAAATCGACTTCACGGTATTCGATCGTGATCGCGAGGGCGAGGCCGAACAGTTGTCCAGCCACATCCGTCGAATCGACGATCAGATTGCCGATCTGCGCCGCGCAATCGACGAAGACATTCGCGAGGCGCTCTTGAATCTTGACTCCGCCGCACAACAGGTTGCGGTTGCCGAACAAGGACAGAACCTTGCGCGCCGCGAACTCGAACTTGCGCAGGATCGATTCCAGTCCGGAGCCACCAACAATGTCGAGGTCGTCACCGCGCAGGATGAGCTTGCCCGCGCTGAGGATAATTTCATCCTCGCGGTCTCCAGCCACGTCGACGCAAAGTTCGCCCTCGCCCGTGCTCAGGGCAACACCGAGAAGAACATTCTGCAAACCATGGGAAATCCCTAGTCCGTGCATTAAGACAGCACTTCCTTTCGATTTTCTCGCATGAGGTTCGAAACTATGAAACGAGCCGTTCCGATCTTGATCCTGCTGGCCGCGGCCATCGCCGCCTGCCTATACTTCTATCCGCGCTTCGCCAAAAAGCCGCAACCCTCCAATCAGCTCACCCTCTCCGGCAACATTGAGGCCCATGAGAGTCTGGTCGGCTTCAAAGTCGAGGGCCGCATCGTCGATCTCCCAGTCGAAGAAGGTCAGCGCATTGAGCAAGGCGCCATGCTCGCCCGCCTGGAAGACGCCGATTTCAAGCAGAGGGTCCGCATCGATCAGGACGCTGTGCGTGTGCGCGAATCCAACCTCGCGCTCACTCTCGCCGGAACCCGCCCGCAGGAATTGAAGGCCACCCAGCAGAACATGATCGATGCCCAGGCAGACCTCGAACAGAAGCAACTCGACAATGACCGCATGCGGCAACTGTTCGCCAAGGACGAAGTCTCCGCGCAGGATCGCGATCTGGCCGCAACCGCACTCAAGCGCGCCGATGCAACCTTCAAGGCCGCACAGCAGCGCCTCAACGAGGCCATTGAAGGCAGCCGCAAAGAGGACATCGCCGTCGCGCAAGCCAATCTCAATGAAGCCGGCGCCAACCTCGGTCTCTCCCGCGTCAATCTCAACTACACCATTCTTCGCTCTCCGTCCACCGGCGTCATTACTGTCCGCGAGACCGAAGTAGGCGAAGTGGTCGCGCCCGGAACTCCGGTGGTCACCATCGCCGACCTCGACCACATCTGGCTCCGTGCATATATTGCCGAAACCGATCTGGGCCGCATTCACTGGGGTCAGGATGCAACCGTCACCACCGACACCTATCCTGGCAAGCAATACCACGGTCGGATATCCTTCATCGCCTCCGACGCCGAGTTCACTCCCAAAAGCGTTCAGACGTATCAGGAGCGCGTCACACTCGTCTATCGGATCAAGATCGATATCGACAATCCCGATCACGAGCTCAAGCCGGGCATGCCCGCCGACGCGCATCTCGATCTCGCCGTCGCTCAACAGGACCCGCATCCATCTCAAGTGCGGCCTGCAAAGCAATGACCGGCCAGCCCCAACCCGCCATCGTGGCCGATGCGCTGAACAAGAGTTTCCCCGGCGTATGCGCTGTCGATGCGCTCAGCTTCAATGTATCCGCCGGAGAAATCTTTGGCCTTGTCGGCCCTGACGGCGCAGGAAAAACAACCACTCTACGCATGCTCGCTGGAATCATGCCGCCCGATGCGGGCCATGCGACGGTCGCCGGCTATGACATCGTTCGCGATCCGGAGGGCGCAAAACACGCCCTCAGTTACATGCCGCAGCGCTTCGGTCTTTACGAAGATCTTACCGTCGAGGAGAACATCCGCTTCTACGCCGATCTCTTTGGAGTCAAGCGCACCGAGCGCGAGCAGCGTTCAGAGCAGTTGCTGCAAGCCGCCGGAATGGCGGAGTTCCGCAAGCGGATGGCCGGCAAACTCTCCGGCGGCATGAAGCAAAAGCTGGGTCTGGTCTGCGCGCTCATTCATCGTCCGCGCGTCGTTCTTCTCGATGAGCCAACCACCGGCGTCGATCCCGTTTCGCGCCGCGACTTCTGGCGCATCCTCTATGAGTTGATCGCCGAGGGCGTGGCCATTCTCACTTCAACCGCGTATCTTGACGAAGCCGAACGCTGTCATCGCGTCGCTCTTCTTCACCAGGGCAAGCTGCTCTTCTGTGACACCCCGGCAAACCTAAAAGCCCGCATGGGCAAAGGCGTTTTGTCGGTCACCGGACCGGAACCGCGAAGCCTGCGGGCTCATCTCGAACGCGCTCCAGGAATCTCAAGCCTCGTGCTCACCGGCGACGGCCTGCACGTAGTAGTCGACGATGCGCTCCGCCGCATTCCAGAATTTCGCGCCCTCCTCAACACCGCTCACGTCCCCTTCGATTCCATTCAGCAGGTCGCCCCCTCGATTGAAGACCTCTTCGTCGATGCCGTAAGCAGCAAAGAGTCAGCCAATGCCTGAACTGGCCCAGTCCGTCGTGATCGAGAATCTGCGCAAGCAGTTCGGCAGCTTTGTTGCAGTCGATGGACTGACCCTCAACGTCGCGAAGGGCGAAGTCTTCGGATTTCTGGGCCCCAACGGAGCCGGCAAATCCACCACCATTCGCATGCTGTGCGGTTTGTTGAAGCCCACCTCGGGCCGCGCTTCCGTCGCCGGATACGATGTGGGCCTTGAGCCTGAATTGATCCGTCAGAACATCGGTTACATGTCGCAGAAGTTTTCTCTCTACAACGATCTCACCGTTATAGAGAACCTGCATCTCTTCGCCGGCCTCTACAGCGTGCCTTCCAATGTGCTCAAGCAGCGCATTGACTGGGCGCTCCAGATGGCCAACCTCAAGGGCCAGGAAATCCTCATCACTGCTACGCTTCCTGGTGGCTGGAAGCAGCGCCTGGCACTGGGATGCGCTGTGCTCCACAAGCCCCACGTTCTCTTTCTCGATGAACCTACCTCCGGTGTTGATCCCATCTCCCGTCGTCAATTTTGGGATCTCATTCACAACATGGCTGAGGAGGGCGTCACTGTGTTTGTGACCACGCATTACATGGAGGAGGCTGAATATTGCAATCGTCTCGCCTTGATCTTTCGCGGCAAGATGGTCGCTCTCGGCACTCCTTCCGAGTTGAAGCGCGATTCAATGAAAGGTGAGTTGCTGCTGGTCGAGTGCGCGCCCCTCGGCCCCGCCGTTGAAGCCCTGCAGTCAGCCCCCGGCGTTCTCGACGCCGCCGTCTTCGGTAACGCGCTACATCTCGTGGTCATGAATGCCGACGCGGCCATTCCGCAGATTCTGACGTTCCTCACCGGCCACGCCATCAACGTCAGAAGCATTGAGAAGATTCGCCCCACCCTGGAAGATGTATTCGTTTCCCTTACATCCGAACGCGACGTCTCCGCGGAGATCAAAGCATGAACCTCAATCGCCTTCTCGCCGTAGCCAGAAAGGAAGTCATTCAGATTCTCCGCGACTCACGCAGCCTCATCATTGTCGTGCTCATGCCGGTAACGCTGATGCTCCTGTTCGGTTACGGCGTCAATCTCGATCTCAAGGGCCTTCCCGTCTACGTCCTCGATCGCGACGGCAGCCAGCAGAGTCAGGATCTTCTCAAGCACTTTCAGGCCAGCAGCTACTTTCACATCGCTCGTGCCGTTGACAACTATGCTTCTCTCACCCGTGCGCTCGACGACGGCTCCGCCAAAATGGCCATTGTGATTCCGTGGAATTTCTCTCAGCGCCTGAGCGAAGGCGGACCCGTCCAGGTGCAGGCGCTCGTCGACGCCACCGACGACAACACCGCCAATGTGCTCATCGGTTACACCCAGGCCGTCGTGCAAGCCTATTCTTCAGAAATCCAGACCGAATGGCTAAGTCAGCATGGCCGGCAAATTCAACCCGCGCCTGTCAGTGTGCAAACACGCACATGGTACAACGAAAATCTTGAGAGCAGCGCCTTCATCATTCCCGGCGTGTTGGCCCTCGTCATGTCGGTCATCGGGGCGTTCCTCACCTCGCTCACCATCGCGCGCGAATGGGAGCGCGGCACGATGGAGCAGTTGATTTCAACGCCTGTGAGCGCCATGGAAATCATGCTGGGCAAGCTCGCGCCCTATTTCGTGCTCGGTATGTTCGACGTAGTTGTCTGCGCACTGATCGCCATTTACTGGTTCCACGTTCCTTTTCGCGGCTCGTTCCTCACGCTGCTCATCAGCTCCGCCATGTTTCTCGTAGTCGTCTTGTCGTTAGGATTCTTTATCTCCGTGCTGGCGAAGAATCAGTTTGCCGCCAGCCAGATTGCGCTCCTCATCACATTCCTCCCCGCATTTCTTCTCTCTGGTTTCCTCTTTGCCATTGAACAAATGCCGATTGCCCTGCAATGGATCACGCGCATTCTCCCTGCCCGCTATTACGTCTCCGTGCTCAAGAAGATCTTCCTCAAGGGCACGCCCACGGCCATGCTCTCCGCCGATTTAATTCCCCTGGCCGTCTTCGCATGCGCGCTGGCATTGCTTGCCACACGAGCATTCCACAAGAGGCTCACGTAGAAGGAGACCCCATGTTCGGCCGTCTGAAGCAGATGTTGATCAAGGAGTTCATCCAGGTGTTTCGCGACAAGCGGACGCGCTTCATCCTCATTGGGCCGCCCATCATTCAAATGCTCATCTTCGGCTACGCGGCCACCTACGAGATCCGCAGCGTTCCCACCGTTGTCCTCGACCTCGATCACAGCCAGGAAAGCCGCGACCTGCTCTCGCTCTTTTCTTCGAGCCCTTACTTCGACATGCAGCGCCAGCTCACCAACTCCGGCCAACTCGGCGATCTCATCGAGCAGGGCAAAGCCACCGTCGGCCTTGAAATCGATGCCGGTTTCGCCCGCAAGCTGCGTGCGGGCCAGACCGCTCCGCTTCAGGTTATTGTCGATTCAACCAACTCCAACACCGCGCTCATCGCCTCCGGCTACATTTCCCAAATCGCCCTTGGCTATGCGCAAACCTATCAGCAGGACCGCATCCGCCGCGTCGCCCCGCAACTGGTCGAGGCTGTCCCGACGATTCAACTGGAGCCACGCCCCTGGTATAACCCAGGTCTCAGCAGCCGCTGGTTCTTCGTTCCCGGAGTCATCGGCAGCCTTACGCTTGTTCTTGTCGTAACGCTCACCGCCTTTGCCGTGGTCCGCGAACGCGAAATCGGCACCCTCGAGCAGATCATGGTCACGCCCATCCGCCCCGCCGAATTCATCCTCGGCAAAACAATTCCCTTCTTTCTCATCGGCCTCTTCGATGTATCGCTCATCGCGGCAGTCGGAACGCTCTGGTTCCACGTCCCATTTCGTGGTCACATCTCTGTGCTGCTCACGGGTTCCATTCTCTTCATCGTCTGCATGCTGGGTGTGGGCCTTTTCATCTCCACCGTCTCTTCCACGCAGCAGCAGGCCATGGTCACATCCTTTTTCTTCATCATGCCCGCCGTGGCTTTCTCCGGCTTCGGATTTCCCATCGCCACCATGCCGCAGTGGATGCAATATCTAACTTACCTCGTCCCGCTGCGGTATTTCCTCGTCGTGCTGCGCAGCACTTATCTGAAAGGCGCGGGCATGGACATTCTCTGGCCGCAGATGGCCGCCATGGCCGGCCTGGGCTTCACCCTGCTCACCATCTCCATCCTCCGCTTCCACAAGGCACTCGACTAAGTCGCGGGAGTGAATCGTTACCCCGGAAGTAAGTTAGACGGTCGATAACTCAGCCTCCCAGGTCTCGTCCGCCGCGGCGGATGAGACCTGGGAACAAATACCATTCCAGCGTCACAGTCCGGTCTATCTCCACCTGAAAATCCGCAGCGAAACTGCAAAAGGCACCACGAACCACGCCAGCAGGATTCCCATCTGCGGCATCATCTGCCCCAGGCCTGTCCCTTGCAGCATGTTGCCACGCATGCCCTCAATCGCCGCGGTCAGCGGCAGTGCGCGCACAATCGGCTGAATCACCGCCGGGAAGCGCGTAGCGGAAAAGAACACGCCGGAGAGAATCCACATCGGCAGCATCACCAGGTTCATCAACCCAGACGCCGCCTCCATCGTCTTGGCGCGCGACGAGATCAACAAGCCCAGCGCGGAAAACGCCAGCGAAGTAATCAGGCACAGCAACCCCAGTTGCCAAATCGATCCGCGAAATGGCACGCCGAACACCACGCGCGCAAACCCCAGAAACGCCGCGACCTCAATCACCAGCATCCCCAGCCTCGATAACAGGTACGACGCAAGGTACTGCCATTTCGGCATGGGCGAAGCCACCAGCCGCTTCAGCAACTTCTTTTGCCGTGCCTCCACAACCGGAAAAACCATCCCCCAGATCGCCGAGCCCAGCAGGTTCATGCCCAGCAGGCCCGGCACCACAAAGTCGATGTAGCGTGCGCCTTTCTCATGCACCAGTTCGTTCCCCTCGTGCACTGCATCGCGACGCCCGGCTGCCGTCTGAATCGCGCGGTCCGCCAGCAGCCGCGCCGTTCGCGCATCAGGATTGGTGTCGTCGTATTTGTACGCAACGCCCTCCGTGCGTTGAATCGCCAGCAGCAAAATCTGCCCGGTGGCAAGCTCCTGTGTTCCCTCGGCCTCGTTCATCGTCGCCGAAGTCAGCCCCTTGTCCGCAGACAGGGCGTGGGAAAGTTGCGCAGTCGTCGCGCCCACTTGCAGCACGTCTGCAGGCCGGTTGCGGAACGCAATCCCCAGCCCCACCGCCAGCAAAATGGGGAAGAAGAAAATCCAGAAAATCGCCTCCGGCTCGCGCAAAAACAGCCGGAACCGCACCATCGTCAGTTGATAAAGGCTGCTGGATTCCAAATTACTCATCGCGCAAATTCCTCCCCGTCAGGCGCACAAACACATCTTCCAGCGTCGCGGAGTGCGTGCGAAACTCGCTCAAATGCAGCCCTTGCTCGCTCAGCGAGGCAAAAATGCGCGGCACCGCCAGGTGCAGCTCGCTCACTGAAAGCTGATGCAGCCCCGCATCCACACGATGCGAGTGCACGCCTCCAATTGCCTCGAGCTGTGCCACATCGACCACTCCGTGTTCGCGTTCCCTTGCACCGGGGTCCCCAGCGCTCACCGCAAATTCCACAATGTCTTCCCCGCCCACGGTCCCAATCAACTGATGCGGAGTTCCCAGCGCGATCACCTTCCCGTGATCCATGATTGCCACGCGGTCGCACAGCCGCTCGGCCTCATCCATGTAGTGCGTCGTCAAAATGATCGTGCGCCCCGCTTGCTTCAGCTCGTCCACCAGGTCCCACAAATGCCGCCGCGCCTGCGGATCAAGCCCCGTCGTCGGCTCATCCAGAAACAGCAACTCCGGGTCGCCCACCAGCGCGCAGGCCATGGCCAGCCGCTGCTTTTGCCCCCCCGACAATACCCCCACGCGCGCACGGCGCTTCTCTTCCAGTTGCGCCGTCCTGATCGACTCGTCCACCGAGATTCCGCGCTTGAAAAAACTGCGAAACATCCGCAGCGTTTCTTCCACCGTCAGTTTGTCAGGGAACTGCGTCTCCTGCAGTTGAATCCCGATCCGCTGCCGCAACTCGCCGGCCCCCGCGCGCCAGTTGAGCCCCAGCACCTCCACCGTTCCCTCATCGGGCTCCGTCAGCCCCTCGCAGATTTCGATCGTCGTCGTCTTCCCCGCCCCATTCGGCCCCAGCAGCCCAAAACACTCGCCCTGCGCCACTTCCAGATCAAGCCCATCCACCGCCTGCACATCGGCAAATGCCTTGCGCACGCCCTTCAGCAAAAGTGAGGGCCCGCCCCCTTGAACTCCTGGCCGGGTCCCCAGATCCGCCACGCCCACGCCTGCACTCTCGCTCATCCTCTCTACCCCCAAGTCCCTCGCCCTGCAAGCCTTCGCTCAGACTACCGCATTTTCCTCGGGGCTTAGGGAACAATCCAAGGCACCTGAATCGGCAAATGACACGGGGGCGCCCATCCTTGAACCGTCCCCCGGCAGAGGATGATTCAAGTGTCGGAAATGACGAACTGAGCCAGGCCCAACTGAACGAGCGCAGCGGGGTGAAATTCCCCTGTGAAACAGTGAATCCACACCTAACCTGCGAAACATCAAACACTCGATAGAGAACCACGGCGGAATAAGTTGGTTCGTGAGTCTATGAAACGAAAGGGCTTGTTGAGCCTCATTGATGTCTGTTGCTGCAACCGCCACAATCCATACAAAAACGCTCGGAAAACGTCTGTTCAAACAGCCGCGATGATAGAATTGAAGGGATGCCTATGCCCCTGAAATCGCTTTTCCTGAATCCGCCCTCGTTCGAGAACTTTGACGGCGGCGCGAGTTCGCGCTGGCCTGCCACGCGCGAGATTGAGTCTTACTGGTACCCCGTCTGGCTGGCCTACCCCGCTGGAATGCTGGAGGGTTCGCGTCTGCTCGATGCCAACCCCCACCACGTCTCCGCCGACGAGACCATCAAGATCTGCAAGGATTATGACTTCCTGGTCCTCTTCACCTCCACCGTCGGCTGGGAGGGCGATCAGCGCCTCGCCGAGGCCATCAAGGCGGCCAACCCCGCCATCAAAATCGCCTTTGTCGGCCCGCCGGTCACCACCTCGCCGGACAAAGCCCTCAACGAGTGTTCGGCGCTCGACTTCATCTGCCGCCGCGAGTTCGATTACTCTGTCGTTGAGTTTGCCCAGGGCAAGCCCCTCAGCGAGATCCTCGGCATCAGCTACAAGCTCGACGGAAAAGTGGTCCACAACGCCGACCGCCCGCAGGCAGAAGACCTGGACGCCATGCCCTGGGCCACCAAAATCTACAAGCGCGACATGGACGTGACCAAGTACAACGTCCCCTTCCTGCTGCATCCCTACATCGCGCTCTACTCCACCCGCGGCTGCCCCGCGCAGTGCACCTTCTGCCTGTGGCCGCAGACCCTGAGCGGGCACGCCTGGCGCAAGCGGTCTACAGACGATGTTGCCGCCGAGCTGAAGTGGGCCAAGGAGAACTTCCCCGAGGTCAAGGAATTCTTCTTCGACGACGACACGTTCAACATCCAGAAGGTTCGCACGATCGAGTTGTGCGAGAAGCTCAAGCCCCTGAACCTCACCTGGAGCTGCACCTCGCGCGTCACCACCGATTACGACACGCTGAAGGCCATGCGCGAATCCGGTTGCCGCCTGCTCATCGTCGGCTTCGAGTCCGGCGACCCGCAAATCCTCAAGAACGTCAAAAAGGGCGCAACCGTCGAGCGCGCCCGCCAGTTCGCCAAAGACTGCCATTCGCTCGGCCTCACCATCCACGCCGACTTCATCCTCGGCCTGCCCGGCGAGACCAAGGAATCGATCCGCAATACCATCAACTTCGCCAAGTCGCTGGACTGCGAGACCATCCAGGTCTCCATCGCCCACGCTTATCCCGGCACCGAATTCTACGACTACGCCAAGGCCAACGGCTTCATCGTCAACACCCAGGCCATGAGCGACGAAGGCGGCCACCAGATGGCCCACATCGAGTATCCCGGCCTGCCCACCGACTACGTCATGGAGATGGTGCACCGCTTCTACGATGAGTATTACTTCCGCCCCAAGGCCGCCTTCCGCGTAGTCTGGAAGGCCGTCATGAACCGCGATGTGCCCCGCCTCTACGTCGAAGCCAAGGCATTCCTCAAGCTTCGCTCGCAACGCAACAAGATGGTCAAAGCCACGCGCGCCCGCCAGGCAGAAACACCCACCCCCGCAAAAGCCGGTGCATAACATCGCACCGCGAAAGCATCCACTGAGGGCGGCGCAACAGCGACCGCCCTCTTTCTTTTCGGCCGATAAGTTTGAGCTGAGTTTCATCTAAGGATCCGAGGGGGGAGCAAGAAGTGTCAGGGCACGACTTCAGTCGTGCCGAATGTATTGCAAAATGCAAGTGGGCTTTAGCCCCTGAAGGGATCTCCTTAAGGAGCATTGCTGGGTGCCCCATCCTTGGCGCAGTTTTATCGCGGCAAGGGGGGGGAACCTCGAACCCAAACCGTCTAACCGTCACCCCATTCCTACACGAATGATCCATCACAACCTATCGCCGCGGCAATACATGATCCTGGGCCTGGTGGCTCTCTGCGCCCCGCTCGGAGATTCCTGCCTCTCTCGCGGCATGACCACCCTGCCGGCCATCTCCCTCACACATCCCGGCGCCCTCATCGCCGCCGTCTTCACTCCGTGGATCGCCCTTGGCATCGCCCTGCTCATCGGCTTTTTCGCCAGCTATCTCACCGCACTCTCCTGGGCCGATCTCACCTTCGTGCTTCCGGCTACTGCGTTCGGCAACGTCATCGTCGCTCTCTTCGCCCGCTTCTGGCTCCACGAAGCCATCTCGCTCGAACGCTGGGCAGGAATAGCGCTCATTACCGTCGGCGTAGGCTTCGTTGCGCAAGGGCCATCGCTCACCGAGCGACCCTCACCTGCCGCGGCCTCACTCCCCGCCGCCGAAGTCGAGGAGGCCCAGCCGCGATGACAACTCCCAGCATATGGGCCGCCACGGCCATGATCGCCTGCGTCGTCCTCTCGTCCACGGTCGGTGAAGTCCTCACCGCCGCCGCCATGAAATCCATCGGCGACCTCGACGACATCCGCGCCCACTCCGGCATTAAAGGCGCCATTCGCGCCGTCGTCACCTGCCCACTCTTCTTCGCCGGCGTCAGCTTTCTCGCCCTCGCTTTTTTTGCGTTGCTCTTCGCACTCAACCACCTCAATCTCAGCCTGGTCGCACCCGCCTCCGCATCGCTGACCTTAGTCACCAACGCCATCGCCGGCAAAATCTTTCTCAAGGAAAACGTAGACAGCCGCCGTTGGACCGCCGCAATCCTGGTCTGCATCGGCGTCTATTTCCTCGCGCACTGACGCTCAGCCATTAGCGATCAGAAATCGGGGATCGGAAAGCCGGTCGCGCGCACCAGGCTCCGTGCCCCATCCATTCGCCTTCTTTTTGGCGAATGGGTGGGAAACCGCAGACCCCATTTCTGCGGTCAACCAATCCACCGCATCAGCCCCCGCGGCTTCAAATCCGCAACAAGAAAACTCCGCGGCGTCAAGATCGCCGAGCACACCGCCTCCGCCGCCAGGTGTCCGCTCCGCGCCGCGCTCTCCATCGTCGAAGGCCATCCCGTCCGCGCCCAGTCTCCCGCGATGAACAGATTCGGCCATGGAGAAACCGCCCCGGGTCGCGCCGCATCAATTCCCGGAGGAACGCCAAACGTAGCCCGCACCTCTTTCACCAGCGCGACCTTTTCCACCTTCGCTTCTTTCACGATCGGGAAAAACTCCGCCAACTCCCTTAGCGCCTGCGCAATCGCCTGGTCCCGCGGCAGCGCCGCAAACGCTCGCGTCGCGCTTACCACAAGCTCAATGTAATTCCCGCCACGTGCCTGCAATACCGATTGGTTATATAACCAATGGATTTCGCGATCCAGCAGCACCGCATGTTCCAGTTCCGTAATCGGGCGATCGAACCAAAGATGCACGCTGCAAATCGGCCAGTGCTCAAGCCGCTCAATCTGCCCCGCAAGTGCATCAGCCCCCCCCGCCGGTGGCAGATTTGGCAGCAGCTTCGCCATCCCCTCAAACGGCAGCGCCACCACCACAAAATCCGAGAGCATTTCGCCCGTCCGCGTCCGCACCGTCCACTGCATCGTTTCCTCGTCCCAGTCCGCGCCATCGACGCTTGTATTCAACAGCACACTTCCGCCGCGCTCTTCCAAATAGGGCGTCACGCGCGCATAAAGTTCGCTCAGCGGAACCGTGCTCATGCCCATCGAGCCCGCGAATGCTGAATTCATGAACAGCTCGCGAATCACCTTCGCCGCATACGGCAGCGCAATCTCGTCGATCTCCGCATTCAGCGCGCTGGCAATCACCAGCCGCCAGAATCGGTCTACCGCGCCGCGCGTCTGCTTGTTCCGCTTGAGCCATTCGCCCAGGCTTTCCGTCGAATCGGCAGGCACCGGCATCATCAATGCAGAGAACGCCCGGCCCAGCGCAATCTTATCGGCCAACGAAAACGCGTGCGCCAACAGCAGCTTCGGAAGCCCATGCAACGGCGCCGGCAAGAACGAGGGTCCAAGCACAGACCTCCGCCCGCCCGGCTCGATCATGGTCATTTCGCTTGTCCAATGAATCCGCTCCGCGACCCCGATGCGCCGGTAGAACCCCTGCAGATTGGTGCAGCAGCCAAATAGCACATGCTCGCAGTTGTCGATGATCTCGCCCACGCCCGGATGCAGATACGAAGAAGCCCGTCCGCCCAGGTAGCCGCGCTGCTCCACCAGTCGCGCTTGAAAGCCGGCCTCCGCCAGCGCGCAGGCCGCGCTCATCCCCGCCACGCCGCCGCCG
>Ga0302326_10019523_pt1 | contig 13995 bp, 16 predicted proteins | sample Palsa_T0_3_FD_202264 | JGI IMG/M metagenome (GOLD analysis project Ga0302326, IMG submission 202264) | Peat permafrost microbial communities from Stordalen Mire near Abisko, Sweden - Palsa_T0_3 | ecosystem: Environmental > Terrestrial > Soil > Palsa > Peat permafrost | place: Sweden: Abisko... | reverse complement strand
GCGCTCAGGAACAGAAGAACGAGGGTATAACGCCAGATAGCCTTCATCGAAAACACTCCTTCCCTTCGCCGCTGGGGAAAGCCATGCCGGGCTCCTATCGTGCCGCCGCCAATTTCTCGTCAGTCCACAATTTCGTGATCTCTTCGAGCGAACGTCCCTTAGTTTCGGGAATCAGCCAGCCGACCAGAATCACCGTCAGCAATGCCCCGCAGCTGAAAATCCAAAACGTGCCGTCCGATCCCAGATTTTTCTGCATGATGGGAAACAGTTGGTTCCCCAGGAATCCCACCAGCCAGAGTGCGGTAGTCGCGATCGATATTCCCCGGCCGCGCACCTTGGTGGGATAAATCTCCGAAATGATCACCCAGCAAGCCACCCCGTTGCCAAACGCATGACCCGCGACGAAGGCCGTCACTAAAATCAAGACGGCCATGCCGCTCCCGTGGACGTGATAGAACCAGCCGACCAACGCGAACGCGATGCACTGCACGGTGGTCCCCCACAGAATCAGCGTCTTGCGCCCGGCGCGGTCCACCAGCCACAGGGCGAACAGCGTAAACACGAGATTCACCAGACTGACCATCACCGACTGGAAAAAAGCGTCGCTAGTCGCCGTTCCCGCGGCGCGAAAAATCTCCGGGAGAAACGAAAAGAGCGGCGTGATGCCGCTGATCTGCTGCAGTCCCGCAAGCATGATGCCCAGCAGCAACGGACGCCGGAAAGTGGTGAAGAGTTCGGAGATATGGCCCTCTTCCGTCGCCAGCGCGCTTTCGATTTCAGCGGCTTCGCGCCGCGCCGCGTCTGCGCCATTTATCCTGGTGAGCACATCGATGGCCTGATCCCGTCGGCCCATCTTCATCAGCCAGCGCGGACTTTCCACCGCCGGCAGAATCATCAGCCCAAAAAGAATCGCGGGAACCACACCGGCCAAAAACATCCAGCGCCAGCCCGTGGATATGTTCCATGCTTCGTCGCCCATGCGCTGAATCAGCATGTTGACGAATACTGCAGCCAGGATTCCCACCACAATTCCGAGTTGATAGAGCGTGACGCAGCGGCCGCGTACGCGAGTGGGGGCAATTTCCGCGATGTAGTTCGGAGCGATCACTGACGCCGCGCCGATGCCCAACCCTCCAATTAGCCGCCACAGAACAAATTGATGGAGGTCGGTCGCGAAGAGCATGCCCAGCGAGGAGAGCGCAAAACAAATGGCGCAAATCGCCAGGCCTTTTTTCTTGCCCAGATAATCCGCCACGGTTCCCCCCGCCGCGCAGCCCACGATGCATCCCACCAACGCGCAGCCCGCGGCCCAGCCCACGCCGGCGGCATCCAGACGAAACAGTTTGCTCAAGTATCCGATCGCGCCGCTGATCACAATGTTGTCGTAGCCAAACAACAGACCGCCGAGAGTGGAAACGGTAGCGGCAACGAAGAGCGGCGCGCGCGAATGCATGGAAGCCGCGCGGGGCGGAGGGTTCAAGCTACCTGGCACCGTGCGGATCCGGGGTAGCGGACGGCGCTCCGCCAGATCGCTGAGCAGACTCGATCACCGCCTTGGCCGCCAGCATAAAACCCAGAGTGTGCGCCATTCCCGCATGCCAGGGCGCCGAACACGACATTTGCGGAGTATGGTCGGGAATCACCACCCCGTCGAAGTGGTTGCGGTGCAGGATGGCGAGGATGCGAACCATATCCACGTCGCCTTCGTCGATGAAGGTCTCGCGGTAGTGCGGCACCTTACCAACAACATTTCGCAAGTGAATGTAGGCGATTTTGCCTTGCTTGCTGTACTGATCCACCGCGTCGTAGATATTGCCTTCGGTCATTTCGGCGAGCGTGCCTACGCACAACTCGAGCGCATTATTACGGCTCGGCGCCAGATCGATCAACCGTTGATACATGTGCGGCTGGTAGACCAGTCGCGGCTGTTGCCGCATGGTCGGCATCGGCGGGTCGTCTGGATGCGCGGCGAGTTGTACTCCTGCCTGCTCGGCCACCGGAATCACTTCTTCCAGAAATCTTTGCAGCCGCCGCCAAAGTTCTTCATGCGAAATCGGCGCCAACGTGCCGGCCGGCGCGTTGCGGTCGTACACCATGTTCCAGATCGTCCCGTTCGGAACCGGCACTTCCTCCGCGGCCCCATCCATCCCCACGGTGATCGCATGCCCGCGGCCCAGCGGCGCAGTCACACGGCCGCATACGCCTGCCAAACTGAAGTTGTAACCGAGCACCGGAATCCCGGCTTCGCCCATGCGGCGAATGATGGTCTTCACTTTCTCGATCTGTTGTGGACGCTGCGGGCCATCGAGCAGGATATCGTGCCAGTGCGCCGGATCGAGATTCTCGATCGCTGCCCAAACCAGCCCGGCGCCCTCAATCTCCTCGCGCAGCGCTTTGAGTTCCGCCACCGTCCACAGCCGCTGCGGATCGCCGGCAATTCCCCAAAGCTCGTATTTTCCGCCGGTGGGCTGGTTGTCGCGCGGGTTAGCGGCGGCCTGGTTGAAGTAATCGACCAAGTGAACCACCACGTGGGTGCAGCCGGCCTGCCGCGCGAAGTCGTAATAGTCCCGCGTCAGCATGTGACGGTACAGTCCCAGCCCGATCTTCACAGGCGGTTCCCGATTCCTGCTCCGTAATCGGGGCTGAGGACTTGTCCGTTGATTTCGCTGGCCAGCGGCGAGCAAAGAAAAACGAACGCGTCGGCGATTGATTCCGGGCTGTTCCGTCTGCCCAGCGAAACGCGCAGCACAAATTCCCGGTAGGCAGGATCCTCGTCGAACACTTTCAGCGAACTGCCGGCCGCGACGTTCCCCGGTGAAACCACATTCACGCGGATACCGGTGAGCGCATATTCGAGCGCCAAGCTGCGAGCAAAGTTTTCCAGCGCCGCTTTAGCCGAGGCGTACGCGGAGATCTGGGTGTGCGGCATACGTGCTACGTAGGAGGACGTAAAGATCAGGTGGCCGGCGATCTTGCGCTGCATCCACTGCGCGAGTACCGCTCGCGCCAAGTAGGTTTGCGCGAAATAGTTGAAGCGAAAGATGCCTTCGTACTCTGCTTCGGACGTGCTGGCGAATGGATGCAGGCCGCAGCCACCAGCATGGCCGATCACCGTACCCATATCTGGGAACTTGTCGAAGGCCGTGTTCACCACGGCATCGACCTGGCGCGAGTCAGTAATATCGACGGCGAAATAAAGATAAGAGGGGGCGGGAATTTTCCAATCGTTTAGCGTGTGCTGCGCGTCCGGCTCTGCTTTGACGTCGGTGAGCACCAGCGTTGCGCCGGCCGCCGCCAGTTTGCGAACCATGTGCTCGGCAATCGCGCCCAGAGCGCCGGTGATCAGGATCGTCTTGCCGGAAAGATCGATGCCAATCATGGCTGCACGCTGGCGGTAACGGACGGTGTTCGCATCTTTCCTTACATGATTCCGAACTTTTGAAACGCTTCGACGGCGCTGCTTCCCTCTTCGATGGCTTTCCTCACCAGTCTTTCGCCGCGAGCCTTTTCCAGCGCGCGGGTGAAAACCTCGGTTTCGGCTTCGGCAGGCACGAGCAGCACGCCGTCAATATCGCCGAATAGGATGTCTCCGGGACGGACGCGCACTGCGCCAATCTCGATGGGGATGCCGAAGTCGACCACTTTGTAGCGCGGCCCAGCGTCTTGCCCGTAGGAACCGAAACCAAATGTGGGGAAGCCCATCTCCAGAATGGCCTTGGTGTCTCTGACGTAGCCATTCACCACTGCGCCGCGGCAGCCCAACTTGCGCGCGCGCGTGCTCATCAGCTCTCCCCACAGCGCATTTCGCGGCGACGACCCGGTATTCACGTACACTTCGTTGGTGCGCAGGGCGTCGAGCGCTTCCAGCATCAGCCCAAACGGTTTGTCCATTAACGGGCTGGCGCTGCCGGCAATTCTGTCGGCAAAGACGTCCACCGACAGCGACGGCATGGCGCGGCCAATCACCACCATGTCCTGGCGAAGCGCCTGAATCTGCGGCGGGAAAAATTGGTGTTGGAGATCGAACTTATCCATCACGTCGCCGACCACGCAGGTGAAGAGTTCGCGCTGGACGATCGCGAAAAGTTCGTCATCGGACTTCCACAATTTATTTGTGTTCATCGGGCACGCGCTTCCTTAATTTTCTCAACGAACTGCCGGGCCAGGTGGGTGATCGAGCCGTAATCGCCAGTCTTTGCCCCGGCGGTAAGATTGCCGCCCACGCCGACGGCTACCGCTCCGGCCTTGATCCACTCGCCGACGTTGTCAATGCTGACGCCGCCAGTGGGCATCAACTGCGCTTGCGGCAGCGGCGCTTTCACCGCCTTGACGAACGCCGGCCCCAAAATTTCGCCGGGGAACGCCTTGATAATCTCTGCGCCGCACTCCATCGCCTCGACCACATCGCGGACTGTTCCCGCGCCGGGCATATACGCCACCTGGTAGCGATTGCAAAGCCGCGCCGTTTCCGGGTTGAGCGACGGACTGACGATAAACTGCGCCCCGGCGAGAATGGCGATGCGCGCGGTTTCCGGATCGAGAACGGTGCCGGCTCCTACTACAAGGTGACCGGAGAATTTCTTCGCCAGGAACTCGATAGCTCCGCTAGCTCCCGGCACGGTGTAGGTGACTTCCAGGGCGGCAACGCCGCCGATGGCGCAGGCTTCAGCCATGCGCTCGGCCTGGTCAGGATTTTCGGCGCGGATCACGCAGACCAAGCCGGAGGCGGCAATTTTTCCGAGGACTTCTATTTTCGCGATTGGCATGGCTTTGGGTAGGCAGTTCCCTTCTGTATTCGCTGGCTTGCCCGGCGAGTATAGTGTCTCAGGATGCCTGGCTGCAAGCGACCGCCGGCGAAATTCAGAGTTTCATTTCCTGCGAATCGCATGGATTCAGAATTGCTATCTCCTTTACCATCAAATACATCCGATGTCTAATTTCCACAGGCGCCGGGATTCAGATTTTCATCCTTTTCCGGCGGAATTCCGACGTGGCACGGTTCCAGATTTCGAACCGCCCCGGGCAGCGATCGACTGAGATTTCATCGCCTTATTTCTTTCAAATTGCGTCGATTCAGAATTGCCATCTCCTTTACGGTCAGATACATCCGATGTCTAATCTCTACACTTATTGCGATTCAGATTCGCTATCCATTTTAGAATCAGAAACATCCATTTCTAATCCGCACAGGTGCCGGGATTCGGATTTTCTTGCTTTTACGGCGAAACCTGCGGTAATGCGTTACGGATTTTGAACCCACCTAACGGCGCAATCAATGGAAGATGTCTGTGGTATCGCGGAGGAAAATTCTTCGGGTGCCCGTGGCGCTCGACACACGCGCCGGAGATGCCGATAATAGCCGCTTGCTGTTAACTCCCCGGGGGGCAGATCGAAATGGGAAAGACTACCGTAACGTTTGGCGAAATCATGCTGCGGCTGGCGCCGCCGGGATTCGAGCGCTTCTTGCAGACTTCCGAGTTTGTGGCCACGTTTGGCGGCGGCGAGGCAAATGCGGCGGTGTCGGTCGCAGGATTTGGACTGCCGGCCGCGTTCGTCACCGTTCTTCCCGATAAGAACCCGCTGGCGGACGCGGTGATCGGGGAGTTGCGCCGTTTTGGCGTGGATACTTCGAAGATCGTGCGGGGCAAAGGGCGGCTGGGAATTTACTTCGTGGAAGCGGGAGCGAATCAGAGGCCGTCGAAGGTGGTTTACGATCGCGAAAACAGCGCGATCGCGCTGGCCAAACCCGGGGATATTCGCTGGGAGCGCGTGTTTGAAGGCGCGGGCTGGTTTCACATCACCGGGATCACCCCGGCGATCAGCGCGACGGCCGCGGACCTGGCGCTCGAATCGGTGCGCGCGGCACGGAAGCTGGGGGTCACGGTTTCCTGCGATCTGAACTATCGCAAGAATCTATGGAAGTGGGGAAAGTCCGCCTCGGAAGCGATGAGCGAATTGATCAAGCATGTCGACGTGGCCATCGCCAACGAAGAGGACGTGCAAATGACGCTGGGCATCAAGGCGGACGTGGATGTGCAGTCCGGCAAACTGGAGCGCAGCCAATACGAGAAGCTGACCGGCAAAGTGCTCGCCAAATTCCCGAATCTGAAGTCGATCGCGATTACCCTGCGCGAATCCAAGAGCGCTTCGCATAATGGGTGGTCCGCGTGCATGAACGACCGGACGAAATTCATGGTGAGCCGCGCCTACGAGATCACCCACATCGTGGACCGAGTCGGCTCGGGCGACAGCTTCGCCGGCGGCCTGATTTACGGCCTGCAGCAGCTCTCGAGCCACGAGGCGGCGCTGGAATTTGCAGTGGCCGCTAGTTGCCTGAAGCATTCGATTCCCGGCGACTTCCACCGGTGTTCAGTGGAAGAGGTTGAGGCATTGCTCAAAGGCGGCGGGTCAGGACGCGTCCAGCGTTGAACGTTGAGCGTGAGCGTTAATCGTTAAGCGCACTTTCGTTTAAGGCCGGCATCACCGGCGCGGAGACTTTCTCAGTGAAAGTAATGGGCATAGTCGGGGGCATCGGACCGGATTCGACGATCGATTATTACCGGTCGATCATTCAGCTGTATCGAAAGACGGTTGATGACGGCTCATCTCCCGCTTTGGTGATTCGGAGCGTCGACGTAAACGCGCTGGTGAACCTGATGACCCAGGCTCGCTATCCTGGGGTGGCGACGTACCTGAGCGCTGCCATCGCAAGCCTGGCAGCGGCAGGATCGGACTTTGCGATTATCTCGGCCAACACGCCGCATATTGTTTTCGATGAACTTCAAGCAATTTCGCCGATCCCCCTGCTGAGCATCGTCGAAGCGACTTGCCATGCGGCTAAGGCGCTCGGCTTGCGTAAGCTTGCTTTGATCGGAACGCGCTTCACGATGAAAGCGGATTTCTATCCGCGGGTATTCTCGAAGCAAGGGATCGAGCTGGTTGTGCCCAGCGACGAAGAACAGGAATATATCCACGGCATATACATGGGGGAGCTTTTGCAGGGGACGTTCCTGCCGGAAACCCGTCATCGGGTGTGCGAGGTGATCGAGCGGCTGGTGCACGATCAAGGAATTCAGGCCGCGATCCTCGCGGGAACCGAACTTCCCTTGCTCATGCAAGACGTCACCACGCTGGCAGGCGTGCCTTTTCTGGATACCACGCAGATCCAAGTGCAAGCCGCGGTGGCCGAATTACTCTCGTTGAAATGATGCGTTCCCGGGTCGCCGCCGCAGGCTTTTTCTTGGGCCTGTAAAACCTGCCGATTTCGGCGCCCCTCCAGTCGAGCACCAGAGGCGCATCCGAAAAATCAATGTCTTTGTCGGCCATCGCGGCGAGGGTTTGTTAGCTTTTTCATCGGCACCAGGTGCGGCAAATTCAAAAATCAACAATTTACGAATTTCGGAGAGGCAGGATACTCCGCGGTTTCGATCCGCCCAAAGGCGGAAAGAACGCTGGGGGTCGATTGGCGTTCTCATTATTCCTGAGCTTCTTCATCGCGCAGGGCCCGGACCCAGGCGCTTACTTCATGCTGGTCGGAAAACGCTGATAGTACACCCACGTATTTCACGAAAGGATTTTCGGTTGCGTGCGCAGGGCGGATGGTTAGTTGGCTATGTTCAACGACAAATTCCACGCGGTCTCCGTCTTCCGGCCCGAGCCGATTCCGTATCTGGCGAGGTAGGGTAATCCGTCCCTTGCTACCAATTGTGCTAAAGCGCGTCATCCTTAACTTCCCTCTCTACACTAAGGATATCGCGGTTTGAGTTCCGATGGGGCTCGCGTCTGAATGAAAGGTCGCGCGAGACTGCAATAGTATCGCTTCCCATAGAAGTACGAGTGGTGTACGATAGCCTCCCATAGAAGTTCGAGTGGAGAGGCCCCTCATGACGCGCGGCAAGCAAGCGAACAACGAGATGTTGAAAGGCACCCTGGATATGATGGTGCTGCGCATTCTCAGCACCGGTGACGCGCACGGGCATACCATCGCCAAAGTGATTGAGCGAACTTCCGAGGACGTGCTGGAGGTGGAGCAAGGCTCGCTGTACCCGGCGCTGCATCGGCTGGAGGATCGCGGTTGGGTGTCTTCTTATTGGGGTAAGAGTGAAAACAATCGCAAAGCCAAGTTCTACCGGCTGGCCGCGGCGGGACGAAAACAGCTGGCCACTGAGGTGAGCCGTTGGCGGCAAATGGCGAGGGCGATCGGACTGGTGATCGGCAACAAGACAGTTCTGGAACGAGGTGACCAATGAACTGGCGCCGATACTTTCGGCGCAGCCGCGCCGACGCCGAACTGCTCCAGGAGATCGAGCTGCATATGGCCGAGGAAGTTGACGAAAACATTGCGCGCGGCATGGCGCCCAACGAAGCCCGGCGCCGCGCCCATCTGAAATTTGGCAATCCGCAGCAGATACGCGAGAACCTTTGGCAACAAAACACTCCCGCGGTGATCGAGGGCATTTGGCGCGATTTGAAGTGTGCCGCCAGGGCGCTGGCCAGATCGCCGGGATTTGCGTTGGTGGCGATTCTGGTGATGGGCCTAGGCATCGGCGCTAACGTGACGCTGTTCACGGTGGTGCGCAGCGTGCTGCTCAAGCCTCTTCCGTATCGCGATCCCGGACAACTATTCACCATCTACGAGCATGAGAGAGTAAGCCAGAACTTCGCCTACATGCCGGTCGATGCCGGCACCGAAACGCTCTATGACCAGCCGTACGAAGACAACAACCGCCTGCGTGTGTGTGGGCCATTCTCAGTAGAAAGCCTCTCGCCGCATCGCGTGCTGTCCACTGCCGGCGAGAACCAGAACGGAACCTTGAGCGAGCAAGAGGCGCGCGAGCAGCAGGACTTTGCCACCATGATCCTGGACAATCTCAAGAAGGCCGGCGTCCAAAATACCCGCAAGACCGAACGGCTCACTTTCGAGCGGCTCGACCCCTATGCAGGCTCGTGGCTGAATGCCGCAAGCGAATATACCGACGTTGATGGCAAGCGCCGGCGTGTGGCCGTCACGATTGGCCCCGAACACGGCACCGTCGGCCCGCAGCAGGTGAAGGAAGCCGCCAAGGAAGCGGTGCAGGGGCTGGGCTTCGACATGCTCGTCGTTTGCGGTTTCGCTTTCGACCCGCACGTTGCCGAAGAGGTCAAACGTTACGGCAAGCTGATCGTGCTGCCCACCAGGATGAATCCCGACCTGGCGATGGGCGACGAACTCCTGAAGAAAACCGGCGCGGGCAACTTGTTCATGGTCTTCGGCGAGCCGGATGTGGAGATCAAGAAGCAGAAAAACGGACAGCTCGTCGCCGAGATCAAGGGCGTCGATGTCTACGATCCGACCACCGGGCAGATTCGGAGTGCCTCGACCGGCGACATCGCCTGTTGGTTCATCGACACTGATTACAACAGCGAGAGCTTTTTCGTGCGCCACACCTACTTCACCGGGGCTGAAGAACCCTACGATAGGCTTAAACGGGCGCTTCGAGCTGATATCGACGAAGCAGCCTGGAGCGCTCTGTACAGCACAGTCAGCCGGCCATTCGGCAAGCCCAAGTCAGGCAAAATCGCCATTAAGGTCATCAACCACTACGGCGACGAAGTGCTGAAGGTGTTTCAAATATGAAGATTCAGGATGCGGCCAACTTCTAAATGGAGACTCTGATGACGCAGCCAAAAGACGATCTTGAAGCCGTGCGAGCGGTCGCGGCAGCACTCGAAGGTTTTGATGCAAACTAGCAAGAGCGAATTATCCGGTGGGCACGTGAAAAGCTGGGCCTTTCAGTCTCAGTATAACCAACTAATCCGGCGAACCAGCAACAGCCTCCGAACCCGCTGAGTACCGCTCCCGGACAATCGACACAACTGTTATCTGGCAGGGACTTCAAGACCTTCGTGACTGAGAAGAACCCAAAGAATGATGTGCAGTTTTCAGCCACTGTAGCGTACTTCTATCGCTTTGAAGCACCGCAAGGAGAGCGCAAAAATGATATTAGGAGCGAAGACCTTCAGGAAGGTTGCAGGCTTGCTAATCGAAAGCGACTCAAGAATCCTGCTCAGACGCTACGAAATGCACACACACTCGGCTTGCTCGATAAAGGCACAGAGCGCGGGTCCTTCACGATCAATTCGGTCGGCGAAAATCTCGTGGCGATGACTCTGCCTGCCAAAGGAGGAACCGGCAAAGTAGAGAAGCCGAAGATTAAGAAAGATAGGATGAAATCGGCCAAGAAGAAGACCGCAACCAAGAAGTGATCCGCGCATGAACTACGCCGACGAAGCGATTAATACCGCTATCCGCGAGGCAAACCGTCTCAGGACAAGAACCAGGAAGAAGACCACGCTTCAGGTCAGGGGCTCCGAGAGAGAGATAATCAGAGCGACTGCGCTCGCCTGGTTCAATAACCACCGAAAGCAATTGAAAGTAATATTTTCTGATGACGATCTAGACAAAGTTGATGAACTATATAAGGAGGTAATGGAATCCAGGCACAAGAACGCTCTTCGATCTCGCTACATTTCCGGGCTGAAGCAGATTGGCAAGCGGTTAGTACGGCTGCGTTCTGGCAATGTAATAAAGCTGAGTACCGAAACTTCAGTGCCACCATCTTCCGCGACCACCGACAAGCCACCTGATTTTAGTTCGATCATTCAAGACGCGCAGATGAAAGCAATACTTGAGCGCCGCTGGGTGGAGTGTACGCTTTGCATTGCAGCAGGGGCGCCACTCGCAGCGACTGTGATGATGGGGGGATTACTTGAAGGGCTCCTCTTAGCACGAGTAAACCGTGAAATGAACAAGGCTCCCATTTTCACAGCCGCTGCTGCCCCGAAAGACAGGCAAGGTAAACCACTTGTTCTCAAGGAATGGACCTTGCAGCATTACATTGAAGTTGCGCACGAGCTGAGATGGATTTCTGTAGCCGCCAGGGACATAGGCGCGGTGCTCCGCGATTATCGAAACTACATTCACCCGTACAAAGAGCTATCACACGGAGTCTCTCTGAATGACGGCGATGCAGCGCTCATCTGGGAGATCAGCAAGAGTATCGCAAGGCAAGTGCTATCGTAACCTTGCTGTGCGGTCGACTCCCCAGATTACGATCCGCTTGGCCGTGGCAAGCTCAATCCTAAAGTGCTTACCACCAAAACCGACTCACACCGCTCGCCGAAACCCCCATCCGAGGCCGCTCCACCCGCCCGCCTCCAACAATCTCATCCTCGAGCAAAATCGCGCGCCCACCGACACGCTCGCCAGCCGCCACGATCGCCAAGTCACTCACCTCCGCGTCACCTTCGACGCGCCCTAGCACCCACGCTTCGCCCCGGACACTTGCGCAACATCGTGCACCCACGAATTTCCGAAATGACAGAGATTTGCCTCACATTCGATATAGCCGCCCATGTCTCCGCGGCGAATGTCGGCGAAATCGCGCACCGCCCGAATACGGAACAAGCGTCGTTGTCCGACGACGACCGAGTCGTGCGCCAGCACTTCATATTTACGTTGCATGGGAGCGGCCTTAGGACCCGAAGCCGCGAATGACGAACCGCCTTACGACAATGTTAGGCCGATGGCCTCTGCGCTCAAATCCCCACTAGGGACCAATCCTGTAACGCCGCTCCCGTCCCCAATATCTCGGTCTTAAACTCACAATCACCGTCGCCACCCCATCAACCGCACCAACACGTACCGAGAGGGACTCCATGCTTACTCCTAAGAGGTTCGCCAGTTACGAGATTGCAACAAGCCCTTTGAACCTAGCGGCCAATCCTTAACAAATCGTAAAGATCATCCGAATAATTGGCCGAAACCCCTGCATTTCCCACCGTAATTCCCGCGCCAGAACAAAAGCTTATCCCGCGACAAAATTTATTTCCCGGACCCCACCCCGCACTCATCATCGCAGCACCTCGCCCCTGCCTGGATCATCTGCCCCGTGACCCGTTTCCGACTTTCCCATAGCCCTTTTCCTTGACCGCCTTAGGGCCTCGAAGGCGCTTACCCTACGGGCACGGACTCCAGCTCCAAGGGGTACGGCAAGCCCTCGCCGTCGTGTCCCCACCTTCCGCGCTGCGCTTGTGCAGGCGGGTGATGCCCCTCGCCGGCTCGCCCCTATTCCGCTTCCGTTCACCGCGCCCGTCATTGGCTCGCATCGAGGCCCCAGAAAGGCGGCCCGAAAACGGAAAGGGAGACACCATGAACACGAAAGTCGATATCTATACCCGGATCACGAACCGGATCATCTCCGATCTCGAAAAAGGTACGAGGCCCTGGCTGAAGCCCCGGAACGCAGAGCACGCGGCCGCGCGCATCACGAGGCCGTTGCGCCACAATGCGACGCCCTATCGCGGCATTAACGTGCTGGTGCTTTGGGTCGAAGCCGAAGATCGCGGCTATGCCTGCCCGCTTTGGATGACATACAAACAAGCTGTTGATCTCGGTGGCCAGGTCAGGAAGGGCGAGCATGGCGCGAGCGTCGTCTACGCCGACAGATTCACGCGCACGGAAGCCAACGATGCCGGTCAGATGATCGAGCAGGAAATTCCCTTCATGAAGGGCTACACCGTATTCAACTGCGAGCAGATCGAGGGTCTACCCGAGCACTATTACGCGCTGGCGCAAGCGCCAACCGAGACCATCACACGCATCGATCGCGCCGAAGCGTTCTTCGCGAACGCGAAAATTGAAGTCAAGCATGGCGGCACCATGGCCTATTACGGCACGAAGACCGACCATATTCAGATGCCGCCCTTCGAGACTTTCCGCGATGCCGAAGCTTATTACGCGACCCTGGCGCACGAATCGACGCACTGGACGCGCCACGAAAAGCGGCTGAACCGCGATTTCGGTCGCAAGCGCTTCGGCGATGAAGGCTACGCCGTGGAGGAGCTCGTGGCGGAACTTGGGTCGGCATTCCTCTGCGCCGATTTGCAACTCACGCCCGAGACTCGCGAAGACCACGCCTCCTACATCGCCCATTGGCTCGAAGTCCTGCGCAACGACAAGCGCGCGATCTTCACCGCAGCCGCGCACGCCGAACGCGCCGCCGCCTTCCTGCATGCCCTCCAACCGGAGGTCAATGCAGCCGAAAACACCGGGGCCGCCGCATAGGCGGCCAATCAACCATTTGGCAATCTTTCGTTCGTATACTTTCGGGTATGAAGATTCCGGAACCCTTGCTCTCGCCCTCCGAGATCGCGCCAACAATCTACGATTCCGGCCATGTTCGCGACCGGTGCAGCGCCGATCGTCTCGAACAGCGCATCCTTGCCTATGGCGGCCAAGGCAACAGAGGCCCATACACAGGGCATTGTCCTGGCGGCACGCCGGGCGCACAGCGCGCTCGCTGGCATCCGTGGCGGCAGCCAACGCACAGCCGCCGCCCGAATCGTGCGCGCCATCGAAAGCCTTCTGCCGGCGGATGCCAAAACCAAAGAAGCCTATGCGGCGGGCTACAAGGACGGAGCCGAGGACGCACTCAAGACAAGCAATCGCGACAATCGCACACCCCGCACGCGCTGACTCGTCGTTTCCCACCTCTTTTTAGTCGGCCGCCACAACCCGGACTCAACCACTCTCAATGAGCTGGGAACGAATGAACTTCCTGGCATGACGGCAGCCATTTATCTGTGAAAGACCCATTTAACCGAGTTCGCCACCGGCGTCCTCCCGACGGTGGCGGTAGGCCGCAGCGGCAACGCCCGTTTCCGTGACGAGGTTCGCCGCTGCGGCCTTATCACTGGCTATGGCGGGTTCCAACATCGTCGCCGCCCGAACCGCTGGCCGCCTGTCAGATTTGCGCTCAAGTCCGTGACGCGCCAGAATCATCCAGGGTCATGAGCTCTTCTGGAAAGGGATTAAAGAAAGTCTGCTCACGCAGATATTGTGATTTGAATCTTATGACCCAGGATCTTAATATGCTCGCGGCACTGCACAATGGCGTCCTGCCTTGCCGATATGATTCCAATATTTCCAGGAAGTGCAGTTTTTCACTTGTGGAC
>Ga0302326_10019522_pt1 | contig 13996 bp, 10 predicted proteins | sample Palsa_T0_3_FD_202264 | JGI IMG/M metagenome (GOLD analysis project Ga0302326, IMG submission 202264) | Peat permafrost microbial communities from Stordalen Mire near Abisko, Sweden - Palsa_T0_3 | ecosystem: Environmental > Terrestrial > Soil > Palsa > Peat permafrost | place: Sweden: Abisko... | reverse complement strand
AGCGTCCCGCGTAGGGTCTGAGCAAGGCAGCGGCGCGCTCGAACTCCTCCACAGCTATGGATAGGTCTTCTGTGGACGGGATCCCTTCGGCCGCACCGGACTGGGAGAGCTTCACCTCGAGGGCCGCCATGCGCCGGGAGAGCGCGTCCGCTCCCATGTGGCGGGCGCTGCTCTTGAGGCCATGGGCCATGCGCAGGCGATCCTCGTGCTTGCCGCTCGCCAGCATCCGCAGCGTCGCGGGGAAATCCTGAAGGAAGGTCCGCACGAGTTCCCGCGTGTCGTTGTCCCCAAGCACCTCGGCCAATTCCTTCAAGGCGGCGGTGGGCGGAAGGCCCTGACCATGGGGAGGCACGTGGCGAGCGTGCGTGGGAAGGGATTGGCCGCAATGGGAATTGCGGCGGCGGGTCTGAAGACCCGCCTCCGCAACTTTGAAGGGGAAATGAGCTGTTCTAGCCTTACCGGCCTTTGCGCTTCCCGGGTGGGGTGTCCGGGCGGCCGGAGTCCGAGCCGGGCTCGGCGACTCGCAGGGGTTCGAAGGAGGGGAGGGGCATCTCTGGGAAGAAATGCCATTTATTGTCCGCCTTGTGCGGATGGGTGTCTGGCAGGAAGCGCAGATCCGATTCCACCAGCATCTGAAAGTACTGGCTGCGGCCGCACTTCAGCTGCTTGCAGCGTTCGTCGATGCGCGTCCACTTTTCGTGGGTGAAGGAAATTCCCTTCGAGCGGGTGGTCTGGCCCATGCGCCTTTGTCGCTAAGGAATGGCCCCCTGGGGATGTATTTCCGTTGAAAATCGTTGTCACTGAATATCAGCGGTTTTCAATAAAGCGCCTCTAGCGGGGTCCCCGGTGAGCCTTGCGCGCGTCCTCCGAGGGGCCCTCCTTCACCGCAGGTCTCGACAAATATGGCCGGCTCCGATTGGGTTCGGCGCCGTTCATTTAGCTCATGCCGCCCCTTTTCCCTGTGTCCCATGGTGCTGCAGTTACCTGGGTTCTGGCGGAAACTCCGTTTTCCGAAGGCGGCTTCGCGGGCTTTGGGACGGGGACGATGATCGTGGTCGCTGGAACGGTCGTCTATATTGCTTGGCGGATCTGGAGTCGCTGGGCGGCTAGGCAGAGGCGCGAGGAGGAATCGGAGGGCCGCTTCGAGGCGCTGTTCGACCATGCCGCCACGCCTATCATAGAGGAGGACTTCACGGAGGTGAGCGCATGGCTCGACGGGCTTCGCGCGGCCGGCGTCGAGGATCTCAACTCCCATCTCCGGTCGCATCCGGAAGAGCTGAAGGAACAGTTTCTCAGGATTCGGGCGACGGCCGCCAACCGCCTGGCGCTAGCCATGCTCGGGGCGGAGGACATCGAGGAGTTCCGCGAGAAAATGCGCGCTGCCGGCGAGCTATCGCCTCCGGAGACCTTTGGCCTCGAGCTTGAGGCGCTGTGGCTGGGCCGTTCGTCCTTTGAGTGCGAGAATACTCTGCGTATCCCGGGCCAGCCGCTCAACCGGAGCCGCATGCATTGGAAGGTCTGGCTGAAGCGCGGCGTTCCGGATCCTTCGCGCGTGCTGATCACTTTTACCGACCACGCCGAATTGCTGGCGACCGAGGAGCGGTACCAAAAGCTCTTCGATTCGATCCCCGTCCCGGCCTGGGTGTTCGACGCGGATAGCCACCGATTCCTGGACGTCAATGCCGCCGCTGTTGCGGCTTTTGGGTGGTCGCGCACCGAGTTCCTGGGTCTGCGTGCGACCGACGTGCGCCCCCCCGAGGATGTGCCCCACTTCATCGAAGCGGCGCGAGCGATTGCCCAGACGGGCGGCTCCGAAGACTTCCGGCAGGTCGGCGTGTGGCGGTACCGCGGGCGAAACGGAGAGGAGATCGATGCGGAGGTGACCTCGCGCGCGATCCAAATGGGAGGCCGCACCGCCCTGATGTCGATCATTCGAGACGTGACCGAGCATCGGCGCACCGAGGCGGCGCTCAGGGCGAGCGAAGAGCGCTTCCGAACTCTATTTGAGTACGCCGCCGAGGGGATCTACGAATCGGTTCCCGGCGGCGGCTTCCGCAACGCGAACCCGGCCTTTGCGCGTCTGCTCGGCTATTCCGATCCGCACGATGTGGTTGAACTCGAGCCCGCCGCGCTCTCCCGCCTCTATACGGCGCCGGGGCGGCGCGAGGAGTTCTATCAGCAGCTAGGCGCCGGGGAGGTGCTCAAGGATTTCGAGTCGGAGATCCGCAGGCGGGACGGATCGCTGGCTTGGATTTCCGAAAATGTCCGCGCTGCCCGCGATAAATCCGGCCGCGTCCAATATGTTCAGGGCTTTGTCTCCGATATCACCGCTCACCGGCACGCCGAGGACTCGCTCAGGGCGAGCGATGCCCGGCACCGCGCGCTCTTCGAGCATTCTCCGGTCGCGATCGTCGAACTCGACTACTCAGGACTCCAATCAATCTTCGAGGAATTCCGCTCCGAGGGCGCCACCGACCTCGCCGCCCACTTGGCCTCTGTGCCCGAGCGCCGCGAACGCTGCCTCGCGCGAATCGAGCCGAAGGGGCTCAACGAGGCCGCCGTGCGGGCTCTGCGCGCCCCCTCGAAGCGGCTCCTGATCGCCCGATTCTCCGAGGCGACGACCCCCGAGGCGATCGAGGCCCTCGTGCAGACGCTCACGGCTCTTTGGCGCGGCGGCAATTGGGCGGAAGGAGAAATGCCGATGCGGTGCATGGACGGAAGCCTCCGTCAATTCTATTGGCGTTGGTGGATGCCTGCAGGCGACATGGTGACCGAATTGCGCCATGCGCAGCTTGCCCTCCTCGACGTCACCGATATGCGGCGCACGGAGATGGAACTGCGCGCCAGCGAGCAGCGCTTCCGGATCCTCTTTGAACTCTCGCCCGTTGGCATCGCCGAATACGACTACCGCCCGACGATGGCCTGGCTGGAGCGGCTGCGGAGCGAGGGCGTGACCGAGTTGGGCACCTGGTTCGACGAGCACCCGGCCGAGCTGTCGGCCGCGATGTTCCGGGTTCCCCTCATTGGCGCCAACGCCACCATGCTCCGGCTTTCAGGAGCTCCGTCGGTCGACGAACTCGTGGCCCATGAGGCGCGGCTGTTCACTCCGGAAATTTTTGCGGCACGACGGGCCTGCTTCTTATCAGCTTGGGGGGGCAAGTTTGAGAATGAAGGAGAGATCGCGATGCGCGCGATGGATGGGACACCCCACGGGGTTTACTACCGCTGGCAGATTCCGCTCGTCGAAGGGCGTCCTTATTTCGAGCGCGCCCAGATGGCCCTCCTTGACCTGACCGAGGTAAAAGCCGCCGAGCGCAAGCTGGCGGCCGAGCGCGAGCGCCTGAGCGTCACGCTGCGCGCCATGACCGAGGGGGTCATCACCACCAATCCGCAAGGCATCGTCCAGTTCATCAATGAGGCTGCGTGCGTCGCCAGCGGCTGGCGCGAGCGCGGCGCGGTGGGGACCGCGATCGACGAGATTTGCGTGCTCCGCCACGAGCGCACCGGCGCCACAGTGCCATCGCCCGTCGCGGCGGCCTTCGGCGGCGACCGGGTGGTGAACATCCCTCCCCAGACTCAGCTGGTTCGCCGCGACGGGTCCGCCTGTCTGCTCGAGGGTCGCTGCGCGCTCATGCACGACCTAAGCGGCAAAATGCTCGGCGCGGTCCTCGTTTTTCGCGACGTGACCGAGCGCTCGCGCCTGGAGACCGAACTGCAGCGCGCCTCCAAGCTCGAGGCCGTCGGCCTCCTCGCGGGCGGCATCGCGCACGACTTCAACAATCTGCTCGCCGTCATCATGGGCAATCTCAGCGTGGCCCTTCTCGACGAGGAGGTCATGACCCGGGCCGGTCGCTGGCTCAAGGAAGCCGAGCGCGGGGCTGGCCGGGCCCGCGATCTCACTCAGCAATTGCTCACCTTTGCCAAGGGCGGCGAACCCGTCCGAACGACGGTGCGCTTGCAGGAGGTCGTCAAGGAGGCCGCCGAATTTGCCACCCACGGCGCGAAAGTGCGCTGCGAATTCGAGCTGGCTTCGGACCTTCGGGCTGCGGACGCGGACAAAGGCCAGATCGGCCAGGTGGTCCAGAACCTGGTCATCAACGCCCTCCAGGCGATGCCCGAGGGCGGCATCATTCGGATTTCGCTGCGAAACGATGCCGTGGCCGAGGGGCAGCTGCCGCTGCCGCCGGGCGATTATCTGCGGTTGTCGATCGCCGATGCGGGCGCGGGCATTCCCCCCGAATATCTTCCCCACATTTTTGATCCCTACTTCACCACGAAGAAAGACGGCGTCGGCCTCGGCCTGGCGACGGTCTATTCCATCGTTCGCAAGCATCAGGGCCATGTGACGGCCGAATCCGAGGTCGGACGGGGCACGGCGTTCCATGTGTGGCTTCCCGCGGCGAAAACTCCCGCACCCCCCTCGATGCCCAGCCGCTCGCCCTTCGAGTCGCTACACGGGCGAATCCTTTTCATGGATGATGAGGACACGGTGCGCGCGATGGCGCAGGCGCTGCTCTCGCGCCTCGGACTCGAGGTCGTCGCCGTCTCCACAGGCGAAGCGGCGGTTTCAGAATTCTCCACTGCGCGCACCTCCGGCAAACCCTTCGACGTGGTGATGATGGACCTCACCGTGCCCGGAGCCATGGGAGGCTTGGAGGCGCTTCGCGCCATGCGCACCATCGACCCCAACGTGAGAGGCGTGGTCTCCAGCGGCTATTCGAGCGATCCAGTGATGGCCAACTACCGCCAGCACGGATTCATGGCCATGGTGCCCAAGCCGTACCGTGTCGACGAATTGGCGCGGACGCTGCGCGAGGTGCTCGGGGCGCTGTGATTTGAGTGGCTGCATCCGCGAGTAATCGCCAATCCGATGAAATCCCGGCCATCGCGTAAACCGAGAGCGCGAGCTTTGCGGAGCAAGATCGACTCGTGCGCGGGCTCGCCCAGTTTTTGTGCTAGTGTAGGCATTGCGCTCAGTGCCCGCCGTCCAAGTCCCCGGGCTTGAGCAGCGGGGCGAAGGCGGCCTTGTTCGCGGCTTTCATGTAGGCTTCCTTCGGCTCGACGGTCCCCTCCTTGACCCGGGTCATCAGGCTCTGGTCCATGAGCACCATTCCGTCGGCGCCGCCGCTCTCGATGATTCCCCGGATATTGGCGATCTGCCCGCTGCGGATGGTGTTCCCCAGCGCCTCGTGCTGCAGAAGAATCTCGTGCACCGCGCAGCGTCCCTTGGGGACGCGCTTGCACAGCAGTTGCGCGACGATTCCCGCCAGGCAGCCCGCGAGCATGACCCGGACCTGGTTCTGCTCATCCGCCGGAAAGGCGTTGATGATGCGGTCGACGGTCTTTGGCGCGTTGTTGGTGTGCAGCGTCCCGAATACGAGCATGCCCATCGAGGCGCAGCCGAGGGCCAGCTTGATCGTCTCCAACTCGCGCATTTCTCCCACCAGCAGAATATCCGGATCGTGCCGCATAGCACCCTTGAGCGCCGCGGCAAACGATTCGGTATGCTCGCCCACTTCGCGGTGAACGATCACGCTCTTCTTCATGGGATGCACGAACTCAATCGGATCCTCGATCGTGATGATCTGCTTGCAGAAGTTGGAGTTGATGTAGTCGATCATCGCGGCGAGCGTCGTCGACTTGCCGCTGCCGGTCGGACCGGTGACCACGACCAAGCCTTCGTTCAAGTGGCAGAGTTTCTTGAGCGCTTCGGGCAGCTTGAGCTCATCGAACGAGAGGATCTTGGCCGGTATCTGGCGGAAAACCGCCCCGTGCCCCCAATGATTCGACAGATAGTTCCCACGAAACCGCGCCAAGCCCGGTATCTCGTAGGCGAGGTCAAGGTCGTTCCGTTCCAGAAATTCGCTCCAGCGCTTGTCCGGACAGATCTCCTTGAGCAGCCGGTCCATCTCGATCGCCTGAAGCGGCTTGTCCCCGATCGTTTGAAGGGAACCTGAAATGCGCGATTTCGCCGGCAAGCCGACGGTCAGGTGCAGATCGGATCCGCCCTTCTCGAGCATGGTGCGGAGGAGTTGGTCGATGGCGGCCATGTTTAGTGAAGGAAGCGCATTTCAGGCTGGATCGGGCGCCTAAGAAATCTTCGCGCGCAGCACCCGGTTGGCTACATTGGCCAGCGCAGTCGCGGCCGAAATCTGGCGTTCCTGCCAGAGTCCGTAAACCACGTTATCCATCAGGCACATTCCCTCGCGCACACCCGTTTCCATGGTGTTTCGAAGACCGGTGGTCTTCCCCTCGCGGATGAGATTGGAAATGGCCGTCACGTTTACCAGGATTTCGCACGCCGGCACCAGGCCGCCCTCGATTCCCGGAAGGAGCCGCTGGCAGACAATCCCCCGCAGGCTTTCCGCCACACTCGTTCGGATCTGGGTCTGTTGGGCGGGCGGAAACACGTCGAGAAGCCGATTGAGCGTATTTGCGGCGTCGCTGGTGTGCATGGTTCCGATGACCAAGTGGCCGGTCTCGGCGGCGCTCACGGCCATTTCGATGGTTTCGAGGTCGCGCAATTCGCCGATGACAATCACGTCCGGGTCCTCGCGCAGAGCCCCTTTAAGCGCGGTGAAAAATGTCCGCGTGTGCTTGCCCACCTCGCGCTGCGTCACATTGCACCCCCTCGCTGGCTGAACCACCTCGATCGGATCTTCGACGGTGATGATGTGATCCTCCCGCGTCTCGTTCAGGTAGGCGACCATCGCGGCGAGGGTGGTCGTTTTGCCCGAGCCCACCGGGCCGGTCACGAGCACCAGACCATTGTGATAGGAGAGCATTTTCTTGAGGGTCGCCAGGTGAGCCGAGAAACCCAGATCGGAGAGGGAGCGCAGCTGCGAGGGCACCATTCGGTAAGCGCCCGAGGCCCCTTGCTTGTGCACCATCAGATTCACGCGGTAGCGTTCCGTGGCCGCGACCGAAAGCGCGTAGTCGAGATCCCGCCGCTTGGCGAAGGCGCTGCGCTGCTCCGGATCGAGGAGGATCGTGTTCAGCCGCAAGGCTTCCTCGGCCGACAGGGGGCGGCTGTCGATGAAAGCGAGTGCGCGCGCCTTGCGGATGTACGGCCGTGCTCCGCTGCACAGATGAAGGTCGCTGGCGCCGTGCAGCGCGGTGTCGCGCAAGAGCCGCTTCAGCCCGGCTGCGAGGCTCGCGTCGTCCATAGCCTCGATGGCCGCGAACGGGAAGGTGGGAACCGGGCCGTCCGCCTTGCGCGCGGCCGGGCCGTCGTGCCCGCCGGCTTCAGAGTGTTCGGCGGCGGCGCCATGCGCGCCGCCCGCTTTGCCGGCGATTCCCGGAGAGCCGACGCGGCTCGCGGGAGACGCTGGAGGGGAGGGCGCGTCCTCTTCGCTCGAATCGTCCACCGGAGGACCGAGGCGCCCCTTGGCCAGAGCGAGGCCCGCCAGCTTCTCGAGTTTCTCGATATCGGTCACCAATCCGTCGTCGATCAGCTTCTGCGCATAGTCCATGAGCTCGGCTCCTTCGCCGAGGGCTTTGCGAACCCGTAGGAAGTCCGCCCGTGTGAACAGGCCCTGGTCGAGGCCGAGGCGGGCGAGCCAGAGGACGTCGGGATGCATAAGCGGGAGGGGGCGGACGGCTACGGTCGGCGCGAAGCATGCCGGCGCGTCCGGGCGCATGCCAAGCGCGAATCGCCAGCCCACGCCTTCGGAGGCGGCGCTTCCGAGGCCGCTAGGCCGCGGCCAACTCGAAACGATTGCCGTCCGCGTCCGATATGACGGCCGAGGCCTTGAGGCCGGGAACGGCCGCCAGAACGGCCTCAAGCCCGGCGTGCGCCTCCTTTGGCTGCGATCGACGCACACCCCAGGTATTGGCCGCGACATGATGGTGATAGCCGTCGGCGGCGAAGAAAAGGGCTCCCGGGTAATTTCGGGTGGAGACTACCAAGGGGAGCTTTTCTGTGTAGAAACGCTCGGCCTCGTTCAGGTCGGTGACGCGCAAGTGCACGTGGCCCAGTCGCGTGCCGGGCGGAAGCCCGCTGGGCCGGCGATCCGGCGCGGCACTCAGAAGGTCGGGGATATCGAGAGTCTGCGTCGTCATGTCGACGGCGCCCGAGCCGGCGCCGCCGCTCTTGGGGCGATCCGCGTAGATCTCGAGCCCGTTGCCGTCCGGATCTGCCAAATAGATCGCCTCGCTCACACGGTGATCGGAGAGCCCTTGCAGGACCGCGCGGCGTTCCGAGAGTCGCAACAGCACCCGGGCGAGGGCTGCGCGGTTGGGAACGAGCAGGGCCAGGTGAAAAAGGCCCGCCGCATCTCCAGCCGCCGGAACCGCCCCGGGGGTTTCAACGAGGGTGAGCAGGGGCTGCCCCTCAAAATCCGGCGAGAAATTTTGTTCGCCCGAGCGGACGCCCGGAGTGGCGTGAAGACCGAGGACTCCCGAGTAGAAAGCTGCGGAACGTTCGAGCGAGGCGACTCTCAACCGCGCACCCAGCAGTTTGAAGGGCTCGTTCATGGCGATGCCTTAGCCGACGGACACGTGCTTCGCAGCTGCTTCTCAATTTCGGCAATGGTGACGGTCGCGAGCTGGGCTTCCATGCCGGCCTGCGCTTTGTCGAAGGCCTTGGTCAGTATGTCCACGATGCGCGCGCCCACCGGACACTTGTGATTGGGGGCGAATCGCTTCATGCCGGTCGCCGAGTCCGGTTCCACGGACCGATAGACATCGAGCAGGGTGATCTGGGCCGGCGGTCGACCGAGCGCAAAGCCCCCGGATGCTCCTTTGCGCGCGCCCACAAAGCGGCTTCGCTTCAACCTCGAAAGCAGGCGCCGAATGACGACCGGATGCGTGCCCACGCTGGAAGCAAGTTCGGCGGACGACACCGCCGATCCTCCCTTGTAGGCGAGGTAGGCGAGCATGTGAACGCTCACGGCAAGCCTGGAGTTGTGGGTCATATGTAACATGATATGTTACTAAAGACGGTTTGTCAACAGGGGCTCCGGCCGGGCTCGCGGAGGGGCTGAGCGGGCCAAGGCCCGGAGCGCCGTCGAGCTGGACGCCCATCGACCGCCGGGAACTCTGTGGGGGATCTACGGCGGCTCTCCGGGCCGTCCCAGAGCCGGCGCGGAGGCCTGCAATGCCCCTCCGCGAGCCCGGCCTCCGCTTTCTGAAGGACAATCCACCGTGTCTTAAAATCCTTAGGCTGGGGGCCTGTATCCAGCCGCTTCGGTGGTTGCAATGCGCCTCTGGAGATGGGAGGTTGGTCCTCTTACACGTATCATGCTGAAGAAGTTTATTGCGAAGCTGCGCGAGAGCATCTCGCCCACGAAGCGCGGCTCCGAGGGATCCGAGCACAAGGAAGTCAAGAGCACCCGCGAGGGCTTCCAGGGCGCGGGCGCCGGACATAAGCCGAGGCCTGCACAGGACCGTGGCCCGGCCGGCCAAGGCGGCCGCGGTCGTAGCCCCCGCAGCGGCGAACCCGGCTCGGCGGCCCGCGGCGATGGTCAGGGGAGGGCCCATGACAGCCGGCCTAGCCGCGAACCGCGTCCGGCCCACGAGGCGCGTCCCGCCCACGAATCGCGTCCGAGCCATGAAGCTCGCCCGAGTCACGAGGGCCGACCCAATCAGGAAGGCCGGTCAGGGCGGGGCGGACAGGGTCAGGGACGGCAGGACGGGGCTAGCCGCCACAGCGCGGGCGGCGGGCATTCCGCCCGGAGCGGCGGCCGCGGTCGCACCGGCGGAGAGCGTCCGCGTCCGGCGCGCGACGATTTTGAGCATCCGCGGCGGGAGCCGGTCAAGCCGGTCGTCCCAATCGATGTGCCGAAGATGGATACGGCATTTTCGCAGTTGGGACTGAGCGACGCCCTCGCCTACGCCGTCCAGGAAATGGGGTATACCGAACCCACGCCCATCCAGCGCCAGGCGATTCCTATCATTTTGCAAGGAGGGGATGTCATCGGTTCCGCGCAGACCGGCACGGGCAAGACGGCGGCCTTCGCTCTCCCCATCATTCAGCGCCTCGGTGCGCACGGCGCGTTGCGCTGTCTGGTGCTCGAGCCTACGCGTGAACTCGCCCTCCAAGTCGAGGAGGCTTTCCAGAAATACGCTCGTTTCACCGACCTGCGCGTGACGATCGTTTATGGGGGAGTGGGTTATGGAAAGCAGACCGACGACCTTCGCCGCGGCATGGACATCCTCGCTGCGACCCCGGGGCGGCTTCTCGACCATCTGGAGCAGCGCAACTGTTCCCTGGAGAAGGTCGACATCCTCGTGCTTGACGAGGTGGACCGGATGCTCGACATGGGCTTCCTTCCCGACGTTCGGCGCATTGTGCAGCAGTGCCAGGCCGCGAGACAGACGCTCTTCTTCACCGCGACTCTGCCGCCTGAGATCGAGCAACTGGCGAGCTGGGCCCTTCGCAATCCGGCCAAGGTCGAGATCGGCCGCCAGCGCTCCCCCGCCGAGACCGTTTCCCACGCATTCTATCCGGTGGTAGCCACGCAAAAGTTCGATCTGTTGCAGCAACTGCTGGAAAAAACCGAGCTCAAGAGCGTCATCATCTTCTGCCGCACCCGCATGGGCGCCGATCGGATCGCCGCCCGGCTCCAGCAGAAGGGGCACACCGTCGGAGTCCTTCATTCCGACCGGAGCCAGAGGGAACGCGTCGAGGCGCTGGAGGGATTCAAGTCCGCGCGCTTTGAGGTGCTGGTGGCCACCGACATCGCCGCCCGAGGCCTTGATATCGCCGGGGTGTCGCATGTGATCAATTACGACGTTCCGGAAAACGCCGAGGACTACGTGCACCGCATCGGCCGGACCGGGCGCGCCCAGAATACAGGGGACGCGTTTACTCTAGTGACCGAAGAGGACGTGCGCGACGCCCGGAGCATCGAGCGCTTCATCGGCACCTCGATCGAGCGCAAGCGAATCGAAGGCTTCCCTTACGTGTACTCGGCGCTCTTCGACCAAAAGATCCTGGACGAAGCGGTGCCCAAGCCCGCCGGCCGGCTTCACCGCGGCATGCGCCGCTGAAGCGGCGCCTCACTCCCCGCCGGTCACCACTTTGAAGGCGGTGGCAGCGGCCACCGCTCCGAGGAGCTCGCCGACGACGAGCACCCAGAAGTTGCTCCAGAAGGACAGTCCCATGAGCGAAATTCCTGTGGCGACGGCGGGATTGAACGCGCCGCCCGAGATGCCGCCGACTGCGAATGCACCGACCATGACCGTCATTCCTATCGCAAGCCCATAGAAGGAATTGCCCGCGGTGCCCTTGGAGGTCGCCGTGTTGAGGACGACCCAGCAAAGGGCGAACGTGAAGAGAAATTCCACCAGGAGCGCCGCCTTCCACGCAATCGGGGACGGCTGGGGCGAGGCGCCGAATTTCGTGAAGTGGATCAGCCAGGCCGCGACAAAAGCGGCCGCGATCTGCGCGATCCAATAGGGAATCACATCCGCGCGGTCGCAGCGGCCGCGGAGGAATACCGCGAGAGTGACGGCGGGGTTGTAGTGACCTCCCGAAATATGGCCGCCTGCGAAAACCATCACCATGAGCGAGGCGCCGATGGCAATGGGTGCCAGGCCGCCTGCGCCCGGCGCGATCACGGTGCTCCCAACCGTGAAGACGAGGAAGAAGGTGCCGATGAATTCAACGAGGTATTTCTTCATGGGTAAGCGGAAGACGGGATGACTCCACGCCATCAAGTTCCGGGGGTCGACTCAACAGGATTGTGGCTTCCACGGCGTCCCTAGCGCTCGGGCCGAGGCCCCGATTGGAATTCTGAACCGAGAAGCCGAGACCGGGGTTCTTACCGTGCGCGGCTGGGCACCCGCACCCAGAGCATGCCGGCCGCTTCCGCTGCTTGGATACCGGGTTCGGCGTCCTCGAAGACCAGGCATTCCTTGGGATTTACTTTCATTCGTTCTGCCGCCAGCAGAAACATGTCGGGGGAGGGTTTCCCGTGCACAACGTCGTCCGCCGTGATGACGATGGGGAAAAGCGGAGCGAGTCCCGACAGCTCGAGCGAACGCTTCACCACGGGCCTGGGTCCCCCCGACGCGATGGCGACGGGGCGCCGCGCCGCGGCTTTGCGCGCGAACTCGACGGTGGGGGCGATGATTTGGGCGTCGGCTTGCAACTCCCCAAACAGAGCTTCCTTCTCATGAAACACTTTGTCCGCGTCTATGCTCAGATTGTAGTGCTTTCCAATGAGTTCTGCGACTCGCCTGGTCGGTACGCCGCCGAGCGAATAGAAGAGCTCCTCGTCGAGTTTGTGGGCGAGCCCAGCGCGACGCATCGCCTTGTCCCAGGCCTGGTAATGCAGCGGCATGGTATCGATCAGGGTGCCGTCCAGATCGAAGATGTAACCGGCAAAGTCGCCTTGCGGAATGTCCAGGTGCATGAAGAACCCTCTAGGGTCCTTCATAACGGACCAGCGTCAAGAAATCCCCCGCTTTGATATGAGCCGAGGCCGCGGCGTTCTCATAGTTCCGGGAGAGAATCGTGTGGCCCTCCGGATCGGAGATCACGATCCACTGGCCGCGTCTCACGTTGCCGAAATCCCGTCCGTACAAAACGCGGATCGGCGCTCCCTTCGTCACAAGCTTGAAAAAGGTCATCGGCGTGATTCCGGCCGCGGCGAAATCCGAGGGCTGCGCTTCCAAAGTCAGCTGACCATCGATCGCTGACACCTCGGCCACCCGGGTCGCGAACCCCCGGTGATCAGGCATGGGGATCGCTTTTGACGGGCTCGGATCGGGGGGAACGGTGGCATCGAAAAAAGGGACCCCTCCAGCGGGGCGGGGAAGAGCCTCCGAGTTCGAATCAATCCAAGCATTGATTGCGCGAAGGGCGCCGAGGCGTTCCCTCTCATTGATATTCACATGGCCGTCCCGGGAGATGACCCACAGCTGGGGATGGACGAAGCCGTCCGAGGTTGGAGTGATCACAGAAACGTAGGCCTTGGTCCCGGCCAGTTCGCTGCGATTTGTGACGAAGAGCAGGGGAATATGGGGAAGCAGGGAGAGCCCCACCGCAGGATTGGCTTCCTTGGCGTAGAGGGTGGCGCAAAACGCGACCGCGCCCGCGTAATGGTCGGGATCCCGTTCGGCTATGATCGTCGCTATCAGTCCGCCCATCGAATCTCCTTCAACGATCACCCGATCGAGGTCCCCATGGCTTGATGCGATGTGAGCGCGAAGCGCCTCGAGATCGGCGATCGCGTCGCCGATAATCACGCCGTTGCGGCGGTAGCTGGTCGTTGCGACGATCCAACCCTCGTCGAGCAGCGTTCGATTGGACTCCCGGGCTGGATGCAGGTCGGGAAGCAGTGGCGAGGATTCGGGCCTGAATCCGTGCGCGATCAGCAATAGCCGGTGGTTCCACCGCGCAGCAGGAAGGGCTATCGCATAGTGGGCGGCGCCTAGTACGCCTTCTTCGATCGCGACGGAGCCACCCTCAGCGGCAGCGGCAGCTGCAGCCGGGGCGGCGCTGGCGAGCTGGCCAGCGGTTTGGGCGGCGTCGGCGGTTGCTGTGAGAAACCCTGGAATGATGGCGAGAAATGCCCAGAGGCCAGGGTTAAGGAACGGCAAGCGATGCGCTTTAGGCTTCAAGGGGGGCGACGATTCGTGTCGAATGGTCGGTCATCCTGCGCCAATCCGGTTCCGGCGCGAGTCCCTTCCCACCGTGCCCCCGCCTTCGCCCTCACCCTCCGCGCTCGCCAAACCCCACGTGCTGACACAGCCGGTCTACGAGCCGGGACGTCCGATTGAGGATGTTGCGCGCGAACTCGGGATTGATCCGAAGGGAATCATCAAACTGGCTTCGAACGAGAACGCCTTTGGCCCTTCGCCGCGCGCGGTCGAGGCGGCGACCCGCGCTCTGTTGAGCGGCCAGCTCTATCCGGACGGTGGTTGTCTCGGGCTGCGCCAAGCCCTTTCGAGGCACTATGGGCTGACCGCAGATCAATTCATCGTCGGAAATGGGTCCAACGAGATCATTGAGCTTTTGGGCCACGTGTTTCTCGGACCTGGAGACGAG
>Ga0302326_10019521_pt1 | contig 13997 bp, 8 predicted proteins | sample Palsa_T0_3_FD_202264 | JGI IMG/M metagenome (GOLD analysis project Ga0302326, IMG submission 202264) | Peat permafrost microbial communities from Stordalen Mire near Abisko, Sweden - Palsa_T0_3 | ecosystem: Environmental > Terrestrial > Soil > Palsa > Peat permafrost | place: Sweden: Abisko... | reverse complement strand
ATCTTTCATGGCGCGCACGATCCGGCGATTCCCGAGGCCTTCGCGCGTCGCGCCTCCGAGCTCATTCCCAATGCCACCATGGTCACGCTTGAGTCGGGCCACTTCATCCCTCTCAGCCAGACAGAGCCGGTTGCAACCAGGCTAGCCGGCTTTTTCGGCAATCACTCGCCAACTCACGAGCAGGCTGCGTGTGCATAAGCGCCATTCGGGTCAACGAGAGGGAAATCTTCCTCCGCAACTGACTCCGGCAATTGGCGCTCCCGCCTATCGTTGCCAGATGTCATGCACAACCCTCAGAATGAAACCTGAATGACATCTTCGGCAGAAAGCTTGATTACGGCCCGCTCCAAAACACCCGGGCTACCCAACTTGAAGAGTTGGGCAGCGCTCCAGTTGATGGCAGCCATTTTGCTTGGCGGGTGCCATTCCTCCGACCGGTTGCCCGACAAGAATTCGAAGACCTATTCCGATTATCTTTCCACCTTCTACGTGGGTCTGGCTGCGTTGCAAGTGGGCGACGATGTTCGCGCCGACTCGAGCCTGGGCGATGCCGTCAAGCTGGTTCCTTCGGAGCCTGCGGCATGGGCCAACTGGGGAATTCTTGCGTTGCGCCAGGGCAATTTCGATGCTGCGGCCCTGCGGTTGAGCCACGCCCGCGGCCTCGCTTCGTCCAATCATCGAATTTATTATTTGCTGGGAATTCTAGAGAGCAATCGCGGCGACACTGCCGCGGCTATCACCGATCTGCGCCAGGCCGTCAAACTGAACCCAGCCAATATCCGCGCCAACTACCAGCTTGCTCTCGAAATTGAGCGCCAGGGCGGCGATAGCAGCGGGGCGGAGTTCCAGCAAATCATCCAGCAGATTCTCGCGGAACATCCGGACAATCTTGCGGCGCTGCTCGAACTCAGCCGCATCGCGGCCAAGCGCGGCGATGCCGCCACGTTGCAATCCGCCGTCGCGCGCATCGCCGCACAGTCGGGCTCGTGGCCCGGCGCCGCAACCCAGCAGCTTGCGGCACTCCAGTCCGCCGCAGCCGCCACACCGCCCTCGGCCGCCGCAGTGCGCAGCGTCTTCCTCCGCAACGTGCTCATGCAGGTTCCGGAATTCCGCCGCAGCCTCGCTGTCTTGAAAGCACCGCCTGGCGAAGAGGCGGAGCCGTTCCAGCACTTCCTGCGCCTTCCCTCACCCGACTTCAGCCCTGCGACGCCGGACTTGGCTATGCACTTCGATCTGCAGCCAATGGCAAACTCCACCGGCAAGAAGTGGGACTTCATCGGCGTTGTCTCGCTCACCGGCGCTGGCGCTCCGGCAGTCGTCACCGCCAATGCAGGCGAAGTTCACCTCTCGACCGGCACAACGTTTCCTTTCCCCGGCGGCTCGGCGCATGTGCCGCCATCGCCCGAGTCCATTCTGCCCTTCGACTTCAACTACGACTTTCGCACCGACTTCGTGGTCGCTGGGGCAGGCGGCCTGCGATTTTTTCGCCAGGACGATCCAGCGAAGTTCACCGATGTTACCGCACAAACCGAACTATCGAGGGCGACTCTCGACGCTATCTACACAGGCGCATGGGCTGTGGACATCGAAGCCGACGGCGACCTCGACGTCGTGCTGGGATTTGCGAGCGGGTTGCCGACCGTGCTCCGAAACAACGGCGACGGAACCTTTCGGCCCATTCACCCCTTTGCCGGCGTCTCCGGCATTCGCCAGCTTGTCTGGGCCGATCTCGATGGCGACGGCAATCCCGATGCATCGCTGATTGACGGCGCAGGACATCTGCATTTCTTTCATAACGAACGGTCCGGAAAATTCACGGAGCAGCTGCTTCCCGCGAATCTCGGAATCATGAAGGCGATTGCGGCCGCTGACGCCAATCACAATGGCATACTCGATCTGCTTGCCGTTCAATCCAGCGGCTCCATTCTCTGCCTGTCGAACATTGGGGGAGCATGGAGCAAGAGCGAGATCGCACGCGTTCCCAGTCCCGCTCAATCGCTTGACGGAGAAGTTCGACTGCGGATTGCCGACCTGGACAACAACGGCGCATTCGATCTGTTGCTTGCGCACGTCGGCCCTGTGAATTCCCCAGCCTTCCCAGGCGCAGTCATCTGGCTTGCCGATGAGAAAGGCCAGTTCACGCTTCTGCATGGCGCACAAGCGCCTGCGCGGGTCTTCGATGCGGCAGACCTCACCGAGGGCGGCCATCTTGACTTGCTCGGGCTATCATCCGATGGTCAAGCCATCCAAGCCATCAATCGCGGCACAAAGAACTATAAATGGCAAATCATTCGCCCGCGCGCGCACCAGGCCACCGGGGATCAGCGCATCAACTCTTTCGGCATCGGCGGGGAAATCGAAATCCGCTCCGGCCTGCTTGTGCAGAAGCAGCCCATTAACGGCCCGCAACTCCACTTTGGACTTGGCCAACAGGCTGGCGCGGAAGTGGCCCGCATCCTGTGGCCCAACGGAACCATGCGCGCCGAGTTTGCATTGAAGGCAGACCAGGAAGTTGTCACCGAGCAGCGATTGAAAGGCTCATGCCCATTTCTATTCGCTTTCAACGGCAGCAAGATGGAATTCGTGAAAGATGCTGTTCCCTGGGGCTCGGCGATTGGGTTGCGCATCAACAACCTGGGCACGGCCAGCATCTCTGCCACCGAAGAGTGGTACAAAATCGGCCATGATCAACTGGCCGCGCACAATGGCTTTTACGATCTCCGCATCACCGGAGAGCTTTGGGAAACTTACTACTACGACTCCCTTGCACTCATGGCCGTCGACCATCCAGCGGGCACGGAAATCTTCACCGACGAGCGCTTCTCGGTCCCGCCGGTCAAGCTCGCAGTTACCAGTGTCGCGCCACCTCATTCCATCGCCCGCGCGACCGACGATCGGGGAAATGACGTGACCGCAACTCTTCACGATCTTGACGGCCAATATCTCGACACATTTGGACGCGGTCAATATCAGGGAGTCACACGCGATCACTATGTCGAGATCGACCTGGGAACCGACGCGCCCACCGACGGCCCGCTTTGGCTCATCGCGCGCGGCTGGCTGCATCCCTCCGATTCGTCGATTAACGTGGCCATCGGGCAAGGGAGTCACGAGCAACCCCATCCATTGAGCCTTGAAGTTCCCGGCGCCCACGGCGGCTGGGTTGTTGGGCGCTCCAATCTCGGCTTTCCAGCCGGGCGAAACAAGATCTGTCTCATCGATCTCACTGGAGTCTTCCGCCCTGGAATGCCGCACAAGCTGCGCCTGCGCACCAACCTCGAAATCTACTGGGATCAGATCCAATGGGCGCGCGGGTTGGCGGGCTCTCCATTGAGAATTACGAGGCTCTCTGCAACCACTGCCGACCTGCATTATCGCGGCTTTTCCACCATCAGCCAGGCAAACCCGTCCTCGCCGGAGATTCCCGACTACAACCACCTAGCCGGCACCGCGCAGCGTTGGCGCGATCTTTCCGGCTACTACACACGCTACGGCGATGTGCGCGAGTTACTGGCCGCAACCGACGACCGCTATGTCATCATGAATGCCGGCGATGAGTTATCCCTCCGCTTTCCGGAACAACCACCGCCGCCGCCTGGATGGGTTCGCGACTATGTGATTGCCGGCGACGGCTGGATCAAGGACGGTGACTATAACTCAACCTACTCTGAAACCGTTCAGCCGCTGCCCTATCACGCGCGAACACTCTATGACACTGCGCCCGGCAAGCTTGAAGATGAATGGGTCTACCGCCATTATCCAGATGACTGGAAGACTTATCATACGCGCTATATAACTCCGGACGCATTCAGGAATGCGCTGAGAAACGAGATGGCTCCATGATGCTCTCAACGCCTGCCGCCGCGCCTGTTCGTCCTGGAGTAACCGCACGCATTCTCGTCACCATTTTTTTCGCCGGCCTTTTGGCCACTCCATATCTTGTGCGCCGCTTTTCACCGTCAGGGCAACCAGCCGGAGCAGCCATCGATCGACAGGCGGCTCTTACCCGCTACGGCTTCTATCTTCAGGAAGTCTCCCACGCTGCCGGCGTCGACTTCGTTCATCGTGCGCCCGTGCTCGATTCCAAACTCGCCGCGATCATGCCGGAAGTCGCTTCGATGGGAGCCGCAGTGTCTATTGTGGATTTCGATCGTGACGGATGGCCGGATATCTACGTAACCAACAGCGCCATCGGCAGCAGGAACCATCTTTACCGCAACAACCACGACGGCACTTTTACCGATGTCGCCGAACAAATGGGCGTGGCCGACGTCAACCAACAAGGCACGGGCGTTTCCATGGGAGCTGTCTGGGGCGATTACGACAATGACGGGTACGAGGATTTATTTCTTATCAAGTGGGGACGCCCCGAGTTATACCACAACGATCAAGGCCACGGCTTCACGCGCGTTACAGATCAAGCTGGCCTTCCGCCGTGGATCAACGCGAACACCGCTCTGTGGCTTGACTACGACGGCGACGGCAAGCTCGACCTCTTTGTCGGCGGTTACTATCCCGAGAGTCTCGACTTATGGCATCTATCATCCACACGGATGATGCCGGATAGCTTTGAGTACGCGAAGAATGGCGGCCGCAAATATCTATTTCACAACCTCGGCAATGGCCACTTTGAAGAAGTGAGCGCCAATGTCGGCATCGACAGCCATCGCTGGGCGCTTGCCGCGGCTGCCGCCGACCTGCGCGGCTCAGGGCATCCGGACCTCTTCATCGCCAATGACTACGGCGTCTCGGAGCTTTATCTCAACGATGGCAAGCAGTTTCACGAAGCCGGGGCGGACTCCGGCATCGGATTCGCGCCCAAGAGCGGCATGAATGCCTCATTCGGCGATATCTTCAACCAGGGAAAGCTCGATATCTACGTTTCAAATATCTCCGAGGAAGGTGTTCTGATCCAAGGAAACAATCTGTGGGTGCCCGAGGATGGGCCAAGACTGAAGTATGACAACCTAGCGCGCGACCTCGGCGTCGAGCTTGGAGGCTGGAGCTTCGGCGCCCAGTTCGGCGACCTGAATAACGATGGCAATCTCGACCTGTATCTTGAAAATGGATATATCTCTCTCGACCGAAAACGAAGTTACTGGTATGACTTTGCCAAGGTGGCCGGAGGGAACAGTTCCATCATCGGAAACGCCGCCAACTGGCCCGCATTCGATGGCCGCAGCCTGTCCGGCTACCAGCAGAAGCACGTGTGGCTCAACGATGGAGCGGGCAAGTTCAATGACGTCGCACAGGCCGTTGGAGTCACCGATACTTACGATGGGCGGTCTGTGGTTCTGGCCGACCTCTGGAATCGCGGCGTGCTCGACGTTGTTGCGGCAAACCAGCGCGGGCCACTGTTGATTTACCGGAATACGGTTAACCCGGCGAATGACTGGATCGAATTCTTGCTTGAAGGGACGAAAAGCAACCGCAGCGCTATCGGCGCACAGCTTACACTATTCTGGGACGGCAAGCAGCAGGTCCAATCTGTCTCCGGCGGCAATGGCTTCGCTTCAGAAAACGACCGGCGTCTCCACTTCGGATTGGGAAGGTCTCCGAGAATCGACAAAGTTGTGATCCGGTGGCCCTCCGGGGTTAAGCAGACCCTGAAGGATCTCGCTCCGAACCGTCTCTATAACATCAAGGAACCCGCATGAACCCGCAACCCCTCGTGGCTTCCCAACCCACAACGCCCGCAGCCGGCGCTTCGCCGCCATCCTATGGACAGCGCGTCTTCGCGGCACTTGGCAATCCGTTCGTGCCGCCGCTTTTCATTACTCTCATGTTGCTGGCTGGCAATCTCTCGTACGGAATTCTTGAAAGCTATTGGAGGACGCTTCTTGCTATCGTTACCAGCGTGATTGCAGAGATGGTGCTGGGTCGAATCTTCCTGCGCAAATGGCCGCATCCCGCCAGCGCTTATATAACCGGCATCAGCGTTGGAATCCTTCTGCGCTCGCCCGCATTCTGGCCGTATGCGCTCTGCAGCCTGCTCTCCATCACCTCAAAGTACGCACTGCGCTTTCGAGGCCGCCATATCTGGAATCCCTCGAATTTCGGCATCTCCGCCATGCTCTTTCTCGCTTCTCAGTCTGTGGCATCGCTTAGCATTCAATGGGGCAACAACTTCGGTTCGCTCGTGGTCATCTGGGCGCTCGGATCAGTCATTCTGTGGCGCGCGCGACGATTTCACATCAGCCTGACTTACGTCGTATCCTTTATTGCCCTCTCATTTCTGCGCTCATGGATCACCGGCGATCCCTGGCAGTCGGAGATTTCACCTATCACAGGTCCCATGTACCAACTCTTCGTTTTCTTCATGATCACCGATCCCAAGACCACTGTTCGCTCTCGCGCCGGTCAGTGCGTCGTCGCCTTTTTCATAGCGGTAGCCGAAATGCTCTTCCGTCTGGACAGTTGCGTATTCGCGCCGCTCTATGCACTATTCTGGGTTGGCCCGGCGGCGCTGTTGATTGAAATGGGGATGGACTCGCGGCGCGCCAGCAAAGCCGCTGTGAGCGCAGCGCTTAGTCCGGAGGCCGTTCGCACTTAGAGCCGCCCATGACCCAGCCTCGATCAAGAACTACCCAGTTTATTTCCGGCCGAGGGCTTGGATGGCGCCTCGCTTTTTGCCTCGTCGCTTCGACTCTTTACATTGCCGGCTGCAAATCTAATTCAGCACCTCCGCCAACCCGGCCTTCCGCAGAAGCTTTGAAGCCGGCGCAGACAATGACGGCATCGGCATCCGCTCCCGCGCGACCGTCGGGTCCTATCACATTCACTGACGTCACTGCGCAGGCCGGAATCCACTTCAAGCACAACAGCGGCGCGTTCGGGGAAACATATCTTCCAGAAACCATGGGCAGCGGAGTCTGCGTCATCGACTACGACAACGATGGCTGGCAGGATATTTTCTTCGTCAACTCCATGGGCTGGCCAGGCCACAGCAGCGGCAAGTCCTATCCAGCGCTTTATCACAACAACCATGACGGCACATTTACAGACGTGACGCACGCGGCTGGACTCGATGTCGAAATGTATGGCCTTGGCTGCACTGTGGGCGACTACGATAATGACGGCTTCGACGACATCTACATCACAGCCATTGGTGGAAGTCATCTTTTCCGCAATCTTGGCAACGGCCGATTCGCCGATGTTACCGCAAAAGCTGGATTGGCCGACTCTGGATTTCCCGCGAGCGCCGTCTGGTTCGATTACGATCGCGACGGGCGCCTCGATCTTTTTGTTGCACATTACGTCGATTGGTCATTGGCGACCGACCAGGCCTGCATGCTCGATGGAAAGCATAAGTCCTATTGCACGCCTGAGACCTACAAAGGCCAGAGCGCGCGCCTCTTTCATAATCTCGGCAACGGCCGCTTTGAGGATGTGACCAAACGTGCGGGTCTTGAAGACGCATCCGGAAAATCGCTGGGCATCGCTCTCATCGACTACGACAACGACGGATGGCTCGACCTCTTCGTGACCAACGATACGCAGTCCAACAAGCTCTATCGCAACAAGCACAACGGCACTTTTTCCGAAGAAGGCTTTACAACGGGAGTTGCATTCAGCGATGCAGGCCGCGCCCGCGCGGGAATGGGCACGGACGCCGGCGACTATGACAATTCCGGACGCCAGAGCCTGGTCATCGGCAACTTCACCACAGAAAGCATGACCCTCTATCACAACGACGCTTCAGGCTTGTTCACCGATGAAACAGCGGCATCTGGCATTGGTCCGCCGTCGGCCCGTTCGCTAACATTCGGAACTTTGTTCTTCGACTACGACCTTGACGGCCTGCTCGATATTGTAGCCGTGAACGGACACGTGGCCGACGACATCGGCACAGTTCAGCCAAGCCTCCATTACGCTGAACCGGCCCTGCTGTTTCGCAACCTGGGCGCCGGCACATTCGAAGACGTTTCCGCCAAAGTTGGGCCGGCGTTTCGACAGCCCATCGTCGCCCGCGGCGCGGCTTACGCGGACTTCGACAACGATGGCGATCTCGATCTGGTAATTACAACCAACAACGGATCAGCGCGGCTGCTGCGCAACGACAATGGAAATCTCAACGACATGCTGCGTGTGAAGCTGGTCGGCACGCGCTCCAATCGAGACGCCATTGGCGCGAGAGTGACTGTCTCTACCGCCAACGGAACGCGGCTATCCGCCATGGTCAAATCGGGATCGAGTTATCTATCGCAAAGCGAATTTCCCCTGACCTTCGGCCTGGGAAAACCCGCAAGCGGCAAATTTGTGAATTTGGAAATTGTGTGGCCCAACGGCGGGAAGGAATCGATTTTTCATGTTGCCGCCAACCAGTTCCTCACGATCAAGGAAGGCGCGGGCATTCTGACCGCGAAGCCAATGTCGTTTACTCAGCCGGTCTCAGCAACTCCAGCGAGCAAATAGAATCGTCGACTAACTGCAACTCGAAAGATTACAGCTAGAACCCGCATCGACGAAGCAATTCGCAAATATCTTCGCGGTTTGCACCGAGCTTTGCTCTCGCACTAACAAGATCTTCCGCATGCACTGGATACCAATTGCGCCGGTTTCGGCGTCTTAGGCCCGCAACATCGATAGGCTCGATGGCTCGCAGAATGCCTTCGATCAATTCGTTTGATTCATTCTTCGACAACGGATGCCGAGAACGTTCAACCAGGCGTGCAGAGACAGGACCGAAGTTCGAATCGTCGCAAAGCAGGAACGATCCAGCCAGGTGCGGCTTCCCGAGTCTTCGCGCGGCTTCAGAAAAACTGGCCGCCGCAAAATAAAGCAACGTCAGCGCGACAAAGACCGGGAAGTCATTCATGTTCGCGTAGAGCGCCGCGATGAGGCAAGCAGTTGCAGTCAATTCGCGATCTGTTTGCCGGGCATATGCTTTCAATCGCTCGTTGAATCGTTGAGTACCCCAATCCCGCTCAACGATCTCAGCGATCCGGCTGACTCCGAGCAACGTTAGTGGAATGCCAGTAGAAAGTAATGGATCGACGAATCCGGCAGCCGACGGAAGCAGCACCCACCTTTCGCCAGCCACTTCAGACGACCGAAAAGCCAAACGCCGCATATGCACAAACGGCAACATGGCCCGGGCCTCGGCAAACTGCTCTTTCAAGGCCGGAATCATATCGACGACTCGACTCCAAGCTTCCGCTCCATCGCTGAAACGCAACCGCGAAGCCACCTCATCTGTTGCCGCAACGCCCGCACTCGTCACACCGTTATCGAATTGAAGCACCCAAATCCACCCGCCATCAAAGACGTGGTGAACAGCTGCATCGTCGATCGGATATGGAGGCGGCCCATCGATTCGGCCCCATGAAGTCCCTTCGAGCCGGCTCACTCCCGTGAAATGGCTGTAGAGGCCTTGCGTACGCGGATAGTCCGGCAGTGCCAGCTCGCGAAGCCCAAGCGCGTGATGCAGAAATCCTCGGGGACCTGTCGCATCAACCACAAACCTGGCGTGAAACTGCACTTCACGTCCGTCCCGCTCACCTTCAAGCGTGACCACCTCGCCCCCATCTCGAAATCGCTTTAATGCGACTTGATCGACATACTCGACGCCAAGTCTCTGCGCCTCCCGCACAAGCAGGTGATCAAAATCAGCCCTGTACCAATGCGTATCCGCGATCTGGTCGCGCGGACTCGCAGCGACCAGCAACTGATCCTGGCGTTCGGGATCGGCCGAATACGATGCGCCCAGAATATGATGATGGAAGGTGAACCCTCGTTTGAGGCCGCAGGCAATGTCCGGATAGGATCGCTGCCAACTGCCCCACTTTGCGAGTGGCGTCAATTCGGGCAAGCCATAGCGGGTGGTCAGTTCTTCCAGCAGCAGATTCGAAAGTGGCGTCGACGACTCTCCGATCACGACGCGCGGATGAGTTCCCTTTTCGATCAGGACAGCGGAATGGCCAAGCCGCCGCGCGATCATCGCCATCAGCGAGCCTGCGAAACCCGATCCAACAACCGCAATATCGTAAATCTCGCTCAGCTCAAGCCTCCGCAACGCTGGCAGGGCACCGAAGGCATCGCGCATTGCTGAAGGTTCATCGCATGGAGCCTTGCGATTCGGAGTTGACCGCAAGTTTCACACGATGCGGCCCTACTCACATCCCACAAGTCCACGAAGACTCTTCCCTTCTTCATCGCGATTCCATTCGCCATGGCTGCTTCCAGCGTGGCCAGCTTCGGCGGCGAAAAAAGCCCCGCCCCGGCCAACTCTTCCATCACCCCATTGCCGCCGCGCGTGGGGATCAAAGTAGCAACGGTCGCACCGCAGTCGAACGCATACTCCAGCGATCGCGCAGTCCATTCAAGCGCTTCCTCTTCTTCCATGAAAGGCGGCTTTACAAGAATGAAAACGCGCAAGTCTATCTTGTTGTTGCCGAGAAACTGCGCCGCATGCTCGAATAGCTCCAAGCTCATGCGCTTATTGAGCCGCTCAAGGATTTCAGGATTCGCTGTCTCGAGTCCTATCGCGACTTCAAGCCTGCCTGCAATTCGGCGGTTAAAGTTGATACAGGTTTCGCCGACGAGGGCCGGATGACACTCGACGATCACCCGTTCGAATCCGGCGACGCGGTCCGCAATGGCGGGATGATCCGCCACGGGAATTGCCTTCGGGTCAAAGAAACTTCCACTGTTATACAGCTTGATCTGCCGCGCCGCGCCGAGCCGCTGTAACGCATATTCAATCTGCTTTGAAATCGCTCCGGCCGGCACGCTCTCAGCCAGCGTGTTTCGCCAAAGATCGCACATCAGGCAACGCCAAGGGCACTCACGATTCGTGAGGAAGACCGTCGCAACCGTGACAACTTCGCCTGACGCGGCGCACTCATCCTCCACAACAAACGCGTAAGGCCGGAGTGGATCCAAGACATTCCGCTCAGGCCTGCGCGCAACAATCCAAGCATCCCGCTCCGGGGCGCTCAGAGAAAAGGAGGTCAGCAAAGGATGGTTCATTGGTAGAGGGACAAGAACTGTTTTCTGTAGTCGGCTTCGAGATAAGGTAGTCGCCGTCGCAGCGACTCCTTTGACACCGCACCATGTTGAAAGCGACGCTTGGGAAACACCGGCATTTCGAAACCGGTGAGGGCCTTGACCCCACGCGACACAATTTCGCCTTTCAACTCATAAAGGCGGTTGGCATCGTACCCGGTTAAATCAATGAACGGAATCGCCTCCGCCACGGCAATCACGCTCGGCTGGGTAAAGGGGCTGAAGCCTTGGAATCCATGATGCCGCGCGGTTGCATACGTCCGCGAATACGACCGGCTCAAGCCCCCACTATATGTCAGAGAATGCTTGATCTTTCCGACCCCCCAACCTTCCTGGTACAGCATCGGGTTATTGATCACGCTGCGAATCGTAAGCTCGGGATTCTCTTCGATAGGGTAGTCTTTCAGATTCTCGTCTCCGCCGTCGCCATCGATCAAATACCGCCAGTCAGGATAACGAGCCCGAATGCCCTTTCCCAACGCGAGCGCCATGGTAGCCGATTCGATATCGAGGGGCTTGTAGTCCTCAACCACTCGAATCGTTGCGTTCACATCCAGCGCGGAAGCGTCCGCCTCAATCGGCTCGAGGAATATCGAGAGTCCCAGGCGATCAAGAAACGTGCGCGCCTGGTGAACATCGGGACCATCTCCGAGATCGAGCACAAAGGCCTTCAGCGTGGCCGGGCTCATTCCAAGCGTCCGCATGACGTGGTAGGCCATGAGGAAGACGCTTCCGCTGTCAATGCCCCCGGAGAAGCAGACACCGATCGGCCCTTGAGATGGGATCGCCCGCAGCCATCGCGCGATCTCTTCAGCCAACGCCGCAATGTACGTCTTGCCGATGACATCTAGATCGGCTGGCAGGGTTCCGGATTCAGGCGTGAAAAACCGGGTGTACACCGGATCGGGATCGGGGCATCCCACAAGCTGCAATTCCACGACGTGATGCGCCGGCACCATGCGCGTATAACTCGGGTGAAACTGCCCGGCGAGCCCCTCAGCCTTGAGCCATCCGAATATCGTGTCTACCCTGGATGCGACGATAAGCGCTGGACCTTCCCGTCGCTTGGCGAGAAAATACCGCATTGGCCTATCCAGGGAACGCGCCATCCGCACCGTCTTGCCAGACTTTGCGAGAAGCGCAAACGAGCCATGTATCTGGAGCACGGACTCGGACTGCCGATTAAACAGAAGGTCCCGCGCAGCAGCGACGCTCATGTTGTAAATGAGATTCGACTCGGGCTCGGTGAGATCGACAACTCGCTCAATATAGTGGTCCACAGGTTTCCTCAACGAAGTTCATCGGCTAGAGAGAGTTTATCGTGCGCGGCGATGAACGCGCTGCCGAATTCCCTGCCCTGCGCAGCCTCAACTTCTGGGCCAGAAATGATCCTCGGAGCAGGCGCGGAGGCGGCTGGCCGCGTCTTCGGGCGTGATGTCGCGCTGTGGCATGCCAAGCATCTCAAAGCCCACCATGAACTTGCGCACTGTGGCGGAACGCAGGAGCGGGGGATAGAAGTGAGCGTGAAAATGCCATTCAGGGTGATGGGCTGCATCGGTGGGCGACTGATGAAATCCCATGGTGTAGGGGAAGCTGGTTTCAAAAAGATTGTCGTAGCGGGTGGTGAGGCGCTTGAGGGCGTCGGCCAGGCCGTCCCGTTCATCGCTGGTGAGGTCGGGAAGCTCGTCGAGGTGGCGGCGGGAGAGGAGCAGGACCTCAAAGGGCCAAACGGCCCACCAGGGAACGAGCGCGGTGAAATGTTCATTCTCGAAGACAATGCGGCCGGAATCGATGGCGGCGGAGCGCTCGGCCAGGAGATAGTCGCAGAGCAGGCAGCGGCCGGTGCTGGAAAGATGCAGGCGCTGGGCCTGGGTTTCGGCGGCCGGCTCGTCGGGGACAAAATCGGTGGACCAAATCTGGCCGTGGGGGTGGGGGTTGCTGGCTCCCATCATGGCGCCGCGATTCTCAAAGATCTGGACGTACTGAATCCAATCGAGGGAGCCAATCTCGGTGTAAAGATCGGTCCAGGCGTCTACGACGGGGCGAATCTCTTCGCGGGTCATGCGTGCCAGGGTCAGGCTGTGATTGGGGTGGTAACACAGCACCTTGCATAGGCCGCGGGCGGGTTCGGCTGTTAGCAGCGGAGAAGCGGAAGCATCGGCGGGCGGAGGAGAATCGGGGAGCAAGGCGGCATAATCGTTGACAAAGGAAAAAATGCCCTCGTAGACCGGGTTCACGGCGCCGCCCGCGCGCGTGTTGCCGGGGCACAGATAGCACAGCGGGTCGTATGTGACTGCCGAGGGCGTGGGCTTCTGGCCTACTTCGCCTTGCCAGGGGCGCTGGGTGCGGTGAGGCGAAACCAAGACCCAGGATTGCCGCAACGGATTCCAGCGGCGATGCGGAAACTGACCTTTGGCTTCCATGCTTGCTCCCGAAACCATTTTAGATGAAGGCCTTCGGAGGGCTCAGGTTTCCTTCTTGTCTTCTTCGGCCTCGTCGTCTTCGGACGCGTCTTCTCCCGAATTCTCTTTGTCTTTCATCGGCTCGTAATCTTCGCAGGTTTCCCAATCGCTGCAGTCGGTGCAATCTTCAGGGGGTTCGCAGACGTGCTCCTTCGGGCCAAGTTCATCGCCCTCGGCGGTGTGGGTTATGGATTCCACTGGATCGCTTGGGGTGTAGATGGACTTGCCTTCTATATTTTGCGTGGCGATCTGGAGGGCATAGAGAAAGAGGCCGGCACGGCGCGGGTCGAGCTTGGCCGAGGCCAGGGAGTCGAGGACCTGAGAGAGGGCGTGCTGGATGGCGCTGCGGTCTTCGAGGATGGGGAGTTTCAGGTTCCCGTCGGGGTCTGAGGCCGGCGCGCCAGAAAACCGGCGGAGGCGGGCGTGGTAGTAGCAGAAGGGCTTGCCTCGCAGAGCGGGTGAATCGCATTTGGATCCGTTGGGCTTAATGTGCCGGCAGATGTAATACATTACGGTCCGCCGCCCCCC
>Ga0302326_10019520_pt1 | contig 13997 bp, 14 predicted proteins | sample Palsa_T0_3_FD_202264 | JGI IMG/M metagenome (GOLD analysis project Ga0302326, IMG submission 202264) | Peat permafrost microbial communities from Stordalen Mire near Abisko, Sweden - Palsa_T0_3 | ecosystem: Environmental > Terrestrial > Soil > Palsa > Peat permafrost | place: Sweden: Abisko... | reverse complement strand
CCGCCACCGCACTCGCAGTCGTGGTAGTGCCGTGGCGCAGCCAATCTAGCTGTGCGCATCTCACTTCCAAAATCCCCACGCCACCCCAGCCCACCACCAGCGCACACCCACACTATCGAAGTTTCCTTTCCCCCTCCGCGTCTTGCTAGAATCAGTCCAGCATGACTGGCCTTCGGCTGTTCGCCGTCTTCTTCCTGGTCGCCGTCAACGGTTTCTTCGCCGCCGCCGAATTCTCGCTCGTAGCCGTCCGCCAGTCTCGCGTCCGCCAGTTCGCCAAACGCGGCGACTCCCGCGCCCGGGTTGTCGAGCTCCTCCTCGCTGACCTCGGCCGCGTAGTCTCCGGCGTACAAGTGGGCATCACCCTGGCCAGCCTGGCCCTGGGCTACATCGGTGAAATCACCCTGGCCGAATTCCTCCGCCCTTTGGCCGCCGCGCTTCCCGGCGCGTGGGTTGGCTTAGCCGCACACACCGTGGCCCTGGTTCTAGCCTTCGGCTTGCTCACCGTAGTTCAAGTAATCCTCGGCGAACTGGTCCCCAAATCGCTCAGCCTCGCCCACGCCGAACGCGTCGCGCTGATCATCGCCCGCCCCTTCCACGCCTTCCTCAAACTTTTCTCCTGGGCCATTAATCTCCTCGACGCCGTCGCCGACAAAATAGTCAACTCCCTCGGCGTCAGCTCGCTGCCCAGCCATACCGGCATTCGCTCCGCCGAAGAATTGCAAATAGTGATCGAGCAGGCCCGCGATCGCGGCTTCCTGCAGCCCGCCGAAGTGCAGTTCATGCAGAACGCCATGAAGCTCCCCCAAGTCCAAGTCCGCGAGTTGATGGTCCCGCGTCCAGACATGCACGTCCTCCCCGCCGATGCCACCGTCGAAGAAACCATGAACCTCTTCGCCACCACCCAGCGCTCCCGCATTCCGGTCTATTCCGGTTCGCTCGACCACATCGTCGGCATGGTCCATGTCAAGGACTTCATCTGGGTGCTGCTCGACCGCGCCCGCCGCGCTGAAGAGCATCTCCCTCCTCCGCCTTTCGAATTGCGCCGCCTCATGCGCGACGTTCTCATCGTTCCGGAAACCAAGCCGGCCAGCGAACTCCTTCTCGAGTTTCGCGCCCAGCGCACCGGCCTCGCCGCCATCGTTGACGAATTCGGCAGCATCCTCGGCATGGTCACCATGGAAGACATCCTTGAGCAAATGATCGGCGAGATTCACGACGAGTTCGACGTCATCGAGCGCCCACTGGTCCTGGCCGACGGCTCCATGATTTTCGATGCCTCGCTTACCGTCCGCGATCTCGAAACCATCTACCACATCTCTATCCCCGACGATTCCCAGTACGAAACCATCGGCGGTTTCGTTCTCTCCCGCCTGGGCTTCATGCCCCGCGGCGGCGAAACCTTCGAAGAAAACGGATACCGCTTCACGGTCATGGAAATGGATCGCCGCCGCATCTCGCGCATCCGCGTCAAATCGCTTGCCGCCGCCGGCAAATTTGCCGCCGTCAATTTGCCCGAACCAAACGACGCCAACGAATCGAACGAAGCAAACGAACCCGAGCAGGGAAGCGAATCCGCCGCCGCGCGCAGCTCATCCGATTTTCCCCAGCCAGGCAAAAAACCCCAAACCGCACCCGACGTCCCGGCGCGCCGCGCAAAATGATCCGCTACTTCGCCTTCCGCTTCCTTCTCGCTCTTCCAGCCATTTGGCTGATCCTCACCATGGTGTTTCTCCTGGCCCACATCATCCCCGGAGATCCCGTCCAGCAAATGCTTGGCGAAGGCGCCCGCGCCGAAGACCTCCAGCAGCTCCGCCACACCCTAGGCCTGGACGCCCCCATCGGTGTGCAATATCTCCGCTACCTCAGCGGCCTGGCCCACGGCAATCTGGGTGAGTCCATTCGTTTCCAGCGCCCCGTGGCGCGCCTGATCCTAGAACACTATCCCGCCACCCTGGAGCTCTCCGCGTTCGCGCTGATATTTTGCGCCGGCATCGGAATCCCCGCAGGCCTGTGGGCCGCACAGCGCCGCGGCAGCAGCGTCGACCACGCCATCGGCCTGTTCACTCTCTTCGGCCTCTCCGTTCCCAATTTCGCCCTCGGCCCAGTCATGATTCTTTTTTTCTCCGTCATCCTGGGATGGCTCCCAGTTTCCGGACGTGGTGGCCCAGCCCACGCCATCCTCCCCTCCATCACTCTAGGCGCCGCACTAGCCGCGATCCTTACCCGCATGGTCCGCATCGCCGTAATCGAAGAACTCTCCGCCGACTACATCCGCACCGCCCGCGCCAAAGGCCTCTCAGAAACCGCAGTCCTGTTCCGCCACGCCCTCCGCAACGCCCTAATCCCGATCCTAACCATTCTAGGTTTACAATTCGGCACCCTACTAGCAGGCACCATAGTCACCGAAACAATTTTCTCCTGGCCAGGCATAGGCCGCCTGAGCGTCCAAGCCATAGAAGCCCGCGATTACCCGCTACTCCAAGGCTGCATCCTCCTAATCGCCCTAACCTATGTGTTGGTGAATCTCCTGACAGATTTCCTCTACGCCTTAGTAGACCCGCGAGTGAGGCTCTCATGACCGCCCGGCGCGAGTCCTTCCAGCGTGTGCGTATGTTGACTTTGGTTTTGGTTCACGTTTCCATGCCTTTTGGGTGCCCCAGTCTTCCCTGGTCCTGGGAAGGGTGGGTGTTTTGAATTTATGTTTTGATTTTGTATTTTGATTTTGATGTTTTGACTTCCTGTTTTGCACTTGGTGTAGACGTGGAAGGTTTACGTGTGGGGGTTTTGGTTTTGTTTCACGATTCCATTTGCTAAGGTTGTACGTTTTGAATTTAATCTCAGGTTGGGTTTCCACCAACGAGGATGTATCTAAGTGAAAGCTCTCCGCCAATTCCTCCGCCAAAGCCTACTAGGCCGCTGCGCCCTGGCCCTGACCCTGCTCTTAGTAATCGCTGCGCTAGCCGCCCCGTGGCTGGCCCCCTACAATCCCTCCGCCCAAAATCTCCCCGCCCGCCTTTCATCTCCTGACCGCGCCCACTGGATGGGCACCGACGAACTAGGCCGTGACATCCTTTCCAGAATAATTTACGGCGCGCGAGTCTCCATGCTAGTAAGTTTCTCGGTAGTCCTAGGCGCCGGCCTCTTCGGCCTTTTCATCGGCGCTCTCTCCGGATACTACGGCGGCTGGTTCGACCGCATCATCAACATAGCCATAATCAACGCCTTCTTATCCTTCCCAGGAATCCTCCTGGCGATCGCCTTCTCCGCCTTCCTGGGCTCAGGCTTGGGAAAAGTAATCCTGGCCCTGATAATCACCGGATGGGCCGGCTACGCCCGCCTGGCAAGAGCCCAAGTCCTCCAACAAAAAGAAATGGAATACGTCCTGGCCGCCCGCTCCCTGGGCGCCAGCGACGCGCGCATCATCACCCGTCACCTCCTCCCGAATATCCTTCAACCAATAATGGTCCAAGCCACCATCGCCATAGCCGGCGCGATCCTAGCCGAATCCACTCTCAGCTTCCTGGGCCTGGGAGTTTTGGCCCCGCTCCCCAGCTGGGGAGCAATGCTAAACGACGGTCGCAGCCACCTCTTCGACGCCCCCCACCTGGTAATCTTCCCCGCACTAGCCGTAATGTCCGCCGTCCTGGCCTTCAACCTATTAGGCGACGCCCTCCGCGACTGGATGGACCCGCGCATGCGCGCCTACCTAATAGTCACCGACCTCTCCCGCTAAATTTTTCGCCGTATCCTCTAACACCAGTTCGTAGCTTCTCTCTGTCGCCGACGGGGGCGCGTTGTAGCCCCGACACTCGTGTCGGACAGAAATCCCAAACACAAAACAACCATCCAATCAGAATCCGACCACGGAATCAATCCGCCTCCGCCTTTCATTTTTCACCAACCGAAAAAAACGCACGCGTCTCGTATGGATTCAAATTGTTTGCTCAGACAAAGACGTTGTAGACTCTCTCGGACATCAACCAACTTTATCGACGATGGGTGCCCCAGGCGTCGATTTCACATCGGGGTTCTCTACGTTTTTGACTTGGCCTTGTCTTGCGTAGCCCCGACACTCGTGTCGGAAAATACTCAACGCCGACAAACTTCCAGCCCGAAAATACGACCTCAACGTGGTAGCCGGCGGCCTTCGTGGCACAGCCAATCTGGCTGTGGTAGCTCACACCCACAAACAATCACAGCCCAAACGTGCAGCCACGCAAGCAGCCCAATTTTTTTCTGTGCAAATTAAAGGCAGGCAACAGCGAGAAGGAAACCGTCAGTTCACCGCGCAGAAACGTCCCATATCATCGATCGCTACAAAAAACCTACCCCACCTCCACCACCACCTCACTCCCGCGATTCGCCCCCAACCCCCGCGCCGCATTCCCCTTATTCGTACAAATCTCCAACGACCCACTCGAACCAATAATCCCAAACATCTCCCCGCTGGCGCCCGCCGCGAACGAAGTAATCACCCGCGCAACCTCGCCCTTACCCACACGAATCTTAAATTTCCCGTCCGCCGCCACCAACACCGGCGCATCCTCAGCGGTAATATTCGTAATCAAATTCCCAAAGTTATCTACCTTCAGCACCACCCCTTTGATCGCCGTCCCTTCCGCCTTAGGTTTCGGAATCCCGAGCTTCACGATGTCGGTAATCTCCTCACCGAACGCGTTAAACTGATAAGCCTTCGAAAGCCAAGCCGCCACCGGCGCAAAAATATCTCGCCCATGAAACGTGTTGCTAACCGGCTGCGTAAAATAGTGCTCCGCAGTAATATGCCACGCGGTCAGCATCGCCTGCTTCTCGTAGACTATCGACAGCACCCCGTTATCCGGCGCCACAAAAAAATGATTGTCCCCGCGCACCAATATCGGTCTCCGCGGCGTTCCCACCCCCGGATCCACCACCACCAAATGGATCGCCTTCGGCGGAAAATATTTGTACGCCAACCCAATCGCCATCGCGCCATCCAGCAGGTCGAACGGAATCACGTTGTGGGTGATATCCACAATGTCCGCCTCAGGATTGATCGCCAGAATCACGCCCTTCATCACCCCAACCAAATGGTCGGAGTTGCCATAATCCGTAGTAAGTGTAACGATCGGCCGCGCCAAAGTGATCTCCTGAAGTTCCCCTAAAACATCCGCACCATATCGACGCTAGACCACCCCCAACACGTCGTCAACCCTCCCGCTCCCCGCAGTTTCGCACCCGTGAACCCCTAGTTTAGAAACCGCAAATTCGCCGCGACTTTGCGCTTCGACGCCTTAGTCTTTTCCGGGGTCGGGGCCCGCCATAACAACCTAAACACGTAACCGCGAAGTCTTCTCATTGACACCCCCGCAATCACTTTGGTAATTTGCTCGCGTAAAACCGCTACTGTACCCGGCCGCTAAGGCAGTGCTTCACCGCATTTCTCGAGAACGAACATGCATCGAACCGCCCGCGTGTTTTCCAGCGTGGGGGCTGTAGCCTTCGCAATCGGTCTTTATCTTTGGTTTTTTGGCGTCCAGACCGTCCTGGCTCTGAAAGCTCGCAGCCTCGGACGGCGGACACCCTTCCTAAAGGCGCGCCTCGCCGCGCTCTCGGACTTGTCCGTTTCGCGCACCCCGGGAACGATCCTCTCCTACTTCGGCTACCGATTCGAAGTTCCCTGGGATGACGTCGATGAAGTGAAAACCCGGATCGTCGGCGGAGACACCGCACTCATCGCTTTTCGTTCGGGAAACACTCTCGCCTTGGGCAACGGTATGCCGCACGACCTGGTGAATGCCGCGCTAGTAACCTACCAGATGGATCGCGAATGGTTTCGAAGACTTTACGGCGATGCCGCCTTGCAATCCGATTACGTTTTTCAGCGCATGATGCTGGAGAGCACTCCCGACCAAATTACCCCGATCATGTCCAAGCGGCGCGCCACCAGCCAGACCATGTTGCTCTTGATGAAAAACCTCTTCAGCTCACAGGATCCTATTGCCAGCATGTTTTCGGTCCACGCCAGCGACTTGAACGGTTTTGAAATGGTCCGCCAGGGCACGTCCCCAGTCAAGTTCAGCGTCGAACTCTACTCCGACACCGGCCTCCTAAATTTCCTCTTCATCCAGGACGGCTCCACAGCAATCTCCCAATCCGACGTCAACCGCGTCCTACAAACCCTCCACCAGTAAACGTTTCCCCCGGCCTCAGCGCGTCATCCGCGTTTCGAATATCTCCGCCTGCCTTGACCGCTCCTCCGCGCCCGGCTATTCTGGGATCTCGGAGTCTTCTCCTTGCGCGTCTATCTCGACTTTAATGCCACTACGCCTGTTGATCCTGCGGTTCTGGCCGCGATGACTCCCTATTTCTCCGCCGAGTTCGGCAACGCCAGCTCGATCCATTCCGCCGGCCAGCGCGCGCGTTCGAGCGTCGAACACGCCCGCGAGAGCGTCGCCAAACTGCTCGGCGCAAAGCCCGCCGAAATTGTCTTCACCGGCAGCGGGACCGAAGCGAGCAACCTCGCCATTTTGGGGACCATCGCGCCGGGCGCGACCAAGCGCCACGTGATCACCACCGCCATCGAGCATCACGCCGTCCTGCACTCTTGCGCCGCGCTGGAAGCCCGCCACGTCCACCAGGCGAGCGAAGTCACCTATGTCGGAGCCGGCCACGATGGCGTAGTCGATCCTGAAAATATTCGCCGCGCCCTGCGCCCGGACACCGCGCTGATCACCGTGATGCACGCAAATAACGAGATCGGCACCATCCAGCCCATCGAAGAAATCGGCAAGATCGCGCGCGAAGCCGGCGTCTTCTTCCACACCGACGCGGTGCAATCCGCCGGAAAGATTCCGGTCAACGTCGATCGCCTCGGCGTCGATTTGCTTTCCATCGCCGCGCACAAATTTTACGGACCCAAGGGCGTCGGCGCGCTCTACGTCCGCTCCGGCGTGCCGGTCGCGCCCATTCTCTACGGCGGCCATCACGAACGCGATCGCCGCCCCGGCACCGAAAACGTTCCCGGAATCGTCGGCCTCGGCAAAGCCGCCGAACTCGTCGCGCACCACCTGCTTCTGGACTCCGAGAAAATCGGCGCGCTGCGAGATCGCTTCGAGCAAGCGCTCCTCGAAAAAATCCCGAATTGCTCGATCAACGGTTACCGCGGGCTGCGTATCCCCAACACCACCAATTTCACGTTTGCAAACGCGGTCGGCGAGTCCCTGCAAATCGGTCTCGATCTCCAAGGTGTCGCCTGTTCCACCGGCGCCGCCTGCTCCTCCGGCGCGATCGAGCCCTCGCACGTGCTCTCCGCGATCGGCCTCTCCCACGACCACGCCAACGGCAGCCTGCGCTTCAGCCTCGGCCACGCTACCACCGGCGCGGAAATCGATTTCGCGCTGAGCGTAATTCCCGGCGTAGTCGAACGTTTGCGCGAGCTGTCTCCCATGCAAACCCAAGCGCCGCAACCGAAAGCAGCAGCCGTCCGATGAGCGCGGCCATCTCCAATCCGAATATCTGCGAAGCGCCAGTTCCGGCGCCAGCGATCCGCGAGGGCGCCGGCGTAGCCGCCAACCTGCATGACGCGGCGGCGAGATTGGCACACGCGCCCGCGCGCGTTGCCTCTCCGGAAACCACCGTCGTGGCCATGAGCGGCGGCGTCGACAGTTCCACTGTCGCGGCCATCCTTCATCAGAGCGGCCGCCCGATCGTCGGGCTCACCATGCAACTCTGGAATCACCGCCGCCTCCCGCAACTGCAACCCAGCGCCGCCGCGCCCGCGCAGCACCGCTGCTGCTCGATCGACGATGTCTACGACGCGCGCCGCGTCGCCGACCATCTGCGATTTCCTTTCTACGTGGTCAACTTCGAGCAGAAGTTCGAAGAAACGGTGATTCGTCCTTTCGTCGCCGACTACCTCGAAGGACGCACCCCCATCCCCTGCACGCTGTGCAACAACCACGTGAAGTTCGATCACCTGCTGCTCACCGCCCGCCAGATCGGCGCCGAACGCCTGGCCACCGGCCACTACGCGCGCGTCCGCCAGCACCCACACTCCGGTCGCTTCGAACTCCTGAGAGCCGTCGATGACGCCAAGGACCAATCCTATTTTCTCTTCGGCCTAACCCAGGACCAGCTAGCGCACACCGAATTTCCGCTCGGCGCGATGGACAAATCCGAAGTCCGCGACATCGCCCGCCGCTCCCAGCTCCCGGTAGCGGAAAAGCCCGAGAGCCAGGAAATTTGTTTCGTGCCCAGCGGCAACTACGTCCGCTTCATTCAGAATTACCAGAAAGAGCAGGGGACTGAGATGCCCGACGATTCCGGCGAAATCGTCACCACCACTGGCGAAGTCCTCGGACACCACACCGGCCTCCACCAATTCACAGTAGGCCAGCGCAAAGGTTTGGGAATCGCAGCGGGCCATCCTCTATACGTAGTCGCCCTCGACCGCACCAGCAATCGCCTGGTGGTCGGCGACGACGCGGAGCTCCGCACCACCACATTCGAAGTCAGAAATGTAAATTGGATTTCCCCAGCGCAGCCGCAAAAGCCGTTCGAAGCCGAAGTAAAAATCCGCCATCGCCACGACCCCGCCCGAGCCACCATCACCCCGCAAGGCGAGACCGCCGCGCAAATCGTCTTCCGCGAACCGCAGCGCGCCGTAACCCCTGGCCAAGCCGCAGTCTTCTACCACAACGAAGTAGTCCGGGGCGGCGGCTGGATCCGCTAGCGTCGTTGTGGCGCAGCCACTCTTGGCGGCGGGGACCCCGAACCACCAATACCCCGCAATTCACCGATGCGCGCAATATCTTCCGCTAAAGAATGGAGAAAGTGAACCGAGGAGAAGTGCGGTAATAAGTTTCCCAGCAGAACGAGAGCCGCAAGAAAACCCCGAACCCAAAAAAAAGGCGCCCCGCATTTCGCGGCGCGCCTTAAGAAAAAGCTCTACTGCTCAGATTCCCCAAATCTCAAATAAACAACTCCTCATCCTGCCGGATCGCATCCGCCAGCGGCTTCCGCCCGCGCAGCACATCCAGCCCCACCATCACCCCGCGCATCACCGCGGACACCTGATTCAACGGCTTCCACAAAGTTTTCTTCACCTGCGCGCCGGTGTCTTCAATCAGCTCCAGCGCGCCGCTGACGATATGATCCCCGCGCACGATTTGCCCGCGCAACCGCTCGCCGGCATCGGTCAGGATGCGGTCCACCCGCTGCGCCTGGGTCCGCGCCAGCCGCGCAATCTCCGCGGTATCCGCGGTGATGCTGGCGATACGCTCCTGCGAATCCTCCAGCATCCGCCGCACGTTGGTAAGGATCGGCGTCACCTTGGAGTCGAACTCGCCCTTCAGCCGCTCGACTTCCTGGCTCACCGCGCGAAACTGCACGTACATGGCGACCAACATCGCGGTTTGAATGATCACGGAGATAGCCACGGCCACCACGAATACCATCATCCAAGTTTCCATGGCAATCTCCTTACGCGCCAGGCGGAACTAAACCTTGGCCTTCTCGCGATACGCTTCTTTGCCCGCTTCCACCGCTGCGTTCAATGAACCGGTCTGCTGCGCTAAAATCTGCTTGCTCCGCTCCATCAGTTTTTCCGCGCGGTCCCGCAGGTCCTTCGCCATGTCCTGCGCGTACTCACGGCCTTCTTCCGCACGGTCCAAAATGTACTCGCGCGTTTCTTCCCCCGACTGCGGCGCGAACAACATCCCCAACAGCGCGCCTAGTCCCAACCCCACCAGAAGATAGCCAAACTTGCCCCCATCATTTGAATCGCTCACATCGCACCTCCGGCCAATAGCATAGCTCCGAAATCGCCTAAAGCAAAGAGCACGTTATACGGATTTACCCTCAATTCGAAACTGAAGACACCTTAGTCCCATAGGTACGACGCAGCAAGCAGCCGCTGGTTGGGTCATTGGCCCTTCCCGTCCCCCGCAGCCACGCGCAAATGTTCGTACACCCGCTGCGCCTGCGTCCGTGACAATACCTCCGCCAACTCGTTCACTTCAAGCTGCCGCAATCGGGTTACGCTGCCAAACTTGCGCAGCAGCTTCCGCGCCGTCTGCTCGCCGATCCCCGGAATATCCAGCAACGTCGTCTTGATTCGCGCTTTGCTCCGTCGCAAGCGGTGAAAGGTCACCGCGAACCGGTGGGTCTCGTCGCGAATTTGCTGGATCACATGCAGGATCGGCGAATGCCGGTCCAGCACGATGGGCTCGTGCTCTCGCCCCAGCACGTAGAGAATTTCTTCCTTCTTCGCGATGCTGGCCACAGGCTGGTTGATAATTTCCAGTTTCTCCAGCGCCGCCGCGGCCGCATGCAACTGCCCCAGCCCGCCATCGATTAGAATCATACTGGGCATCGCAAGGTTGTCCGCCTGCAATCGCCGGTAGCGCCGCTCCACCGCCTCGCGCATGCTGGCAAAATCGTCGCGCAGCAATCCCGCGGTATCGGCGCCGGAGGCCGCCTCGCCGCGAATGATAAATTTCCGGTAGCCCGATTTCTTCATCTTCCCGTCTTCCCACACCACCATCGACGCCACCGTATCCGATCCCTGGATGTGCGAAATATCGAAACTCTCGATGCGCCGCGGAATTTCCGGCAGGCCCAGCGCATTTTGTAGCGCCTCGCCCATCGCCGCGGAAGTCGGCCGCAGCACGCGAAACCTTTGGGTGAACGAGTGCTGCGCGTTTTTCTCCACCATCTCCAGAAAAGCGTGCTTCTGCCCGCGCTGCGGCGTGAAAATCTCCACCTTCCGCCCGGCCTGCTCGCTCAGCACCTCCGACAATATCGCGCAATCTTCAAAACTCATCGGCACGTGGATATAGCGCGGCAAATACGCCGCGTCGATGTAGAGCTGTTTCAGCAGTGAAGGCAAGAACTCCTCCGGAACGAATTCCTCCATTTCCTCCCAATAGAAATCGCGACGGTCCACCACCCGCCCGCCGCGAATGTGAAACAGATTCACCGCCACCTGCGGCGGCTCCGCGTACCACGCCAGCACGTCGGTATCGTCGCCTTCGGCCGCGGCCATCTTTTGCCGCGTCTCCATTTCCGTGAGCGTGTGCAGCAAATCTCGGTAGCCCGCGGCCTCTTCATATTTTTCAGCTTCCGACGCGCGCTGCATCCGCTCTTCCAGGCTTTGCGTCAAATCGTTTCGCCGCCCTTCCAGAAATAGCCGGACGTCGCGCGCCGCTTCGGCATAACGCTCGTCGGTAGTCAGCCCGGCCACGCACGGCCCCAGGCAGCGATGAATGTAATATTGCAAACACGGCCGCGGATGCGCTTGCGTCAAGTCCACTGTGCACGATGGAACCAGAAAATGTTTGTGGATCAAGTGCGTCAGTCGGTATGCGAGGCTCGCCGGGAAGTATGGACCGAAATACATCGACCCATCCTTTTCCAGCCGACGCGTCACATAGACTCGCGGATACTTCTCAAACGCGGTGTACCTTATATATGGATAGGTTTTGTCGTCGCGCAACAAAACGTTGAACTTCGGCTTGTGCTGCTTGATCAGATTATTTTCAAGCGCCAGGGCCTCTTTCTCGTTGTCCACCACGATAAAATCAAAATCGGCCACCTCGCGAACCAGCGACCCGGTTTTTGCATCCAAGGTACTGGCCTCGGCGAAATACGACCGCACCCGTTGGCGCAGCGAGCCGGCTTTGCCGACGTACAGGATTTTTTCGGCGGCGTCCTTGAATAGATACACACCGGGCTGCAGAGGAAGTTGCGATACTTTGTCGCGTAGGTCCATTCGGAAGCGTTAAACTGGAAAAGGGAATCGGCCGCTGGCCGGCAACTGCGATGATAACAGACGCATTCTCAACTCATCTACGACGCAAACTGCGAACGCTAACACTCGCCGCACTGCTCGCCGTTGTGGCGCAGCCACTCCTGGCGGTGGGGCCCCAGAATCAAGACCAGAATCAAAATCAAGATCAGGATCAAGACCAATCACAAAAGCCAACCCACAAAGACCAAGGGATCGACCCGCGATCCAATCCGCCTCCGCCCTCGCAGCCGGCGCCGCCCGAACCAACAACGCCGAAGCCGCCGGACGATCCCGGCAAGATCGCCTACCTCGCCCAAAAAGACATCGAAGTAGGAACCTTCTATCTTCACAAAGGCGACACCGACGCGGCCATCGATCGCTTCCGCCACGCCACCGAAACCCGCCCCACGCTGTCCAGACCGTGGGAACTTCTCGGCGAAGCCTACGAAAAACAAAACAACAAAGAGGACGCCCTGAAATCCTACCAACAATATCTAAAAGTTCAGCCCGGCGCAGCCGACGCCAAAAAAGTCCAAAAGAAAATCGCCAAACTCCAGTCCGACGCAAAGTAACAGGCGTCGCCGCCGTTGACTTCCAGCGCGGGGTGCTAACGGCTCATCCGCAGGCGCGACAGAAATTTCTGCGCCGCTTCGTAATCCCGGAATTTCTTCTCCTCCTTCCGGAATTCCGAGGAATGCGATTGCAGCCGGCAGCGCACCATTTTCGACGGATGCTTTTGATGCAGCATTTCGTGATACATCACGTAAGCCACCACGAACTCGGGAACCTCCGCGCGATCCAGCCGCCGGTTGATGGCGATCTGATGCAGCGCCGGATCGAAGCATCCCAGTTGCGCGCGCCACGAGCGTGCGCTCCATCCGATTCGCGGCATCTGCAGCGCGCCCTCGAAATATTTCGCGTTCACCTGTTCGAACAGGCTCTCCAAATCGTGATGTTGGCCGGTCCCGTTGCCGTGCAACTGCCGCGCCCGCAACCGCCGCACCGCTTCCAGTTGCCGGCGCGTTTCCTCGTGGTAGGAATAATCCCGAAACACTTCCAGCCATTGCCGCCGCGCCCTGCGGCGGTACATCCGCGCCAACACAATCGCCGCCGCCGCTTCCAGCACCGCCAGCGGCGCACCGCTCATCACGTCTGAGAATCGAACGTAAGCGGTTTCCTGCCGCATGCGAATGGTTACCGAAAGGTTGGCGTAAGGATGGAAGCGCACATCGAAAAGCGGAAGACGCCCATGCAAACCCAAGCGCGTGAACATGCGCTGAAAAAGTTGCGCACCGCCGGGCATGGGGTGCGATGCCGTGCCGTTCGGCGGGATCGCAGCGCTCCGCGGGATCACGATGGTTTGCGCCGCACCGGCGGCGTATAGGATTTTTGCGCCGCCTCGGCTTCAGTCACCGCGTCCTGGGTCCCTTCGATGGCGTCGTCCAAAGTGTCCTTATAAATCTCCAACTCCGGCCCGCCGGCCACTTTGATCTTATCGAGCGCGGCCAAAAACTCTTTGCCGTGGGTGACCATTTCCTTCAATCCTACGCGTATGTCCGCGCCCTTATCGATTTCCAGATTCAGCAGATCGGCAGCGTCGTCCACGCAACCGGAGTAGGCATTCAGCAAACCGTTCAGCGTTTCCTCGCGTTTCCGCTCCGGAATGGTCCGCGACGCTTCATACTGAAATTTCTTCAGCCGGTCGGAAGCGAACGAAATATAAAGTGTCACGCGTTCGTTCGGTGTTTCCGCGTCGCGGATGTGGTCGGCCTCCGAATCCGTCAGATAATCTTTTTTCTCTTGCGCGGCGGCCGCGCCGGCTGCGGCGGGTGCCGCCAGAGCCGCCGGAATTGACGTCGCAGCAGCGGCGGCCGAAGCCCGCGCCGCGGGCATTGCCGCAGGCAGCGCGCTGGCACCGGCCACCGCGCCCAGCATCAGCAAAAGTTTCATCCGGCTTCGCTCCGCATTTTCATTGTGGCTTCACTTTGCCATGTTCGGATTCCGCCTTGGGTTGCCGCGGAAATAATCTTTCGATCAACGCGCGGTCGATTTTTTCCAGCTCGTTGCGCGCATGTGCAAAAGGCGCCTGTTCGTCGGCGGTCATTCCCGCCAGCACGTCGTTGAGGCGGTCAATACTCGAGCGCACCGAAATCTGAAATTCCTTGAACCCCGAAGGACTTTTTTCCGCGTCGATGCCGGTGTTTTCGAGTCCGGTTTCCACATCGGA
>Ga0302326_10019519_pt1 | contig 13997 bp, 9 predicted proteins | sample Palsa_T0_3_FD_202264 | JGI IMG/M metagenome (GOLD analysis project Ga0302326, IMG submission 202264) | Peat permafrost microbial communities from Stordalen Mire near Abisko, Sweden - Palsa_T0_3 | ecosystem: Environmental > Terrestrial > Soil > Palsa > Peat permafrost | place: Sweden: Abisko... | reverse complement strand
CTTGACCTGCCGGTGCTCAATGTCTTCCGCATGTTCGGCAAAATGAGCGGCCAGCTCGTCGCCGTGGAAAGCAGCGCGGGCTTGGACGCGCGGACCATTCTCAAGTCCGGCGTGCGCGGCAACCCCGATGTTTCCGCGCTGGCCAGCCTGGACCACGGCAAACTGGCCGCGCTGATCTGGCATTATCACGACGACGACGTGCCCGGCCCGGACGCGGAAGTGGACCTGACCGTAACCGGATTGCCGCAGGCGCAAGGCGAGGCAAAGGTGGCATGTTATGTGATTGACAGAAACCACGGCAATTCCTATCAGGCGTGGCTGCGGATGGGTTCGCCGCTGCCGCTCTCGGACGCGCAATACTCCGAACTGGAAAAGGCCGGACAACTGGACATGATTGGGCCGCCGGAAAAAATCCGCGTGGAAGACGGCAGAGTCAACAGGAAATTCAGGCTGCCGCGCCAGGCTGTGGCCTTGTTTATAATTGACTGAAACCGGCCCAGGCGAACGTTCAGCACCCAAGACCTCGTCGAATCCCTGACAGAAAAGCTTCGGCTTTCATCCTTCCTTCTTGAATCGGCGGGAGCGGAGGTCTAGCGTGTGCGCCATGAGTTGGGGATTTCCAGAATGTCGCGCCGCTGCCGCCTTGTCGTGCTTGTTGGTTTGCGCGGCGTTCTTATGGGCGGGTTGCGGGAAGGGCAGGGGGCCAATCGTGGTCATTTACACGTCGCAGGATGAGGTCTTCGCGGAGCCGATCTTCCATGATTTTGAAACGCAGACCGGCATCCAGGTGCGGCCCGTTTATGACAGCGAGGCGGTCAAAACGGTCGGATTGGTCAACCGATTATTGACAGAACGCGAACATCCGCAGTGCGACGTGTTCTGGAACAATGAGGAATTCCGCACCCGGCAATTGGCAGCACACGATGTGTTCCGCCTCACCAATGGCTGGACGCACCTGGGCTATCGCACCCGCCGTCTTGTTTTCAACACCCATGCTCTCTCCCTGGCCGACGCGCCACGCACCTTCAGCGACGCCACAAATGCGCGCTGGCGCGGCAAGGTCGCCGTGGCCTATCCGCTCTTTGGCACGACGGCCACGCATTTCCTGGCCTTGCGCCAATTCTGGGGCGACGAGACCTGGCAGAAATGGTGCCGCGCGTTGGCGGCCAACCAACCGTTTCTCGTGGATGGCAATTCGGTCGTTGTCAAGCAAGTTTCGCGCGGGGAGGCCTGGTTTGGGTTTACGGATTCGGATGACATTGCCGGGGCGCAACGGGAAGGATTCCCCGTCGCGCCGCTGCCCGTCACGGAGGAGACGCTCTTCGTGCCCAACACGGTGGGGGTGATTCGGAATAGTCCGCACCCCGCTGAGGCGCAGCGGCTCTTCGAGTTTCTCTCCGATCCGAAGGTCTCACAAAAGCTGGTCGAACTGCACGCGCTGGAAGGCGCCACGCTCGAATCCGGTCGGGCCGCGACGGGTCTAAAGGTGGATTGGGACAAATTGCTGCGCGACCTCGATTCCGCGACGGAGGAAACACGCCAAATCTTTCTGCGCTGACTTGCGTGGCCAAAAAAGTAGTTTGCCTCTTGCGCCAAGTACAATCATAAGTGGACGCATCGTATGGCGGCGTGGCCCAGGACATTCGAGCGTTTCTTTGCCTCCACCCGCAATTTCTTGCGCCAGCACTGGCAAAAAGCATTGCGTGTGCGGGAGCGTTTGTGGTTGAGCCAGGAAGCCCTTCACCTGCTGATGGCCGGCGCGGTGGGGTTGATGGGCGGGGTCATCAACGTTTTGTTCTACGTTTCCATCGAAGGGGCGCAGGAGCTTTTCCTGCGGCATCCCGGGCAGAACATCGTGCAGGTGGCCGAACAGTTGAGCTGGCTCTGGCGATTGTTGACACCTGCGTTGGGGGGATTGGCCGCAGGCGGTGTTTTGTATTGGGGTTTGCGCCTGATCGGCAAGCAAGGCTCGACCAATTTGCTCGAAGTGGTGGTGGCGGGCGACGGACGGCTGCCGGTTCGCAGCGGCATCGTCCGGACGATTTCCTCGCTCATCAGCATCGGCACCGGCGCATCCATCGGGCGCGAAGGCGGCATCACGCAGTTGTCGGCCACGGCGGCTTCGAAGTGGGGTCAGGTGGCGAACTGGCAACCGTATCGCTTGCGGTTGCTGGTGGCGTGCGGGGCGGCGGCGGGCATCGCCGGGGCTTACAATGCGCCCATCACCGGGGCGGTTTTTGCCGCGCACATCGTCCTGGGCAACTTTTCCATGAATTTGTTCGCGCCGCTGTTGTGCTCCTCGGTCGTGTCCTCGATGCTCTCGCGAAGTTTTTTTGGCATCCGTCCGTGGTATGAAGTTCCCACCTTCGACTTTACAAGCATTGCGCAATTGCCGTGGTTCGTGGTCCTGGGTTTTCTGGCGGGCGCGTTGGGGGCGGCCTTTCTGAGGTTGCTCCAAATGAGCAAGGAGAAGTTTCAAAATATTCCTCTTCTTTACAACCGCATGGCGCTGGGCGGCTTGCTGGTGGGAACGATTGCCCTGGCCTATCCGGAGGTCTGGGGCAACGGCCATGAAGTCACCACCGAGATCATGAAGCAACCGAAGCAAATGGGGCTGGAGTTGTTGCTCGGCATTTTTCTGGCCAAGCTGCTGGCGACCGTCATCACCGTCGGATCGGGCGCGGTGGGCGGGGTGATTACGCCGACGCTGTTTTTGGGAGCGGGCCTGGGCAGCTTGCTGGGAGTGGCCTTGCAAAACGTGGGATGGGCGCCGCTCAACCTGCCCATCGGCATTTTTGCATTGGCGGGCATGGGCAGTGTCTTCGCGGCCACGACCCGCTCGCCGTTGCTGGCCATTGTCATGGTGCTGGAGATTTCGCAGAATTACTCGCTGATGCCCGCCTTGATGCTGGGGTGCGCGATTTCCACTTTGGTCTCGCGCCGCCTGCACGCCAACTCGATCTACACCGAGCCGCTGAAATTGCGCAGCCTCGAGGTGGAAAATTCACGCCTGGGCGCGGGCACTGAATTGACCATCGGCGACTTGATGCGCGCGCCGGTGACACCGGTTCGGGAAACGGCCACGTTGCCGGAGATCGCCGAACGCTTTCTCAGCAGCTCCAACAATTTTCTGCCGGTGGTCGATGCGCAATACCGGTTGATCGGTTTGGTGGCGTTGCAGGATTTGAAGGAGTACCTGGGCGCAGGCAGCGAACTGAATGCGATTATTGCCGCCGACGTCATGCGCGGGGTCCCGCCGTGTCTGCTGCCGGGCCAAAAATTACTGGACGCGCTGCCGGTGCTTCTCTCCAGCGAACAACGCAATGTGCCGGTGCTCAACACGTGGGAAGAAAAGCGCCTGATCGGCTCGATGCCGCGGACGGAGGCGCTGGCGGCGCTTTCGGAGGTCATCGCGGCCAGCAACGAGACCACCTCCTCAACGGAGATTATTGCAAAAGAAAACCTAGCGCCCCAGCCGCCGCCGCCAGCAGCCAAATCAGCGCAACGGTCCGGGCCGGCGTGAAACCGCGACGCACCAGCCGGTGCGAGAGATGGTTGGTGTCACCCACATAGAAAGGTTGGCCGATTTTCCAACGCAGCAACACCACCCAGACCAAGTCGCCCAGCGGCACGGCCAGCACGAGCAAGGGCGTCAGGACGGCCAGGGGTCGGGGATGTTTGTGCGTGTAAAAGTGCGGCAAAATGGCCAGCACCGCCAGAAGATAGCCGGTGAGGTGGCTGCCGGCGTCTCCCAGAAAAACAACCGCGCGCGGATAGTTGAAAGGCAGGAAGCCCAGCAGCGCGCCCATGACAAGGAAAGCCATGGCGGCCACCAAATATTGCCCCGACCCGGCCGCGATCAAACCAAACCAGCCTGCGCCAATGGCCCCCAAACCGCCGCAAAGGCCGTTCATGTTGTCCATGAAGTTGAAGGCGTTGACGACGGTCAGAATCCACAGGGCCGTGATGCCATAACTAAAGAGAAGGTTCGGCACGAACAGAGTGATGCGCATGCCGGCCGCCGCAACCAGGAGCGCCACAAGGAGTTGGCCGCCGAATTTGACCGGCGGCGTTAGCTCGGTTTTGTCATCGTATAAACCGATCAAGAGCATCCCAAAAGCGCCGGCGGTAAAGCCCAGGAGTTGGATCGCCCGCACGCTTAAACCGTATTCAAACAGTCCAGCCAGGCTTGAGCGCCTCCCCGCAAAGGCCACCGCAACACCGGCCAAAAGCGTGACCACCAGGCCGGTCATTACAGCCATGCCTCCGGCCAGGGGAATTGGACTGGTGTGGATTTTTCGGTGGCCCGGATCGTCCATGACTCCCTTCTTGAGACACCAACGCCGCCAGAAAGGCAGAGAGGCCGCCGTGGCCAACGCGGCAAAGAGACAAGCTGCGAGATACACAGCAACCATGTTCATTGCGACTCCGTGAGAGCGAGTTTCTGATAAAGAGCGTGAATTTTTTCCACCATGGTTTCGACGGCAAAATTTTCGCGCACGAATTCCTGCCCTCGGCGTCCAAGCCGCTGCCGCAGGTCCGCGTCCCCAGCCAATTGCGCCAGCCGCCCGGCCAGGGATTTGACGTCGCCCAAGGGAATAAGAAAGCCGGTTTCTCCGGAAAAACAAACTTCATTCGCGCCGTCACTGTCGTAGGCCACCACCGGACGCGCCGCGGCCAGGGCTTGCGACAAAGCGCGGGGAAGCCCCTCCCGGCGCGAGAGATGCGCCAGCACGTCCATAATTCCCAAGTATCGGGGGATATCCGCGGGCGGAACAAGCCCCGCGAAAATGAAGTTCTTCCCCAACCCCGCCACGCGCGCACGCTCTTGCAGACGCGCCCGCCAGGCCCCGTCGCCCACCAGCAGGAACTTGGTGCGGGGATGAAGCCGCAGGACCTCGGGCGCGGCGTCGATGAGATCGTCATGCCCCTTGAGCTTGAAGAGGCGGGCGATTTTACCGACGACAAAATCATCGGGCGCAATGCCCAGGCGCGCGCGCCATTGGGGATCAGGGCGCGCCGCCAGAAAAGGCTCCAGCGCGAAGCCGCTGAAGATGCGCGTGAACTGTTCCGGCCGGCCGACACCGGCGGCCAGATACTGCCGCGTCATGGCGTCGGCCACGCTGATAAAGTGAGTCGTGACTTTGGCGGCGCAACGTTCGGAAGCGCGAAAAACCAGGTTGGCCAGCGGGCCTTGAAAGGGGCCGAACGAAGGGCCGTGAACGGTGTGAATAATGATGGGAACGCCGGCGCGCCGGGCCGCCAGGCGGGCCAGCAGACCGGCTTTGCCGCTGTGAGTATGGACGATGCGCGGCGGCGCGGCGCGAAATATCTTGACCAGACGCAGCCAGGCGAGAAGATCGCACCACGGATGAATGGGACGAACCAAAGTCGGAAGGATGGTCAGCAATTCCGGTTGGGCGGCAAAGGCGGATTCCAGCGAACCTTCCGGCCCCGTGGTGGGTCCGGCCACCAGGTTGACCTGCAGCCCCGGATAATTCTGCAAGCCGAGCACGGTGGCAATGGTATTTTCCTGCGCGCCGCCGATGATCAACCGGGTGATGACATGGGTGACCCGCATCCGGTTTCCAGATTAATGGTGTTGCAACTTCTCGAGGAGATTGGTGGCTCTCAGGTATTCATTGCTCGACTCGGGCGCCAACTTGATGCACTGCTTCAAATGGTATAGCTCCTCGTCTTTATTTCCCTCCGCGTTGGCCACGCCGGCCAGGCCGAATTCGGCTAGGTAAGGTTGTTCAGGCAGGAGCTTGCCCAATTCCTTGTAGTCGGCCTTGGCCGCCTTGAATTGTTTGATCTGGACTTCGGACAGGGCGCGATTGTAGAGGGCGGTGCTGTTCTTGGGCTGAATTTGCAGGACCTGGCTCAGAGTGGCCACGGCGGAGGTGACAGAATTGAGCGCCAGTTCCACTTGAGCCTTTTTGAGGAGCGCGTCAGGGACACTGAACGTGGGCACGGTGTCATGCTTGTCGGATTCGAGCAACCGCAATTGCAGGGCGATATTGGACAGCGCATTGGTAAACGCGCGCGCGGCCTCGTTGGTCTTGTTTTCCCTCGAGAAATCCACTCCGCAGACACGGTAGAATTCGCTCAGAATGGCCACGCGATTTTCGTCGTTGGGATCGGTTGCGATGGAATCGCGCAGCACCTTTTCTGCTTTGGCATAATCACCACCGTCCATATAAGCCAGCGCTTCACAACGAGAAAGTTCCGCGTGGCTGACCTTGGTTGACTTTTGCAGTTCGCTTATCAATTCCAGCGCCTTGGCCGGTACATGAAGGTCCGCGTAGGTTTTGGCCATGGCCAGTTCTGCCTCGCCGTCGCCGGGCAGAAGTTGGAGGCGGCGTTGGAACAAGATGGCGGCCTGGCCCAAATTTTTGCCTTCCGCAAAAGCCTCGCCGACTCGCAAATTCAAATACGGTTCGTCCACGGGACCGTTGTGTTGGAGCAACGGCGACATTCCGTGGTAAAAGGACAAAGCCTTGCGGAACGCATCGGTGGAATTAAGGGGCCTCGGGTCGCCCTTTTGCAGGCGTTCGTTATACTCACGGTTGATGGCGGCGATAAAGTTATTGGGATTGAGCCGGATCGCTTCGGAAAACTGGTCGTGCGCTTCCTTGAGATGATTGGCCTTTTGCAGTTCGGTTCCCCAATAATCCAGCGCCACGGAACAATCGTCGCAAACGGCATCGGCATCGTAATCCAGCTTGGCCAGTTCGGGCAGGTGATGCAGGGGGCCGCCTTCCAGTTTGGCCCAAAGGGCCTGAACGGTTTTGATCTCCGCCTCCGTCGGCAGAGGCGGTGTCTCCAACCTGTTGGTCTTGGGTTCGAGTTCATAGACTAAACCGTGAGGCTTGATGGAAAGGTATTCAAAGTAATATCCGAAACTGGGGTGCAGATAGTAAACCGGAAAATCCTTTGTGACCAGGAACATGAACTTCCTCATGCTCTCGATGCCAAGCACGGGCGGCAAATGCGCCAGATTCGTCGTCATGAGGCTTTTGAGCGCGGGGTAATGCGAAACCAAATACAGGATGTATTCCTTATGCGGGAACGATTCGGTATCGATCAAAATGTTGTTGTTGGGGATGCCATGGCGTTCGAAGTCGGCTTGCAGGAGGTATAGTCTGGACGCGTCATCGCTCAGAATGATGGCCTTTTTGGGCGGCAGACTTTCCATCGTGTTATCCGCGAACTCCCGCAGCAGACCGCTGTTGCCAGCTTGAATGTGCGGAAAGCTCTGACAAAACAGCAAGACCGGTCCGCCAAGAGAAATCACCCAGGCCAGCCCGTACAAGAAGCGATAAAAGTATGTTTGCAGAAGGCTCCGCCGTTCCCAAACCTGAAGGCGCACATCCGTGAAGACCAGCAGCATGTAGCCGCTGAAATATCCCACGCAGAGCGCTCCCGAATAATAAAACGTCATGAAGCTCACGGGCTGATCGCGCAGGCGCAGGCCGGGGCTGTATTTAAAATCGAAAAAGGTCGCCAGCGCCAGCGCCAGGAATGCGATATGCAGGAAGCCGAACATGATGCGGGTCAACTTGAATCCGATGGGGCTGAGTTCCCCTTCAAAGGAGGGCCACCTAAAGGCCATGAAGATCAACGGCAGAAGCGTGGGCAAGGCCGCCAGCATCCACAGCCAGCGCGGAATCAATCTGAGACCGTACCATTGTAATCCCAATTCCTGGTGAAGAAGGTACCCAAAACCGCCCTCACCGCCGCTGCCAGCGCCTAAAATCGGAATCAATAAATATAACAAAAGCCCCGCCAGCCCGCAGAAGAACATGCGCGCCAAAAACCCTAAATTGAAAAAACCGCGCAGCCCCTTGTTCCAGAACACCGCAATCACATACAACGGAAAAAAGCCGATCAGGGCCCAATTATTCGAGGTCCCCAAGCCATAGACAAAAGCGGACACAAGAAGCCATTTGTCATTCTGGGAAACACGATACTCCAGGATGCAGTTGATCAAAAAGGCAAACACCAGCACATTAAGCATTTCTCCGGTGGCGGCGACGGCGTTCTGCCAGAAGGGCAAATGTGTTGCCAGGATCAGCACCGCGAAGAGCGACGGCAAAAACGCGGCCCGAATGGCGAGCAAGGCATAGTCCCCCAATTCCCGCTGGCGTTGTTCCCGCGTCCGGTCATGGGGCAGCAACCGCACCGAACGGGCCAGCAAACCGAGCGTCAAGGCCGCGCAAACAGCCGAGAACATATTCAGGGCAGCCGGTCGCCAGGCCATAGCCAAAAGCCGCACCGGCGCCGTCAGCAACACGAACAAAGGCGACATGGCCTCCAACCGCCACTTCAGCGGGTAGGGATGCCAGTCCCAACCCGTTATTTGAGCCATCAGTGGCAGGCTTTTTAGGGAAACCCAATGGTTCAAGGTCAACCCATACAAAATCAAGGCCCCGGCGACTACTAGCCAGGGCGAAAGGATAATAGGGCGCGTTCGAGGGGCGTAACTGCTGGTTTCGGGTGTCATGGAGGGTTGAGTGTGGAGGAGGCTGCGGCCTGTTGGCAAGACGTTATGCGCGGCTGGCCGGCGTCGCGGTCAATCTGACATCCGCGACGCATTCCATGTGTTGGGTTTGCGGGAACATATCCAAAGGCACGATCTTCGTTACTTCAAAGACATTCCCCGCGCATAAAACGTTCAAGTCTCGTGCCAGCGTGGCGGGGTGGCAGGAGACGTAAAGAACCTGCCGCGGGCCGGTTTCCCGCAAGGCTTGCAGCATCTCGGCCGGACAACCGGTGCGCGGCGGGTCCAAAATGACCGTGGTGGAGCGGGCCTCGAACCGCCCCAACATGCGCGGCAAAAGTTCTTCCGCCCGTCCGGCCAGGAATTGGCCATTGCTCCGCCCATGCGTCATGGCGTTGCGCCGGGCGGCTTGGATGGCCGCCGCATCCACTTCCACTCCGGCGAACTCCTCCACCAACCCGCCAAGTTCAATGCTGAAGAAACCCACCCCGCAATAAGCATCCAGCAAAAAGCGCGAGCCGCTCTCCCGCAGTTGAGCGCCCACGGTTTCCACCAATTTCGGCAGCAAGAAAAAGTTGTTCTGGAAGAACGAGTCCCTCGGAACCTCCCAACCCTCGGCCGCAGCCCGCAACACCACTTTGATCCCTCCTTTGGGCGGTGGTTGTTGCCGAACCAGCAGGATCTGCTCGTTCAGGGCCGGTTCGGCGATCTTGCATTCCTCTATATCCACCACGAGCCGGCTGTCCGCCCGGAGAAACCCGATGTTCAATCCCTGCTTGATCTTGTCCCACTGGCTGCGAATCATGATTCGGTTCCGGTAACCGTAAGGCGCCGGACACGGGATGACCGCATCCACCCGCGCCGGATCGATGCCCCCGATCCTCTGAAACAAATCGCATGCCTGTTTGTGTTTGACCCGCAATTGGGCCGCATAAGCGATATGCTGGTATTGGCAACCGCCGCATTGACCGAAATACCGGCAGGCCGGCGCCACGCGGTCAGCCGAAGGTTCCAAGACCTTAAGGAGGCGCGCGCGGCCAAACCGTTTCTTCACCTCAACCAGTTCCGCCTCCACCGTTTCCCCTATCGCCACGAAGGGCACAAATACCACAAAATCGTCCACCCGCCCGACGCCCTCGCCGCCGAACGCAATGTCCTCGATGGTCAAACGCACTACCTGGACCGGGGCGGCAATGGCATTATCCACCATTCACGCCGCCTGTAAATTCTTGCGCGGGTCGGTGGCGCTGATGATGACGCTGACGGCGTTTTGGTTGAATCCCTTGAATCCGCCGCGCCGCTGCAAATTCTCCAAATGGCTGCCCAACGCCCCCTCGCGCAAAAATCGCTCGCCCTGCTCCGCCGTGATCTGGCCCGCCTGCCGCAGATTCTCGATCCGCTCCGGAGTGACCGGCCACTTTTCCCCTTCGGTGAAGGCCTGGCGCAAAAACTCGAAGTTTGAGAATGGCTTCATCGTGCGCACGCCCTGCCCTTCCAGTTGGGCCCGCAACAACTCAAAATCAAAGCGCGCCTCCAAATGATGCATCCCCGCTTCCAACATACTTTCCCCATGAAGCCCCACCCATAAACCAACCGTTCCCAACTCCCGGCCGGACGCCAGCCGCTGGCTGGAAAAATCCAACTCGTTCTCTTCCGGGCGAAGATCCACATCGGCGAAAACGACGATGCCGGTGTTGGTTTGTTCGGCTATTTGCGCGCCCCAGCCGGCTTGCGCGCCGGCGTAAAAGCGCTCACGCCTGGCGAACCCGAGCCGGGTCAGAAATTCAATGGCATCGACAAAATGCTCGCGCGAACAGCGGAAAGTGTGATGGTCGTGGTTGCCCCACCCCAGGCCGAGGCTGTCCTGTCGGCGCTTTTGCAATTGGGCGGCGCGGTTGCGGCTTTCCCAGTAACGGCGCTCTTCCTGAAAAAACAAGTGGCAACTCAAATCCTCGCCGAGCAACTCCAGCGACTGGTCCAGGATTCTGGCAGCGGCCTCAAATCCTTTTGTCGAGGAAGCGCAGAGGCGCGGTCTGGTGCGCCAAAGGTCTTGCGTCTCGATGATATTTTTCAAATTGGCCGAATGGAGCGGGGCCACCACAAAACCCCGGTATGCGTTGCGTTCCAGCGCCTCCAACCGCGTGCCGTTTTCCTCGCTGACCAAGACCCGGCGCAAGCGCGCATGCGGCGCACCCTGAATTGGCTCCGCTAGAGAGTGGGCGGCCACAAAATCGGCCACGAATTCGGGCCGCAACGAAAGCTCAATCCGGTCCGTGTTGGCGGCCAGCACCACACGGGGAAGAGTCGCGCGCGGATGATGCAGGACCGTTTCCCCGCCAGGAGTTTCGACCAGGTCCGCCTCCATTCCGAACGCGCGCAAGGTCTTTGCATCTTCGGATGGCAGAACGAGATGATCGATCCATTCAAAGAAGTCGGTGCCGGTCTCCTGGCGCATGCGCCCGGCCAATTGGCGGGCGAAGCTATTGCGTTCCAGGAACGACGCGATGCGTTGACGCAGAAATTTTTCCGCCTCGAATGCCAACGGCCAGTCAAATCGATCATTCATAAGATAACATACTCAAACATAAAAGACGATGACGCGCAAAGCAACTCGATTGAAGCTATTGCCCTGCCTAGATGGATCGTTTCCATGTTCGGGTTTTACCCCATGACAAAGTTCCGGCTCTTGGCGTATGTTCGCCATGCGGGGGCATGCTGTGTTACGAATCCCCCCAATATGAATACGCTGTTTATTTCTTGAGCACCCATGAGAATGTAGTTTCAGATGAGCCGGGCCAGTCCACAAATGCGCAATCTCGCCGCGCGCATCATCGCTTGCGAAACCGATGGCGATTCATCCGCCGGGACCCAAATCCCGGACGCCTTTCATGTCTTTGAAAACCTGCGTCCGCAGTTGGTGCCTTTGATGGGAAATGGCGGCTTTCGCGCGCTCATTTCGCGCGCGCTCAGGCTGGCCCGCGTGGAGGTTCCGTGGCTGCGCGCCATCCAAGTGAAAACCAATGGGAGTTTGGAAGGGTTGGAGGAAATTCACGCGCAACTGTCCCTGGACGCCATGTTCGTGGGCAGAGTGGCTCTGCTGGCCGAGTTGCTCGGATTGTTGGTCGCATTCATCGGTGAAAATTTAATGTCGCGCCTGGTGCTCGAGACCTGGCCGAAAGCGCCGCTTGAGGATCTGGGTTCAGTAAAAGGCAACAAACATGAAAAAACCAAATAACACAACCATTCCCAACCTGCCGCAAAAGCTCCCCACCAAACCGGGCGAGGTCAGAATCCATAAACTTCCGACTGGCGTGCGCGGCTTGGACGATATCCTGGGCGGCGGCCTACCGGAGTTTTCCTTCAACGTCATCGCCGGAACGCCGGGGTGCGGCAAAACCACCCTGGCCCATCAAATTGCTTTCGCCAATGCCACCCCCAAAAAACCGGCCCTCTATTTCACCGTCCTGGGCGAGCCGGGCCTTAAAATGCTGCGCCACCAGCAACAGTTTTCCTTCTTCGACGAATCCAAATTGGGCCACGCCATCCGTTTCGTCAACTTGAACGATGTGCTGCTGGAGGGCGACGCGGGCGCCGTGCTGGAGGAAATCATCAAGCACGTGACGGCGGACAACCCTAGCGTCGTGGTGGTGGATTCCTTTCGCACGGTGGAGCGCAAATCCACGGGCGGGGCAAGCCAGGCGGAAATTCAATCCTTCACCCAACGGCTGGCGCAATTTCTCACCAGTTGGGAGGCCACGACCTTCCTGGTCGGCGAATACGTCGAGGCGGAAATGCGCGACAACCCGCTCTTCACCATCGCCGATGGACTGCTTTGGCTGTGGCAGGTGACGGAAAGATATTCGGTGGTGCGGAAATTGCAAGTCATCAAGTCGCGCGGGCACGCCTCGGTGCCAGGATTGCACACTTTTCGGATCAGTGAGGACGGCCTGCAGGCCTTCTCGCGCACGCTGGGATTGGGCGGCACAAGGAAAAAGCTGGCGTCGAGTCGGTATCTCTCCATTGGCATTCCCGAGTTGGACAAAATGATGGGCGGCGGCATTCGCGAAGGGGATAGCGTCCTTGTGGCGGGGCCTTCCGGCACGGGCAAATCGGCTTTGGCGACGCAATTTATCGCCGAGGGCATTCGCTGCGGAGAACCGGGCATCATGGCCATCTTCGAGGAACGGCCGGAAGGATACCTCCATCGGGCGGGCACGTTCGGCCTCCACTTGAAAAAGGCGGAAGATAAAGGAACGCTCGAAACCCTTTATCTGCGGCCGCTGGACCTTTCGGTGGATGAAACGATGCGAGCCATTCTGGATGCCATCACCCGGATCGGCGCCAAACGGCTGGTGATCGATTCGCTGGTCGGCTTTGAAATGGCGCTGGCGCCCGGTTTCCGGGCCGATTTTCGCGAGTCGCTCTACCGCATGATCGGGGCCTTGACGCAAGCCGGCATCACCATTCTGAGCACGGTCGAAGTGGAGGACACCTTTACCGCGTTTTCCTTCAGCCATTACGCCATCTCGTTTCTGACCGACGATATTATCCGGATGCGTTACGTGGAGATCGACAGCCAGCTTCGCAAGGTGATGGTCGTAGTCAAAATGCGCGGAGGCAACCACAGCAAGGACATCCGCGAATACGTCATCACGGAAGAAGGGGTGGTAATCATCCATCCACGCCAAACGGATTATGCCGCGCTAACCACCGGGATACCCCAGCGCATGGGCCAACGCGAAGAGTCCGCGCCAGAACCCAAGGCCACAACGTGATCACGTCGTCCCGTAATTGGGTCTTGCGGCGCTGGCGTTGAGACGGAACCACGTCCGCGCGATCAATAATATTTTTTCAGCCCGGCTTAGTCGCGCCGGGTGGGGACCGAACACGTCGTAACGCCCGCGCTCCAGTTTTCGCAGCAAATGCCAATAAACCGTTCCCATCAGTTCGGCCGCGATCATCGAACGCCGGTCCGCCGTGGGCAATGTCTGCCGGGCCAAAGCGTAAAAATGTTTGGCCCGCGCGGCCACGCTCGCGGCGGCCTGCGCAAAACGCTCGGAATATTCCAGGCCTAATATTTCCTCCGGCAATACACGGTGTCGCTCCAATTCGGCCAAGGGAAAGTAAATGCGGCCGCGCTCGGCGTCGTTGCGAACATCGCGCAGGATGTTGGTCAGTTGCAGCGCCTGCCCAAGGTAAATGGCGTATTGACGGCAGTCCGCATGTTTGTAGCCGAAGATTTCAACGCTCAACAAGCCCACAACAGAGGCCACGCGATAGCAATACTGTTCAAGTTCCTCATAGGTTTGGTAGCGATGGGTGTCCAGGTCCATTTCGACTCCGCGGATCAATTCGTCAAAGTGACTGTACGGCAGACGATATTGCGCGATGACCACTTGTAATTCCCGGTTCACCGGGAAGGCCGGGGCGCCGCCATGGCAGGCGAGGCGGACGTCTTCGCGCCAGGCGGCCAACCCGGCGCGGCGCTTTTCCA
>Ga0302326_10019518_pt1 | contig 13997 bp, 14 predicted proteins | sample Palsa_T0_3_FD_202264 | JGI IMG/M metagenome (GOLD analysis project Ga0302326, IMG submission 202264) | Peat permafrost microbial communities from Stordalen Mire near Abisko, Sweden - Palsa_T0_3 | ecosystem: Environmental > Terrestrial > Soil > Palsa > Peat permafrost | place: Sweden: Abisko... | reverse complement strand
TTCGTTCCGTCGACCAGCCCCGCGTTCACCGACCGTGAAACGCCGAAGAGCATTTTCGCGACACTGCGGGAGGGTGACGTCCTCGTTCACCATCCCTACGAGTCGTTCTCCACCAGCACGCAACGCTTCATCGAATTGGCCGCCGCTGACCCCAACGTGCTGGCAATCAAACAAACGCTGTATCGCACCTCCGGTGATTCACCGATCGTGCGGTCACTGATCGAAGCCGCCGCAGCCGGAAAACAAGTAGTCGCGCTGGTCGAAATCAAGGCCCGGTTCGACGAACAGGCCAACATCAAGTGGGCCCGTGCGCTCGAGCAGGCGGGAGTCCATGTGGCCTACGGCCTTGTCGGCTTGAAAACGCATTGCAAGACGTGCCTGGTGGTGCGTCGCGAAGGCTCGACGATCCGGCGTTACTGCCATATCGGGACCGGAAACTACAACAGCAAAACGGCCCGGCTGTATGAGGACATCGGCCTGCTGACCGCCGATCCCGACATCGGCGCCGATCTCACCGATCTGTTCAACACGTTGACGGGCTATTCACGCAAGGTGTCCTACCGCAACCTGTTGGTCGCACCGCACGGTATTCGCGTTGGCGTCATCGAACGCATCAGCCGCGAGATCGCCGCGCATCAGGAAACCGGTAACGGGCACATCCGGTTGAAGATGAACTCCCTGGTCGACGAGCAGGTTCTCGATGCGCTTTACCGCGCGTCGCAGGCCGGCGTGCGCATCGAGGTCGTGGTGCGCGGAATCTGTGCACTGCGCCCCGGTGTCGAGGGCTTCTCCGAAAACATCACCGTGCGCTCAATTCTCGGACAATATCTAGAGCACTCGCGGATCTTCAATTTCCGCGCCATCAATGAATTCTGGATCGGCAGCGCCGACATGATGCACCGCAATCTCGATCGGCGCGTCGAAGTACTGGTTCAGGTCAAGGATCCTCGACTGACCGCACAACTGGACGACATTTTCGAATCGGCGCTGGACCCCGCCACACGCTGCTGGGAACTGAGGCCGGACGGACAGTGGACGGCATTGCCGAAAGCCGGTCACACGGTTCGCGACCACCAAGTGTCGTTGATGGATGAACACCGCAGTTCCTGACCAGGTTCTGCCCTGACCTTGTGGCCGAAGGGCCGACGGTCCCGAATTGAGCTGCAGGAGTTCAGGTGCCCACACAGTCCTCGTCGGGCCGATCGGCGAGCAAAATCGTTTACGCGGCGGGCGGGGTGCTGTGGCGGCCCGGGCACCGCGAATCCGTAGTGGAGGTCGCGGTCATCCACCGCCCGAGGTACGACGACTGGTCACTGCCGAAAGGCAAAGTCGATCCAGGCGAGACCGAACCGGTGACCGCCGTGCGTGAGGTACTCGAAGAAACAGGGCACCACGTGCACCTCGGCCGTCGGCTCGCGACCGTGAGCTATCCGATCGAACAACGCACGAAAAAGGTGCAGTACTGGTCGGCTCGAAGTGTCGGCGGCAGCTTCGCCCCGAATAACGAAGTCGACGACCTCGTCTGGCTGGCGGCCCCCGCCGCGATCAAAAAGGTGTCTTACGCATACGACCGAAAGGTTCTGCGTCGGTGGGCCAAACAACCGGCAGACACCCGATCCGTGCTGATCGTCCGGCACGGCACCGCGGGCAGCAAGTCCCGATTCTCCGGTGACGACAAAATCCGACCGCTGGACAAGAAGGGCCGTGCGCAAGCCGAGGCACTGGTCCTGCAGCTGTCGAGCTTCGGTGCCACCGACGTGTACGCCGCTGATCGCGTGCGATGCCACCAAACGGTGCAGCCCCTGGCCGAGGAGTTGGGCGTAACCATTTGCAACGAGCCGACACTGACCGAAGAGGCTTACGCCGACAACCCTAAACGCGGTCGACGGAGAGTTCTGCAGATCGCCGACTCGCACCGCACGCCGGTGATCTGCACGCAGGGCAAGGTGATTCCGGACCTGATCGCGTGGTGGTGCGAACGCGACGGGGTACGCCCGGACAAGTCGCGTAACCGGAAGGGCAGCACGTGGGTGCTGTCACTGGCGGACGGCCACCTGATAGCGGCCGACCACATCGGCAGCGCGCTGGCCACCAACGTCCTGACCTAGCACACAGATTCGCCGCGGAGCGTCTCGATCGAGCCGGCTCCGCGGCGAATCCGCGTGCGATGTGCGTAGCGCCTAGCGGCGGCCGCGCTTGGCCGGAGCCTTCTTGGCCGGAGCCTTCTTGGCCGGAGCCTTCTTGGTGACTGCCTTCTTAGCCGGAGCCTTCTTCACGGCCTTGGTCACCTTCTTGGCCGGAGCCTTCTTGACAACCGCCTTCTTGACCGGAGCCTTCTTCACGGCCTTGGTCACCTTCTTGGCCGGAGCCTTCTTGACAACCGCCTTCTTGACCGGAGCCTTCTTGGCCGGCGCCTTCTTCACGGCCGCCTTCTTCGCCGGCGCCTTCTTTGCCGCCTTCTTCGCTCCAGTTGCCACGACACCTCTCTTCACTGCGGGTCCGTCGGCTGGGAGGCGCTGCGCGCCAGACACAACCGCTTTGAATTGTGCACCGGGCCGGAATGCCGGCACGGAAGTTGGCTTGACCTTTACCGTCTCGCCAGTGCGGGGGTTGCGGGCCACACGTGCCGCGCGACGCCGCTGTTCGAACACGCCGAACCCGGTAATGGTGACGCTCTCACCCTTCTGCACTGCGCGCACAACGGTGTCGACGAAATTCTCGACGGCGGCGGTCGCGTGGCGACGGTCCGTGCCCAATTTCTCCGTGAGCACATCTATGAGCTCTGCTTTGTTGACCATACAAATCCTCCGAAGCTAGCGGCCCTCGTTGGACCGACTAGCAGACACGGTAAACCCTCAGGTGCCTGATTTCCAAGAGCCACGCGCAATTTCAATGGCTTCTGGCGAATTTTTTAGGAATCCGCTTGCCGCCCTTGGGCGGTCGCGCAGCCGCGAAATGCGTCCCTGGTGCGCCCGAAATTTAGGTTCGATTGAGCCGTTAGGCAGTAGGCAACGTCGTCGGTTTCCAGGTCGGCCGAGCCGCTTCGAAAACTTCGATCTGATGCTGTTTCCGCAGCGTAAGGGCTATGTCGTCGAGACCTTCTAACAGACGCCAGGCGGTGTAATCGTCAATCTTGAACGGCACCACCACCGTTCCCGCCGTCACATTCCGATCTTGAAGATTGACAGTGATTTCCAACCCCGGGCTGCTCTCTATCAGCTTCCAGAGTAGTTCGACATCATCCTGAGCAACTTCGGCAGCCAACAGCCCCGCCTTCCCTGCATTGCCACGGAAAATATCGCCGAACCGCGACGAGATCACTACCCGGAAGCCGTAGTCCATAAGCGCCCACACCGCGTGCTCGCGGGAGGATCCGGTGCCGAAATCGGGTCCGGCGACCAATACTGAACCCCTGTCGAACGGACTGAGATTGAGCACAAATGACGGATCGGTCCGCCACGCCGCGAACAGTCCGTCGTCGAAACCCGTTCGGGTTACCCGTTTCAAATAGACCGCGGGAATGATCTGATCGGTGTCGACATTGGACCGGCGCAGCGGAACTCCGATACCCGTGTGCGTATGAAAAGCGTCCATTGGATTGCTCCCTCAGTCAGTTCAAGTCGGCGGGGGCGGAGAGCTTCCCGCGCACCGCGGTGGCAGCGGCAACCTCCGGCGACACCAAATGCGTACGGCCACCTTTGCCCTGGCGCCCTTCGAAGTTGCGGTTCGACGTTGCAGCGCAGCGCTCCCCCGGCGCGAGCTGGTCGGGGTTCATCCCCAAACACATCGAGCAGCCGGCCTGACGCCATTCGGCACCGGCGGCCGTGAAGATCTCGCCCAGCCCCTCACTTTCGGCCTCTGCGCGTACCCGCATCGACCCGGGCACGACCAGCATCCGGACGCCGTCAGCGACTTTCCGACCCCGCAATATGTCGGCCACCGCGCGCAAATCCTCGATGCGGCCGTTGGTGCACGATCCGACGAACACCGTGTCAACCGCTATCTCACGCATCGGGACGCCCGGTTGAAGGTCCATGTACGCCAGCGCTTTCTCGGCCGACTGTCGCTCGTTGTCATCGGCCATCAGCTCGGGGTCAGGCACCGCGGCCCCCAATGGCACTCCCTGCCCGGGATTGGTGCCCCACGTCACGAATGGACTCAACGCGGCGGCGTCCACATGGACTTCGGTGTCGAACCCGGCGCCCTCGTCGGTCTTCAGCTGATCCCAATAGGCCAGCGCTGCGTCCCACTGCGCGCCGGTCGGGGCGTGCGGACGGTTGCGTAAGAACTCATACGTGGTGGCATCGGGTGCCACCATTCCCGCCCGGGCCCCGGCTTCGATGCTCATGTTGCATACCGTCATCCGGGCCTCCATCGACAGCGATTCGATGGCGCTGCCGCGGTATTCGATGACATGGCCCTGACCGCCGCCAGTGCCGATCTTGGCGATCACCGCGAGGATGATGTCCTTGGCCGTCACGCCCGCCGGCACCTGCCCGTCGACGTTGACGGCCATGGTCTTGAACGGTCGCAGCGGAAGTGTCTGAGTGGCCAGCACATGCTCGACCTCGGAAGTGCCGATGCCCATTGCCAATGCGCCGAATGCGCCGTGCGTCGAGGTGTGGCTGTCGCCGCACACGATCGTCATTCCCGGCTGGGTCAGACCCAATTGCGGACCGACGACATGCACGATGCCTTGTTCGATATCGCCCATCGGGTGGAGGCGGATTCCGAATTCGGCGCAATTGCGGCGCAGCGTCTCGACCTGATTGCGGGAAACGAGATCGGCGATCGGCTTATCGATGTCGATGGTCGGCACGTTGTGGTCTTCGGTGGCGATCGTCAAGTCGGGGCGGCGTACCGGGCGGCCCGCAAGGCGCAGACCGTCAAACGCCTGCGGGCTGGTCACTTCGTGCACCAGGTGCAGATCGATGTAAATCAGGTCGGGCTCGGCGCCACCGCCGGAGGCCACCACATGGTCGTCCCACACCTTCTCCGCCAGCGTGCGCGGGCGCGCAGCGTCCCCGGCGTCCCTGGCATCATCGTGGGCTGAAGTTTTCGTCACGAGGTCATCCCGATTCCTTGATCTCACTATGCGAGACGCTAGTATCTCTCTGTGAGACAGGATAGCGGCATCGGCGTGCTCGACAAAGCCGTGGGGGTACTGCACACAATCGCGGAATCACCATGCGGGTTGGCCGAATTGTGCGATCGCACGGGGCTGCCCAGGGCTACAGCACACCGACTGGCCGCGGGCTTGGAAGTTCATCGGCTACTGGCGCGCGACGGTGAGGGTCGTTGGCGTCTGGGCCCGGCGGTCAGCGAGCTGGCCGCTCAGGTCAACGACCCACTGCTGGCGGCCAGCGGCGCGGTTCTGCCACGACTGCGTGAGATCACCGGCGAGAGCGTGCAGCTGTACCGCCGCGAAGGGAGCTCGCGGATTTGCATCGCCGCGGTGGAACCGCCTGCAGGCCTTCGCGATACCGTCCCGGTCGGCGCGCGCTTGCCGATGACGTCCGGTTCTGGCGCCAAAGTGTTGTTGGCATTCAGCGACGACACCACCCGGGCAGCTGTGCTGCCCGAGTCGAAATTCAGCGACCGCACACTGACCGAAGTGCGGCGCCGCGGTTGGGCCCAGAGTGCAGCCGAGCGCGAGCCCGGAGTCGCAAGCGTGTCGGCACCGGTGCGCGACGCGCACGGTGCGGTGATCGCTGCCATCTCGGTGTCAGGTCCGATCGACCGCATGGGCCGGCGTCCGGGCGCGCGCTGGGCGGCCGATCTTCTGGCAGCCGCCGACGCGCTCACTCGTCGACTGTGATTCGCAGCACGCTGACCGCGGTTCGGACGCCAACTGGTGACCTGAGACACTGTCGCCATGGGAACGAATCAGCGTGCGCAGATCGTCATGTCGGAGGCGGAGATCGCCGACTTCGTCACCACTAGCCGTACCGGCACGTTGGCCACCATCGGTCCGGACGGACAGCCGCATCTGACCGCGATGTGGTACGGCGTGGTCGATGGCGAGATCTGGCTCGAGACCAAAGCCAAGTCGCAGAAGGCCGTCAACCTCACCCGTGATCCGCGGGTGAGCTTCCTGCTCGAGGGCGGCCAAACGTACGACACCCTGCGCGGAGTGTCCTTTGAAGGCGTCGCGGAAATCGTGGACGATCCGGACGCCATCTTCCGCGTAGGAGTCAGCGTGTGGGAGCGCTATACCGGCCCCTACACCGACGAGGTGAAACCGGCGGTCGACATGATGATGAATAAGCGGGTCGCGGTGCGTATCGTCAGTAGCCGCATCCGGTCGTGGGACCACCGCAAGCTCGGATTGCCAGAGATTCCAGTGGGCGGCTCAACCGCGCCCGCCGCCGGCTAGCGCGCAGAACGCGCGTAGCCTGCATTGCGGATAAGTAGCCCCGATGGGATTCGAACCCACGCTACCGCCGTGAGAGGGCGGCGTCCTAGGCCGCTAGACGACGGGGCCAGAACCGATCCGAGCAGCCAGCATAGCTCACCGCTGCAAGCCCACCTAATCGCTAGGCGGTGGAACGAAATTGGAAAATACTGCTGGGGTACCGGGACTCGAACCTAGACACATAAATCTCGTTTTAGAGCGATATTCTTTTCGGCGAGTTCGCCCTGGAGCTTTTCGACCTGATCGGGGTCGGGGCGAAAGCGATAGGCGACGCGCAGTCGGCCTTTCGCGTGTTGCACTTCGTCAGTCATGCAGTCTCCGCCAAGGTGAGCAGCATTAAATTGCATATCAAGCATATGTTCCGCAACAATGCATGTCGAACATGAGTTGCGGGGAATCTCTTGCCCCACAACGAATCCGCGTCTACGTCTGGTGACGTACCCCTGACACTGGACCAAGGATAGAGAAGCCGACGCCGCCTTCAAGCGGATCGCGAAGATGGCTTGGGCAGTAGACGTCCGCTGACACGGCGATGAATCTGACCGCGGTTCTTCTAACCCGATCGGAAACTTGGTGGTAAGACGGATTATCCTCGAAAATACCGTTCATCTCTTCGCTTATCACGGTCTCGACCGGGGTGCCGCCATTGAGTTCGCCACAAATTTGATGGGCTCGGGCGACGAGAGCAGGCAAGTTATCGATGAGGGGAATCTGATCTTGTTCGAGCAGCGCCACAAACTGATCCTGCTGGCTTGGGTCGGCGCTTGCCGCACCAGCGCAGATAATTGCGGCGGTCAGCACCACCGAGGCGCTAACCAGAGCGTCTGCAAGGTTGGTGATGCCGGTGCGCACGGCAGGATTTCCATTTCTTCGGTGTCATCTGCTCGGTATCTAATTCAACGCGGGTGACGACAGGACGTCCATAGGCACGGAAGAATCTGACCACCGTCGGCAGGTCCAGAACCCGACGCAAGGTCGCTAGCAGGCATCAGTTATTTCGCCGACTCAACCAGCAGCGTGACTCCCAGTGCGCAAGCAGCACGCAACACGCGGATCACTGCGAAATTCTTCAATCCGCGACTGCTGCGTACTGTCTGCGTACAGATGGCACATACGCGTACCGTTGGTGCACGTCAGGGCGGTTTGTGCTGGGGTACCAGGACTCGAACCTAGAATGGCTGAACCAGAATCAGCTGTGTTGCCAATTACACCATACCCCATTGGCTGCCTAAAACCGCTGGTCAGAGCCCTGTCCGCAGACGATACGCAATCGTGCGGCACTGCTGCCAGCCGTTATGGGCCGACGTGCAGACTACCAAACAAACACCTCACCTCTCACGCGTGCCCGGGCCGGTCGCGGGGTTACCACAGCCGCGCATGTCGTCGTCGGGCCCAGCGAATATTGCCGATCACAGCTGTCGGGCCTTACAGCGACGACTTTCCTTTCCGCACAACGGGATTTGACAGTGTCCCGATGTCCGTGATGGTGATGCTCACGGTGTCGCCGTCTTCGATGGGCCCCACGCCGGCGGGCGTGCCGGTCAAGATGAGATCGCCCGGTAGCAATGTCATCACCGCCGAGATCCATTCCACGATCGCGCCGACGTCATGGATCATCAGCGAGGTACGGCTGTCCTGTTTGACCTCACCGTTGACCTCGGTGCGCAGTGCCAGATCGGTCGGGTCGACGTCGGTCACGATCCACGGTCCCACCGGGCAGAACGTGTCGTGCCCCTTCGCCCGTGTCCATTGGCCATCAGTCTGTTGTTGATCACGAGCGGACACGTCATTGGCGATGGTGTAGCCCAGGATGCTGTCGGCTGCCTGCTCGGCGGTGATGTCTTTGCAGGGTCGACTGACGACCGCCGCCAGCTCGCCTTCGAAGTGCACCGGCGATGCGTTGGCCGGCAATCGAATCGGCACGTTCGGTCCAATGATGGCGGTGTTGGGCTTGAGGAAGATCACCGGATCAGCCGGCACGGGTCCTGTCTTACCACCCATCTCGGCGATGTGGTCGGCGTAGTTCTTGCCGATGCAGACCACCTTGCTGGCCAGCATCGGCGCCAGCAGCCGCGTGTCGGCCAGCGGCCAGGAGCGACCGGTGAATGTCGGGGTGCCGAACGGATGCTCGGCGATCTCGCGGGCGGTCATGTCGCCGGGGTCGCCTTCGATGCTGACGAACGCGACGCCGTCGGGGCTGGCAATTCGGCCAAGGCGCATTCGCCTGAGCCTAGTGGCGGCTGACCGAGATCTACACGGCCGGGGCAGTAGTCGCTTCAGCCTCAGCAATCACATGGCTGTGCGAGCATGGATCGATGCCGACGGACCCGACCAGCACGGTCGGACCCAGTACGGCCCGACGCTGGGCGATCGTCGTCGTCTCGTTAGTGGTGACGGCAAGCGCGTTCGTGTTCATCAACGGCGTCGCTTTTCTGATCCCGGCCCTGGAAGACGATCTGGGCACCCCGCTGGCCGAGGCGGGCTTGCTGTCGTCGATGCCCAGCTTCGGCATGGTGGCGACGCTGATTCGGTGGGGCTGGCTGCTGGACAGGGTGGGCGAACGCATCGTGCTGACGATCGGCACGGCGCTGACGGCGGCGGCGGCCTACGCGGCGACGACCGTGCACTCGATGGTCGCGTTCGCGGCATTGCTGTTCGTCGGCGGCATGGCGGCCGCCAGTTGCAACTCGGCCGGCGGCAGGCTGGTCTCCGGATGGTTCCCGCCCGAACAACGCGGCCTGGCGATGGGCGTTCGCCAGACCGCGCAGCCACTCGGAATTGCCTTGGGCGCGCTGGTCATTCCCGAGCTCGCTGAGCGCAGCCGATCCGCGACGTCGGCGCTGATCTTTCCGGCCGTGCTGTGCGCGGCAGCGGCGTTGCTTAGCGCCGCGGCCATTGTGGACCCGCCGCGAAAGGACCGCGGCGCGGCCACCGAGAAAGAGTTGTCCAGCCCCTACCGCGGCTCATGGGTACTGCGCCGAATCCACGCGGTCTCAGCGCTGTTGATGGTGCCGCAGACGCTGACCGTGACATTCATGCTGATCTGGCTGATCACGAATTACCGGTGTTCGATCGTGGCGGCCGGGTGTGTTGTCACGGTGTCGCAGTTGCTCGGCGCAGCGGGCCGGATCATGGTCGGCAGGTGGTCGGACCGGGTCGGATCGCGGCTGCGTCCGGTCCGCATCATGGCCGTCGCGGGTGTCCTGGTGATGGCCGGGTTGGCGTTCGCCGATCACCTGGGTCTATTGATCGCCGTGCCGCTGATGGTCGCGGCGGCAGTCGTCTCAGTGCTCGACAACGGTTTGGAGTCCACCGCGATCACCGAATACGCCGGACCATTCTGGAGCGGGCGGGCGCTGGGCCTGCAGAACACCTATCAGCGGCTGATGGCAGCGGGCACGCCGCCGGTAATCGGCGACCTCATCGCCGGATCCGGCTATCCGTTGGCATTCGCCATCTGTGGGCTCTTCCCGCTGCTGGCAGTGCCGATCGTGCCGGCCAAAACGCTGCCGCCCGGCCTGGAGACTAGAGCCCGGACACAATCCTTTCGCCGACTTCGGCGGTGGATAACTTTTCAATCGGGCGAGTGGCCAGATGGGACTCCACGGCCCGGTCCACTCGCGCGGCGGCAGCGTCTTCGCCGACGTGGGAAAGCAGCAGCGCCACCGACATAACCGCGGCGGTCGGATCGGCGATCCCCTGACCGGCGATGTCGGGTGCGCTGCCGTGCACCGGCTCGAACATCGACGGGTTGGTCCGGGTGGCGTCAATATTGCCGCTGGCCGCCAGCCCGATACCGCCGCAGACGGCGGCGGCCAAGTCGGTGATGATGTCGCCGAACAGGTTGTCGGTGACGATGACGTCAAAGCGGCCCGGGTCGGTCACCAGGTGGATGGTCGCGGCGTCGACGTGCTGGTAGGCCACCTCGACGTCGGGATACTTCTCCCCGACCTCCTGCACGGTTCGCGACCACAGCGACCCGGCGAACGTCAGCACGTTGGTCTTGTGCACCAGGGTCAGATGCTTGCGGCGCTGCTGGGCACGGGCGAACGCGTCCTCCACCACCCGGCGGACGCCGAACGCGGTGTTGATGCTCACCTCGGTGGCCACTTCATGGGCGGTGCCGACGCGGATCGCGCCGCCGGTCCCGGTGTAGGGGCCCTCCGTGCCCTCGCGGATCACCACGAAATCGATCTCGGGATCCCCGGGCCCAAGCCTTAAAGGGCTGGCCACACCCGGATACAGCCGCGCCGGGCGCAAGTTGACATGGTGGTCCAGCTCAAAGCGCAGCCTTAGCAGCAGACCTCGCTCCAGCACACCGCTGGGCACCGACGGATCGCCGATAGCGCCCAGCAGGATTGCGTCGTGGGCCCGCAATTCGGGGATTACCGACTCGGGCAACACTTCCCCGGTGGCGTGGAATCGCCTGGCCCCCAGGTCGTAATCGGTCTTCTCAACGCCCGGCAGCACCGCGTCGAGAATCTTGACCGCCTGGGCGATCACCTCCGGCCCGATCCCGTCACCCGGGATGACGGCGAGTCTCACGACAGGTCAACCACTTCGAGCTTGTTGGCCGCCACGGCGGACCCGATCTCGGAGCGGACATCGGCGGGCACGTCGCGATCCAGGCGCAGCAGGATCGTCGCGCCCGGGCCCTCGGCGTCCTCGGACAGCTGAGCGGCCTGGATATTCACACCGGCGGTGCCGAGCAGCGTGCCGATCCTGCCCAACGCCCCAGGCTGATCGGCGTAGTTGATGACCAGGTAGATGCCCTGGGCACGCAGGTCGAAGTTGCGACCGTTGATCTGCACGATTTTCTCCACCTGCTGCGGACCAGACAACGCACCGGCCACGTTGACGACCGAACCGTCGCCGGCCACCGCGCGGACGTCGACGACGCTGCGGTGGTTGGGACTTTCGGTGGCGGTGCTGATGTCGGCGACCACGCCGCGTTCTTCGGCGATCGCCGGTGCGTTGACGAACGTCACCTGGTCCTCGATCACGGCCGAGAACAAGCCGCGCAACGCCGAAAGCCGCAGCACCTCAACCTCTTCGCCGGCCAGCTCGCCGCGAACCTGCACGGACAGCGACGCCGGCAGCTCCTCGCTGAGCGCACCGGCCAGCACACCGAGCTTGCGGACCAGGTCAAGCCAGGGCGCCACTTCCTCGCTGACCACCCCGCCGCCGACGTTGACCGCGTCGGGAACGAATTCGCCGGCCAGCGCCAGCTTCACGCTGGCCGCCACGTCGGTGCCGGCGCGGTCCTGGGCCTCCTCAGTCGACGCCCCGAGGTGGGGGGTGACCACGACCTGCGGCAGGTCGAAGAGCGGGCTGTCGGTGCAAGGCTCTTTGGAGTACACGTCGATACCGGCGGCCCGAACGTGTCCGCTGGTGATGGCGTCGGCCAGCGCCGCCTCGTCGACCAGCCCGCCGCGCGCAGCGTTGACGATGATCACCCCCGGCTTGGTCTTGGCCAGCGCTTCCTTGTCGATCAGGCCCGCGGTCTCAGGCGTCTTGGGCAGATGCACCGAGATGAAGTCGGCGCGTCCCAGCAGCTCGTCGAGGCTGAGCAGTTCGATGCCCAACTGCGCCGCCCGCGCCGCCGACACATACGGGTCGTAGGCTACGATGTGGGTGCCGAAGGCCGCCAGCCGCTGAGCTACCAGCTGGCCGATGCGGCCCAGCCCGACCACTCCGACTGTCTTGCCGAAGATCTCGGTGCCGTTGAACGACGACCGCTTCCAGGTGTGGTCGCGCAGCGAGGCGTCGGCCGCGGCGATCTGGCGGGCCGCGGCCAACAGCAACGCCACGGCGTGCTCGGCGGCGCTGTGGATGTTCGACGTCGGGGCGTTGACGACCAGCACACCGCGTTCGGTGGCCGCGTCGACGTCGACGTTGTCCAGCCCGACGCCGGCGCGCGCGACGATCTTGAGCTTGGGCGCCGCGCTCAACACCTCGGCGTCGACGGTGGTGGCTGAGCGCACCAAAATCGCGTCCGCCTCGGGCACCGCCGCGAGCAGCTTCTCTCGGTCCGGGCCGTCCACCCAGCGGACTTCTACCTGGTCACCCAGGGCCTCAACGGTTGATTCGGCAAGTTTGTCGGCGATCACAACAACAGGCAGGCTCACGCGGCCAGCCTAATGGTGTTGGCTGAAGCGTTTTCGAGCGGTTCGCTCCTGCCCTAAAACACGAGTTCGGCAAGACCGCCTTGCCTACGATGACGCCATGACGAAGCTGGCGATCATCTATTACTCGGCCACCGGCCACGGAACGACGATGGCGAAACACGTCGCTGCGGCGGCCGAGTCCGCGGGCGCCGAAGTCCGGGTGCGGCACGTCGCCGAGACCCAGGACCCGGAATCGTTCGCCCACAACCCGGCCTGGACGACCAACTACGAAGCCACCAAGGATCTTCCCGCAGCCACCGGCGACGACATCGTGTGGGCCGACGCGGTGATCTTCGGCTCGCCGACTCGATTCGGCTCGCCCGCCGCGCAGTTGCGCACTTTCATCGACTCACTGGGCGGGCTATGGGCTGAAGGTAAATTGGCCGACAAGGTCTACGCCGGCTACACGTCCTCCAACACGCCGCACGGTGGCCAGGAAACCACCCTGCTTTCGCTATACATCACGCTGATCCATTGGGGCGGAATCATCGTGCCGCCCGGATACACCGACCCGTGCAAGTTCGTCGACGGCAATCCGTACGGGGTAAGCCTGGTCGCCACACACGACAACATCGACGAGTTCGACGAAGCGACCAATGCGGCGCTGGAGCATTTGGCACGCCGGGTGGTGTCGGTCGCGGGGCGCTTGGACTAGCCATGTCGGAGCCCGGGTGGATTCTGTCGGTGAGCATGACGACGGAAGGAACACCCATGTGCTGGAAATGCGATCACCCGGAGGCCACCGTGCAGGAGTGGTTGGAGGCCATTTATGAACTGGTGGAGAAGCACGGTTGGACGGTGCAATTCGTGGAAAGCGACCGCACGCCGTATGCATACACGATCGGTTTGCATGAGCGCGGCCTGCCTGAGCTGTTGGTGACAGGCCTGCCACCGCAGCGCGCGGCTCGAGTGCTCAACAGCGTCGCCGAGTATCTCGCAGACGGCGGAAGGCCGGTACCGGGCGAACGGATCTTGATAGGCGGTGAATTACTGCTGGAGGTTGTTCAGGTGCAGCATCCCGATGCGCACATGAACGTGGCGGTCGCGTTCTATGGCCCCGACCTGCACGCTCTACAACTGGTGTGGCCCGATGAGCAGGGGCACCGGCCGTGGTGCCCTGAATTCAGCAACGGTCAGGCCCGGCAACCGGTGCTCGGCGTCCGGGTCGATCCGCCGGACACACGAGATCGACGCTAGCGCGACGACACGCCGAAACGGCCAGCGCTAGCGTCGATTTCGCGGGGTGAGGCCTTACGCCGTCTCGGTGATGGGACGGTCGACCCAGCTCATCAGGTCGCGCAGCTTCTTGCCGGTGACCTCGATGGGGTGCTCGGCGTTCTCTTTGCGCAATTGCTCGAGTTGCTTGTTGCCGCCCTCGACGTTGGCAACAAGCTTCTTGGTGAAGGTGCCGTCCT
>Ga0302326_10019517_pt1 | contig 13998 bp, 23 predicted proteins | sample Palsa_T0_3_FD_202264 | JGI IMG/M metagenome (GOLD analysis project Ga0302326, IMG submission 202264) | Peat permafrost microbial communities from Stordalen Mire near Abisko, Sweden - Palsa_T0_3 | ecosystem: Environmental > Terrestrial > Soil > Palsa > Peat permafrost | place: Sweden: Abisko... | reverse complement strand
GCCGAGTTCCGCCCGACGCGCCCGGTAACTGGCGATCTCCTCCGCCTTCTCCATCTCCGACCAGTCCGGCGACCCCCAGATCGCCGCCTCCACCGGGTCGGCGAACGGCCGGCCGGACGCGGCCTCGGCGAGCACCTGATCCCGCAGGGGGGCGTTCACGGTGGCGAGCGCCGCGTACAGGTAGGCGCGGACGCCGCCGGCGGGCGCCACGGCCGGGGCGGCGGGGGGCGGCGTCATGCCGGGGGGCGTCTCGAAGCCGGCCGCCGGGAGGAGGCTGAGGGCGGCGGCGGCGACGCGGGGGCGTTCGGCGAGCAGCCACGCGGCGAGGCGGCGGACCGGCTCGTACCCGGGTTTCGACCCGGTGTTGGCCCATCGCCACGCCTGGCTGCGGTCTATGCCGGCGGCGGCGGCGACATCCTGGTCGGATAGGCCGGCGTCGCGCTTTATCCCCGCGAGGAGGCGCGCGAACTCAGTTGGGGCGTCGTGCACGGATGCAACGTAACACATGGGGTCGTTGTGTGCACGCTCACGGTGTTGCGCACACAACGCACCAGTCACACTAGTGTGTCCACGCAACAGTTTGAGGCGGAATTACGAAAAACACGCGCCAGGATGTTGAGCGTGTGCACTGTCACGTGTATGTTGAGCGCATGCACCGAACGCAGACGCAGACCCCCCCGGCCGCCGTGACCCTCCGGTTCCGCGCCGACCAGTTCCGCCTCTACGCGGAACCGCGCGGGATCGTCACAGACAACGAGATAGCGGCGGCCCTCAGACTCGACCGGAGCACCGTCTGGCGGCTCATGGCCGCCGACACCGCCCCCGGCAAGTTCACCATCGCCGCGATCCTGACCGCTTTCCCCGACCGGAAATTCGAGGACTTCTTCGAGATCGTCCCCGTCACCGCGCGGGCGGGCGCCAGCGCCGCCGCCTGACCCAAAAAACACCGCCCCCTCTGAGCACACAGAGGAGGCGGGGGGGCCGGGAACGAACCGACCCCCCCACGGTAACCGAAAAATACAGGGAGCGAAACCGCAAATGACGACTGTAACCGACATTCTTCCCGCCGGCGCCCCAGCCGGGGATGACGAGGCGAGCGCCCGCGCCGCCCACGCCGCCGGGCTCCGCGCCCTCGCCGACGCAATCGAAACCTGCCCGGACCTGCCCGTCCCGTTCTACGGGCGCCTCGAGCCGCTCACCATCCACTTCCTGCGCGACAGCGACCCGATCCCCTCCATGGGACGCGCCGCGACGTCGCTCGGCGGGCCGTGGGACAGCCGGGTCCGCGACTACACCGGCGCCGGGGGGGCCGCCTACTTCGACCTGCTCGGCGAGTTCCACGGCCTGCACGTCAAACTGACCGCCTACCGTGACGCCGCCTGCGAGGTGGACGGCGACGGCCAGTGGCGTCTCCGCCCGGCTCTCGCGGACGTCCTCGCGGTCGAGACCGCGCCGGTGGCGGCGTGATGTTCTTCCGGGCGACACGGAACAGCGGCGGCAGGCACGCGCGACAGCAGCAGGCCCCCGCCGCCCCGCGCCCGGTGGTGCCCGCCCCCCGCCCCCCGGTCATGCCGGGGGGCGGGGCGCGGCTGGCCGGGTCGATGCCCGCCGCGATCATCGAGCTCACCGACACCCACGCGCATCTGCTCGCCGGGGTCCTCCTCAACGCCGGGGAGGGCTTCAAAGACGTCGCCGCCAGCGCCCCCGAGGACGCCGCCGAGGCGTACGTCCGCTGGCTGGAAGGCGAGGTTGAGCGGCTGAAAGGACAGCCTCCCTGCACCGAGGAGATCGCCGGGCTCTACGGGCACCGGCTCATCGTCGGCAGCGAACCCAAGACCGGCAAGGGGCCGCTGGGGCGGCTCGCGAGGGAGCAGATCGCCGCCTACCGGCACATGGCCGAGGGCGACAACACGACACCGGACGCCAGCCATCCGGACACTGATGACAGGACACGCATGTGATAAGCGCGACCACCCCCCTCGCCGCGTCGCCTGCGACGGCGGTCAGAACCGGGGAGTACGACGACCGCTGGTACCCCCACCCGCAGACGGGGGAACTGCTCGCCAGCGTCACCACGATCATCGACGGCACCGACGCGAAGCCGTGGAAGCCGGGATGGTACGGGCGGACGACGGCGGCGTACTGGGCCGACAACCTCGCTCTTGCCACGGCGACCCTCAAGGTGCTGGGCCGCAAGGCCGCGATCGACCTCAGCAAAGACGAGGCGGAGCGGATCCGCGATCAGAAGGCGGACGCCGGGAAGCACGTCCACGCCGTCGCGGAGGCGCTGTGCCTGTGGGCGGCGTCCCGTGACGGCGAAGGCGCGTACATCACCCTCCCGACGCTGCCCGCCCACCTGGATGGCGTCCTGTACGACTTCGGGCCGGGCACCGACCCGATGCCGCTCACCGACGTGGTCGACATGATGGTTGACGGGTTCATCAACTTTGTCGCCGCGTTCGGCGCCGCGATGAAGATCATGTACGCCGAGATGCCCGTCTACAACGTGCGGCTCGGCGTCGCCGGCACCCTCGACCTGATCATCGAGCTGACCGGGTACGCGATCAGCCGGGGCGCCGGCCCGGACGGCGAGGACGAGATCGTCGCCTCCCCCGGTTCCGTGCTGGTCATCTGCGTCGACCTTAAAACCGGGAAGGCGCTGGAAGGCACCTGGCAGGAGCAGATCGGCGCGTACCGGAAGATGACCGAGTGCGACCCGACCCGGATGGGCGACCTGCACCCGATGCCCGGAACGGACGCCGGCGCGGTCCTGCACCTGCGGCCCGACTACCCGGACGGGTGGCTGCTGGTCCTCGTGTCGTCGGCTGTCGACGACGCCGCGTACGAGCGGTTCACCGACGCCGCCCGCGTGTTCCTGGGCCGGCAGAAGGTGAAAGACCGGCCGGGCCCGTCGATCCGGCCGCTCCGCGCCGACGGCACCATGCCGCCCCCGCGCCTGTGCGATGTGGCGGGGATGGGGTACGGGCGGGCCCTCGCCCCGCTCCGCAAGGCCCTCGGAGCGGACGCCGAGCTGACCGCGGTCGCCGAGTTCACCGCGAAGGAACTGCTCAAGGCCAAGATCGGCGTCGGCCCGAAACTCATCATCACGATCCGGGAGATGCTCGCCGCCCACCATCTCACCCTCAAGGGCGAGGAACTGCTGCCCGTCCTCCAGGCGGTCAGGGACAGCGGCACGGGGAAGGCGGCGTGATGGCGATCCTCACCGGCATTCAGGCGCGGAGCTACGTGGTCGGCCGCATACGGGCCGGCGACAAGGATGAGAAAGGGCGCCCGCACCGCCTTGACGGGTTCCGGTTCACCAGCCCCTCGCAGATGGCCGCAAAGGATATCGCCGAGTTCTACCAGGGCGACGACGTCCGCCGGTGGGGGCAGGAATGGGAGGTTTACACCCGGCAGCGTGAGATCGCGATGGCGCTGCCCCCCGGCAGCCTGGTCATCAATCAGCAGATGATGCGGTGGACTGGCGGCGGCCCGACGATGGTCTGCGACGGGGTGACCACCACCCGCCCGGTCCGCGGCCCGTGCCAGTGCCCTCAGCCCGACGATCCCGGTGACCCGGAGTCGGTGTGGCAGGCGATCAACGAGCGCCGCCGTCTCGCCGCCCAGAAAACCCCGGCGGGATGCTACCCGTACACGTGGCTCAACATGAGCCTCCCCGACATCAGCGGCGGGACGGGCGTGTGGCGGCTGCTGAGCAAAAGCGAGAACGCGGCGGCGGAGATCATCGCCCAGGCGGTCCTCCTGGAACGCGCCCGGGCGGCGGGCCGTTTCCTGCCCGCCCATGTCGCGCTCGAGTACCGGGAGTCGCGGGTCGACGGGATGCTCCGCCAGTACAACGTGCCCGCCCTGCGGATCGACGATTCGCTCCGGGCCATCGCCAGCATGGGCGGCGACTTCAACGGCCGGCCCCTCTCCGAGCAGCTGCCACCGGCGCCCGGTCCGGCGCGGGCGATCACCACCGGCGCCGAGGCGCCCCCCCGGCCGCCGTCGTCGGTTCCCGGCCCGCTTCCCGAGGATGTGATCGACCCGCTGATCGTCGATGTGGAGATCGTCGACGAATGGCTTGAGGACGCCATGAGGGCCGCCAAGGTTTTCACACTCAAGGAGATCGGCCGGAAACTGTGGGATGAGGCGACGGCGAGGGCCAAGACGGGCGAGATCGCGCCTGCTGACGCCGACGCTGTCAAAGAACTGATCAGCGCCCGGGTCGCGGACCTGGAGGCGGCGTGAACGCCGACGACCGCGGGTTCGAGATGGCGGCCCGGGCCGACCGGGAAAAAGCCACCAACATCGCGACCCGCGCCTACCAGGCAGCTGTGGCCGAGGACTGGGCGGCGGCGAACCGGGCGATGGCCGAAGCCGGCCGCCAGTCCCCGAATGTGATCGCGCTGGTCCTCACCCGGTTCTGCGACACGATCATCAGCCTGGGACGTGACATGGCGGTGACCTCCCCCGACGACAGTGTCGGGGGCGGCCCGGTGCGTCCCGTGTGGCTCAACGCGGACACGCGGCAGGCCACCATGAACGCGGATGACCTGCCGCCTGCGGTGCGGTGGATGGGGCAGCTGATCGCGGCCCGCACCGCCCGGGACTTCGACGGGTACCAGGCGCTCCTGAAGGCGATGCCCGCCGACGGGCGGCAGCGGGGCGCGTACGCGAACGCTCTCCTGATGGGCTGCGTGACGATGACGGCATTCGCCGACCGGGCGCAGCCTGGCGGTGCGGCGTGACCGAGACCCCGGTCCTCAATCCCGTGGCCGCAGAGCAGAAGATCATCGAGTTGTCCGACCGGATCGCGAAGGGCGTCGGGGTCGTGACCTACGCCGAGCGGGAGTCACGGACGGCGAAACGGGATTTCGACCTCGCCTACGCGTACGCGTACAAGAAGGCGGAAGGCCCGGTTCACCTGCGGAAGTACGAGGCGGACATCCTCACGATGGCGCAGCGGGAAACAGCCGACAACGCAGAGATCGCGTTCAAGCACGCCGAGCGGACCGCGAAGGCGCTGGAGAAGGAACTGCTCGCCTGGCAGAGCATCAACTCGAATCTCCGGGCGATGTACGGTGCGGCGGGGGTAGGGGTGGGGCGCTGACATGGAGCGGTCTGGGATGCCGGCGCGCGTGACCCGGATGCGGTTGTGCGGGAAGCCGTTCGACAGCGAGGGCGCCGCCGCCGATTCCACGCGCGGCCACCTGGCGGGCGCGCGGGTTGAGCGGTGCCCGGACAAGACGTGCGGGAAGTGGCATGTCCGCGGCGGGGTTGCGCTCGGGGTTGCGTCCGCGCCGGTGCTGCAGGGGCCGCGGCGGGCGACCGGGTTCCCCGCCCGGGTGAAACTCGCCGTCCGGATCCGCGCGGGCATGGGCGACGCGGCCGACGGATGCTGTGAGGCGTGCGGCAAGTGGTGCGGCAGGCTGCCGGACGGGGCGTTCCTCGGGCAGATACAGCACATCATCGGCCGGGGCATGGGCGGCTGCAAGGTCGCCGTGATCAACAGCGCGGCCAACGCGGCGCTGCTGTGCGGGGACCCGTTCACCGGATGCCACGGCCTCGCGACCGCTTTCGACGCGGGCATCGGGGCGAAAGGATTCTGGCTTCCCCGCGGCAGCGACCCCGCCCTTGAGCCGATGACGCTGCACGGCGGGGCGCGGGTGTGGCGGTCACTGGACGGCCGGTACCTGTTCGAACCCCCGGAGGTGAACGCCGCATGATCGCGTTCCTGCCGTCCTTGATGGCCGTCACCCTGCTGGGCGTCCTGGTGCCGGCCGTCGACAGTGTCAGACGGCTATACGAGGCCCGCCAGGCGAGGCGGGAGGCCGAGGCGGCGGCGGCGGCCCGCGCCCGTGCTTTCGCCCGGCACCCGGCGCGGCTAGCGCAGAAACGGCGTGTCCCCGGCCTGCCCGTTCACGGTGAACCGCTCAGCGAAGAAGACCTCGCCACCTACACGGCGATCATGATGACCCCCCCGATCGGATCAACCCAGGCGCGGAAAACCAGCGCCGGCGAGGAAACGGAATGAGCGACAAGACAGGCATCGAGTGGACTCAGTCCGACGACGGGACCGCCGGGGCGACATGGAACCCGGTGACCGGCTGCACGAAGGTCAGCGCGGGATGTGACCACTGCTACGCCGAGACGTTCGCGGAGCGGTGGCGGGGCATCCCATGTCCGCCTGGCCGGAAGACCTGCGCGTCCGCGAGTTCCCCCGCGTGACCGAGATGACGGGGGCGGCATGATAACCGACTACGGCAAGAGGCTGGGGGCCCGGCTCCGGGAGGTCCGCGCCGGCCAGAACCTGACGTTGCGCGGGGTTGAGGAGTTGTCCCGCGGCCGGTTCACTGCCGCCAACCTTGGCGCCTATGAGCGGGGCGACCGCGCTATCAGCGTCCAGGGCCTCGCCGAGCTCGCCCAGTTCTACGGCGTCCCGATCCTTGATCTGCTACCGGACACGCCGGCGGCAACCCCCGCGCGGGAGGTGCGAGTTGATGGCCGCTGACGATCCGGTGAACGAGATGTTCGCCGCGAACCTCACCCGCCTCCGCACCGCCCGGGGGCTGACCAAGGGCGCCCTCGCCGCCCTGTCCGGGGTCGACCAGACGGGGATCGGGAAGATCGAGGCGGGGGCCAACGGGACGACCCTGGCGACGGCGGGACTGCTCGCGGAGGCACTCGGGACGACTGTCGCGGAGATGCTCGCGCCCGATTCCGCTGAGACGCGGAAGATGCGCGACATCGTGTGCAAACTACTCGACCTGTACGGCGCGCCTGACGACCGCCTCATGCAGCACTCCAGTATCACCCGCGCCACCTTGCAGCGGTACGCCGCCGAAGCCGGAGTGCGCCTCGACGGGTTGCCGACGTGAGCGGCATCGACCTGGCCACGCTGCCCGCCCGGATGGCAGAACTGCCCCGTGATCACGTCGGCCGGCCGATCCCGTGGTTTGTGTGGATCGACGAGAACGGGGTGCCGGATTTCCGGGTGGTCGGCCCGGGGAAAATCCATCTGGCGCTACGTGGTGGCCTGTGCTGGGTGTGCGGGCGGGGTTTCGTCGGCGGCGAGGACCGGGCGTGGCTTATCGGGCCGATGTGCACGGTGAATTTGGTTACGGCGGAACCCCCGTCGCATCTGGACTGCGCGGTGTGGAGCGCCCAGAATTGCGCGTTTCTCGTCACCCCGAACATGGTCCGACGTGACCGGCACATGCCCGGTGAGGCGGTCAACCCCGCCGGGATCATGATCCGCCGCAACCCCGGCGCGTCGGTCGTGTGGGTGACCGGGTACCGCGGGTGGGAGACGGAACGGGAAGGCGACGGGTACCTGTTCCGTCTCAGCCCCCCGAAACAGGCATTGTGGTTCGCGGAGGGCCGCCAGGCGACCCGCGCGGAAGTCCTCGCGTCGATCAACTCGGGTCTCCCCCTGCTGCGGGAGATGGCCGAGCAGGACGGCCCGGACGCGGTCGCCGAACTCGGGCAGATGCACGCCGCCGCGCTCAAGCACATCCCGGTCGAGGCGGTGAACCGTGGGTAGCCGCGGCCCGAAGCCGAAGCCGGACCATAAGCACGGCACGCGCGGCGGGTTCACGATGCACCAGCAGCGCAAGACGAAGCCCTGCTTCTGGTGCCGTCACGCGAACAACCTGTGGCAGGAGACGCACCGCGCCAGGGGCAAATGCGCGCCCGGTCTCGGATGGCCATTGCTGCCAGGCGGCAGGTCATGACCGGCACCGTGCTGGTCGCCTCGGCGAACAGGACCGGCACGGTCGTCAGGGACGTGACCGCATGGCTGACGGGCGTCCCCGGGATTGTCATCGTGCAGGCGTCCGCGGTCGCGGCGATGTGCGACGGCGCGTGGTCGGTGCTCCACGCCCGGACCGGCAAACGGTTCCCGTACTGCTTCCCCGACCCCGAGCTCGCACTGGACTTCGCCATCGCGATCAGTGAGATCGCCGACTGGCGGCAACCCGGGCCGGCCGTCAGGGGCATCCCGGCGACGCCCGCGTTCACCGCCGCGACAGACGCGCACGAGCCGTGGCGCTGCTCGCACGGCCCCGTGGCCACCCCCGCCAGCATGACGCACGACAACGGGGTCATCGCATGAGCGTTCCCCCCGCCTGGCCCGAACCGCTCGTCTGCGATTACGCCGAGGATCTCGCCGGCATGACCTCACGGGCTGTTTTCAACGAGGCGCGCACCCACCGGTACCTGCTGGCCCGGTCCTGGCAGCCGGATCTCCCGGTGATGACGTGGATCATGCTGAACCCGTCCACCGCCGACGCCGAAAAAGATGATCCGACCATCGTCCGGTGCATGCGGTTCGCGCGCCGCGAGGGATGCGGCGGCATCAAAGTCATCAACCTGTTCGCGCTGCGCGCCACCGACCCCCGCGAGTTGCGCACCCACGATGACCCGGTAGGCGCGTGCAATGACCGGATCATCGGCGCGCACGCCTGCGGCCTCGTCGTCGCCGCCTGGGGTGCGGGCGGGATGCTGAACGAGCGCAGCAGCCATGTCGCCGCCCGGCTCACGTCCGCCGGCACCACACTGCTGTGCCTCGACGTGACGAAGGTCGGGCATCCAAAGCATCCGCTGGCGCGCGGCCGTGAGCGCGTGCCCGATGACGCGCCCCTGACACCGTGGAGCGCCCCATGAGCGATGCTTCCCCTGATCTTCCCGTGTCCCCCTCGGGGGCGGGCACGGGTTCTGACGGCGCGCAGGCAGGGGCCCCCCGGCCCTCCGCGCGCCCGGCCGCCCCGTCCCCGTCAGAGCCCGGGGGCGGGGCGGCGCCACGGCTTCGGGGGAAGGCGTTCCGTGACGCCGTTAAGGCCGCGCTGAGCAAGCAGGCGGCCGAGCAGAGAATCGAGCGGGGCAGGTACACGCCGAAAAGCCTGCGACCGGTCAGGCCGCAGGCTGGGATGAACCGTAGGATGCCGCCTCCCTCGGGTGGCGCGGCGTGAGCGGGATTCAGGGTTCGGCGGTCTCAAGTTCCGACTGGGGGGTTTCGGCTCTCTCCCGGTACTCGCGGATCGCCAGTGTGATCACGGCGTTGACAGTCAACCCGGTCGCCAGCGCGCGGCCCGCCAGCCACGCGCGGTCATCGCCGCCGGCGGGGGGACGCCACGGGATCGGGTTGTCCTTGTGGGGGCCGCCGCTACCCATTCGCGGTCTTCCGGCAGTCGACGATCGTGTAGCCGGCGGCGGCGGTGTAGTTGACCTCGCACTTGAGGTGCGGGCTGTTGCCGTGCTTCTTCGCCTGCCCGAGCAGGTAGGCGGCCACCTTGCGGGTGATGCGCATGCCGGTCAGCGTTTTGAGTGCTTCTGCCTCGGTCATCGTCGCTGTCTTTCCCTAGAAGACGTACATGTTGCCGGCGGCGGAAACCCGCCGGGTGATCACGGCGCCGGAGTGGCCCCTGACGGTGATCTTCATTGTCTTGCGGGACGGGCTGACCTCGATGCCGAGGATGGTGCCGATGCTGGTCTTGTCGCCTTTCTTGAGGCTGGTCTTGGCCTTGGGTGTTGCCTTCATCGTGTTGGCCTTTCAGGTCGCTTGGGGTGCCCAGGTGGGCGGGTTGTCGAGGGCGCCGGCGATCTCGGTCCAGGTGGCGGGGCCGGTTTTGGCCTGCCAGATTTCGCGGGTCGGGTCGAAGGCCCATCCGTTGACGTGTCCCATGTTCCGGTCCGTTCAGTCGGTGAGATCGATGACGGCGGCGTGGACGAAGTCGTCGGGGTGGGTGCTCGTGAACTGCGTGAGCGCCGCCATGATGTCCGCTGCGCGTTCGGTGTGCTCACCGGAACTGGCGGTGATCTTCCACGAGTCGATGTTCTGGCCGGCTCGCGCCGGCGCCGTGTCGGCGTGGGCTTTGGCGTCTTCCATCGACCCGAAGATCTCGTCGATCGACTCCCAGTTGGGGTCGACGGCGTCGGGGTCGTCGTGGGCGGTGTTCTCCCGGAGGGCGAAGCCGTCTCCCATGTTGGTGATCTCCCAGCGCTCGTTATCGGTGAACGCGAAGTCCGGTCCCTCGGTGATCCACTTGTGATCGGGTGCCGTGGTCATTTTCTGTCTCCGTTGCTCTGTGGTAATACCGCAACAGTACAGCGCGGTAATACCGCGTGTCAAGGGGTGCCCGCATGACCCGTATCGGAAGTCTCTGCAGCGGCTACGCCGGCCTGGACCTCGCCGTCCGCGAGGTGATCGGCGGCGAACTCGCCTGGGTCGCCGACAACGAACCCGGCGCCGCCGCGCTCCTCGCGTGCCACTACCCCTCAGTCAAAAACCTCGGCGACATCACCGCCGTCAACTGGGACACGGTCGACCAGGTCGAGATCATGGCCGGCGGGTTCCCGTGTACCGATGTCTCAGCCGCCGGGGCGCGGGCGGGCCTGAAACACGGCAACCGGTCAGGGCTCTGGCATGAGTTCGTCAAGGCGATCGCAGCGCAGCGCCCCCACCTGGTGGTGATCGAGAACGTCCTCGGACTCCTCACCGCCCGCGGTGACGAACCCACCCCGGAGCACCTCGCCGCCGAGGCGGCCGAGGACACCGCCATGCGGTTGCTGGGATGGCTGGACAACGAGCTTAACCTCGCGGTGCGCAAGGGGGACGCGGAGCGCGCCAGGGGATGCCGGAAACGGGAGGCCCGCGTCAAGAAGGCGCACAAGCGGGCCGTGGCGCGGTGCCAGTGGCATGAGCGGCGCCTCATCCGCGCGATCGGGACAGTCCTCGCCGACCTGGCGGGCCTCGGCTACGACGCCGAATGGGTGGTGGTCACCGCATCAGCTGCGGGGGCGTGCCACCGGCGGGCGCGCGTCTTCATCCTCGCGTTCCCCGCCTCCGGCCGGACGCTGCCCGGCGACCCGATCGCGATGATCGAAGACGGGGCGTGGCTCGAGGCGCGGGAAACGCTGTTCGGCATGACCCCGTTCACCGGCCGGATACCGGCGTCGGGGCGGATGGCCGGCGGGTTGATCTACGCGGCCGAGGCCGGGCCGACAGCGGCGGCCTCAGTGCTGCTGAAGACCCCGACAGCTCAGCTCGCCGTCAACGGAGGCAGCCAGCACCCTGATAAGCGGCGGGCGGGCGGGCACGGGCCGACACTCGCCGACCAGGTGGAACACGAGCTGCTGCCGACGCCGAACGCGACGGACGGGAAAGGCCGCAGCGCGCCGGGTGACCGGGTGAGAGGCGACGGCAGGACACGGGGGACGGACATCGATCTCCCCGAGGCGGTCGCGCAGCTGCTGCCGACACCCGCAGCACGGGACGGGAAAGGCCGCGACATGCCCGGCCGGGAAGGCGGCAAATCCCTCCCCGAAACGCTCCTGCCCACCCCGAGGGCGACCGACGGGACGAAAGGCGGCCCGAACCAGCGGGGATCATCCGGAGACATGATGCTGCCGTCCGCGGTGATGAGCCTCCTGCCGACCCCGACTGCGGGGAATTTCAACGACGGGGAGGATCTCGCCTCCTGGGAGTCCCGGCGGCAGGCGAACCTCGCGAAGGGGATCAACGGGAACGGCCAGGGGACGCCCCTGGCGATCGCGGCTCAGCGAGTCATGGAGATGATCTTCGGCGCCGTGGACTGGGGGCCATATGGGGCCGCGATCCACCGCTGGGAGGCCGTCACGGGCCGCCAGGCGCCGCCGCCGACGGTGCCGGGGAGAACCGGTGAGCGGCTTAATCCTGCCCTGCCTGAGTGGATGATGGGCCTGCCTGAGGGGTGGATCACCGGGGTTCCCGGGCTCAGCCGGAACGCGATGCTGAAGTTGGCGGGAAACGGGGTCGTCAGGCAGCAGGGCGCGCTCGCCTTGCGGATCCTGCTCGGCCGCGCCGGGATGGCCCAGGCCGGGTGGGGGCGTGCCGCATGACCGCGACCTTGCCTGACGGCGTGTCCCCGTGGCGTCTGTCGTGGCGGGCCGACCCGGTGGCCCGGGCGATCGCGGACCGGCATTACAACCGGCAGAAGCCCGGCGCCGTCCAGTTCGTCCCGCCCGGCCGCTGCCTCGTCCTGAAGACGTTCGACGGGACGGCCGCCTGGACGACGACATGGCCGTACCCCCAGTTCGTCGCCCATGCTTGGGCGGGCGCGTTCGTCAACAACCTGTTCCGCAACGAGGGAACCCACCGGTCGTCGGACTTGATCCGCTGGGCGGTCGCGCACACCCGCGCCAAATGGCCGCAAGTACCCGATCTTGGGATCATCTCGTTCGTCGACGCGGCGAAAACCGGGCCGAAAGAGGTGCCCGGTTGGTGCTACCGGCGGGCCGGATGGTCGCATGTCGGGTTCACGCAGGAGGACAACCTGCGCGGTCCACCGGATGGCTGTCCTCGCACCGGAACGGGGAGGCGAGCGATGAGCGCGGTCAGGCGAGCGGGTCGTCCGGGTACTGCTTCAGCCAGTCACGGTAGGCGCGTTCGTACCGTCGCACCTGCTCGGTCACGACGCCGAGGTTGTCCGCCGCCTCGTCTTGGGTGGCGTGCAGCTCGCGGCGTTCTTGCAGGATCGTCGCGCCGAGTCGGGCGCGGGCGCGGAACTTCAGCTTCAGTGCGTCCTCGTCTGCCTGCTTGTAGGCGCGGTACGCCGCGACGCTCGCGATCATCTGGGGTGCTTCCTTGTCTTTGCCGGCCACGGCTCCATGATGGCATGCCACGTGTGCACGTCTCCACCATGGCATACCTTACAGGATTTGCCGCTGTATTGGCGACCGGACGTGCAGGCGTGTACTGTTGCAGTCGCGCCGGGCCGCGCCGCGCGTGAGAAGAAGACGGGGCAGGGACACCAGGAACGATGAACGGGAAGGCGGGCGTCCGTGGTCATCAGCGCCATGAGCAGCAGGGTTGGCGCCGGGTCGTTCCCGGTTGCGCGGCGCGCCGGCCGTTCCCGCGACGGCCAGGGGGCGCGTGTCTGATGGAGTGGGGGCGGCTTTACGCGAACCTGCCGGACGACCCGCGGGTCCAGGCGGCTGAAGACGACGGCGGCGCCGGGTGGCTGCTGATCGACAGCATGTGCTATTGCACCGGCGCGGAGACGGGCGGGTTCATCCCCCACACGCAGGTGGAGCGGTTCGGCGGCGGCCCGGCGAAGAGGCGGAAGATAGCCGCGCTGGTCCGCGAGGAAATCTGGCTGCCGGTTGAGGGCGGCTACCTGCTCGACCCGCGGTTGTGGACTGAGGAGAAGAACCTTTCCGATCAGGCGGAGAAGAAGCGTGAGGCGGACCGGCGGCGGATCGCGGATAAGCGTGCGCGAGACCGCGCCCAGAGTTCCCAGAACGGTCATGTGTCGCGCGACAGTAGCGCGACAAGTCGCGCGACACTGTCGCCGGTTTCCGACGCGACAAGTCCGGGCGACAGTCGCCGCGACAGTCGCACCGTAGAGAAGAGAAGAGAAGAGAAGAACAAACCCCCCCCTCCGCCCCCCCCGGCGACACTGTGGCCCGCCGCCGTCCCCGACCCCAAAACGGAGGGGGAGGGGGAAATTTTCCCAGAAGACGAAAACCCGGATCTGCCCGTCCTCGTCGCCGAGGTCCGCAAGATCCGGCCGGAATGGTCCAGCCGGTCGATCCGCCGTGCCCTCGCCGACCCCGCCGTCACCGAACGCCCCTGGCCGCTGATCCGCCTCGCGATGCTCGCCGTCGCCCGCCACCCCGAATCGAAGCATCCCGGCCGGCTCGCCCACGACGGCTGGTGGTGGCTGCAGGACACTCCGGAACGCCCGCTGCCGCCCTCGTGGTGCACCGTCTGCGATGAGCGGACCCGGATGCGCGAAGACGACCAGGGACGCCCCTCCCGCTGCCCCGAATGCCACCCGAACGCCCCGAACGCCATGGAGACCGCATGACCCCCACCCCCGCCCCGGCGCCTGTGCTGGCCCGCATGATCGACGCCCTCGGCCGCCAGGTGACCGCCACCACCGCCCCGACCCCGCTCGGCGGCCAGCGGCCTTCGCCGCCGTTGACGCCCGCCGACCGGGCGTCCCTGATCGCGAG
>Ga0302326_10019515_pt1 | contig 13998 bp, 11 predicted proteins | sample Palsa_T0_3_FD_202264 | JGI IMG/M metagenome (GOLD analysis project Ga0302326, IMG submission 202264) | Peat permafrost microbial communities from Stordalen Mire near Abisko, Sweden - Palsa_T0_3 | ecosystem: Environmental > Terrestrial > Soil > Palsa > Peat permafrost | place: Sweden: Abisko... | reverse complement strand
AGATCCTCCGCGACCGCCGATTGGTCCGCGGGGTTGAGCGGCAACACGGCCTGCAGGCGCAGCAGGGCATAAAGGATCGCAAACCCGCCGACATGGAAGAGCAGCATGGCGACGGTGTAGGTGAGCCAATGCTGCTCGCGCTTAGGGTCGACCCCGCCCGCCCAATAGAGCGCGGCTTCGACCGGGCGCAGCACCGGCGTCAGCAAGGTGCGCTCGCCGTTGAATACCCGCGTGATATAGCCGCCGAGCGGCCGCACCAGCGCGACGACGGCGGCGCAATAGAGAGCAATCTCGATCCAGCCGATGAAGGTCATGGGAGAACCTCTTTGAGTCCGGCGCTCAGAACCGCTCGGGCCGCAGCAGGGCATAGGTCAGGTAGAACAGCAGGCCCGCGGTCACGACAGCGGCGAGGGAGTAGTCGAACAGCATGGCGTCCTCCTCACAGCCGGTCGCAGGCGTAGGCGTAGCCCACTGACACCGCGAAAAAACCAAACGCGAGGGCGACCATCAGAACGTCCAGCATGGAACTCTCCTCGAACGGCGCAGGTTTGGCCCGGCATCGAGCGCCGCGGCCGATCGCACGCATTGATCCCTGACAAAGCCGGCCCCGCGATTGCCGTTCCGATCCGGCGGTCCGCGTGCGATGCCCTTAGGTGGTCCCCCGGGCCATAGGATTTCGAGGGTGCGGCTCCGCGATTCTTATATGAATCCCATATAAATGCGGCACCCCAACCCGGCGCAGCCATTCCGGGGCGCGCGTCTTCCTTCGCACGAAGCCGGGATCCAGGCTGCGGCGGGAGAGGCCGTCCGGATTCCGGGTTCGGTGCTGCTGCGCACCGTCCCGGAACCAAACAAACCTACGACCGAAACCGCACGATCTTCTGCTGCTGCTCACCGAGCCCGGCGACGCCGAGCTTCACCACGTCGCCGGCCTTGAGGAATTTCGGCTCCGGCTTCATGCCCATGGCGACGCCCGGCGGGGTTCCCGTGATGATCACGTCGCCCGGCTCCAGCACCATGAATTGCGAGCAGTACCACACGATGTGGGCGGCGCCGAAGATCATCGTCTTGGTCGAGCCCTTCTGCCGGCTCTCGCCGTTGACGGTGAGCCACAGGTCGAGCTTCTGCGGGTTCGGGATCTCGTCCTTGGTGACGAGCCACGGCCCGATCGGCCCGAACGTCTCCGCGCTTTTGCCCTTGGTCCATTGGCCCGAGCGCTCGATCTGGAACGCGCGCTCGGACACGTCGTTCGCGAGGCAGTAGCCGGCGACCGCGTCGAGCGCGCCGCTCTTGGAGAGGTAGCGCGCGCGGCTGCCGATCACGATGCCGAGCTCGACCTCGTAATCGAGCTTGGTCGAGGCCTTGGGGATCATGGTGTCGTCGTTGGGGCCGCAGATGCAGCTCGGCGACTTGTTGAAGATGATCGGCTCCTTGGGCAGCGGCATCCCGGCTTCGGCGGCGTGGTCGGCATAGTTGAGCCCGATGGCGAGAAAGCTGCCGACCATGCCGACGCAGGGACCGAGCCGCGGCGTCCCACGCACCAGCGGCAGCTTGTCGGCCTTGACCTTGGCGAGCTTCGCAAGGCTCTTCGGCGACAGCGCCTCGCCCGCGATGTCGGGCACCAGGCCGGACAGGTCGCGGATGCGGCCCTCACTGTCGATCACGCCGGGTTTTTCGCGGCCGGCCGCTCCGAAGCGTACGAGCTTCATCGTATGTCCTTTCTGGGCAATCGCTTGTGCGGGTGAACGCAGATCACTGTTGCGTATCTGTCGCGCGTTTACAACCGGACGCGCGCGGGAACGCGCGTCAGAACGCTCCGGGGAACGCGCCGCCGTCGAGCAGCAGGTTCTGCCCGGTGATGTAGGCGGCATGGGTGGAGCACAGGAACGCGCAAGTCGCGCCGAATTCGTCGGGCAGGCCGAACCGCTTTGCAGGAACGGTGGCCATCCGCTCGCCCTTGGCCTGCTCGAAGGAAATGCCGCGCTTCTTCGCGTTCATCTCGAGATTGGAGGCGAGCCGGTCGGTGGCGAAGGTGCCGGGCTGCATGAAGTTGATTGTCACGTTCGAGCCGGCGACCGAGCGTGCCACCCCGGCCATGAAGGCGGTGAGGCCGGCGCGCGCCCCCGACGACAGGTCGAGGCCGAACAGCGGCGCCTTCACCGTCCCCGAGGTGATGTTGACGATGCGGCCGAACTTCCGCGCGATCATGGGATCGATCACCTTCTGCGTCAGCTCGATCGCCACCGCCATGTTGGCGATGACGCCGTCGATGATCTGCTGGCGCGTCAGTTCGCGAAAGTCGCGGAACGGCGGACCGGCATTGTTGTTGACGAGAATGTCGGGCTGCGGACAGGCCTCGAGCAACGCCTTCTGGCCCTCCGGCGTCGCCACGTCGGCGGCGACCGCGATGACTTTCGCGCCGGTGGCCTTGCGGATTTCGGCGGCGGTGGTTTCCAGCGCTTCGCGGTTGCGGCCGTTGACGACGACTTCGCAGCCGGCCTCCGCGAGGCTCGTGGCGCAGGCGCGGCCCAGCCCCTTGCTCGATGCGCAGACGATGGCCTTGCGGCCGGCGATGCCGAGATCCATGGCGTTCTCCCAAAGGGTGTCGCGCTTCGATGGCCGACCGGGCCGCTCTTGCGCGGTCTTCCTTGGCGGGGGAGGGCGCCGATGTCAATCCGCCACGAATTCCGCAGGTGCGGGATTGAGCTCAGGGCTGTCGGCGGCGACGCTCATGGCGTTGCCGCGCCACACGAAGTCGGTGCCGATCCAGGCGTCGATCCACAGGCCCGGCAGCAGCAGGTCGCGCAGCATCGCGCACAGCGGAAACAGCGGCGTGAGATGCCAGCGCACAGCCCGTACCAGTGCCGCCTCGAGGCCGTACCAGGCGAGCGCGAGCGCCGCCACCGTGGCGGCGACGGGCAGGCCGGCGCCATGGGCGGCGTAGCCCGCCGCGGCCAGCGGCAGCACGGCGCCGCCGAATATCTCCGGCATGAAGAACAGCGGAAATCCGGCACGGCGCAGCCGCGCCCAGCGGGTCTGCCGCCGCCACACTTCTTTGAAGCTGCGCCGTCCCAGCGGCTGCTCGAACGGCCCATCGACGAGGCGTACCCGCAAGCCCGCCGCGCGCACGACCTTGGTCGATGCCGCGTCCTCCGCGACTTCGGCGGCGAGCGCACGGATGCCGCCGGCGGCTTCGAGGTCGGCGCGGCGCCACAGCATGGTCTTGCCCTGGGCGAAGCCGATGCCGAGGGTGTCGGCGAAATACTGCGCGCGCGCCTGATAGCTGTTGAGGAAGGCGCATTCGAGATTGGCCCACAGGCCGATCGGGCGGCAGCCCGCCGGCGGCGAGCACACGAGGCCGGTATCGCGCCGCCACGCCGCGAGCAGGCGCTGGATGTAGTCGGGCGGCATCAACACGTTGGAATCGGCGATGGCGATGAACGCATGCGCCGCGGCGCGCCACCCCTTGACGCAATTGTTGAGCTTGGGATTGGTGCTGACGCGGTCGTCACCGACGAGAAGCTGCGCCTTCACGCCGGGATGGGCGGCGATGAGGCCGCGCACCACCGGCACCACCGGGTCGCGCGCGGAGGCCACGCAGAAGATCAATTCGAATGCGGGATAGGCGAGCTCGAACGACGTGCGCAGCGTTTCCTCGACGAAATTGTCGAGCCCGCACACCGGCCGCACGATGGTAACGGGCGGCGCCTCGCGCGGCAACGCCACGAAGGCGCGCGGGCGGCAGCGGACGACCGCAACGACGATGCTGACGATATGGAGCAGTGCGGTGATGCCGCAGAATGAAGCGGCTGCGATGACCGAATCTGTCATTCGAATCGAATATGCGGCGCCGGTGACATGACGATGACAACGGGCGGGTTGCGATGATGTGCGCTCGACCGAGCGGTGACGGGCGCTCGACTGAGAAGCGTCATTCCGGGGCCCGCGTCTTCGCGCGAACCCGGAATCCAGGCTGCTGTGCAGATCGCGAGGCCGCCTGGATTCCGGGTTCGCCGCCTGCGCGGCGCCCCGAAATGACCGATACAAAGGAGCCCCGCAATCGTGGGACAAGTTCGGTAATGCCCTGTCATCCAATCGCAACACGACTCTCATAAAAAGCCTGCATCTGCAGCGGGAGACGTGCACTTGTCAGAAGATGGAATGCGGACGTTTCGCGCCCTCTTCATTTCCGACGTGCATCTCGGCTCGCGCGGGTGCCAGGCGCATCTGCTGCTCGACTTCCTGCGGTACCACGATGCCGAGGTGGTTTATCTCGTCGGCGACATCGTCGACGGCTGGCAGTTGCGGTCGAGCTGGTATTGGCCGCAGCCGCACAATGATGTCGTGCAGAAGCTGCTGCGCAAGGCGCGCAAGGGCGCCCGCCTCGTCTATGTGCCCGGCAATCACGACGAATTCCTGCGCGACTATTACGGCACCCATTTCGGCGGTATCGAAGTGTGCGAGCGTGCCATCCACGAAGGCGCCGACGGCAATCGTTATCTCGTGGTCCACGGCGACCATTTCGATCTCGTGGTGACCCAGGCGCGCTGGCTCGCCCATCTCGGCGACCACGCCTATACCTTCGCCATCATCGCCAATCGCCTGTTCAACGACGTGCGCCGCCGGCTCGGTTTCGGCTACTGGTCGCTATCCCAATGGGCCAAGCTCAAGGTCAAGAACGCCGTCAATTACATCGGCGAATTCGAGAAGACCCTGGTGCTGGAAGCCAAGCGCAACGACGCCCAGGGCGTCATCTGCGGCCACATCCATCACGCCGCGATCCACGATGATTTCGGCCTGCGCTACATCAATTGCGGCGACTGGGTGGAAAGCTGCACCGCGATCGGCGAGCACCCCGACGGGCGCTTCGAGATCATCACCTGGACGCGCAGCGTGACCGCCGGTGACGCCGCGGACGAAGAGGTCGAGGAAGCGGCGCAAGAGACGGCGCACGAAGCGGCCTGATCGGCTTTCCACGCGCGGGGGCCGATCGGCACGTTCATCGCGTTCGGAAGCCATATCCCCGAGATCGTGCTTTTGAGCCTTGCGGAGAGGATGCCGGCGGCAGTAGCGTTGGCCATGGCCAATTCCACGGACACGACGCCTGCGCTGCCGACCGCGGCCGATGTGGATATCGCGGCCGGGCGGCTCGCCGGCGTCGCATTGCGCACGCCGCTGATCTCTTCGCCGGTGCTCGATGCGCTCGCGGGTGGCCGGGTCTTTCTCAAGGCCGAGACGCTGCAGCGGACCGGGTCGTTCAAGTTCCGCGGCGCCTATAACAAGCTCTCCTCGCTGGCGCCGGCGCTGCGCGGCGGCGGCGTGGTCGCATATTCCTCCGGCAACCATGCCCAGGGCGTCGCCGCGGCGGCGAAGCTGCTCGGCATGGCCGCGGTCATCGTCATGCCGCGCGACGCCCCGCGCCCCAAACGCGAGCGCACCGCGGCGCTGGGCGCCGAGGTGGTGCTCTACGACCGCGAGCGCGATGACCGCGAGGCGATCTCGCGTGGGATCGCGAAGGAGCGCGGCGCGGTGCTGGTGCCGCCTTATGACGATCCCCTGGTGATCGCCGGACAGGGCACGGTCGGCCGCGAGATCGCCGAGGAGATCGCCCGCCTCGGTCACGAACTCGACTGCGTCATCGTCAACGCGTCCGGCGGCGGGCTCACCGCCGGCATTGCGCTTGCGGTGAAGGCGCGCGCGCCGGCGGCGAAGATCTATACCGCCGAGCCGGCGGCCTTCGACGATCATGCCCGCTCGTTCCGCAGCGGCAAGCGCGAGCGCAACCCGGCCCTGACCGGGACCATCTGCGACGCCCTGATGGCGCAATCACCCGGCAAGCTCACCTTCGAGATCAACCGCGTGCTGGTCGCCGATGGCGTCACGGCGAGCGAGGAGGAAGTCGCCCGCGCGGTCGCCTTCGCGTTCCGCGAGCTCAAGCTGGTGGTCGAGCCCGGCGGTGCGGTGGCGCTCGCCGCGCTGCTGGCGGGCAAGCTCGACGTCGCCGGCAAGACCGCGGTGGTCGTGCTCTCCGGCGGCAATGTCGATCCCGCGCTGTTCGCCCGCCTGGTGGCGTGAGGCGGAGGCATTGTTTCGCGCGGTCACGTGAACAGCGCGAAACGCTCCGCTTCGGTGAGAGCCATGACGTCGGCGAACAGATCCACGGCAATGTCGGCGGCGCGGCGCGGCGGCGGTGCCTCCGGCACCAGCGAAGGGTGATCGGCCGCGGTTGTCACAGCGCCGGCGGCCTGCGGCGGCGCCAATTCGTCCGACGCGGTCACCTCGGCGGGAATGGTCGCTTCGACCCGTGCGGTTACCGCGAGCTGCGACGCGGGTTGGTCGCTTGCACGGGTCCCGGCCGCCGCCTGTGCATCGCGCAGGCGGTCGAACTCGGCTGCCATCAACAGATGTGAGAGTCGGGGCGTCCGGGCGCCGGCGGGATCGGCGGCTGCCGGTCGATCTTCGAAGGATTGGCCGTGTTCCGCTGCCGGCGGCGCGGGTGCGGCAAGGAGAGCCGCCTCCGCGCCGGCCGGTGCGGTGTCTTCAGCGGCGGCGCTCGTAGCCGGCGGCTCGACCTCGCCCGGGAGGTCCGGGTTTTCGATGCGGGCGTCGACGATCCCTCCATCGGTTTCCGCCGGATTCGGAGTCGCCGGGGAATTCGCATTCGCTGCCGCGAAGGCGCGTAGATCGCCGAACGGGTCGTCCCCTCGGAGGCTGTCGCTGAGCGTTGCCGCGATCGCTTGGAGCCTGTTTTCCATGTCGCCCAGCACGCTGGCGATGGCGCCGCCAGGAGGCTCGATCGCGGCGATATCCGCCCGTGCGCGCATGAGCGCGCAGGCGAGTTCGCCGAGATCGTGGCAGAGGCGCGCGATGTCCGGGCCGGGCGGGAGAGGATCGGACGCCGCCACGGCGATCACGGGTCCGCCGCGGCCCCGCCCCATCTCGGTTTCGAGCCGGCCGATCGCCGCCAGCACCTGCGCCATATCGGCATCCCGGTTGCGGCTCGCATATTGGTCGAGGAACCAGCGCCCTTGCGCGGTCGCCATCACGGCGGCATGGATCGCGTCGAAATCGGGCTCGCCCGGGTCCGGGGCGGCGGCGGTCGCGCGGTTGGCAGGCATGGATGGATGCGTCCGGCTTGTGCAGTCAGGGCCTGAGCGTGAACTATGGCACGGTGATTCGATTCCTCGCCAGGATACCGCGCGCCGACGGATTCGCACTCCGGATGGCGACCGTCTACGCCGCATTCTTTTTGTTCGGCGGTATTCAAATGCCCTATCTGCCGGCATGGCTCGAGGCCCGGGGGCTCGATGCGAGCGAGATCGGCATCGTGCTGGCGGTGCCCATGCTGATCCGCATCGTCGCCGTTCCGCTCGCCACCCGGCTGATCGATCGCCATGCCGAGGTGCAGGTCGCGCTCGCCGCCGCGGCGACGCTGAGCGCCGCCGGATACGCCGTCATGGGATTTGGCGGCGGCTTCATCGCGATCCTCGCCGCCTATGCCGCGGTCTCGGTCGTGTCCTCGCCGGTGCTGCCGCTCGCCGATTCCTACAGCCTGCGCGGGCTGCGGGCGCGCGGCGTGGCCTATGGGCCGGTGCGGCTGTGGGGATCGGTGGCGTTCATCCTCGCCAACATGGCCGGGGGCGTCCTGCTGAGCCGGCTGGGCGCAGGCTATCTCGTCTGGGCGCTCGCTGTGACGATGGCGGCGACCGCGGTCGCGGCGTGGCGGCTGCCGCACACGCCGGACGGCGCCGCCGCCGCGGCGCCACGGCCCGCTTCCGGCGGGCTATGGCGCTCGGGCGTGTTCGTCGCGGTGATCGTCGGCGCGAGCCTGATCCAGGCGAGCCATGCCGTGTTGTACGGCTTTGCGACCTTGCAGTGGACCGTGAAGGGATTAGACGGGACCACCATCGGATCGCTGTGGGCGCTCGGCGTCGTCGCGGAAATCGGGCTGTTCGCGGTGTCGGCCCGCCTGGTCGCCCGGGTCGGCGCCATCGAGATGATCCTGCTCGGCGGCATCGGCGCGGTGTTGCGCTGGACCGCGATGGCATTCGATCCGCCGGCGATCCTGCTGCCGGTCCTGCAGTGCCTGCATGGCCTGTCGTTCGGCGCCACCCATCTCGGTGCCATGGACGTGCTGTCGCGGCTGGCGCATCGGCGCGGCGGCGCCACCGCCCAGGGCGATTTTTCCGCGGTCCAGGGCGGCACCTTCGCCGCTGCCATGGGAGTCTCGGGAGTGCTGGTGGCGGCGTTCGGCAGTGCCGCCTATTTCGCCATGGCGGCGGTCGCCGCCGCCGGCGTCGCTATCGCGCTTGGCGCGCGACCAGCGTGGCGTGAGTCGTATCCGGCCTGACGACGACGTGCGGCTCGTGGGCGCGGGCACTGGCGCTCACTGACGTGGTGCAGGGCGGCACGATCTGGGCGAGTTCGCGGCCCTGGAGGAAGATCATCTTCGGGGTGAGGCCGCCGCGCCGGGTGATCCACTGGCGGAGCTCCGCGGGATAGACCTCCATCATCGCCTCGGTGGCGACGAGACTGCTGACCTTTCGACCGCTCCCGGTCGGCCGCCATGCCGAGTGGAAGCCCAGGACCGCCTTGGGCGTGGCGCAGACCTTGTCGCGCGGCAGCATCCCGACCACGAGCGTGCAGGCCGAGAGGCAGGCGCCGTCGATGACGACCTGCTCGCCGGCGGCCCGCGCGCTCAGGAACCGTTCCGCATAGTCGCTGATCAGCCCGCCCCGGTCGGCCGTAATCAGGATCGTCGCGCGCGCGGAAGAGGCCGTCACCATGGCCGCCGTGGCGGCGGCGAGCAGCAAGGCGGCATGACGCATATGTCCATCTCCCCGAAGGCAGCTCACAACACTGTCATCGCATGAAGAGCATTTGTGGCAGAAGTTGATGATTCAATAAAGTCTCCTGTCGAATAGCAAGCTTTTCCCATCCCGGCATCGCCTTCTGCGGTGGTACGAGCCGGGTTCTATGTTTTCAGGGTTAACCCCACAATTCTCGCGCGGCGGGATGCAGGATGCTCCCGGCAAAGCGCATGCCGTGGGGCCGGTCCCGTGCCAGCAGGAGGGGGCCGTCGAGGTCGACCACCCGTGCCCGCTGCGCCACCAGGAGGGCCGGAGCGACCGCCAGCGAGGTCGAGATCATGCAGCCGACCATCAGTGCGAAGCCCATGGCCTGCGCCGCCGCCGCCAGCGCGAGCGCCTCGGTGAGGCCGCCGGCCTTGTCGAGCTTGATGTTGACCGCATCGTATTTGCCCGCCAATCCCCCGAGCGATGCGCGGTCGTGCACGCTCTCGTCGGCGCAGACCGGAATCGGTCGCGCAATGGTTGCAAGCGCGGCGTCGTCGGCGGCCGGCAGCGGCTGCTCGACGAGGGTCACGCCGGCGGCGGCGCAAGCCGCGAGATTGGCGGCGAGGTTCCCCGCGCGCCATCCCTCGTTGGCATCGACGATCAGCTCGGCCTGCGGCGCCGCCCGGCGCACCGCCGCGATGCGGTCGGGGTCGCCATCGCCGCCGAGCTTGACCTTCAACAGCGGGCGCGCAGATGCGGCCGCCGCGGCGGCCGCCATGGCGTCCGGCGTGCCCAGCGAAATCGTATAGGCGGTGAGGCGCGGGCGCGGCGGCTCGAGCCCCAGGCATTCATGGGCGGGCCGGCCGCTGCGCTTGGCTTCGAGATCGATGAAGGCGCAATCGAGGGCGTTGCGCGCGGCGCCCGCGGGCAGGGCGCGCTGGAGTGCCTCGCGCCCGAGGCCGCGCGCCACCGCCGCACCGAGGCTTGCGATCGCGGCCGCTACGCCGGCGACGGTTTCGCCGTAGCGGGCATAGGGCACGCATTCGCCGCGGCCGCAATGGCCGCCCTCGGAAAGTTCCGCGACCACCACCTCCGCCTCAGTCTTGGAGCCGCGGCTGATTGTGAAAGCGCCGGCAATCGGCCAGCTCTCGGTGCGAACTGTGAGACAGGGATCAGGCATCAGTAATCAGAGGAGCAATTGTGCATTCTGATTACTGACCACCGATTACTGACCTCTGATAACTGTCACTCGAACCGTCCGGCGGCGTGGGCGAGCATCGTGTAGACCTTGCCGGTTTCGGAGGTGAGGTAGGTGCGCGCCACCACCTGGCCGCGGTCGTCGCGCGCGACCTCGTTGAGAAGGCGCTCGAACTCGCCGATGTAGCGATCGACCGTCTGCTTGAACTCGCGGTCGGACTTGTAGCGCCGCCGCACCTCCTCGAACGCCTTCTGTCCCTGCATCGTGTAGAGCCGCCGGGTGAAGACATTTCGCTCGCCGCGATTGTAGCGATCCCACAGCTCCGCTGCGGCGTCGTGATCGATCATGCGGGCGATGTCCACCGACAATGAATCCAGGGATTCGATGGTGTGGCGGACGTTGCGGTCGTCGCCCCGCGGCGGACGCTCGTCCTGCCGCGGCTGCGCGAAGGCGGGGCGATCCTCGGTGGGGCGCGGGGCGGCGTCCTCCTCCCGCGAGGCGCGCGTCAGCAGCTCGGAGAGCCAGCCGCCACGGCCCGGTGCGGCGCCGCCGTTCGGGCCGGCTCCGTTCTGGGCCGCGCCGTTCTGGGCTGAGCCGTTCTGGGCTGAGCCGTTCTGGGCCGAGCCGTTCTGGCCATTCGGCTGGACCGAAGGCGCCTCGACCTGCGGGCGCGTCGCCGCGGCCGACAATGGCGCCGGAGCGGGGGATCTTTCGGCGCGCTGTGGCGCCGGCCGTGCCGGTTCCTGCCGCGTTCCGGCGGCGGGCACGGTATCGAGGTTGCGGCCGTGGCGGGCCACGATGCGGTTGAGCTCGGCGAGCGCCTCCATCTGGTCGACGATCACGCGCCGCATCTGCGCGGTGCTCTCCGCGGTCTCCTCGGGCAGCTCGAGCACGCCGCGGCGCAGCTCCTGGCGCGTCGACTCCAATTCGTGCTGCATCTCCGCGGACATCAACCGCATGGTCTGCATCACGTCCGAGAAGCGGTCGGTGGCCTGCTGCAGCAGTTGGTGGGCCTCGGTCGCGGTCTCCTGAAACAGGCCCTTGCTGTCGTTGGTCACCTGCTCATAGACGCTGCGCAGCGAATCGAGCGTGCGCTGGCTCTCTTCCTCGGTGGAGGCGCGGATGGTGGCATGTTGGTGGGCGATCGAGCGCGCGCCTTCCGAGGTCGCCTCGGCGACCAGCCGGGCGATGTCGCGGGCGCGGTCCTCGGCGACGTGCAGGGACTCGTCCAGCATCCCCGAGAAGCGCTTGAGCCGCGCATCGAGATCCTCGGTGCGCTCGTTGAGCATTCCGACCAGGCTTTCGATCGTCGCGTGGCGGTCGGTGACCGCCGCCAAGCTGTGCTTGTTGCTCTTGTCGAGTATTTCGACGGTCTCGGTGAGCGAGCGGCCGTGGCCCTCGAACTGGACCGCGAGCTCGCCGAGATCGCCCAGCACTTTGGAGGTGAGCCCGTAGAACGAGCCGACATGCTCGTCCATCTTTCCGGAGGTCGAATTGGCGCGCTCCAGCAGGTCGCCCATGGTGGAAACGAACTCGGCGACCCGCGCCGAGAGGACGTGTTCGATCGAGCTGAGGTTGGTCTGCGCACCGCCCAGCACTTCCTGCAGGAGGTTGTTGGCGTCGCGCAGCCGCTCGAACAGCGTGGTGGTGTCGGAGCGCAGCATGCCGTGGGTCTCGAGAAGCTCGGAAACCGTGGCGACCGCGGTCCGCTTGGATTCCTCCACCGCGCCGGTGGTGGACTGCTGAAGGTCCTTCAGTGTCTGCGACACCGCCATGGTCGCCTGGGCGACCGAATTCTTGGTGGTGTCCTGCAGTTCCTTGAGGGTGCGGTTGACGATGGAGGTCGCGCTCACGCTCGCATCGTTGATGATGCGGGCGAGCTCGGTGCTGTTGTCCATCATCGTCTGGCCGAAGGCGAACGCCCTGGTATCGATCGCCTTCACGGCACTTTCCGCCGCGCGCTCGATCTCCAGCGAGAACTGGCCGCCCTTGGTGGCGATGGCGGTGATGAGGCCGCTGCTCTTGTCGTCGAGCAGGCGTGACAGCTCCGTCGAATTCTGGCGCATCGAGGCGGAAACCTCGTCGGCCTTGCCGACGAAGTTCTTGGTCACCTCGGTGCTCACGCCCAACAGGCTGCGCTCCACTTCGGCGGCGTTCTGCTTGAGCATCGCGCTGGCGCCGCTCGACAGCGTCGTCAGGGTGCGTTCGACATCGGAGGAGGCGGCGCGCAGCGCCTCCGCGGTCGAGCCGGACAGCTCGATCAGCGCGCGGCTGGCGTCGGTGGTGTTGGACTTGAGGCTGTCGGCGACGTCGGCTGCGCGCGCCAGCAGGAGGTCGGCGGCGGTGCGGCTCTTGACCTCGATGTCGCCGGTGATCGCGCCGATCCGGGTGGCCAGGAATTCGGTGGCCGCCGTGGTGCGTGCCTCGATGTCCTGGGTGGCGCTGAAGGCCCGTTCGGTCAGGATGTTTCCGGCTTCCGCGGCGCGGGTGCCGATGTGCGCGGTGACGGTGGCGATGCGCTGCGAAACCTCTTCCGTCGCACTCGCGGCTCGCGCTTCCATGTCCTGGACCGCGCCGCCGATGCGCCCGGCGGCGAATTCGGCCGCGGCCTGCGCGCGCGCCTCGATATCGTCCGAGGCCTTCCCGATCATCAGGGAAGCGGCTTCCACCGCGGTGCCGGTGCGGACACCGATCTCACGGGAAATCCGGTCGATCTTGACGACCGCGGTCTCCGCGGCGGCACTGGTCCGAGCCTCCACCTCCTGGGTCAGATTGGCGATCCGGCTGACGGCGAATTCCGTCGACGCGTTGGTGCGCGTTTCGATTTCCTGGGTCGCCTTGCCGATCCGGCCGACGGCGGAATCCGCCGAGGCGTTGGTGCGCGTCTCGATATCCTGGGTGGCCTTGCCGATCCGGCCGACCGCGGCGTCCACGGCGGCATTGGTACGCGTTTCGATGTCCTGCGCGAGCTTGCCGACCTTGTTGACTGCGATGTCGGCGGCGGTGCCGGCCCGCACCTCGATGTCCTGCGCGACCATGCCGATCTTGCCGGAGGTGGACTCGGCCGCGGCACTGGCGCGCGACTCCAGCTCCTGCACGGATTGGGCGAAGCGTCCGACCGCGAGGTCCACGACCGCGTTGGTGCGCGCTTCGATTTCACCGGCCGATTTGTCGATCTTGCCGCTGGCGAATGCCGCCGCGGCGTTGGCGCGGGACTCGAGTTCCTGGGCGGACTGGCCGAAGCGACCGACCGCGAACTCCACGGCCGCATTGGTGCGCGCCTCGATTTCACCGGCTGTCTTGTCGATCTTGCCGCTGGCGGACGCCGCCGCGGCATTGGCGCGCGATTCCAGTTCCTGCGCGGACTGGCCGAAGCGACCGACCGCGAACTCGACGGCGGCGTTGGCGCGCGCCTCGATGTCACCGACCGATTTGTCGATCCGGCCGCTGGCGAACGCCGCCGCGGCATTGGTGCGGGTCTCGATCTCTTGGGAGACGCTGCCGATCCGGCTGGCGAGGAATTCGGTCGCCTTGGTGGTGCGGGCTTCGATCTCCTGGGTGACGCCCCCGATCCGGCTGGCGAGGAACTCGGTCGCCTTGGTGGCGCGGGTCTCGATCTCCTGGGAGACGCCGCCGATCTGATTGACGAGGGACTCGGTGGCGGAGGCGGTGCGCGCTTCGATGTCGCGGGTGACCGTCTCGGCGCGGCTGGCGAGAAACTCGGTGGCGGAGACGGTGCGCTTCTCCAGGTTGTCGGCGGCGGCTCCGGCGCGGCCGACCAGGAGATGCTCGAACCGGGCGATGCGGGTGTCGAGATTGTTCGCGACTTCGTGCGCGCGTGCCGCCAGCGCTGCGTCCGCCGCACCGACCTTGGCGTCCAGCGTGCCGGTGAGTGCGTCGCCGCGGCTGGCGATCGACGTGGTGATGTCGCCGATGCGGCCTTCGATCGCGACCACGACTTCCTGGCCGCTCTCCGCCACCATCCGGGCGATGTCGGAGATGTGG
>Ga0302326_10019513_pt1 | contig 13998 bp, 12 predicted proteins | sample Palsa_T0_3_FD_202264 | JGI IMG/M metagenome (GOLD analysis project Ga0302326, IMG submission 202264) | Peat permafrost microbial communities from Stordalen Mire near Abisko, Sweden - Palsa_T0_3 | ecosystem: Environmental > Terrestrial > Soil > Palsa > Peat permafrost | place: Sweden: Abisko... | reverse complement strand
CTTGAGCAGGAAGCCGCTGGCTCCGGCGCGCAGTGCCTCGTAGACGTACTCGTCCGAGTCGAAGGTGGTCAGGATCAGCACCCGGCTGCGGGTGCCGGCCAGGATCTTGCGCGTCGCCTCGAAGCCGTCAAGCTGCGGCATCCGGACGTCCATCAGGACGACGTCCGGCTGCCGGGCGCGGGCGAGTTCGGTGGCCTCGATCCCGTTAGCTGCTTCCCCGACGACCTCGATGCCGGGCTCGCTGGCGAGGATCATCCGGAATCCGGTCCGGACCAGCCGCTGGTCGTCGGCGATCAGCACGGAGACCGGTTCGGGTGGCGCGGGCTGCATGCGACGAGCGTAGTACCGCAGGCGGATGCCGTCGCCGAACATGCTGCCGCGGGTGGACGCCACGGCGCCGCCACCTCGCCATTGTTGACGTTATTCCAGGTCGTCCCTGGTTCGAAGAGGTTCGAAGAGGTTCGAAGAGGAGAGAGAAATGACACCAATCATCGGGCTGCTCATAGCGGTCGTAGCCGGCTTGGTGGCCGCCAGCTGGCGCGGGGTGCTGATCGGCGTGATACCGCCGATGCTCGCGGCGACCGCGGCCCAGTCCTGGTACCTCGGCACCGGCCGGGGCCACAACCCGCCGGCCACCACCACGGATTCCCCCGCGTACTGGGTCGTTCAGCTCATCATCCTGGCGCTCATCTGCGGAGTCGCCGTCGGCATCTACGCGGTCCGGGCCCGCCGGGTGAGCCGTCGCGGCGGCAACCTGGTCCCCCTGCGGCGCGGGCCGGGCGGTTCGATGCTGGCCGCGGCTACGGTGGCCGGGTTCGCGGCCACCCTCGGGCTGATGTTCGCGACGGACCGGCCGAGCCATCCGGGCAGCGGCAACGGGAACCTTCCGGTCACCGGCGTCGTCGGGATCGTGATCGCGATCCTCGCGCTCGCTGTGTTCGGGGTGCTGTGGCTCCGGAACCGGCCCGTCAAGGCGGGCGCTGACGTGCGTGAACTCGCGAGCTAGCGCACAATTGACAGGTAGGCACAGGCGGATGAGGGCGGGGTCATGACGATGATCGGCGCGCCGGGATGGCCGTGGCACCGTCGGGTGGCCGGCCGCTGGGTGGCTAGCCGCTGGGCTGGTGGCTGGTGGGCAGAGCTCGCCGCGGTCGCGGTCGCCGTCGCCCTCAGCGCGTACGTGGTGGTCATGGTTCGGCAACAGGCCGGCGGCGTGGCCTCGTGCGTCGCGGCCACGACCATGACGCTGCCGGTGGCGTTCGCGCGCCGGGCGCCGCTGGCGGCGGCCGCCACCCTGGCCGCGGCCGCCGCGGCGAACGAGCTGTTCTTCGGGCACCTGGCCCGGTGCGGCGCCGCGCTGCCGGCCTTGTTCTTCGTCGCCTACCTGGCCGGCCGCGCCTGTGCCGGCCGCGCCCGCACGCTGGTCCTGGCCGGCGTGCTCGTCAGCGCCGTCATCCAGTGCCTGTACGACCCGCGGCTAGGCGCCTCCGCGATCGCCCTGATGGCGGCGGTCAGCGGCGTGTTCACCGGGGCCGGCCTCCTGGTTCGCCGCCGGGCTGGCCTGGTCGCCGAGCTGCGCCGCCGGACCCGGCAGCTGCAGGAGCAGCGGGAGCAGACCGCCGCGCTGGCGGTCGCCGCGGAGCGGGCCCGGATCACCGCGGACATCAGCGGCACGCTGCGGGAGCGGATCGACGAGATCGGACGCCTGGCCCGGCCGGCCGGCGACGAGATCGACACGCGGTTCGCCGCGATCGAGCTGGCCGGCCGGGCGATCCTCGACTCCATGCGGCAGGTGGTGGGCACGCTCCGCGACGCGCCCACGGAGCCCGAGCCCGGCCTGGCCGAGCTGGACCGCCTGCTCGCGCGCGCGACCACGGCGGCCACCCGGCTGTCCGTCGAAGGGCCGGCCCGGCCGCTGCCGGCCAGCCTCGAGCTGACCGGGTACCGGATCGTCGAGCAGCTGCTGACGGTGCTGCGCGACGAGCCCTCCGCCCAGGTCGACGTGTCGCTGGGTTTCGCCCCCGACTGCCTCGAGCTGCGCGTCGCCGGTCCCCCGGCCCCCGGCTGCGAGCTGCGGCAGCTCCGGTCGACGGTGCAGGCCCGGCTCGCGCTCTTCGGCGGGACGATCGACATCGATGACTCCGGCGGCCGGCGTGCGGCCCGGGTCCGGCTGCCGCTGGTCACCAGCCATGCCTAGGCTGACGGCGGCGCGCTGGGCCGACACCGCCCTCGCGGTGGCGGTCGCCGCGCCCGCGCTGGCGGTGATCGGGTGGAGCGTGCTGGCGGGACAGCCGCCGCCCTGGCCGGTCGTGGCCATGCTCGCCGTCGCCGCCGCGGCCATGTTCGCCCGGCGCACCCGGCCGGTGCCCGCGGCCGCGGCTACTTCCGCTGCCTACGTGATAGCCGTGCAGTCCGGCGGCTTCGACCTGCACGGCTCCAGCCCGGGCACCATCGCCGGGACGATCGGGACCGGCATCGCCGTGCCCGCGCTGTGCTACACGCTCGGTTCTTCGGTCCGGCTGCCCGTATCGCTAGCCGGCCTGGCCGCGGCGACCGCCAGCTTGCAGTGGCGCGAGCTGAACCCGTTCCCGGCCATGCTCACCATCGGCCTGTGGCTGGTCGGGCGCGCCGTACGCTCCCATCGCCTGCTCGCCGCCAGCCTGCGGATCAGGGCCTTCGAGCTGGCAGCGGAGCGCGAGCAGTTCGCCGCGGAAACCGTCCGCTACGAGCGCGACCGGATCGCCCGCGAACTGCACGATGTCATCGGGCACAGCGTCAGCATCATGGTCATCCAGGCCAGCGCCGGCCAGCGCCTGCCGCCGGGTGACCCGGCCGCCGGCGAACTGCTCGCCAATATCGCCGATCAGGCCCGCGAGGCCACCGCGGACATCAGCGGGCTGACCCGCCTCCTTGACCCGGCCCTGGAACACCCGCTCACCAGGGAGCACCTCGAGGACCTGCTGGCGCGTACGGCGCAAACCGGGGTCCAGCTCGACTTCGACATCGCCGGCGACGTCAGCTCGATACCCGGGCATGCCGCCCGGGCTACCTACCGCATCTTGCAGGAAGGCCTGACCAACGCGCTCCGGCACGCCCCAGGCGCGGCCATCAGGGTGAGGGTGGCGTGCGGCGACGGCGTTCGCCTCGAGATCGTCAACTGCCCGCCAGCCGGCGCCGTCGGCATCGGCGAGGTCGGCTCGGGGCACGGGCTGACCGGCCTCGCCGAGCGCACCGCCGCTCTCGGCGGCAGCATCCACGGCGGCCCGGTCCCGGCCGGCGGATGGCGGCTCAGCGCCGAGCTTCCCCTGTGAGCAGCTCCGGATCCTATCGGACGATGCCGCTATTGATCGTGGTTGCTGCGGGAGCGGAACGGCCGGGAACGGGCCAGCGCCTTGGCCCGGACCACATCCGGGTCGCGCGGGTCGGCCGGCAGGTCCTCAGTCCCGGGGCGCTCGTGCCGGATCCTCGGCTTTTCGATGCGGATGCGCTTCACTGTCATCTCCGGTTTCCTCGTTTCTGGGGTGGTGGGGTTGGTCACGCCGTACCTCACGGCGGGCGTTCACAGGACTTGGACGTCCTGGCGTTCGGGCGTGCTGGCGTGCTGGAGGTCCGTTGCGGCGAGCTGCCGGGTTTCTGCCGTGGTGTCAGCGGGCTGGCCCGGGAGCAGGAAGATGGCTACCAGAGCGCCGGCGGCGGCTACGGCCCCGGCGACGAGGCAGCCGCCGGCGAAGCTGTGCAGGAAGGCGAGGATCGCGGCGTCCTTCAGCCGGGATCCGAGCTGGACGGACCCGGCGTGGCTGGCCTGCTGGGCGGCGATCACGGCGCCGCCGACCGATCCCCTGGCGGCGCTGATTGCCCGGGCGGGCAGTCCGGAGGGCAGGGTGGCGGCCAGCCGGCCGGAGTACAGGGAGGCGGCGACGCTGCCGATGACGGCGACGCCGAGTGTGCTGCCGAACAGCCTCGTCGCGTCGTTGACGGCCGACCCGGCGCCGGCCTTGTGTGCCGGGACGGCGCCCATGATGGCCTCGGTCGCTGGCGCCTGGGTCAGCCCCATCCCGATGCCGAACACGATCATCTGCGCGGCGATCACGGCGTAGGACGTCGTCTGGGAGACCGTGGAGATCCAGAGCAGCGCCGCGCAGAACAATGTCAGCCCGCCGCCGACGATGATCTTGTTGCCGATGCGGACGGCCAGCCTGGTACCGGTCAGCGACGCGACCGCGACCGAGCCGGCGACCGGCAGCATCCGCACGCCGGTGCCCAGCGGGCCGAAGCCCTTGACCATCTGGAAGTACTGGGTCGCCAGGAAGATGAAGCCGTTCAGGGCGAAGAACGCGATCGCCACCGATCCGCTGGCGGCGGTGAAGCGGGGGTTGCGGAACAGCGCGATGTCGAGCATCGGGTGCGCGGTCCTGGCCTCGGCGGCGGCAAAGGCGGCCAGCAGGGCCGCGCCGGCGGCCAGGGTGCCGATGGTCCGCGGCGAGCCCCAGCCCCAGCTCGGCGCCTGGATGATCCCGAGGACCAGCACGCCCATCCCGGCGGCGGACAGGACCAGGCCGCGCCAGTCGGTCTTCGGGGTACGCGGATCCCGGGAGGTGGGTACGGCCCAGGCGGCCAGGGCGGCGACCCCGGCCGCGACCGGGGCCGTGAACAGGAAGACGCTGCCCCACCAGTAGTGCTCAAGCAGCCAGCCGCCGATGATGGGGCCGGCGGCGATGCCGGCTCCGGTGGTGGCGCCCCACAGGCCGATCGCGGCGGCCCGCTCGCGCCGGGCGGTGAAGACGTTGGTCAGCAGCGACAAGGTGGCCGGGAACATCATCGCGGCGCCGAGCCCCATCGCCGCCCTGGCCCCGGTCAGCTGGTGGGCGGTGGTGCAGAAGGAGCCCGCTAGGCTGGCGGCGCTGAACACGCCGAGGCCAGCCAGCAGCATGCCCTTGCGTCCCAGCCGGTCGGAGATGCTGCCGGCGATCAGAACGAGCGCGGCGAAGACCAGGTTGTAGGCGTCGACGACCCACTGCAGGTCAGTGGTGGTCGCGCCGGCCTGGCGGACCAGGCTGGGCAGGGCCACGTTCACGATCGTGACGTCCAGGCTGATGATGAATGCCGCCAGGCACAGGGCGAGCAGCGTCATGCGCTTGCGGCCGGGCGGGATCTGCGGCGGCGGGCTCACGGCGGTCACCGGTCCCAGTGCTTTCTGAGCGCGTCGATGAGATCACCTGGGCGTTCGTCGGGGAAGAACAGGCGGCCGTCGATCTCGATGACCTGGCTGGCGCCGGGGATCAGGTTCATCAGCCAGTAGGCCCAGGACAGGTCGAAAAACACGTCATGGGTGGCCCAGGCGATCAGGGTGGGCACGGTCAGCTGGGCCAGCTGGGGTTCGGCGGCGAGCAGGTCGTCGGGGCGGAGCGAGAGGATGAGGCGCTCGAACTGGCGCGCCTGCTCAGGAGTGCCGAGAACGGGGTCGAGGAAGGAGCGCGCTAGGTCGAGATCGAGGTGGGTGACGTCCTCATACCCAGATCCGAAGACCAGCGCCCGCGCGGCTTCAGGGTCTGCCAGCAGGGCTGCCGCCCCGGCGGCCAGGGCACCCGAGGCGGCCAGGTCGACGGTGGGCCTGAAGGCCTCGGGTGGCACGTTGTCGTGCGCGTCGCAGTTGGTCAGGCACAGGGAGCGAAGCCGGTCGCCGTGCCGGGCCGCGAACACCTGGGCCACGGCGCCGCCGGTGTCATGAGCCACCAGATCTACCGACCTGAGGCCGGCTGCCTCGCAGAATCCCTCGACTACGCCGGCCAGGGCCCCCAGGCTGAAGTCCTGGCCTGGCGCCGCCGGGGTCCGGCCGTGCAGCGGCAGGTCAATGGCCACGCACCGGCGATCGCCGGCAAATGCCCGGATCACGTGATGCCACAACAGGGCATTGGTGCCCACGCCGTGGACGAACAGCGCGGCCGGCCCGCTGCCGACGTCGATGCAGCTGACGGGACCCTGCGGCGTGGTGACGGTGCGGCGGTGTGCTTCGAGCTCGATGATGGTCACAGTCCCTCCAGTGCTGGCGCCTGGTCCGGCGCCTGGTCCGGCGGGCCCGGACCCGGTATGGTTTTGTAAACCGACTGACGGTCTAACTCTGTAGACCGACAGTCGGTTTGTCAAAGGAGTTTTGGCGCATGGCTGACCGGGTCAACCAGAACGTCGCGCGCGGAGCGGCGACCCGCGAGCACCTGCTCGCGGTGGCCACCGCGCTGTTCGCCGCGCACGGATACGAGGCGACGTCGATCGACGCCGTCCTGCAGGAATCCGGCGCCAGCCGAGGTTCGCTCTATCACCACTTCAAGGGGAAGGACGCCCTGTTCGAGGCGGTGCTTGAAGCACTGGAAACCGACGTAGGGCGGCGCACACTGGAGGCAGCCGCCGGCCAGCCCGGTCCGGCGGCCGCGCTGCGGGCCGGCTGCCTGGAATGGGTCCGGATCGCCCGGGATCCGGTGATCCAGCAGATCCTGCTGATCGACGCGCCCTCGGTACTCGGATGGCAGCGCTGGCGGGCCCTGGAGGAGCGTCACGCCCTCGGGCTGATCAAAGGAGCCCTCGCGGCGATCGCCAGCCAGGGAGGGCTGGCGCCTGAGCTAGTTGAGGTATTTTCCCACGTCGTCCTAGCCGCGATCGACGAGATCGCGCTGTTCGTGGCCCGCTCGGACTCACCTGACGCGGCCACGCTGGCCGGGACGGGAGCGATCGACGAGGTCCTGTCCCGGCTGCTCGCCAGCCCTGGCTGACCCGTCGTCGGATCCCAGGCTGCTCAGGCCCCCGTTCTCGCCGGCCCCAGTAGCCACGTGTTCGAATTATCGTGCGACAGGAACCCCTTGATCAGGGGGGTCCTGACACACAATAACGAATGACACCTAAAGCTGACCAGCTGCTGCCGGTTGCCCGAGGAGCGCCCAGATGGTCGTGTGCCTGATGTCGCTGCCTTCCAGCATGCGCTGACCGGGAACATCGTAGCTGGCCAGCGGCTTTAGCTGGTCGCGGGGCAGATAAGCCCGGCCGAAGTCGCCAACCAAGACAGCGGCTCCGCGGGCGTGGCATCGTGCCACGAACCGCATTACCTTCCCGGCCAGATCCCGTTCGTAAAAGGCGTCGGCCACCAGCACCAGATCGGTGCCGGAGGCTGGGGGATTATCCAGGTCCAGGACGTCGGCGCAGACAGCCAGGACCGTTACGCCGTTGGCTGCGGCGTTCATGCCGATAGCCACGGCAGCGTCCGGGTCGATGTCATACGCGGTCACGGTCGCCGCCCCGGCCTTGGCCGCCGCGATGGCCACCAGCCCCGATCCGGAGGCGATGTCGATCACATGCCGGCCTCGGACAGTCTCTGGATGGTCCAGAAGGTAGCGGGCCAGCGCCAGCCCGCCGGCCCACGCGAACGCCCAGAACGCCGGATCAAGGCCGGTTCGCGCGGACGTCAGCTCTGTGCGCTGCCACAAGCTGATCGGATCACCGGCTTGATGCAGCCGGATATCGGGAATCAGCGGCACCGGCCTGAGCTCGGTGCCGGTCCGGATGATCTCCGGCATATCCCGTCGCGCCCAGGCGCTGCGGTCATGATGGTCCTTCACGTCAGGCCGAGACGAGCCAACCGCCGGGACCTGCCCATACGTGCCATCCAGGATGACCGCCCCACCTCTCACTGCCCTTGGACCTGCTGGCCCCTCGGTCATCCCCATCGCCGAACGTAATGCCATCTGCCGGCGTCGACCCCTGGCGACCTTACCCGGCCGTGATGACGCCTGGGGCCGCTACCGCCACCGGAGCCTCGCTGGCCTCCTGAAGAAGGCGGCCGGGACCAGGCCATGCCTGACGGCAAGGCGCCAACCCCAGTCCCGGCCGCGACCTGCGACGTTAGGCGGCGTCGACCTTCGGCATGATCTCTTCCTTCAGCCGCTTGAGGTCGTCGAGCGTCTTCGAGGTCGGCACGTCGGCGAACGGCGGCCAGATCAGCGGCATCGTGAGCCCGGCCTCCTTGTACCGCTTAAGCCGGTCGGTGATCTGCCCGGCGGTTCCCACCATGAGGTTGGTGACCCGGCCGTTGTCCGACTGGTCGGTCTCCGCGTCCGTAATGACGGTCCAGAGCATGCTGCAGATCTCGAGGTCGTCCACCGAGCGCGAGCTTCCGAGCTCGTCGAGCTCCCGCTGGATAGCGCCGCGCCAGTTCTGGATGTCCTCCGGCGAGTCCTGGATCCCGATCCAGCCCGACAGGTTGTACTTCGCGATGCGCAGCGCCGAGCGCTTCGGGTCCTTGAGCCCGCTCATGAAGATAGGCAGCGGGTCCTGCAGCGGCTTGACCCCGAACCCGCACGGCTCGAAGTCGGCGAACTCGCCGTGGTACTCGAAGAGGTCGTTCGTCCAGATGCCCTGCATGATCTCGATCGTCTCGCGCACGTGCTTGTGCCGCTTGGGGAAGATGTGGGAGGCGCTCGCGGCCGCGAACTCCTCGGGCATCCAGCCGGAGCCGACGCCGACGTTGAGCCTGCCGCCCGCGAGATGGTCGATCGTCGCCAGCTCCGCCGCGAGGACGCCGGGTGCGCGGTACGGGGTGTCGGTGATGCTCATCCCGATCCGCACTTTCGTCGTCTTCGCGGCGAGCCAGGGGATCAGCGGCATGCCCTGGAACCACTCTCCCCGCGCGGCCACCGGCAGGGCCTTAGGAAGCCCCGGCATCATGCCGAACGAGTACTGGAGCTCGGTACGGTCGGAGGCCTCAGGGACGACGATCCGGTCGAGCGTCCAGACGGAGTCGAAGTCGAGATCCTCGGCGAGGCTGGTGAGATCTTCGAGCTCCTTAATGGTCACCTTGGTACGGAAGTTCGGCAGGTAGAGAGCGAGCTTCATGAGACGGCCTCCCTAGGTGGGACGAAAAAACGGGGCGCCGGATGGCGGCCCCGCGTACGTGAACATCCAGCCTCTTCGCCAAGCTTGGCAGCCGCCCGACCAGGCTCGGATCTCATTCCGAGCCGCCGTCCGCCGGTTCGGCGCGGAGCCGGTCACGCAGCTCGCGCTTGACGACCTTGCCGTAGTTGTTGGTCGGCAGGGCATCGACGAACCGGTAGTCCTTGGGGCGCTTGAACCGTGCGATCTGGTCGAGGCAGGCCCGGTCGAGATCGCTGGCCGACGGCCGGGCGACGCGGTCGGCGGCCACCACGAAGGCCACGACCGCCTCGCCCCACTTCGCGTCGGGCCGGCCGACGACGGCGGCGGCCCTGACGCCGGGGTGGCGGAGCAGCGCCTCCTCGACCTCCCGCGGGTAGATGTTCATTCCCCCGCTGATGATCAGGTCCTTGGACCGGTCCCGCAGCGTGAGGTACCCGTCGGCGTCGAAGCTGCCGATGTCGCCGGTGTACAGCCAGCCTTCCCGCAGAGCCTCGGTGGTGGCATCAGGTGAGTTCCAGTAGCCGGCCATGACCACGTCGCCCCGGACCACCACCTCACCGGCCTCGCCGGCCGGTAGTTCGCGGCCGTCGTCGACGACGCGGACCTCGACGTCCGTGCGCGGGACGCCGACGCTCTGCATGCGGTCCCGCCACCGGGGATGGTCCCGGTCGGCGTGGTCTGCCTTGGACAGGCCGGTGATCGTCATCGGCGCCTCGCCCTGCCCGTAGATCTGGGCCAGCCGGGGACCGAACACGGCGAGCGCGTCCTCGAGGTCGGCCAGGTACATCGGCGCGCCACCGTAGATGATCGTCTTCAGGTGGGACAGGTCCGCGTCGGCGATGGCCCGGTCGCCGGCCAGCCGCTTCACCATGGTGGGAGCCGCGAAGAGCGACATGCCCGGCCAGCGCCCCAGCAGGGCGGCGATCTCGTCTCCGTCGACGCCGCCGGACTGCGGCACGACGCTCACCGCCCCCTTGGCCACGTGCGGCAGCCCGTAGAGCCCCGCGCCGTGCGACAGCGGCGCGGCGTGCAGGATGCACTCCTGCGGCAGCACCTGGTCGATGTCCGCGAAGTAGCTGAGCGTCGCCATCAGCAGGCTGCGGTGCGTGAGCGTGGCTCCCTTGGGCCTTCCGGTGGTGCCGCTGGTGTAGAACAGCCAGGCCGGGTCCTCCGGCCGCCGGCCGACGAGCCGGGCCGGCGACGACGCCGTGAGCCGGTCCCACCGCTCACCGGGCGCGACCACGGCCGCCTTGAGCGAAGCGACGGTGCCAAACAGCGGCTCGACATCGCCGGCGTGGTCGGCATCGGTCACGGCGACGGCCGACTCGCTGTGCTCCAGGATGTAGGCGATCTCATCGCGGTGGAGGCGAGCGTTGACCGGCACGGCCACGAGGCCGGCGTGCCAGATCGCGTACAGCGCCTCGAGGTACTCCGGCCGGTTGCGCATCACGATCGCTACCCGGTCCCCGGGCGACAGGCCGAAGTCGTCGCGCAGGCCGGCGGCTGCGCCGGCCGTCCGGGTGGCGAACTCACCCCAGCTGGCGTGGACCCGATCGCCATCGGCCAGCGCCGGGCATCCGGGCATCCGGCGGGCGTGGCGCTCGACCCACGCTGCCGGGTTCATCGCACCGTCCGCCACGAGGGTGCGAGATCATGCGGGCGCAAGCCTCCCATGAAAGGGCAGCGTAACGCCGGTAAGGCTGCCGCTCAATCCCAAAAAGAAACAGCACGGGCCGCCGGCGTTGGCCTTTTAACGAACTATCATCACATCGCATGAGGCTCGCGGATCACGAGGCGCGGGCCAGGCTTGAGTCGCACGACCACGGGATCCTGTGCACCGTGCACGCCGAGCGGGGCGTCGACGCCGTGCCCGTGGCGTACGCCGTGGACGACGACGGCTACCTGGGCGTGCCGGTCGACCTGGTGAAGCCGAAGGCGTCGCTACGACTGCAGCGGGAGCGGAACCTGGAAGCGGATCCGCGGGCCACGCTGCTGGTCGAGCACTGGGACCGCAGCGACTGGTCACGGCTGTGGTGGGTGCGAGCCGAGCTGCGCTGGCAGGGTGACACCGGTGCTAGCCAGGTGGCCGCTAGCCGGGCGGCGGCCCTTGCCGCCCGGCTAGCGGGGCGCTACCCGCAGTACCAGGACCAGCCCTTCGCCCGGGTCCTGGTATTTCAGATAGTCGGCGTGACCGGCTGGGCCGCCGCCGGCCGTTGATCGCCTGAGCCTGCTCCGGCGCGGCGGCTGACCGTGCTAGCCGTACCTCAGGTCCGGGTGGCCGCACGGTCGATATCCCGTCCGCGCGCGGCGAGCATAAGACAGGCCGGTGAGATCCGGCCCGTTCGGCATAAGGGTCTGCGGACAGCAACCGGGGCACGTCGCCGGCCTGGTCACCGGCCGGCGGTTGACGAGACTGATATGAAAACGCTATCATTGTGATATCAGTTTTAGGTGCGGCCTTATCCGGGCAGCGCAGCTTTGGGAAGCAGGTGTGCGTCATGACTCAGTACGGCACATGGGTCAGCTTCGGCGGGGACGCCAGGATCTGGCTCGCCATCGTCTTGCTAGCCGCCGCAGTAGGTGTCACCTTGGCCGGGATCCGGCTGCCGCTGCCGTTCCGGACCACCCAGCCCGGGCCGGTGGGCCGGCTCGCCATGTTCCTGGCCTGGGGCACCTCGATCGTGCTGTTCCTGGTCTGCGTGACCTTCTACATCCGGGGGTACGTCCACGCGTACAACCTGGGCGCGGCCACGACCACGCCCAAGGATCCCATCGCCCCGATCACCTTGTCGGCGGTCGTGATCGTCTTCATCATCATCATCACCTCGCCCGGCTCATATACCTGGAGGAGGAGGCTGGCCAGTGGCTTTATCGGCGCGATAGCCGCACCGATGATCTTCGAGCTGCCGTTCGACCTCATCGTTATGGCCAGGATCTACCCCCCGATCCCGCCCGACCCGGCGCTGTACCGGGCGCTGTTCTTCGTGCCCCTGTTCGCGATCGAGATCACCACGCTGCTGCTGCTGCGGCTGTCGCCGATGGTGCGGCTGACCCGGGCCACCTTCTTCTCGTTCGCGCTGATGGTGGGCGTCTTCGGCATCTGGGCGCTGTCCGGATTCGGCTACCCCTCGAGCCCGCTCCCCACCACGCTGAACATCATCTCGAAGATCCTGGCCTTCGTCACTGTCCTCACCCTGTTCCCGCCCCGCCGGCCCGCAGTCACCGCGGTTGCGGCCGAGCCGCAGCTGACCGGCCAGCCCACCGGGAGCATTGTCGATGAGCAGCCGACGCCGGTCCCGCTGAGTCCCGGACATTACCCGAGGCTGGCTGCGGTGCCGCAGCTGGCCGCAGTTAAGGAGACAGACATGAGTGAGCCAGCCGTCGTGGTGCGCGGGCTGCGCAAGAGCTTCGGCACGAAGGAGGCGGTGGCCGGGATCGACCTGGAGATCGCGGCCGGTTCACTGGCCGGCCTGGTCGGGCCGAACGGGGCCGGGAAGACCACCTCCCTGTCGATGATGACCGGGCTGCTGCGGCCGGACGCCGGCCAGATCCTGATCAACGGCATTGACGTGTGGGCCGACGGTCCGCGGGCCGCCAAGGCCGTCATCGGGGTGGTGCCGGACCAGGCCCGGCTGTTCGAACGGGTCAGCGGCGCGGAAATGCTTGAGTACGCCGGACGGCTGCGCGGCATGCCCGCCGCCGAGGCCCGGTCACGGGCCACCCAGCTGCTTGACGTGCTCGACCTGACCGCGGACGCCAAGCGGCTGGTCGCCGACTACTCCACCGGCATGCGCAAGAAAACCATGCTCGGCTGCGCCCTGATCCACAATCCTTCTGTGCTGTTCCTGGACGAGCCGCTTGAGGGGGTCGATCCGGTCTCCGCCGACGTGATCCGCCGGCTGCTGACCCGGTTCACGGCTTCCGGCTCGACCGTGCTGTTCTCCAGCCACGTCATGGAGCTGGTCGAGCAGGTCTGCGACCACGTGTCCGTCATCAACCACGGCCAGATCGTCGCCACCGGCACCACGGAGCAGGTCCGCGGCGGCAAGACCCTGCAGCAGGCCTTCATCGACCTGGTCGGCCCGCACGGAACCGATGAGGAGGGCTTGTCATGGCTCGGCGCCTCGTCCAGCTGAAGCTGCGCCTGCTGCGCAACGCGCTGCACTCGTCCACGGCGGCCCGGGTCTCCTTCCTGGTCAGCACGGCCCTCGCGATCCTGGTCGCGATCGGCACGTTCGTCGTGCTGGCCCTGCTGCGGGGCCAGAGCGCGTCCGTGGACGTCACCTCGGCCACCTTCACCGCGTTCGCGTTCGGCTGGCTGGTCCTGCCGATCTTCGCCTTCGGCCTGGACAGCACCCTCGATCCGGCCTCGCTGGCGCTCTACCCGCTGCGCATCCGCCCGCTGGCGGTGGGACTGCTGGCCGCGTCGGCCACCGGGGCCTGGCCGCTGGCCAACGTGATCGGCCTGCTCGGCGTGACCATCGGGCTGGCCCGCGGCCTGTCCGGCGCGGGAATCGCGGTGCTCGCGGTGCTGCTCCAGGTACTGTTCTGCATCACGCTGGCCCGGCTGGCGACCACCAGCATGGCCGGGCTGCTCAGGTCCCGCCGCGGCAAGGACCTCGCCGCCTTCCTGATCATCCCGATCTTCGCGTTGTACGAGTTCTTCTCCCAGGTGGTGCCGAAGGAAGCGTCCGACGGCAAGTTCAGCACGGCGAGCTTCGCCGGCATCGACTCGTGGCTGCGCTGGCTGCCGCCGGGCCTGGCCGTGCACGCGATCCAGGACGCCTCCGACGGGCATCTGGGCACCGCGCTGCTGCGGCTGGCGCTGCTGGCCGTCGTCATCGTCGCGCTGGGCGGGCTCTGGATCCGGTCGCTCAGCCGTGCTCTGGTCACCTCGGACACCACCACCCAGTCATCGCGGGTGCACGCCGCGGCGCTGCCGCTGGCCCGTTACGGCCTGCGCGGCGCGGTGGCCGCACGGATCTGGATCTACCAGCGCCGCGACCCCACGTCGCTGGTCTTCTGGGCGATGACCGCGGTCATCATGGCCGCCGTGTCGGCCCGGGCGCTCATCGGCGCGAA
>Ga0302326_10019512_pt1 | contig 13998 bp, 14 predicted proteins | sample Palsa_T0_3_FD_202264 | JGI IMG/M metagenome (GOLD analysis project Ga0302326, IMG submission 202264) | Peat permafrost microbial communities from Stordalen Mire near Abisko, Sweden - Palsa_T0_3 | ecosystem: Environmental > Terrestrial > Soil > Palsa > Peat permafrost | place: Sweden: Abisko... | reverse complement strand
GTCAACGCCCACGGCACGTCCACGCAGCTCAACGACGCCGCCGAGACACGGGCGATCAAGCGCGCGCTGGGTGAGAGCGCGATGAAGATTCCGGTCTCCTCGACCAAGTCGGCGATCGGGCATCTGCTCGGCGCCGCGGGCGCTGTGGAGGCGGTGGCGACCGTACGAACGCTCTGCACCAAGGTGATCGCCCCGACGCTCGGCTACGAGGTGCCAGATCCAGAGCTTGACCTCGACTACGTCCCGGGCGAGGCGCGGCCGCTGCTGGCGGCCAACGGGCACCCGCCGGTCGCGCTCTCGAATTCGTTCGCGTTCGGGGGCCACAACGTCGCCCTCGTGCTGCGCGGGGCCCCGGTATGAGCGCCACCGCGCTGAGTCCTGGAGTCCAGCGGTTACGCCCGCTGGAGCGGCTGGAGGCACTGTGCGATCCCGGGAGCGTCCAGGTGCTGCGCTCGCTGGCGCGGTCAACCCGGTTGGGCGAGCGGGCCGTGGAGGGCGACGGCGTGGTCGGCGCCACCGGCGAGGTCGCGGGGCGGCCGATCGCCTGCTACGCGCAGGACGGAGGCTTTCTGGGCGGATCGCTGGGCGAGCGCCACGCGGACACGATCGTGCGCGTACTGGAGTTGGCGGACCGCGCGCGGATCCCCGTGGTCGCGTTCGTCGAGTCAGGCGGCGCGCGGATGCAGGAGGGGACCGCGGCGCTGGCCGGCTACGGGCGGATCTTCCGCCACACGGTGGGGCTGACCGGCGTGGTCCCGCAGATCTCGATTGTGTCGGGCGCCTCGGCCGGGGGCGGCGCGTACTCGCCCGCGCTCACCGATCTGATCGTCATGACCGAGGATGCCGCGATGTTCTTGACCGGCCCGGAGGTCGTCCGCGAGGCGCTCGGCGAGGAGATCGACGCCGCCGGGCTCGGTGGTCCCCACGTGCACGATCGAAACGGTGTCTGTCATCTGGTCGAGCGCGATGAGACGAGCGCCGCGGCTCGCGTTCGCGATCTGCTCGGATACCTGCCTTCCGCCGCGGGGCAGGCCTCGCCGCGGGCCGACTCGGTGCCGCCGACGCTGGCTGACCCCGGAGCCGTGGTGCCGGCCAACCCGCGACGCGCCTACGACGTGCGCGACGCCCTGCGCGCGACCGTCGACGGCGAATCGCTGCTCGAGCTGTGCCCGCGCTGGGCGCGGAACGTGGTCACCGCCCTGGCTCGCCTCGACGGCCGACCGGTGGGGATCGTCGCCAACCAGCCGCATTACCTCGGTGGGGTGCTCGATGCCGAGGGCTCAGAGAAGGCGGCCCGGTTCGTGAGCTTCTGCGACTCGTTCGGTGTGCCGCTGATCGCGGTCGTGGACACGCCCGGCTTCATGCCGGGCTCCAAACAGGAGCGCGCGGGCGTGATCCGGCACGGCGCCTCGCTCGTGCGCGCGTTCGCCGCGGCGCGCGTGCCCAAGCTGACCGTGGTCCTGCGCAAGTCCTACGGCGGTGCCTACATCACGATGAATTCGCGCGATCTCGGCGCCGACCTCGTCCTGGCGTGGCCCGACGCCGAGCTGGGGATCATGAGCGCGCGGGCGGCGGTCGGCATCGTGCATCGCCGCGAGCTGCGGGTGGCGGTCGACCCGGAGGCCGAGCGCGTCCGGCTGGCTGATGCCTACGCCCAGGAACATCTGCGCGCGGAGTCGGCCGCCGCCGCCGGTTTTGTCGATGAGATCATCGAGCCGTCGCAGACGCGCGACCGGCTCGCCTGGGCGCTGCGCACGCTGGCGGGAGGTCGCGGGTGATCCTGGCGGGTAAGCGGCTGCTGATCACCGGCGTCATCACCAGGGATTCGATCGCCTTCCACGCCGCCGAACAGGCCCAGAAAGAGGGCGCCACCGTGCTGCTGACGAGCTTCGGGCGCGTGCACCGGATGACCGAACGGGCGGCGCAGCGACTGCCCGAGCCGGTCGACGTGCTCGAGCTAGACGTCAACCAGCCCGAGGATCTGGAGGCTCTGACCGCCGCGCTGAAAGCGCGCTGGGGAGGGGTCGACGGAGCCCTGCACGCGATTGCCTTCGCCCCCCAGGATGCGATCGGCGGCAACTTCTTGACCGCGCCGGCGGAGAGCGCGATGCAGGCGTTTCAGACCAGCGCGTTCTCGCTCAAAGCGCTCGGCGCCGCATTGGCGCCGCTGATGCCCTCCGGCTCGAGCATCGTCGGCCTGGACTTCGACGCCAGCGTTGCCTGGCCGATCTACGACTGGATGGGGGTCGCCAAGGCGGCGCTGGAGTCGGTGTCGCGCTACCTCGCCCGGGACCTGGGGCCGAGCGGGATCCGGGTCAACCTGGTCAGCGCAGGACCGTTGGGCACGGTGGCCGCGCGGGGGATTCCGGGCTTCGAGCGCCTGGCGGAGTTGTGGCGGGCGCAGGCGCCGCTCGGCTGGGACGTCGAGGATCCACTCCCCGTGGCGCGCGCCATCTGCTTCCTGCTCTCGGACTACGCCCAGGCGATCACGGGCGAGATTGTTCACGTGGATGGAGGATTCCACGCCCTCGGGGCGCCGGCGGGTCCTTCGATCGCGTCCGCTACGTGAACAGGTCCTCGGCCTGGGGCCGCAGGAGCGTCAGCGCGCCGGGACCGTCGTCGGCCGTCACATAGCGTCCGGCGCCGCGCACCAGGACGACGGGTTGCATCGCGTCTTTGGCCCGCGCCAGATCCGCAGCGGCGGCGAGCGCGTCGGCGCTGGCGAGCCAGGTCACTTTGAGTTCGCGGCCGTGGGCGTCGGTGCGCCCGCGCCAGTCCTCGAGCGGCGCGAGCCCTGCGCACCCGATCGCCACGTCGCACTGGCCGTGACGCCAGGCCCGGCCGAAGGAGTCCGTGATCAGGACTGCCGGTGCCACCCCGAGCAACGTGCGCAGGCGCGCGCGGAGCGCCCGAGCCGATCGGTCCGGGTCGCGGGGGAGGAGGATGAGCGTGTCTGCATCGGGAGCGTTTGATGCGTCCACGCCCGCGTTTGCGCACACGAAGCCGTGATGGGTGACGCAGATCATCACTCCATGCGATGCGCGTCGCAGCTCGCGCGTCTCATCCAGCACCACCTGCACGTGGCGCGGATCCTTGTCCAGCTCGGCGGCCAGGGCGATCGCGCGCTGGTCGGGCACGACCGACGACAACGCCCGCGTCCTGCCCTCGGCTTTGGAGACGACCTTGTGGGCGATCGCGACCACGTCGTCTGCGGTCGGCGCGTGCTCGGACAGCGCCACCGCGATCAACCCGGCCAGATCGGCGCCGTCCTGCACCTCGGGCAGACCGTCGAGCGCCACTGCTGTGATCACCGCGCGATTACCTGGCCTGGCTTCGCAGCAGCTGGCTCAACATGCCCCGCGTGTGGGCTGCGCCACCGCGCGTGACGGCGAGCGTCGCCTGCACAGTGGCGAGGTCATCGGGGGTGTCGACGTCAAGCGCCAGGGAGGCCACGGTGACAATTTCGCCGGCGATGCCTGCAGCCTCGGCCTCGGCGGCATGCCGCGCGCAACTGCCCGGCCCGAACGAAGGCGCCATCGAATCGGGCGGCGTGAGCAGCAACGCGTTCGTGCCCGTGCCATGGCGATCGGGGACGATCAGCGCCGATCGAGCCGGCGCCGGCCGCGCGATCAGCTCGTCCACCTCCGCCGGGTCGAGCAGCGGGCAGTCTCCGGGAACGAGCAACGCACGGTCTGCGCCCAACTCGATCGCCTCACGCACGCCTTGGGTCGCCGCGTCGCTGTGCCCGCTGTCGGGCTCCTCCAGAACCATCGCGCCATAGCCGCCCGCGATCCGTTGCGCGCCGTGATCGCTGCTGACGACGAGCACCTGGTCGATCGCATTCGCGCGCCGCAGCGCGACCAGCACATCGCAGAACATCGCCTCGGCCAGCGCGCGCCGGGGACCGGGCTGGAGCTCCTCGTCGAGGCGCTGTTTGGCCTCTCCAAACGTCTTCATGGGGAGGATCGCGAATGTCTTCATCAGGGCAGAACGCTAGTGCACGCGCTGGCTCTTACAGACTCAGCGCAAACCCGAGCGTCTCGTCGGCCACGCGCCGCCGCGCCGCCGCGCTGTCCATCAGCACGTCGGTCCTCAGCACTGGTAGCGAGTCGGTTGGCTCGTCGGCGACCAGTCCGTCGATCAGATCCGCGTAGCCGGCGGCGATCCCGGCGCTGCTCAGCGGCTGGCCTGACCACTGCATGAACGCGGCTGTGGGTCCCTTCATGACGGCGCCGCGGACGACCGGGCTGACGGCGACGACCCTCGCCGGACTCGCGCGCACAGCGGCGCGCAGACCGGGGAGCCCGAGAATCGGCCCGATCGAGATCACCGGGTTCGAGGGGCCGATGACGATCGCGCGTGCGGTGGCAATGGCGTCCAGGACCTCGGGCGTCGGCGCCGCGGCGCGCAGTCCGCGGACGTCGACGTCCTGCACGGATTCCCGACCACCCAGCTTGATCATGAACTCCTGAAACGGCCACCACCGGCCAGCGGACCGCACCCGGGTGCGAACCGGCTGGTCGCTCATCGGTAGCACTGTGCCCCCGGCTTGCAGCGCGAGCGCGATCGACGCCTGGGCATCAGTCAGCCGCGCGCCGTCGTCGAGCCGGCGCGCACGCTCGATGCCCACCGCGAGATCCCGGTCGCCGAGGTTGAACCACACGTCGATTCCGAGCTCGCGCAGTCCGTCCATCACCTGAAAGGTGTCGCCGGCCAGGCCCCAGCCGCGTTGATCGATCCGGTCGGCAAGCCAGAACGTGACCAGATCCGGGTCCGGAGACACGTAGGCGCCGTAGATCTCGATGTCATCGGCGGTGTTGGCGATCACCACCAGTTCATCCGGACCGACGACGTCCAGCATCCCACGGGCGAGCTTCGCGCCGCCAGTCCCGCCGGCCAGGACGACCACGGGCCCGCTCACTCCGGCAGGCCAGTGATCTTTATTCCAGCCGTCACCTTGTTACGCACGTTGATCGAGATGATCAGGGCGGTCAGCGGCTCGACGATCCGGGCCATCTCGAGCCGACCGCAGTCCACGGCGCGCAGCCCGGGGATCCGATCCACCAGCTCGGCCACCCGCTGCTTGTCCTCCCGCCGGTCGCCGCAGACGAGCACGTCTTCGTGTAGCTCATGCTCGAGGTCGGTGAGCGCCGCCGCGCTGACGGTGTGAAAGGCCGACACCACGCGGACGCCGTCGGCAGTCATCTCCTCGGCCTGCTGCGCTGCCGATCCCTGCCACACGCCCAGCACGCGCGTCGCCTTGCCGCCCACCGCCGCGGCCAGCGGCACCGTGGCGTCGACGACGAGCTGACCGTCGCGCAGCGCGTCCTTCAGGCTCGTCAGCGTCTCAGCCTGACTGCGAAACGGCACGCTGAGCACCACGACCTCCGCTTCGAGGACCGCCTCGGCGTTCTGGAGTCCCGTGAAGGACCCCTGCGGGACCAGCTCCGCGGCCCGTAACGCTGCGTCCTGCGCCCGCGCCTCGTCACGCGACCCGATCACGATCGGGGTGCCGGCCGTGCCGAGCCGCAACGCCAAGCCGAAGCCAAGCGCCCCCGTGGCGCCGACGATGCACACTGGATCTGCCACGAGTGGGGAGTGTATGGCTCCCGGGGTCTATATTGCGACCGGGTGCGCGCTCGGGTCCTCCTTGTCACGCTGATTGCCCTGCTCGCGGTCGCGATTCCGGTCGCCGTCGCCTCACCACAATCTCAGCGCCCGCTCCCGGTCAAGGCCGCCTCGCTGACCCAGGCCGGGCAGCAGGTGACCTGGGCGGTCACCCTGGCCGGGCCGTTCTCGCCCACCCAACTCGCCTCTCAGCATCGTTCGCTCTGTCTGCTGCTCGAGCGCGCGACCCCGGCCAGCATCGCCGGGGAGCTGTGTGTGATGCCCCCACGCGCCGGTCACACAGCCCCGCAGCTCGTGTACGCGCGCATCACCGCCGCGGGGCCAGGGCCCGGTCACTCGATCAGCGCGACCGTGGCCCGCGCGAGCACCGACGAGCTGAGCGCCACCTTCCTGCCCGCCAGTGTCGGGCTCAGCTACCGGTCTGTGCGCTGGCAGGTCATCAGCACGCTGAGGTCCGGGAGTTGCGTTCCCGCCCGGCCCAACCCCGCCGGGTGCGTGACCACGTTCCCGCGCGCGTCCGCGGTGACGAAGCTCCACACGCCGCAGGTCGTTGGCTGCGTCCCCAGCGGCGCTCCATTCGTCTTCAACGGGCCGAGCACCCACCGCGAGATCGCGTTGACCTTCGACGACGGCCCGTGGTACGACACGCCCCAGTTCCTCGACATTCTCGAGCGCGAGCACGTCCACGCCACGTTCTTCGAGATCGGCGAACAGATCAGCGTGTACGGCGAGCACGGCGCGGTCGAGCGACGGATGCTCGCCGATGGCGACATGATCGGCGATCACACCTGGAGCCATCCGGATGTCGCGGGGGCCGGATCGTTCGCGGCCGGCCAGATCTCCCAGGCCGCAGCGGCAATTCGCCAGGCGACCGGCGGATTCACCCCCTGCCTGTTCCGGGCGCCCTATGGGGACGTGAGCGCTGCGCTCATCTCTGAGGCCCGCGCGATGGGCTTCACCACGATCCAGTGGGACATCGACCCGCGCGACTGGGCCCTCCCGGGCACCAACGCGATCTACCAGAACGTGATCTCGAACGCGCACCCCGGCGCGATTGTGATCCAGCACGACGGCGGAGGCAACCGCTCCGAGACGCTCGCGGCGCTTCCGCGTGAAATCGACACGCTGCGCAGCGAGGGCTACCAATTCGTCACGGTCACGCAGCTGCTGGGCCAGCGGCTGATCTATCGCTAAATGGAGACCACGAGGCCGACCGGCACCTCAGCCGTGAGCGAGCTCGATCACAACGCCCGCCTGGAGGCGGCCGCCGCCCAGGCCCGGCAGGGAGGGCCTGAACGCCACCGGGTCAAAGCCGCCGCGCAGGGCAAGCTGCCGGTGCGCGAACGGGTCGCCCGGTTGCTCGATCCGGGGTCGTTCACCGAGGACGGACTGCTCGCGAGCTGGGAGCAGGACGGCCTCGGCGCCGAGGGCGTGGTGACGGGAATCGGGACGGTCGACGGCCGGCCGGTCGCGGTGATGGCCAACGACCCGACGGTGAAGGCGGGCTCATGGGCACCGAAAACGGTTGAGAAGATCCTCCGGATCCAGGAGCGGGCGTTGTCCTTGCGCACCCCTCTGGTCTATCTGGTCGATTCAGCGGGCGCGCGGATCGACGAGCAAGTCCAGATGTTTCCCGGTCGCCGTCACGCGGGGCGGATCTTCTTCAATCAGGTTCGGCTCTCAGGTGTCGTGCCCCAGCTCTGCGTCCTGTTCGGCCCGAGCGCCGCGGGCGGCGCCTACATCCCCGCCTTCTGCGACATCGTGATCATGCGCGACGGCAACGCGTCGATGTACCTGGGTTCGCCCCGGATGGCCGAGATGGTGATTGGCGAGACGGTCACGCTCGAGGAGATGGGCGGCGCGCGCATGCACACCGGCAAGAGCGGTTGCGGCCACGCGCTCGTCTCGAGCGACGAGGAAGGGATCGACTTCGCCAAGCGCTACCTGAGCTACTTCCCGTCTCACTTCGAGCAGGACCCGCCCGGCTTTGCTCCGGCCGGGCCGGCCTCCGAGCGGCCGATCCGCGAGCTGATCCCGGTCGACGAGAACAAGCCATTCGACATGCGCGAGCTCCTCGACAGCCTGATCGACGCGAACTCCCTGCTCGAGATTCACGCTCGGTGGGCCAAGGAGGTGATCGTCGGCTACGCCCGGCTGGACGGTCGGGTGATCGGCCTGGTGGCCAACCAGCCGAAGGTCAAGGGTGGTGTGCTGTTCGTTGATTCCGCCGACAAGTCGGCGCGATTCATTTGGACTTGCAACGCGTTCAACATCCCCCTGCTGTTCCTCGCTGACGTGCCCGGATTCATGATCGGCACCCAGGTGGAGCGCGACGGGATCATTCGTCACGGCGCGAAGATGATCAGCGCCGTCTCCGAGGCCACCGTTCCGAAGCTCTCGGTGATCGTACGCAAGGCCTACGGGGCCGGGCTGTACGCCATGGCCGGCCCCGCGTTCGACCCCGACTGCTGCCTTGCCCTGCCGAGCGCGTCGATCGCCGTGATGGGCCCGCAGGCCGCGATCAATGCGGTGTACTACAACCAACTCCAGGCGATCGCCGATCCCGTCGAGCGCCAGATGCGCACCGAGCAGCTACGGCGCGAATATGCGCAGGACATCGACATCATGCACCTCGGCTCCGAACTGGTCGTTGACGCGGTGATTGCGCCTGAGCAGCTGCGCGCCGAGCTTTCGCGGCGCTTCGCGCTCGCCGCCGGCAAGCACCGCGAATGGCCGGCCAAGCGCAATCCGATCACGCCGGTGTGACGATCGGTGCGGGTGCCGGGGGCTCCGTGCGCGCGAGGTCGGCGTCGATCGCGTCGACCAGCGCCAACGCCAGTTCCAGCGTCGCATCGGTCGCCGCCGGGTCGACCGTGTCCGGTGTGTCGGCCGGCTGGTGCGCGTGGGGCACCAGCCCACCGCGATCAACGCAGCCGATCGCGATCGACGGCAGGCCTCGAGCTCGGGCGGGCCATGCCGGCGTGACGCCCCGGCCGCGATACGCGTCGGCGCCGAGGTGCGACTGCGACCGGGCGGTGGCGGCGCAAAGCTCGGTCAGCCGGCGCAGATAGCGCCGCGGAACCAGCGTGCCGTCGCTCACCCACCAGCGTGGTGCTCCGGCACCACAGGGCGCGAGTCCGAGCACCACCACATCGGCCGCCGTCAGCTCGCGCCGACGGGCCCGCAGGTGCTTGCGCAGGCCGAGCATCGTCCCGTCACCCGCGCCTTGGAGCACAACCTCGACCGCCAGGCGGCGCGGCGGCGTGACCTCGAGCGCGCGAACCAGGGCGAGCGTGACGGCTACGCCACTGGCGTTGTCACCGGCCCCAGGGCCGTATTCCGCGGTGGCGAGATCGAGCAACAGAGCCAGCGCGACGACCAGCGCCGCGGTCGGAACCAGCTGCACGATCCCCACCGCCGTGCCGCGGGCGCCACCGAGTCGCAGGATCGTGGTCACGAGCACCCAGGCGAGCGCGACCACCAGCCAGCCCATCCAGCCGGGAGACGCCGCGCCGCCGACCAGCCGCTTGAGCCAGGCCACCGCGGCGCGCGGTGCGGCGCGGTAGACCAGGCCCATCCGCCCGGCGTCGTAGTTGGCGGTGACGATCAGCCTGACGCGGGGCTCGTCCTCCCGACCCCGGCTGACGACGTTCTGGCTCGCTCGCTCGGGCGTCAGCCGGCGTCCCGGCGACACGCCAAAGCGCGCGTCAGCGACGACCGACAGCATGGCGATCAGCACCAGGGCGCAGCCGATGCTCGGCCAGGAGACCGCGACCAGGCTGCCCGCGAGGCCGATGGCGACGTGCCACGCCTGCGCCAGGGCCCAGTTGGGGCGCGCCCAAAACGGCTCCAGCTGCGCCTGCCGGCGACCCGACTCGAGCTCTGAACGGAGCCACTGCGCCGCGCGGCGCTCGGCGTCGGTGCCCGCCCCACGGCGGTTGAAGGCGGCCAGCCCGGAAACTGTCTCTACTGTGCGCATCCGGGGCGGATGATCGCAAGCTGCGCGGGCGCGCCAGACTGTCTGCGCCGTCCGCATCGGGGGCGGATGATCCTGGCGTCTGGCGGTGAGCCGCGCCACTGCGCCCGCGATGGTGTAGAACGAGCCCGATGACCGAACCCGAGCACGAGCGCGCGCTCCTCGCCGTCGCCGAGCAGGCCGCGCGCGCCGCGGCGGCTGAACTGCTACCCCGCTTCGGCCACCAACAGCGCGGCATCCGAAGCAAGAGCAGTCCCACCGACCTGGTGTCCGACGCCGACGTGGCGGCCGAGTCGGCGATCCGCAGCGTGCTGGCCGAGCGACGACCCGACGACGCGATCTTGGCCGAGGAGAGTGGCGCCAGCGGTGCGGGCGCGCTGCGTTGGATTGTCGATCCGCTCGACGGCACGATCAATTTTCTGTTCGGGATCCCCGTCTTCGCGGTCAGCATCGCGTGCGAGGATCGTGACGGGGTTCTGGCCGGCGTCGTTCTCGATCCGGTCCGCGACGAATGCTTCGCGGCCACCCGCTCGGGCGATCCGACCCTGAACGGCATGCCGATCACGGCGTCGCGCCGCGACGAACTCGCCACCGCCCTGGTGGCGACCGGATTCGGCTACGAGGCACCCGTGCGTGCCCGGCAGGCCGAGGTTGTCACCCGGGTGCTCCCGCGCGTGAGGGACATCCGCCGCGCCGGCGCCGCCGCGATCGACCTCGCGTGGTGCGCCTGCTCGCGTTATGACGCCTACTACGAGCGCGGACTGCACCAGTGGGATCGCGCGGCCGGCGTGCTGATCGCCTCGCGAGCTGGCCTGGCGGTGCGAGAACTGAAACCGGACGGGGAGCTTCCGGCCGGCGTGCTGGTGGCGCCGCAGGCGCTGATCGAAGAACTGTGGGGCCTGGTCACGGGGCCGCTCGGCGGCCAGAGGCTGGCTCCCTAGACTTAGCGGCCCGCGGCGGTGGTGGAACGGTAGACACGATGCCCTCAAAAGGCATTGTCCTTCGGGACGTGTGGGTTCGAATCCCACTCGCCGCACATGGCTCACGCGCGGTGGCGACTCCCCGCCGCGTGGGGGGCAGGCGGCGACCATCAAGCCGCAGCGGGCTTGGCGGGCGGCACCGCCGGTGTGCTTCCCCGGCGCCGGGCCTCCTCGATCGGGACCTCGAGCTCGACGTTCCAGCCCTGGGCGAAGCCCTGCGTCGCGAACCCGATCAGCAACACCTGCACCGGTGCGATGAGCACCGTGACGATCCCGAGCGTGTTGGAGCTGAGGCCGCTGCCCCCGAACAGTGACATCGCGGGAGCGAATCCGGCGTGGCTGCGATCGAACCAACTCGTCCCTGACACACCCGTCCCGGCGATCAGGGCGACGATCAACAGAAGCGTGGCCAGCGCGGCGGCGATGGGGAGCAGACCGCGCGCCCAACCCCAGATATACACGGCCAGAACCAGGTAGGCGATGCACCAGGCGAAGTTGACCGGCCTGAGTCCCTGAAGCTTGCTCCATCCGCCGATCGTCACGATCAGCATCAAGGCGACAGACAGGATCAGAATCAAAACCACGATCGACCTCGTCACTTTGCAGGCCGTCTTGTCGCGGTTGGGATGGATGACCGTGTAGCCGGGCGGGAGGTTCCGAACCGCAGGCACGTTGGGACCATACATCGGGAAACGGCTGCGTGCAGCCGTTTCCCCGGGCGTCGCGAGCGACCGGGGCCTAGAATCGTCAACGCCTCGATGCGCTCTCGCGGGCGTGGCGAAATTGGTAGACGCGCCGGCTTTAGGTGCCGGTGGGCTGACGCCCTTGGGGGTTCGAGTCCCTCCGCCCGCATCATCAGCGCCGCCCAGACTCTCGTCCGCCGGTCGCTACGATTGCAGCGCTCGGGGGGACTGGTGTAACGGCTAACATCGGGGTCTCCAAAACCCTGGCTCGAGGTTCGATTCCTCGGTCCCCCGCTGCGGTGTGATCTCGGATCGGTCCCGCCGTCCCGCGGTGCGGATCGGCGTACGATCGCCCACCGTGAAGTCGCACACCGTCTACCTCACCTTCAGGACCGAGCGCCGCCGCGAGTTCATCCGGATCACCGAGGACGTCGAGGCGGCGGTACGGGCAGCCGGGATCAGCGAAGGGATGGCGCTCGTGTCGGCCATGCACATCACCGCGGGCGTGTGGATCAACGACGACGAGCCGGGGATTCAGGCCGATGCGCTCGAATGGCTCGACAAGCTCGCGCCGCCGACCTGGAGCGAACCCGACGGCGACGTCGCTCGTGCGCTCGTGCCCAACCCGGGTGACTACCGCCACCATCGGGGTGGCGAGGACAACGGCGACGCGCATCTGAAGAACCTGCTGGTGCACCATCAGGTGATCGTGCCGGTCACCGACGCTCGGCTCGATCTCGGGCCCTGGCAGCAGGTGTTCTATTGCGAGTTCGACGGCGGCAGGCAGAAGCGGCTCGTGATCAAGGTGATGGGGGAGTAGGCACTGCACGCGTCACGGGTGTTCGTGACCGGGGCGCTCGACGGCCGTGTCGCGCTGGTCACCGGTGGCGGTACGAACTTGGGCCGGGCCGCTGCGGCCGAGCTCGCGCGCTGCGGCGCGAAGGTGCTGATCGCCGGCCGGCGGGCAGATGTGCTCGAGCAGGCCGCGGCTGAGATCGGAGCGCGATGCTCCTGGGTGACGGGAGACATTCGCGTGCGGGCCGATGCCGACGCGATCGTCGCCGCGGCACTCGATCGCCACGGCCGTCTCGATTTCCTGCTCAACAACGCGGGCGGCCAGTACCTGGTTCCGGCCGAGGGGATCGCCCCCAAGGGTTGGCGCGCCGTACATCGACTCAACGTCGATGGGACACTCGCGATGTGCTGGGCGGCATACGAGCGAGCGATGCGGCCCGCGGGCTCGGGGACGATCGTCAACGTGACGGTGTCCCCTCACCACGGCATGCCCGCAATGGCCCACACCGGTGCGGCGCGTGCGGCGGTCGAGGCGCTGACGCGCGAACTGGCGGAGCAATGGGCTGCCAGCGGGATCTCCGTCGCCGCCGTCGCCCTCGGGCGCTTCGCCACCGAGTCGCTGCGCAAGTACCCCGCCGACCTGTGGCGCGTCGCCGCGGCGACCGTTCCGCTGCAGCGACTGGGGGAGGTGGAGGAGTACGGATGGCTGGTGGCCCTGCTCGCGTCACCTCTGGGCAGAGCGTTCTCTGGCTCGGTGCTCACGCTCGACGGCGCGCTGGACAACTGGTTCGGGCGCTGGCCTCCGGAAGGGCTGGTTGCGGATGGCGAGGTACCCACTGAGGAGCGGCGCTCCCCGGTCTGAGCAGCCAGCTCTGGCTACCATCCCGGCTACCCGCGGGCGAAGTGTTGTGGTTGCACAGAAGCCTTCCAAGCTTCTAGGGCGGGTTCGATTCCCGTCGCCCGCTCCTGGAGGGTTATCATCGCCTGACCACGGGGAGTGGCGCAGTCTGGTAGCGCACCCGGCTGGGGGCCGGGCGGTCGCAGGTTCAAATCCTGTCTCCCCGACTATTGAAGTCCCTGCAAATCCTCAGTTTTGGATTTGCGGATAATCGCCCAAAAAAGACTACAGGGCATCAAAAGGGCATCAAACGTCGGGACGATTGCGATCGAGGCCGGCTGGGAGCGGTCTCGTCGTGTTCCGCGGGGTTTTGCATTTTTGGCTATCGTTGCGATCGCGATGGATGACCAGGACCTGCTGACCGCGTCCCAAGCGGCAGAAGAGCTGAGCGCGTCGAGCCAGACGATCCGGAACTGGATCCGTGCCGACCAACTGCACGCGGTGCGAATCGGCAATCGGTTTCTGATCCCTCGGAGCGAGGTTGAGCGAATGCGCGGGAACGTGTCGGTGTCGCACGGGGAGAGCCCGTGGGAGTTCGACCCAGACGAGCCGGCCGACCCGCTCCCTCGCGCCGTCGAGCGTGATTTCGGAGGCGGTTCCGCGGGGCCGCTCTTGCGGGGCTGATGCCCGACTCCGAGCAGACATTCCAGGACGCGCGCCGAGTCTGGCGCGAGGCGCTGCGAGATCACGTTCTCGCGCCTCCTGATGCTGGATTCAGCGCGCGGCTAGCCGCGCTCGCCTCCGCTCTGCGTCTCAGCGCGCGGCGGCGTGCCAAGCGGCGGCCGATGACGGCTTCGAGTGGCCGGCGGCCCGGGGCGGGGCGAAGCCGCCCTACGAGCTGCAGCCAGGCTCCGGGCGGCGGGGGCCCGAGGAGCTGTGGCTGCGCTTCGACGAATCGGTCGCCGAGCTCGATCGCGTCAGCGAGGGGCGGAGTATGCGGGCCGTCGGGCGCGCGTACGCCGACCTATCCGAGATCGCCTCGCAGCTCGCTCGAGCCGTCGAGCGCGAGGACCGCGCGAGCGGGCTGCTTCCAGCTGC
>Ga0302326_10019509_pt1 | contig 13999 bp, 8 predicted proteins | sample Palsa_T0_3_FD_202264 | JGI IMG/M metagenome (GOLD analysis project Ga0302326, IMG submission 202264) | Peat permafrost microbial communities from Stordalen Mire near Abisko, Sweden - Palsa_T0_3 | ecosystem: Environmental > Terrestrial > Soil > Palsa > Peat permafrost | place: Sweden: Abisko... | reverse complement strand
GAGGTTAGATAAGTTCAGGCCGGCATCCGCCAGCTTGAAGTCGCCGTGCATCTGGGAGCGGACTACCTCGATCTTCCCTTCCCTCTCGTGCTGGGTGGCCAGTTCTACCTGGCCCTGGCTCCTCAGACTGAGCTGGTCAATCTTGCTCTGGATCTTGGCGCTGCTGAAGCGCCCATTAATGATGGCAAAGTTGCCCTGCAGTCGTAGTTTGTGAGCTACATCCTGGGGTCCTGGCGGCAGATCAAGCGTGGTGTGCAGCTTGACCTGGCCCACCATCACCGGCGGATCGGTACGCACGCCCAGGCGCAGCAGATCTTCGATCCGGGCCTGATCCATGGCTACGTCGAGGTAGACGTGGCGCCCCGGTTCTCCCTGGACGCGCACCACGTATCCCCGAGCTACCAGGAAGGAATGGAGAAACTGGGCTTTGACCGGCTGTAGAAACGTGTCTCCATCGGTGCCGTCGACAATCGCGTGGAACTCGGTATGCAGGGGCACCTTGTGCCCGCTGATCTTCACCTGGAAGTCCGGCGTGTCGGTCTTGCCATCCACCACAATCTTGTCCAGAGTGCCCTGGTACCTGCCTTGCGAGGAGAGGATCCCACCTATGCCCTTGATGGTGCCGAGGTCGGCGTCGTGGAAGGAGTAGGCGCCGCCGAGCGCAGTTGCTCCGGGATGATCGGTATTCCAGGGGCCAAAGTAGCCCCGGCTCTCAATCTGGCCTACGGGTTTGGGATTGGTCAACACAGCGGTAAAGTCCATCGGCTTGCCGGCGCCGATCGAGCGCAGGGAAAGGCTCTGGATGACGAATCGCAGGGGCACCTTGCCCGCCTTGTCGGTGCCCAGGGTCAGCACAGTGTCGGTGCACTCCATCTGGTCCACAAAAATGCTTACATCGCTGGGCAGATGACGACCGTTGTTCGGCCGAGATACGTCTTTGCGTTGACTTTTGGGTGGGAGATTGATGCGCAACCCTTCTACCTCGACGTGGCCGATGTGCAAAGGAGAACGCAGAAGGCTGGCATAGCCGGTGCGGAAGGCGAATCGCCGCACCGAAAAGGTCGGGGTGCTGGACGCGATGTTGTAGGGATAAATGGCCAGATCCTTGCCGGAGACCTCAAATCCGCGCAAGAGAGAAAGGTCGAAGGAACCCAACTCCACCCGGCTGTGGTAACGGGCGGAAAGACTTTGGAGCAGTCGAGCACGTAGGATCGGGGCGGCCCGGGAAACAAGGATTTCGAAGGTGGCCACCGCAATAATGGCAATCGCCAGGGCGCTCATCCCCGCCCAAAACAATGCCCTGTGATTTCGACCCGCCACTAGCTCGCCTTTCTGTCTTCCCGATGCTATAACGGCTGATCCCGGCATGTAACATCGCACGGGGAGGGAAGATTGTGAGAACTTTTCGGATATTCGCCCTCTTGCTGTTCCTGTTCGCCGACCGACAGGTTTGGGCTCAAGCTGAGCCTGCACCGGAGCCTACGATCGATGCCTACATCCACCACGGTTGGGACAGTCTCTCGCGCTCGATGTCGGAGTGCCAGTCCCTGATCGACCCCAAGGTCACGACCCCACCGCTGCTCTATCTGCCTTTTGGAGCACCCACGCCAATCGAACTGCTGCGGCTCCGGACCCGATGCAAGATCGAAATTGCTCACCTGCCGCACCGCATCCAGCACCTCGGGGATGTAAAGGAGTCGGAGATTCCGCGGCCGGGGCTGCTTTACCTGCCCAACCGGTACGTAGTGCCGGGAGGCCGATTTAACGAGATGTTCGGCTGGGACAGCTACTTCATCATCCTGGGCCTGTTGCGCGACGGCCGGGTGGAGCTGGCCCGCGGCATGGTAGAAAACTTCTTTTACGAGATTGAGAATTATGGAGCCGTTCTCAACGCGAACCGCACGTATTTCCTCACTCGTTCTCAGCCCCCGTTCTTAAGCTCCATGATTCGGGCGGTTTATGACGCGGAAATTGCCCGCGATCCGTCGCCCGCCAATCGGGCCCGGCAACAGAAGTGGATCGCTCACGCCTACCCCTATGCTCATCGCGATCACGATTTCTGGCTGAGCAGCATGCACCGCGCCGGACAAACCGGCCTGGCCCGGTATTTAGATATCGGGGAGGGCCCGGTGCCGGATATTGCCGACCACAGCAGCTACTACATCGATGTGATCGACTGGCTGGTCGCCCATCCCGACGTTCACACCAACTACCTGATCCCGGCGCCGCAAAACCCGTCGGCGGTTGAGTGGGCGGTGCTGGCCAAGACGAGTTGCGATCCCAGTCACTCGGCTGTCTGCCGGCTCGCCTGGTCCCACGGCAATCGCCTGAGTCGCGACTTCTACAAAGGTGATCGTGCGGTGCGGGAGTCTGGCTTTGATATTTCGTTCCGCTTCGGCCCCTTTAGCGGGTCGACCCATCACTATGCAGCAGTCTGCCTCAATAGCCTGCTCTACAAATACGAACGCGACCTGGCAGGCTTTGCCACCATGCTTCATCAGACGACCCAAGTGGCTCAATGGAAGCAAGAGGCCGAGGCCCGCAGCCGGGCCATCAACAAGTACCTGTGGAATGCGGACAAAGGGATGTTTTTCGATTACGACTTCACCACCGGCGAACAGTCCACCTACGTGTACGCGACTATCTTTTATCCTTTGTGGGCGGGCCAGGCAACGGCGGAGCAGGCCAAGGCCGTCGATGCGCACCTTGACCTGCTGGATAAACCCGGCGGCCTGGTCTGCAGCACGTACGCGAGCGGCCTGCAATGGGATTTGCCCTTCGGCTGGGCTCCCTTGAACTGGTTAGCGGTCGACGGTCTGCGGAAGACTGGCTACCTCAACGATGCGCGTAAGGTTTCCGAGGAGTTCACGCACACCATCCGCACCAGCTTCGAGAAGGAGGGCACCATCCATGAGAAATACAACGTCGAAACCGGATCGTCGAATGTGGAAATAATCGCCGGCTATCAGAACGTGGTGGGATTCGGGTGGACGAACGCGGTTTACGTGGAGATGGAGCACCTGCTGCTCTCCAAGGAGCAAGAACCTGGGGAACGACGGAATGACCATTAAGCAGGTGCTGCCACCGCCGGAACGTCGCGCCTTTGGCCAATCGCGACGCAAGCAGGTGCGGCGGCAGGAGCAGAACCGATGGAGTTCGACCGACCGGCAGACCGATCCGATTGACGCCCTGGCGGTTTCCGCTGTGGGGAGGGTGCCGGCACTGCTGGCGATCAAGTGGCAGCGAATGGCAGCTTCGCCGTTTGGTTTTTTTCGCGGCGCGGTTCCGGTGATGGCCGCCGACCTGGCAACACTGCCCCATACCGGGATCTTTACCCAGCTGTGTGGGGATGCCCATGTTCGGAACCTGGGTGCGTACGCCGCGCCCGATGGGCGGTTGGTCTTCGATATCAACGACTTCGACGAAACCATCCGGGGGCCGTTTGAGTGGGATGTGAAACGTCTTGCCACCAGTCTCATCCTGGCGGGGCGCGAATCGGGGAGTAAAAGCGCTGCGTGCGGTGCGGCGGCGGCGCAGTTTTTGACGAGCTATCGACGATCGATGCGTGCCTTCTCGCGCATGACGGTTATGGAGGTGGCCCACTTTCAGGTGCACCGGCTACAGCGGGTGGCGCCCGTTTCCCTGATTTTGCGCAAGGCCGAGCGGGCAACTCCGCAGTACAACGCAGCGCGCTTGCTGGCGCAGCCGAAGGCACCGGCTAAAGGGGGAAAGAAGGCGCTGGCCCCTCACCGTATCTTCGTCGAACACAGGCCTTTGCAATACAGACTATCGGGCGCCAAGGCACAGATGATTCTCGATTCGCTCACGATGTACCGGGAAACGCTACTGCCTGAGCGGCAGCACTTTTTCGATTTATACCGGCCCCTGGATGTCGCCTTCCGAGTGGTGGGTACGGGCAGTGTGGGCCTGCGCGACTATATCGTCTACCTGGAGGGCAACAGCAGCGACGATCCTCTGTTTCTCCAGATCAAGGAGGAGCCTGGATCGGCGTATGCCCCCTACCTGGGAGAGATGGGAGCACCGCAACACCAGGGGCGGCGCGTGGTGCAGGGTCAACGGGCGATGCAGTTTCTCTCGGACATGCTGCTGGGCTGGACTACCATCCACAATCGCCAGTATCTGGTACGCCAGTTGAATGACCATAAAGCTTCGATTGAGGTAGAAGATCTTCGCGGCGAGGGGCTGATGCAATACGCGGAGATTTGTGGTGAATTGCTGGCGCGCGGCCATGCACGGTCAGGAGATCCGGTAGCGCTCGATGGGTATATCGGCAACTCGGATCGGTTTGTCGAGGCCGTCGGGGATTTTGCGGTTGATTATGCTGACCAGACTGAGACCGACTACAAGACGTTCCTGCATTCGCGATTCGCGCCGCCTACCGCTCGAACGAGGAGAACGCCGGTGAAAGCTAGTCCAAGGCGGCCGAGACTTAAGCAGAAGACCGTGATTAAGGAGGCTGCACCCAAGGTTTGAGCGCTGTAAGGCTGCGGAAAAATGCTTTGTACGAAGGGCACGGGTTCAGCCGTGCCGTAAATTTCTCAGCTATGCACGGCTTTAGCCACTGAGGTACGGCTTTTGCTCCTGTTTCCAGGCGACTGCGCGCGAGGAAGGATAAAAAGCGTACCTCAGGGGCTAAAGCCCTCATCCATTCGATTCTTTTATGGCACGGCTGAACCCGTGCCCTTCGTACAAAGCATTTTTCCGCAGCCTCTGTAATTGCTCGTGAAAGCACTGGACGGCTTCGCCCGGTTGTTTTCGGGCACCCGTCCACTTAACCGGCCCTAGCCTTAGATGCGACAATGAGAGCAGCGCCTTGGCGCTGCTTTTCTTATGCTCCAACTTTCCGGTGCCGGTAAACGGTTTGGCCCACGCGTGTTGTTCGAGAACGCGGACTGGCTTATTACGCCCAATGAGAAGACGGCCCTGGTGGGCGCCAACGGTACCGGGAAATCTACCCTGCTCAAAGTGCTGGCCGGGGTCGAATCGCTGGATTACGGCAGCCTGCAACGCACGCGCGGCATGACCATCGGGTATCTGCCGCAGGAGGGTCTGGCACTCATCGGCCGTAGCGTTTTTGCCGAGTGCCTGTCGGTCTTCGCTGAGCTGCGCAGCATGGAGGAGGAACTGGAAATCCTCTCCACTCGCCTGGCCGAGTTTGATCCTTCGACGCCCGAGTACGCTGCGGCTGCGGACCGCTTTTCTTTCCTCGACTCCCACTTTCGCGCCCACGACGGTTATGCACTGGATGCGCAGGTGGGCACGGTACTGGGTGGTCTGGGCTTCAGCAAGCATGATTGGTCCCGGCAGACAGAGGAGTTTTCCGGCGGCTGGCAGATGCGCATCGCGCTGGCTAAGCTGCTGCTGCAAAAGCCCAGCCTGCTGCTGCTGGACGAGCCCACCAACCACCTTGACCTGGAAACACGCAATTGGCTGGAAGGCTATCTCCACAACTACCCCAACGGCTACATCCTCATCTCCCACGATCGCTACTTTCTCGACGTGACCGTCGACAAGACCATCGAGATCTGGAACAAGGCCCTGCACTTCTACCACGGCAACTACGAGAAGTACCTGACGCAGAAAGAGGAACGGCGGGCTCAGCTGGCCGCGGCCTATAAGAATCAGCGCGAGCATATCGAGCACCTTGAAGCCTTCATCAGCCGCTTTCGCTACCAGGCCACCAAGGCAAAACAGGTGCAGAGCCGGATCAAGGAACTGGACAAGATCGAGCGCATCCAGATCCCGGTCGAGGAAGAGGCGATCCACTTCAGCTTTCCCCAGCCACAGCCCTCCGGCCGTACTGTGGTCGAAGTCTCGGACCTGGCGAAGAACTATGGACCAAAGCAGGTGCTGGAAGATGTAAGCTTCACCATCGACCGCGGCGACCGCATCGCGCTGGTGGGGGTGAACGGGGCGGGCAAATCGACCCTGATCCGCATGCTGTCGGGCATGGAACCGCCTTCGAGTGGCAACCTCCGGCTGGGCCACAATGTCACTGCGGAATATTTTGCCCAGGACCAATACAAGGTGCTGGACGGCGATGCCCGCATGTTGGACGACATCAGCAACACTGCGCCGCGCGTATCCACGACTGATTTGCGGAGCCTTCTGGGGTGCTTCCTCTTCTCCGGCGACGACGTCTTCAAACCGCTGGGCGTGCTCTCAGGCGGAGAGCGCAACCGCTACGCGCTGGCCCGCATTCTGGTGAGCCCGGCGAACTTTCTGTTGCTGGACGAGCCTACGAATCACCTCGATCTTCGGGCCAAGGATGTTCTGCTCGAGGCCATCGCTCGGTTTAATGGAACCGTGGTCATGGTTTCGCACGATCGCTACTTTATCGATCGACTGGCGACACGGATCTTTGAAGTCGAGGGTGGGCATGTGCATGTCTACCCCGGCAACTACGAAGACTATTTGTACCGGAAGCAGGCGGCCGAGGCGCAGGGGAGCCGGCCGAACGGGGTCGCCCCGGTGCAGGAGGCGGAAAAGCCGTCCTCCGATGCGGCAGCCACTAAGGGGCGTCGCGTTAACCCTATCAAGCTGCGCCAGATGCAGGAGCGCTGCAGCTTTGTCGAGGAAGAGATTCCGCGGCTGGAGAGCTCGATTGCCGATGCGGAAGCGTCTCTGGGAGTGTATGAGAGCGCAGAGGAAACCCAGAGGCTAAGCCAGAGGCTCGAAAGCCTACGGCAGCGGCATGCGTCGCTCACCGCTGAGTGGGAAGAACTGGTGTTGCAACTCGAGCAACAGGCGTAACAAGCTGGTTCCTGCGGTGACGGAATTGGCAGGGATTCCCTGTCCCATGGATTAAAGTAAGAGCAGCTTTTAGCTCAACAATAGGCCCCTTGACTACCTCAACCCAGCGTAAAGGCATCGCTTCACGCTCCTCCGCATTTGCTGTCTCCGCGGGTATTCTGCTCAGCAAGGTCATTGGGCTGGCACGCGAACGCGCCATCGCCCATTATTTTGGCAACTCAGACGCTGCGGATGCCTTTCGCTCAGCATTCCGCATTCCCAACTTCCTGCAAAACCTCTTCGGTGAGGGCGTTCTCTCCGCGTCGTTCATCCCGGTGTACGCGCGCCTGCGTGCGGAGGAGAGACACGATGAGGCCAACCAACTCGCGGAAGCGATCTTCGCTATTCTTTTTTTTCTGGTGTCCCTGCTGACACTGGCAGGTATCTTCGCCGCCCCATGGCTGATCGACGCAATTGCCCCCGGCTTCCACGGTGAGAAGCGCCTCCTGACCATTCACCTGGTGCAGATTTTGTTTCCCGGGGCGGCGGTGCTGGTTATGTCGGCGTGGTGCCTCGGCATCCTGAACAGCCACCGGAAGTTTTTCCTTTCCTATTCTGCTCCGGTGATCTGGAATGTCGCGATCATCACCTCCATGCTGTGGAAGGGCGGGCATGTCAGCGAGGATAGACTGGCGATCATTATCTCCATCGCTTCTGTGGTCGGCAGCGGCCTGCAGTTTGCAGTGCAACTGCCGACGGTGCTGGGCTTCCTGCGTCCGCTGCATCTGAAGCTCACGTTCGGCACCGAGCAGGTGCAAACGGTGGTGCGGAACTTCTTTCCTGTGTTCATGAGCCGCGGAGTGGTGCAGATAAGCGCGTATCTCGATTCGCTGCTGGCCAGCTTTTTGCCTACTGGCGCTGTCTCGGCTCTCGCCTACGCACAGACATTGAACTCACTGCCGGTGAGTTTGTTCGGCATGGCAATTTCTGCCGCGGAGTTGCCTGCCATGTCGAGTGCGCTGGGTACGCACGAGGAGATCGGTAAGGTGCTGCGGCAGCGCTTGGAGAATGGGCTTAAGAATATCTCGTTTTTCGTTGTGCCTTCGGCGGTGGCGTTTGTCGTTCTTGGCGACGTGGTTGTCGCGACCATCTACCGAGGTGGACACTTCAACAGGAACGATGTGACGTTTGTGTGGAGTGTTCTGGCCGGCTCGGGCGTGGGCCTTCTGGCGTCCACCTCGGGCAGGCTCTACTCCTCTGCGTTCTATGCACTGCGGGATACGCGTACGCCACTGAAGTTCGCGATCATTCGGGTGGCATTGACGGTGGCGTTGGGGTATTTCTTTGCTCTGCCGCTTCCGCGGCTGCTGGGTATCGATCAGCGTTGGGGGGTTGCCGGGCTCACGCTTTCGGCGGGACTGGCGGGGTGGGTGGAGTTTGCGTTGCTGCGCCAAGCGCTACAGGCACGCATTGGCGCGGTAGTTGCGTCGGTTTCGCGAGTCGCCCGGCTATGGGTGGGCGCTCTCATTGCTTCTGCATGTGCGTACGGGGTCAAGCTGGTGCTGCCGTTTCACCGGCCGGAGTTGGTTGGGTTGTGCGTGCTTTCGATCTTCGGGCTTGGGTATCTTGGGTTCACACGGTTGCTGGGTGTCGCCGCCCCGGGCAGTTTGACTCGTTTGCTCGGCAGAAGAACTTAACCTCTAATTGCCGGACGTAGAGCAAAGCCTGGGTGCCCAACGAGACGGGTCAGGACAGAATGTATTAGCTGATGCCTAGCTTGTGCATGTAGTCGGCGTCGATTTTCAGGCCTTCCATGGGCGGCACGTTGTAGCCTTCCTGCTCGACAAAGCAATGCTTCACCACCCCGGACTTGGCGGCCTGCTGGAAGATCGGGCGGTAGTCGATGGTGCCTTGGCCTAACTCGACGATCGTGGGCACGTTTTCGATCGATGAGTCCGGAGTGATGCCCTTGAAATCCTTTGCGTGGAGCATGGTGATGCGGGTGGGATATTTGCGGAGATAGTCAATCGGGTTTGCACCTCCGACCGTCACCCAGCCGCAATCCATCTCCATGGTGACGTGCGCAGGATCGGTCAGACGCAGCAATTCATCGTAAGGAACCACCCCGTCGGTCTTATGAAACTCCATGGTGTGGTTGTGATAGCCGAATTTCAACCCCGCTGCGCTTACCTTTCCGCCGATGGTGTTGAACTGCTCCGCATTCCAACGCCAGTCTTGCAAATTGAAGGCAGTGGATCTCTGTTTCGGGGTAAGGCCCTTGACCCGCGAGGGGTCTTTGAACCCGGGGAAGGAACAGATAATGTAACTGACACCCAGCCCTTTGTTGAACGCAATGATCTCGTCAAGCTTCTGATGCAAATCGTCTGAGCTGTAGTGCGCGCTCACCAGATGCAACCCGGCGCCGCTCATGGCCTGCTTCACTTGCGCGGCGCTGTGATTGTAGTAGCCGGCTGATTCGACCTCACGGAAGCCGATGGCTCCGAGCTGTTTCAGCGTGCCCTCGTAGTCCTTGGGTAAGAGTTCTCGCACCGAATACAACTGCAGTCCCAATGGCACCTTCAACGTTTGTGCTGCCAACCTTCCGACCGTTGAGCTGCAGATGAGCGCCGCCGAGCCGGCTTTGACAAAAGCTCTCCGTGATTGCTTGAACATGACACCCCTTTTTCGTGCTTAACCGCAGAGGAGAAGGTTAAGAGCCTTGGCCGGGAATTGCAACCTCGCAGGCTGCAGGAAGGTCTCTGTACGAAGGCACGGCTTCAGCCGTGCGTGAGAACCAACCGATTGCAAAATCAGTCCCGCCAGGGACGGCTGAACTTAGCCCAGGACGCAGTCCTGGGTAGAGATTCGAGAGACGAAAGTCCCGTAGGGACGACTGAAAGTTACCCGGAGGCAATCCCAGGCACTTCCATCTCAAGATATTCCGCGGTTGAGAATTTCCGATCCGCTCCCCCGAATCCAGGACCATGTCTCGATGACTTTTTCAGTCGTCCCTGCGGGACTTTTCAATGGCGCATACCAACCCAGGACTGCGTCCTGGGCTAAGTTCAGCCGTCCCTGCGGGACTCGATTTCGAGATGGTCGTTTTCATGCCGGGGCTAAAGCCCGCATCAACTCGAGGCCGTGCGGCATGGCTGAACCCGTGCCCTTCGTGCAGACTTTTCCGCCGCCTGCTAGTCCGGCAGACCGAAGGCAATGATGTTGGGACCCATGGCGACCGCGACATATTGCTGGTTATCGAACATATAGGTCATGGGCGAGGCATGCGGTGACTCGTTGGTCTGAAAGCCCCAGAGTGGTTTGCCGGTCTTCGCGTCCGCGGCAGCGAACGCACCGTCGTCGGCTCCGTAAAAGACGACGCCCCCGGCGGTGCTGAGCACGCCGCCAAAGGTATCTCCCGGCCCGGTCTGCGGCAGCTCCCACACCGGCTTGCCGGTTTGGATGTCGAAGGCGCGCAGAACCCGCCGGCCCGGATCGGCCGGGTCAGGGCTGTTGGAGCCGCCCATGTAGCCGTGACCCAACTGGAACGGCATGTCGGTGCGGGTGAAGATGCCGCATTTGTCGTTGGTCTGGACGTAGTAAAGCGAGGTGAGAGGATTCCAGGAAGCGGAGTACCAGTTTGTTGCGCCGTTCAGCCAGGGACAAGTCTTTGTCCCCTCATGCGTTGGCTCCTGGCCGGGGGCAACGATTGGGCGGCCTTCCGGGGTAAGGCCTGTGGCCCAAGTGAGCTTGGTGGTATATTGCCGGCCCAGCAGAAACTTGCCGTTGGTCCGATCCAACACGTAGAGAAATCCATTGCGGTTTGCCTGCACCATCAATTTGCGCGGCTTCCCTTCCCATTCGGCGTCGATCAGCGACGGAGGAGCCATGGCGTCGTAGTCGTGCACGTCGTGGGGCGTGAACTGGAAGTACCACTTCAGTTTGCCTGTCTTCGGGTCAAGAGCGATCACGGAGTCGGTGTAGAGATTGTCGCCCTTGCGATCGTCTCCTATGAGGTCGTCGCCGGGATTGCCGACGGGCCAGTAGAGGGTGTCAAGCTCCTTATCGTAGGTACCTGTCATCCAGGTGCCGCCGCCGGGATGATCGATCCCAGTTCCCTGCCAGGTCTCGGACCCCGGCTCGCCGCGCTTCGGCACTGTCCAAAAGCGCCACAACTCTTTGCCCGATGCCTGATCAAACGCCGCCACGAAGCCACGCGCGCCTTCGTCGCCGCCAGAGGTTCCGGAGATGACCATGGAGCCGACGACCAGGGGGGCCCCGGTTGCGTTGTAATTGTTATGCCAGTCGGCCAGGGGCGTCTCCCATGCAAGCGCTCCGGTGATCCGGTTGAGGGCAATCAGGTGAGCATTGTCCGTAACCATGAACAACCTGTCTCCGGCGACCGCAACGCCGCGGTTCGCGCCGGAAACGGCATTTCCGACCAGTCCCTGGGTGCGGGAGCGCTGATAGTGCCATATCTGGCGTCCGCTGCCGGCATCGAGCGCGTAGCATTCGTTGACGTAGGTTACGTACATCACTCCCGCGACAACGATGGGAGTCGCTTGCACCTCCCTGACCCCACTCAGGGTGTAGATCCACTTCGGCTGCAAACGCGAAGCATTGGTGCTGGTGATCTGTTTCAATTCGCTATAACGGCTGCCGACGGTCTGCCCGTTGTAGCTCGGCCAGTCGGCCTGCGACGTAACCACGCGGTACTCGCCCGACTCCGTCTTGCGCAGAAGATAAAGCTGATGATCATCGCCCAGCAGCTGCATATCCCTGGCTGAGCGGTTCAACGCTGTGCCCTGGAGTGTTTTCCCGCTCTCGAGGGTCACCGAGGCGCGCTCGGCGGCTGTACCCCAAAACGGCTTCAGGGTGCGCAGGAAGCTGATCAGGTGGGCGCGGTCCTGGTCGACAATATCCGGAAAGGGCGGCATACCTGAAGACGGAATGCCGTTGTGCAGGAGCTTCACTAATTCATCGTCGGAGCGCAGGGGCACCCGTTCCAGGATCGACGGCGCGAACTCGCCGCCACCCGCATTGGTGCCATGACAGGAGGCACACCGGGTGGCGAAGATTTGGCGGCCAGCGGCCTGCGGTGAGCCCGGAGGGAGCGGAGGAAGAGGGGGTCCAGCCTGCCCGTAAACTGCCGTTGCCGATAAAAGCTCCATCAGGCCGAACAACATGGCCGCCTTCCACACCCCGGGCACACTCCGCATCCGATCCACTCCCTATGACTCTCTAGAGTAATTTGTCCCGCAGAGCCACATGACAAATGTCAGCGATTCTTTTTGACAAAAGACACTACTGCCGGTGGCTGCGCAGCCAGATGATGTCTCAAGTAGGCAACAGGGAGGGGATATGGCCGCCAGCGTCATGATTGAGCCTCGCCACAGCACAACCAACAAGGGTTCTGCTGTCGCATCGCTGCACAGTGTCACCAAGAAATTCGGACGGCAGACGGCGCTCGACCGTTTCTCGCTCGAGCTTCGCGCAGGAGAAGTGGTGGCGTTGCTGGGGCCGAACGGCGCCGGGAAGACCACCGCCGTACGCTTGCTGTTGGGATTAAGCCAGGCCACATCGGGCAAAGTGGAGATCTTCGGCGGCAATCCCAGAGATCGGGCTAGCCGCATGCGGCTGGGGGCGATGCTGCAGGTAGGGCGCATGCCGGAGACGCTGCGGGTGCGGGAGCATCTGCAACTCTTCCGCAGTTATTACCCGCAGCCTCGCCCGCTTGCTGAGTTGCTTTCGGTCGCTGGGCTGGAGGGTCTGGAAGAGAGGCAGTTTGGCACGCTCTCTGGCGGACAGAAACAGCGCATGCTCTTTGCGCTTGCGCTGTGCGGCGATCCAGACCTGATCTGCCTCGATGAGCCGACACTCGGCATGGACGTGGAGGCGCGGCGGGCGATGTGGGAGCAGGTGCGCCGGCTGGCAGCCAGGGGAAAGACAATCCTGCTCACCACCCATTACCTGGAAGAAGCGGATGCCCTGGCCAGCAGGATTGTTGTGATTCAAAAGGGCAAGGTGATTGCAGAGGGGACGCCGGAGGAGCTCAAGACGGCGGATGGCTCGCGGGCGATCCGCTGTACAACTTCGCTTACGCCTTTGTTTGTTTCCGCCATACCGGGGGTTACGAGTGTTGAGCAGGATGGCAACTCGATGCTGGTGAGGACACCCGTTCCTGAAGCTGTTCTGCGTGCCATGTTGGCAAGTGACACCACCCTGAGCGGGCTGGAAGTGCGCGCTACGGCGCTCGAAGACGCTTTTCTTGCGCTCACGAACCAGAGCGCATCTGTTGCGTAATAGGAGGCACTATGGCTACTGTCGTGATCACTCCACCATTGCCGCGGATCTACTTCAACGAAGCGCGCTTTGAGTTGCTCAAGCTGTCGCGCAATCGTAGTTACCTTTTCTCCATGATTGGTTTTCCGGTCATTTTCTACCTTCTGTTCGGCGTTACCAACAAGGGTTCCGTTTTTCAAGGCCATACCATCGCGCGTTACCTGCTGGCAGGGTATTCATGTTTTGGCGCTATGGGCTCTTCCCTGTTCGGGATTGGCGCCGGGCTGGCATTCGAGCGTGGCCACGGATGGCTGGAGATGAAACGCGCGAGCCCCATGCCCGCTGCTGCTTACCTGTTGGCAAAGCTGTGCGTTGCCATTACCTTTGCGGTTGGCATCACCATTTTGCTGATGATCCTGGGGACGGCCATGGCGGGGGTGCAGATCACTACCATAGAAGGCCTTCGGCTGCTCTGTGTGATCGCGGCCGGGGTTTTACCCTTTGCCAGCCTTGGATTGGTGATTGGACTGGTGATGCCCTCGAACGCGGCACCGGGAGTTATCAACCTGATCTATCTGCCATTATCGTTTTGCGGTGGCTTGTGGATGCCGATAGAGGCTTTGCCGCATTGGTTGCAGCTGATTGCGCACGGTTTGCCCTCGTTCTGGTTTTCCCGTCTTGCGCTGCGGACTCTAGGCTACAGCGATAGTTCGGCTTTGTTGGCCTGGGCTCTACTGGCCGCCTATACGGTAATATTTTTGCTAGCAGCGGCATTCATCTTCCGCCGGCAAGAGGCTCAAGCGTAAACATGCCACCATCGAATCTGCGTTGGAGTGTAAGTACCTGGCTGCGGGATTGGTTGAACAGGGATTGCCAGGAGGGCTGGCGAGATGCCTCAACCCAGCCTTTGGGTGGATGGCGGCGTTGGTTTGATTATGACCACAGCATCTGGCTGATCTTCGTAGGT
>Ga0302326_10019508_pt1 | contig 13999 bp, 6 predicted proteins | sample Palsa_T0_3_FD_202264 | JGI IMG/M metagenome (GOLD analysis project Ga0302326, IMG submission 202264) | Peat permafrost microbial communities from Stordalen Mire near Abisko, Sweden - Palsa_T0_3 | ecosystem: Environmental > Terrestrial > Soil > Palsa > Peat permafrost | place: Sweden: Abisko... | reverse complement strand
GCCGATCTCACTGCCGTGCTCGGCGACCCATTGCACTGCGGCCCAGGCATCGTCGATCGCCGCGGGGTAGGGATGCTCGGGGGCCAACCGGTACTCGACCGACACCACCACCGCCGAAGCGCCGACGGCGTGCTGACGGGCTGTCCCGTCGTGGGTGTCGAGGTCGCCGACGACGAAGCCGCCGCCGTGGAAGAAGACCACCACCGGCGGCGCGGCGTCATCGGTTGGCGGCCAGTAGATCCGGATGTTGAGCGGCCCGGCCGGTCCGTCGATGGCGCGGTCCTCCACCCGAAGCTCGGGATGAAAGCTGCGCCGCGGCAGATCCCGCAGTTGCCGGCGAGCCGCGTCGACGCCGTCGTCGGCGGATAACCGGAACGGAACGGCGTCCAGTACCTTCTGCAGGATGGGATCGATGGCGGATCCGGAGTCGTCGACGCTGGGCATGCAGACACCGTACGCACCGCGGGTGATGGTCGGTGCCTGGGTGGCCGCCGGATGGGCGGGTATCGCCTACGGGGCGTTTCTGACCATCATGGCGCTGCGTTCGCCGCCGGGCGCGGAGCTGACCGGGCAGTGGTTTGCCCAGCCGGCGTTCAAGGCATCGATGGCGCTGTTGCTGGCGTTGGCGGCGGCCGCGCATCCGGTTGTCCGCGAGCGGCGCTGGCTGATGCTGGCGCTGCTGTTCTCGGCGATCGGCGACGCGCTGCTGGCCATTCCGTGGTGGGCACCTTCTTTTGTATTCGGACTGGCCTCATTTCTGTTGGCGCACTTGTGTTTTCTCGGTGCGCTGCTGCCTCTGGCGCGAGAGTCGCGGCAGTCGGATCGGTCCCGGACCCGTTGGATCGCCGTGGGGTTGATGTGCACGGCATGCGTGGGGCTGCTGGTGTGGTTCTGGCCGCAGTTGGGTCGTGACGGTCTGACCATCCCGGTCACGGTGTACATGGTCGTGCTGGCCGCCATGGTGTGTGCAGCGCTGCTGGCGCGGCTGCCTACGCCGTGGACGGCGATCGGCGCGGTGTGCTTCGCGGGCTCGGATGCGATGATCGGCATCGGCCGGTTTGTACTGGGCAGCGAGGCGTTGGCGGTGCCGATCTGGTGGGCGTACGCGGCCGCGCAGGTCTTGATTACGGCAGGGTTCTTCTTCGGCCGGGTGTCGACCGTCTCTGCTACACCTGGCGAGTGACCACGCGGACCCGGCAGCCCGCTGCATTCGAGCCGATCGCGCGAGTGCTGCCGATGTTGTCGGTGCCGCACCTAGACCGCGAATTCGACTACCTAGTGTCCGAGGAGCAATCCGACGACGCCCAGCCTGGGGTGCGGGTGCGGCTGCGCTTCCACGGCCGCCTGGTCGACGGGTTCATCCTGGAGCGCCGCACCGAAACCGATCACGTCGGCAAGCTGGCCTGGCTGGACCGCGTGGTGTCCGCAGAGGCGGTGCTGACCCCGGAGATCCGCCGGCTGGTCGACGCAGTCGCCGCGCGCTATGCCGGCACCCGCGCCGACGTGCTACGGCTGGCGGTGCCGCCCCGACACGCCAAGGTGGAGCGTGAAGACCGAACGACGCCAGAGCTTTCCGCTGTATCCCCCGTCGACCCGGCGGCGTGGGAGACCTATGGCAGCGGCGGGCAATTCCTGACCGCGCTGGCGGAGTCGCGGGCAGCGCGCGCGGTGTGGCAGGCGCTGCCCGGCGACCTGTGGGCCGATCGCTTCGCCGAGGCTGCCGCGCAGACCGTGCTGACCGGGCGCGCCGTATTAGCCGTCGTGCCGGATCAGCGAGACGTGGACACGCTGTTTCGGGCCGCGACGGCATTGCTCGACGAAGCGGGTGTGGTGGCGTTGTCGGCGGGCTTGGGTCCGGTCGCGCGCTACCGGCGCTGGCTGGCCGCGCTGCGGGGCAGCGCACGGCTGGTGATCGGCACCCGCAGCGCGGTGTTCGCGCCGATAAGCGACCTGGGCCTGGTCATGGTGTGGGACGACGGCGACGACACGTTGGCCGAGCCGCGGGCCCCGTACCCGCATGCGCGGGAGGTGGCGATGCTGCGTGCCCATCAGATGCGTTGCGCCGCCCTGATCGGGGGATACGCCCGTACCGCCGAAGCTCATGCGCTGGTGCGCAGCGGCTGGGCGCACGACCTGGTCGCGACACGTCCGGTGGTGCGCGCCCGGTCGCCGCGGGTGGTGGCCCTCGACGACGGTGGATACGCCGACGAGCGCGATCCGGCGGCGCACAGCGCACGGTTGCCGTCGGTGGCTCTGCGCGCCGCACGCTCGGCATTGCAGGCCGAGGCGCCGGTGCTGGTGCAGGTGCCGCGGCGCGGCTACGTCCCGTCGCTGGCCTGCGCGCGGTGCCGGGCGATTGCCCGCTGCCGGCATTGCACCGGCCCGTTGTCGTTGGATGACCGCGATGGCACGGCCCCGGTGTGCCGTTGGTGTGGACGGGCCGACGCCGCGCTGCGCTGCGGACGGTGCGGCTCGGACACGGTGCGCGCCGTCGTGGTGGGTGCCCGGCGCACCGCCGAAGAACTGGGCCGTGCCTTTCCCGGTACGACGGTAATCACCTCGGCAGGCGAAGCGATGGTGTCCGACGTCGACGATCGTCCAGCCTTGGTGGTGGCCACGCCCGGTGCTGAACCCCGCGCAGCCGGCGGCTACGGGGCGGCCCTGTTGCTGGACAGCTGGGCGCTACTCGGGCGTCAGGATCTGCGCGCGGCCGAGGACACCCTGCGACGATGGATGGCCGCCGCGGCGTTGGTGCGGCCCCACGACAACGGTGGGGTAGTGGTGGTCGTCGCCGAATCATCGGTTCCCACAGTGCAATCGCTGATCCGGTGGGATCCGGTCGGCCATGCAGAGGCCGAGTTGGCCGCGCGCACCGAAGTCGCGTTACCGCCGAGCGTGCATATGGCCGCTCTCGACGGCCCCGGTGAGGCGGTGACGGGGTTGCTCGAGGAAATCCGGCTGCCCGACAGCGCCGAGCTGCTGGGGCCGGTGCTGTTGCCGGTGGGTGCGCGGCGACCGCCCGGGATCGCGGCGGAGGTGCTGGTGAGCCGGATGCTGGTGCGGGTGCGCCGCGAACAGGGCCTGGCGTTGGCGGCCGAGTTGCGCCGCGGCGTCGCCGTGGTCAGTGCCCGGCAAGTTCACGAGCCGGTCCGGGTGCAGATCGACCCGCTGCACATCGGCTAGGCGACAGCTCGCTATTCGGCCGCGCAGCGTGTGTCGGTGAGCGAAGTCCACGTATTCCGTGCGACGATGCGAAGACTGGCCGAGCGCCAATGACGCCCACCGGTCTTTCTTTCCCCTGTCGAGGGAGGTCAGATATGGCAACGATCGCAGACACCACACGAATCGGGCGCTGCCTTGTTTTTGTGCGCGATCACCTCAACCAGGCCCGCGCCGCCGGCGACGAGATCCGGGTCATGCAGTGGCACGCGGTGATGGACGAGTTCATCGATGCGTGGCCTCGGTCGGCGTGATCATCGATCCTGCCCACTGCACCGAGATCGGCTGCGCCTGTCCCGGTAATCGCTGGTGGACCGGCTGGATCGGACCCCGTGAGATCCACGTCGTCCCCATCGACGATCTGCAGCCACATCGGGTTGAGGAATGCGGCTGCGACCCGCAGATCACGCTGCATCTCGCAGGCGATGGCTTCGCGTCGTTGCGGGTGATCCACGACAGCTTCGATCGCCGCGAACTCGGCGAGCAAGCGGGTTAGTTACTGCTCTGCCCCGTCAGGCGTGGCGCGCTGCCTCTTGAACGAGCTGGAAGCGCGAACTCAGACCCAGTTTGGTGTAGACGTGGGTGAGGTGCGTCTGCACGGTGCGGGGTGAGATGAAAAGCCTTGTGGCGATGTCGTTGTTGACTAAGCCTTCGCCGACCAGTCGCAGGACGTCGAGCTCGGTCGGTGTGAGCGAGGCCCAGCCGCTCGTGGGTCGTTTGCGTTCGCCGCGGCCGCGCTGCGCGTAGGCGATCGCCTCTTCGGTGGACAGGGCATCACCCTCAGCCCAGCCAACGTCAAAGTCATCCTGGCCCATGGTATTTCGCAGGTTGACAACTGAGTCTTCGTAACCGGCGTCCCACACCTTGAAGCGAACCGCGCCGGTGCGCTGCCGGATGGCGTGGGCTCCGCCGAAAAGGCGGGCGGCTTCACGGTGACTACCGATATCGCCGGCCACGGCGGCGAGGCACTCCAAGGTGTCGGAAACGAACAGGTACGTATTCAATCCTGCGGCACATGTCAGCGCATCGTGCGCGTCGCGCTCAGCCTGATCCAGCTGGTCCTGGGCGATTGCTACTCGCGCGCGGGTGGTCAGCGCCCACGCCGAGTAGCACCCGGTCGCGATCATCACCGCCTGGTCGGCCGCGCAACGCGCCGCTTCAGGGTTTCCGCTGGCCAGTGCGGCCTGCGCACCGAATGTGCGAAACAGCGCGGCACAGGAGGGCGGGACATTCGCGGCGTGCTGGCAGGCCGCACCGGTTGCGCTCTGCGCCGTCGGAGTGTCTCCGGCAGCCAGCGCCGCCACGCCCAGTGATGTGTAGGCAAGGCCAGCGGTAATGTCGCCAAACTCGTCCGCGCCCTCGAGGGCATCGTTCGCCGCGGCCCTTGCCGCTTCGGTTTCGCCTTGCAACGCGAGTGCCATACTTTCGCTGGCGAGGGCGTACTTCTGAAAGTTCGTGTAGTGACCCGCTTCTGCCACGCGGTACATCGTGCTGAAATGTGCCACCGCTCCGGCTGTATCGCCTTGCGCCAGCTGCGCCAGTCCGAGGCAATAGTGGCACCGGATCAGTCCGGCGCGGTAACCGATCGCCTCGGCGAGGTCGCACCCCTCTTGTGCCGCCCCCTGCCTGGAGATCATGTCGCCTGTCAAAACTGCCACCAGGGCTTCGACGCTGAGGACGTGGCTGAGCCTTAACGCATCGCCCAGCTCCCGCGCCAGGTTGATTGCCTCGGCGCGGTATCCCCGGGCTGCCTCGGAGTCGAGGGAGATCAACCCGCAGGCAGCCAGCGCGCGAGCCAGCAGAGCCGGGTTATCGCACTCGCGCGCAAGCGCAAGGGCCTCGTCGGCCTGATCCTTGATGTCCGCGTCCCACCCGATCATCGTGACCAGCAGGACCCGATCGGCGAGCGCCCGCGCACGCACAGCCGAAGCAATTTCGTGGTGGGCGCTTTCACCAAGGATCGTGTCGAACCACGCGACCCCCTCGGCAGGCCGTGGTTGCCAGAGCGGCGTCAAGGACGACGCCAACGCCAATGCGAGCGCAGCGTCACCCTTGTCGCGGCTCCACGTGAACGCGGCGCGCAAGTTGTCGATTTCAATTTCAGTCTTTTCGACCCGCTGCCCGTAGTCGCTGCCGGACGGCCCGTCGAGCAACGACGCCATCGATGTGTAGTGGTCCCGGTGACGCGTCCGCAGGCTGTCAGCTTCTCCTGACTCGCCGAGTTTTTCGACCGCGTAGTGCCGCACGGTTTCGAGTAGCCGGTATCGCGTTCGACCCGCGGTCTCGTGGGCTACTACCAGCGACTTGTCCACGAGCATGGTGAGCAGGTCCACTACCTGGTATCGCGGCATGTCGTTACCGGCTACGGCGCAGACGGCGTCGAGGTCGAAGCCGCCCAGGAAGGCGGCCAGTCGGCGGAACAACGTCCGTTCGTGCTCGCTGAGCAGGGCGTGCGACCAGTCCACTGAGGCGCGCAGCGTTTGTTGGCGGCGGACCGCGGTGCGCGAGCCGCCGGTCAACAGCCGGAACCGATCATGGAGGCTGTCGAGGATCTCGGTCACGGACAACGCGCGCACCCGCGCTGCGGCGAGCTCGATCGCGAGCGGCAATCCGTCGAGGCGCCGGCAGATCTCGCTCAATACCGCCACGTTGTCGTCGGTGACCATGAAATCGGCGCGAGCATGGCGGGCCCGATCGCAGAACAACTCGATCGCTTCATCTGCCAGCGACAGCGACGGCAGCCGCCAACTCACCTCGCCCGCCACACCGATCGGCTCGCGGCTCGTCGCCAAGAGCGTCAATCGCGGACAGGCCTTCAACAGCGCCACAGCCAAATCGGCACTGGCATCGAGCAGATGCTCGCAGTTGTCCACCACGATTAGCAGGGGTCGATCGGCGATGAAACGGGCCAGCGTGTCCATCGTGGACCGACCGGGTTGGTCGGGCAGCCCGAATGCACGGGCCGCCGTGCTGGGTATCAGGTCGGGGCCGGTGATGGGTGCAAGATCCACATAACAAACCCCGTCGCTGAACTCTTCGGCGAGCTTTACCGCGAGCCGGGTCTTGCCTGATCCGCCGGCGCCGGTCAATGTCACCAAACGGTTCTCCTTCAGTAGCTCCCGCACTTGGGCCAGCTCTGTCTGGCGCCCAACGAAACTCGTGATAGAGGCCGGAAGATGTCGGGAAACAGTCAGTTTCGAGACGCGTAGTGGAGGAAACTCGTTCACCAGGTCGGGGTGGCACAGCTGCACAACCCGCTCCGGGCGCGTGACACCACGCAACTCATGCGCGCCCAGAACCGTCAACCAACTGTTGGCAGGGAGCCGGTCAGCCACCAGGTCCTCGGTGGTGCCGGACAGCAGGGTCTGCCCACCGTGCCCCAGGTCGCGAAGACGTGCCGCGCGGTTGATCGTCGGCCCGGCGTAGTTGCCTTCGTCGCGCAATTGCACCTCACCGGTGTGCACGCCGATGCGCAATCGGATCGGCGCCAACGGGGCGCACTGTATTTCCAACGCCACTGCTACCGCATCCGAGGCGCGGGCGAATGCCGCGACGAAGCTGTCACCTTCGCCCTGTTCGACCGGGCGCACCCCGTCGTGGGCGGCGATGGTTCCCGACACTATTTGATTGAGCCGAGCCAGCGCGGTATTCATTTCGTCGGGCTGGGTCTCCCATAGCCGCGTGGAACCCTCGACGTCTGCCAGTAGCAGCGTCACGGTGCCGGTCGGCAACAGCCCACTCACGTCTGGCCCGCTCCAGTTCATCAAGGGCGTGGTGGCGCGCGGATTGATCTTGCTGATGTTAGCGATGATGCGGGCCGATATGCCGGAATGAACTTCTTAAAACCGGAACTTAATACCGGTTTACCGGATATTTCTTTCAATGGGGCGATGTCGTCGTTGGCCAGCCCTTCGCTGACCAGTTGGACGACGCCGCGCTCTCGGGCCCGCGGCGTCAAAGTCCTGCTGGCCTGCCTTGATAGTCCGACCCCGTGGAGATGCCCTAGGCACCCGGGGGTTGCGTGCGGCGGACTGCTTCTTGAGCGAGTTGCACGCGGGAGGTCAGGCCGAGCTTGGTGTACACGTGGGTGAGGTGCGTTTGCACGGTTCGTGGTGAGACGAAAAGCCTTGTTGCGATGTCGCTATTGGTCAGCCCTTCGCTGACCAGTCGGATGACGTCGAGCTCGGTCGGCGTGAGTGAACCCCAGCCGCTGGTGGGTCGTTTGCGTTGACCGCGGCCTCGCTGCGCGTAGGCGATCGCTTCCTCGACCGACAAGCCCGCGCCTTCGGCCCACGCTGCGTCAAAGTCCTGCTCGCCTATGGCGTTACGAAGCGCCGCGACCGATGCGTGGTAGTCGGCGTCCCAGATCTTGAAGCGGACCACACCCATAGGCTGCCGGATGCCGTGTGCCGCGCCGAACTGCCGCGCCGCTTCGCGGTGGCTGCCGGCCTCGCCGCCCAGCGTGCCGACGCATTCGAGGATGTCGGGGATGTACAGGTACGCCTCGAGTTCAGCGGCACGCGCGAGCGCGTCGTGGGCGTCGCGCTCCGCCTGATCTGGCTCACCCGCCGCGATCGCCACCCGGGCTCGCGCCGTCAGCGCCTCGATCAGCCACCAGCCCGTCGCCGTCGAAACGGCGTCGTCGGCGTAGCGGCGGGCCGCGACCAGATCCCCGCCCGCCAGCGCGGCCTCGGCTTTCAAGGTGCGGTGTCCCGCCGCCAACGCAGGCAGGACACTCACGTGTGGCCAGGCGGCCTCGGTCGCGTCCTGGGCGGTCGCAGCATCGCCGGCGGCCAGGGCCGCGTAAGCCAAGGCCGCGTAGGCGACGCCCGCTTCCATCCCACCCAGCTCGGCGGCGGCCTCGACGGCCGCGTCGGCGGCGGCCCGGGCCGCAGCGGTGTCACCCCTGTACACCAGCGCAATGCCCCGGAACGCGAGGCTATCCGCCTTCCAGATCTCGTCGTGAGCTGCCTCGGCCTCGACGGCCACCGCGGCCAATTGTGCTACCGCTCCGGCCGGGTCACCCTGAAATACTTGTGCGACTCCAAGGTAGACGCGGCACAGGCGCGAGTGGAACCCGTCACCGATCGCGTCGGCGAGATCGCGTCCCTCTTCGGCGGCCGCGCGCGCCGCGATCAGGTCACCCGCCGTGAGCGCCGCGACCACCTGAAAGCCGAGGATCTGGCTGAGCCTCCACGGGTCGCCCAGTGCGCGGGCCAGGCCGAGCGCCTCGGCCAAGTACCCCCGGGCCGCCTCTGCGTCGAACCAGTGGGTGATGATGCCGCAAGTGGTGAGCGCGCGGGCCAGCAGGGCCGGCTCGTCGAGGTCGCGGGCGATTACCAAGGCCTGCTGAGCCTGATCCGGGCTGTCGGCGGCGCCCACGCCCACCCATATGCCGAGCATGGCCCGGTCGGTGAGCGCCCGAGCGACTACTGCGGCTGCCACCTCAGGATGCTGCGCGTTGTCGTCGGCGAGGGCGGTGTCGAACCAGGCCAGCCCCTCCCGGAGGTGGCCCCGCGCGAGCCACAGCGGCTGCAACGACGACGCCAGCGCCAACGCCAGCTCGATATCGGAGTTTTCCCGGCTCCACCCGAACGCGGCGCGCAGGTTGTCGATCTCGGTCTCGGCCTGCTCGAGACGCCGCTCGTAATCACGGCCTGCCGGCGCGTCAAGCACGGCGGCCATCGCCGTGTAGTAATCACGGTGACGCGAACGCACCGCGTCGGCCTCGCCGGACTCGCCGAGTTTCTCCAGGGCGTATTGGCGCACCGTCTCCAGCAGGCGGTAGCGGGTGCGGCCCCGGCTGTCTTCGGCCACCACCAGGGACTTGTCGACCAGCAGGGTGAGCTGATCGAGGACCTGGTAGCGCTGCACGTCACCACCGCCGGCGACCGTTTGGGCGGCGTCGAAGTCGAAGCCGCCCAGAAACACCGCCAGCCGGCGCAACAGCACCCGTTCGGGTTCGGTTAACAGCGCGTGCGACCAGTCCACCGAGGCGCGCAGGGTCTGCTGGCGGCGCACCGCGGTCCGGGCGCCGCCGGTCAGCAGCCGGAAGCGGTCATGCAGGCTGGCGAGGATCTCGGCCAGCGACAACGCGCGCACCCGCGCGGCGGCCAGCTCGATGGCCAGCGGCACCCCATCCAGGCGTGCGCAGATCTCGCCCACCGCCGCGCCATTGTCATCAGTGAGGGTGAAACCGTTGCGGGCATGGCGCGCCCGGTCGGTGAACAACTCGAGGGCTTCATCGGCCAGCGATAGCGAGGGCGCCCGCCAGCTCACCTCGCCGGCCACCCCGATCGCCTCACGACTGGTTGCGAGTACGGTCAGCCCCGGCGCGGCACTCAGCAGAGCGACAACCAGCTCGGCGCACGCGTCCAGCAGATGCTCACAGTTGTCCAGCAGCACCAGCATCTGACGGTCGCGGACAAACCGCAACAGGCTGTCCATGGTGGACCGGCCCGGTTGATCGGGCAGCCCCAGCACACGCGCCACCGTCACCGCCACCAGCTCGGGGTCGGTGATCGGCGCCAGATCGACGTACCACACCCCATCGGCGAACTCGCCGGCAATTCCGGCGGCGACCTGGATCGCCAGCCGGGTTTTACCTACCCCGCCCGCGCCAGTCAACGTCACCACCCGGTTCTCAGCCAGCAGCTGCTGCACCTGAGCCAGCTCCGCTTGGCGCCCAACAAAACTCGTGAGCTGGACCGGAAGACGTTGGGAAATAATGGCTTTCGGAACTCGTAGCGGTGGAAACTCATTGACCACATCGGGATGGCACAGCTGCACCACCCGCTCGGGGCGGGGCAGATCCCGCAGGGCGTGGCTGCCCAGATCGGACAGCCACGCGTCGGGAGGGAGCGCGTCGAGCACCATCGCTTCCGTCGCCCCCGATAGCAGGGTCTGGCCGCCGTGCCCGAGATCGCGCAGTCGCGCGGTGCGGTTGATGGTCGGGCCGGCGTAGTTGCCTTCATCGCGCAATTGGATTTCTCCGGTGTGCAGGCCAATCCTTAGCCGGATCGGCGCCAACGGCGCGCGTTGCATTTCCAACGCCGCGGCCACCGCGTCCGATGCGCGGGCGAACGCGGCCACGAAGCTGTCGCCCTCACCCTGTTCGACGGGCCGCACGCCGTCGCGAGAGGCGATGATCTCCGAAACCGTCTGATTGAGCCGCGCAATGGCGGCCGTCATCTCCTTGGGCTGGGTCTCCCAGAGCCGCGTGGAGCCCTCGACGTCTGCCAAGAGCAACGTCACGGTGCCGGTCGGTAACAGACCGCTCACGTCCAGCTGACTCCAGTCCATCAGGGGCGTGTCGACGTGTGGATCGATTTCGCTCATGCTAGCCAGCATGTGACTCCACGGACCGCAAAACATCAGCGCAACCGCGTACTTCGCCGGCGATCGTGCGCTGACATTTCAGTTGTGGCGGCCCGCTTCCTGGGCGAGCTGCACACGTGAGGTGAGCCCGAGCTTGGTGTAGACGTGCGTCAAGTGGGTTTGCACCGTGCGCGGCGAGATGAAAAGCCTTGTGGCGATATCGTTGTTGGCGAGCCCTTCGCTGACCAATTGGACGACATCGCGCTCGGTCGGAGTGAGTGAACCCCAGCCGCTGGTAGGCCGTTTGCGTTGGCCGCGGCCGCGCCGGGCGTAGGCGATCGCCTCCTCGGTGGACAAGCCCGCGCCCTCGGCCCACGCGGAGTCAAAGTCGCTATCACTCAGCACATCTCGCAGCGCCGCTACCGAGGCTTCGAAGCGGGCGTCCCAGACTTTGAACCGCACCACACCCATGCGCTGCCGAATGGCCTCTGCCGCGCCGAAAAGGCGGACGGCTTCGCGGTGACTGCCGGCCTCGCCGGCCAGGGTGCCGAGGCATTCCAGAATGTCTGGGATGAACAGGTGGGCCTGGACGTCGGCGGCACGCGCGAGCGCGTCATGGGCGTCGCGCTCAGCGCCGTCTGGCTCACCTTGTGCGATCGCCACGCGGGCGCGCGCCGTCAGCGCATCCGACAGGAACGCGCCAGTCATTGTCGACACGGCGTCGTCGGCCCAGCGGCGAGCCGCGACCAGATCCCCGCCCGCCAGTGCGGCCTGGGCTTTGTAGAGGCGCCCCCCCGCCGCCGTCTGGGGCGATGCACGCATGTGCTGCGCGGCCGCCTCGGTTGCGTTTCGCGCCGTCGCAGCATCGCCGGCTGCCAGGGCCGCAGCAGCCAACGCCCAGTAGGCGAGGCCCGCAAGAAGCCCGCCACGTTCGGCAGCGGCCTCGACGGCCGCGTCGGCGGCGGCCCGGGCCGCCGCGGTGTCACCCTGGTAGGCCAGCACCGCGCCCTGCATCGCGCGGCTATCCGCCCTGAAGTACTCATCGTGAGCTGCCTCGGCCGTGTCGGCCACCGCGACGAATTGTGCTGCCGCTGCGGCCAGATCACCCTGATAGAGCAATGCCCTTCCGAGGTACATGCGGCACCGGCACGCGTCGAACGGGTCACCGATCGCGTCGGCGAGATCGCGTCCCTCTTCGGCGGCCGCGCGGCTCGCGAGTGGGTTACCCGCGGCGGCTGCCGCGAAGGCTTGCGCGGCGAGGATCTGGGTGAGCCGCCATTTGTCGCCCAATTCTCGGGCCAGGCCGATGGCCTCGGCGAGGTGCGCCCGCGCCGGCTCGGCGTCGAAGAAGCTGGCGATGTAGCCGCAGGCGGTGAGCGCCCGGACCAGCAGGGGCGGGTCATCGACCTCGCGGGCGATCGCCAGGGCTTGCTGAGCCTGGTCCAGGCTGGCGGTGGCCCCCGCCAAGATGCCGAGAAAGGCCCGGTCGGCGAGCGCCCGCGCCCGCACCGCGGGCGTCACTTCAGGATGCTTCGCGTCGACATCGGCCAGGGCGGTGTCGAACCAGGTCAGCCCTTCCCGGATGCGTCGCGGATGCCACAACGGTTGCAGCGAGGAGGCCAGCGCCAGGGCCAGCTCGACCTCGGAGTTTTCCATGCTCCATCCGAACGCGGCGCGCAGGTTGTCGATCTCGACGTCGGCCTGCTCGATGCGCTGCTCATAATCACCGCCCGCCGGCGTGTCGAACGGCGCGGCCATCGCCGTGTAGTGGTCACGGTGGCGCGCACGCAGGCTGTTCGCCTCGCCGGACTCGCCCAGCTTCTCCAGCGCGTATTGGCGCACGGTTTCCAGCAGCCGGTAGCGGGTTCGGCCCCCGCTGTCGTCGGCCACCACGAGGGATTTGTCGACCAGCAGGGTGAGCAGATCCAGCACTTGAAAGCGCTCCACCCCACCACTGCTAGCGACCGTTTGGGCGGCGTCGAAGTCGAAGCCACCCAGAAATACCGCGAGCCGGCGAAACAGCACTCGTTCGGGCTGGGTCAGAAGGGCATGGGACCAGTCCACCGAGGCGCGCAAAGTCTGCTGACGACGCACCGTGGTGCGCGCCCCGCCTGTCAGCAGCCGGAACCGGTCATGCAGGCTGTCGAGAATCTCAGACGGAGATAAGGCACGCACCCGCGCGGCGGCGAGTTCGATCGCCAGCGGCAACCCATCCAGGCGGGCGCAAATCTCGCCCACCGTCGCGGCGTTGTCGTCGCTGAGGCTGAAGTCGGGCCGAGCACGGCGGGCCCGATCGGTGAACAGTTCGATCGCTTCGTCGGCCAGCGACAGCGATGGCACACGCCAGCTCACTTCGCCGGGCACGCCGATCGGCTCACGGCTGGTCGCCAACAGCGTCAACCCCGCGGCCGCCCCAAGCAGCGCATTGACCAGTGCCGCGCTGGCGTCCAGTAGGTGCTCGCAGTTGTCCAGCACCACCAGCATCTGCCGATCGGCGAGGAAACGGGTCAGGGTGTCCACGGTGGAGCGTCCGGGCTGGTCGGGCAGCCCGAGCGCGCGGGCCACTGTGACTGGCACCAGTTCAGGGTCGGTGAGCGGCGCCAGATCCACGTACCAAACGCCATCGCCGAATTCGCCGGAAAGCTGGCCCGCGATCTGGATTGCCAGCCGAGTTTTGCCCGCTCCACCGGCACCTGTCAGCGTCACCAACCGGTTCCCGCTCAATATCTCGTGTATCTGAGTCAGCTCCGCTTCGCGGCCCACGAAACTCGTCAATGCCATCGGGAGATGCTTCACTGCAACGTTTTTCAGCGTCCGCAGCGGCGGAAATTCGTTGACAAGATCCGGGTGGCACAGTTGCACGACCCGTTCAGGGCGCGGAACACCGCGCAACTCATGAGCGCCCAGATCCGTCAACCACGCGTCGGGCGGCAGCATGTCGATCACTAATGCCTCGGTCGTGCCCGACAACAGGATCTGGCCGCCATGGCCGAGATCGCGCAGCCGCGCTGTTCGGTTGATGGTGGGCCCGATGTAATTACCTTCATCGCGCAGTTGCACCTCCCCGGCATGCACACCGATGCGCAATCGGATAGGCGCCAACGGGGCACGCTGCAGTTCCAGCGCACAGGACACCGCGTCACTGGCTCGCGCGAATGCAACGACGAAGCTGTCGCCCTCGCCTTGCTCCACCGGCCGCATCCCACCATGAGCGCCGATCAGATCCGATCGTGCATCATCCAGCCGCGCGAACGCAGCCGTCATCTCCTTGGGCTGGCTCTCCCAGAGCCGCGTGGAGCCCTCGACGTCGGCCAGCAGCAACGTCACGGTGCCCGTCGGTAAAAGACCGCTCACGTCCAGCTCGCTCCAGTCCACCAGCGGTGCATCCGCAAGAGGATCGATTTCGCTCATGCTAGCCAGCATGCGGCCACCACGGACCGCAAAACATCGGCGAAACCGCGTA
>Ga0302326_10019507_pt1 | contig 14000 bp, 14 predicted proteins | sample Palsa_T0_3_FD_202264 | JGI IMG/M metagenome (GOLD analysis project Ga0302326, IMG submission 202264) | Peat permafrost microbial communities from Stordalen Mire near Abisko, Sweden - Palsa_T0_3 | ecosystem: Environmental > Terrestrial > Soil > Palsa > Peat permafrost | place: Sweden: Abisko... | reverse complement strand
GCTTTGTCCATCCGCATATTTTCGAAGAGATGGAGCGGGTGGTGAAGCAGCTGCAAATTGCGGGCACGAAAGTGTGGGCGGTGAGCTCGACCAACGCGTGGGTGGTGCAGGCTGGGGCGGAGCGCTTCGGTATTCCGCCGGAGCGAGTGCTGGGCACGCGCGTGCTGATTCGTGATGGAGTGGCGACCAGCACTTTGCTGGCGGTACCAACGGGCGCGGCGAAAGTGGAGGCTCTGCACGAAGCCGGGATCGACAAGCCGGACGCGGTGTTTGGCAATTCCATTCATGACGCGGCGATGCTGGCGATTGCGGGGCGGCCGTATGCGGTGAATCCGACGCCGGCGCTGCTGGAGCTGGCGCATGCCGAGGGCTGGCCGGTGTATTGGCCGGAAGCGGTGCGGCCGCAGAGTGCCGCGGTTTGAGGGTGGGGTCATTTTCAGGTCGGGCAAACTTTGGGCGCTCAGCCGCGCCGCATCCCGCCTAGACTGGAAGGGTGGGGATGGAAGAGAAGCCAGCAGATGGGCAGCGCAAGGGTGGACGCGGTCCTGGGCCCAGGCAAGTTGTAGCTGCGCTGATTCGCCGCGGCGATCGGCTGCTGATTTGTCAGCGCGGCTCGCAGCAGCCGATGGCGTTCAAATGGGAGTTTCCTGGCGGCAAGGTCGAGCAGGGGGAGACCAGCGAGCAGGCCTTGGTTCGCGAGTTGAACGAGGAGTTGGGCATTGACGCCGTGATTGGTCCGCGCGTCACCCAGATCAATCACACGTATCGCAATGGCGGGGTGGTGGCGCTGGAGTTTTTTCTGGTCGATGTTTACCGGGGCGAACTGGAGAACCGGATTTTCAACGAGATTCGCTGGGAGCGGGTGGAGAATCTTCCGCAATATGATTTTCTCGCGGCCGACCATGGCCTGGTGCGCGATCTGGCTGCGGGCAAGTTACTACCGGCAGGGGAAAAGCTGCCGGAATAGCCGCAACTTCCGAACTCGCGCAGGTTTTGTTACAGAAGGAGATCCTTCCACGATGCGACCTTCGGCGATTTGTTGTGCGGTGATGATTGCGAGTCTTGTGCTGCCGATGGCTGAGGCTGCGCCGGTCGCTGCAGGAAAGACGGCCAAGGTAGCCGCGAGGAAAGCATCCGAGTCGCCGCTCTCTGCAGACGAGCGGGCATTGCATGCGCTGGACCGGCTCACGTTTGGTCCGCGGCCAGATGATCTGCAGCGCGTAGAAGCGATGGGTGTCGACCGGTGGATTGAGTTGCAGCTGCATCCTGAAAAAATTGATGACGGTGCGCTGCAGGCGATGCTGAGAGAGCTGCCGGCGACGGAGCTGAACGAAGCCAAACTGATCGAGAAATTCCCGCCGAACCCGCTGCTGCGGCAGATGCTGAAGACGAACGCCGCGCTTCCGCGGGATGCCATGGAGCATGCCATTTACGCGAATCAAATGGCGTATCTCAAGGTGACAGATCAGGCTAAGAAGCAGGAGACGGCCGCTCAGGCCAAGCCGGCAATGGACACGATGTCCATGCAAAAAGCGGTTCCGGCTGTTGCCTCCGCAAATGCACCTGCAAAACCCAACGACATGACACCGGCGGAATTGGCTGCCTTGCAGGCGGAAAAGGCGCGGCTGCTGGCGATGGCTCCGGCGCAGCGCTTTGATGCGCTGCTGCAACTGGCCCCGGGTGAGCCGCGGAGGCTGCTGGATAAGTTGAAGCAGCCAGAGCGGGTCGCGTTTGTTGAGGGCTTTACTCCGGAGCAGAAGGAGGTGACGGTTGCGCTGGTCGATAGCAATCGCGTCGTCGCCGGTGAGGCGATGGAGCGGAAGCTGATCTCTGACATTTACAGCGAGCGCCAGTTGCAAGAAGTGATGACCGACTTCTGGTTGAATCACTTCAACGTCTATGTGCGAAAGTCCGGCATTGCGCCGTGGCAGGTTGCGACCTATGAGCGCGAGGTGATTCGTCCGCACGCGTTCGGCCAATTTGAAGACCTGCTGAAAGCTGTGGCGACGAGCCCCGCGATGATGACTTATCTCGACAACGCCGAGAGCATCGGGCCGGATTCCAAGGCAGGGCAGGGGCCGGCGAGAAAAGCGGGCGCGCCCGCCAACAAACAACAGCAGCGAGGCCTGAACGAAAATTATGCGCGCGAGCTGATGGAGCTGCACACGCTGGGTGTGAATGGCGGATACACGCAGAAGGACGTGACCGAAGTCGCCAAGGTATTTACCGGCTGGACGGTCGAGCAGCCGCAAGCGGGCGGCGATTTCGCTTATATTGACCGGCGCCATGAGCCGGGCGACAAGCACCTGCTGGGCAAGACCATTCACGAAAGCGGGCAGCAGGAGGGCTTCGAAGTCCTGCATATACTGGCGACGAGTCCGGCGACGGCGCATTTCATTTCGCGCAAATTGGCGATCCGATTTGTCAGTGACGATCCGCCGAAGACGCTGGTGGACCGGATGACGAAGAGCTATTTGTCACATCACGGTGACATTCGCGAAGTGCTGCGGACGATGTTCAAGTCGCCGGAGTTCTGGTCGCGGGAGAGCTATCGCGCGAAGGTAAAGACGCCGCTCGAGTACGTTGTGTCCAGCGTGCGCGCGACGGATGCGGACGCGACTCACCCGCAAGCGCTGGTGTCGGCGCTGAACCAGATGGGGATGCCGCTGTACGGACAGCAGCCTCCGACGGGATATGCCGAGGTGGCGGACACGTGGGTTAGCTCATCGGCGTTGCTGATGCGGATGAATTTTGCGCTGGCGCTGACGGCCGACAAATTGCCGGGCATACATTGCGATTTGCCGGAGCTCACGGGGGCGACGGCGCTGGCGGCGTCGGCAAGTCCGGGCGAGGATGAGGCGCGGCTAGAGCAGGTGCTGCTGCACCGCGTAGTCGGCGAAAAGACGCACGCCACCGTGCTGGCGGAGATGCAGAAGCTGCCGGAGCAGGAGCAGAACGCGGCGCAGTTTGCGGAGAAGGCCAAGGCGGAAACGCAGGCTGATCCACTCGGGGGCGGCATGCTGGTCCGCAAGAACAAGCCGGCGGCCAAGCAAGTGAATTTGAATGTCTCGGTGGTCGGGGCGTCGGAGTCGAGCGTGGCTGCGGGACTTTTGGTGGGATCGCCGGATTTTCAACGCCGGTAGCGAATGGAATGAAAGCGCTGGTCGTCTATCGAGCAGCAGCAACAGTTTGCAAGTGGGCAGGTGAGGGACATGGCAATCACGAGAAGAGGGTTTGTAAAAGGCGGAGCGCTGGCGCTGGTGGGGACGTCGGCGATCCCGTCGTTCCTGACGCGGAGTGTGATGGCGCAGCTGACGACGGCACAGGCGCGGCGCAAGCGGCTGGTGGTGATCTTTCAGCGCGGCGCGGCGGATGGGCTGAATATCATCGTACCGTATGCGGAGCCCGCCTATTATCAAATGCGTCCGACGATTGCGATCCCGCGCAACCAGGTGGTCGACCTCGACGGATATTTTGGATTGCATCCCGCGATGGCGTCTCTGAAGCCGCTGTGGGAGCAGAAGCATCTCGCGATTGTGCAAGCAGCGGGATCGCCCGATCCGACGCGCTCGCATTTTGATGCGCAGGACTACATGGAGTCCGGCACGCCGGGGGTGAAGGCGACGACGGACGGCTGGCTCAATCGTGCACTGCAGGCTGAGGACGCGGCGCGGCATGTGAAGACGACGCCATTTCGCGCGGTCGCGATTGGGACGCAGCTGCCGCGAACATTGCAGGGCAAGCTCGAAGCTGTGGCATTGAGTAATCTGCAGGATTTCAGTGTTGGCGGGAAGAGTCCTGTGGCGCAGCCGGTGAGCGCGACGTTTGAAGCGATGTATGACGAGAGCGCGGATGCTGTGCTTCATGGCACGGGGCAGCAGACTTTCGAGGCGGTGAAGATGTTGCAGGCCGCGGATCCGGCGAAGTATCAGCCAGCAACTGGAGCGAATTATCCCAAGGGGCAGTTTGGCGATTCGATGAAGCAGCTGGCGCAGCTGATGAAGGCGGACCTCGGCGTGGAGGCGGCGTTCTGTGACATCGGCGGTTGGGACACGCACCAGAATCAAGGCGCGGCGGACGGTCAGCTCGCCGGGCGGCTGCGCGAATTCTCGCAGTCCATCTCGGCTTTCTGGACTGACATGGGGACGCAGGCAGAAGATCTGGTTGTGGTTACGATGTCGGAGTTTGGCCGGACGGCTCATCAGAATGGGACCGGTGGAACCGATCATGGTCACGCGAATGTGATGTTCGTGTTGGGCGGCGGCGTGCGCGGCGGGCGGATGTATGGCAAGTGGCCTGGAATTCAGCCGGAGCAGTTGAATGAGGGCCGCGATCTGCGGGTGACGACGGATTTCCGGCAGGTGCTGGCCGAGGCCACATATAAACAGTTAGGCGCGCGCGATACGGAGCTTACTTTCCCGGGTGCGGAGCTGGCGTCGAACCATTTTCTGGGGCTGCTGGGTTAACCGAGTCGGCCGAAAGAGTGTTGGCGAGGAACTGGGCGACTTGCGCTGACAGCGCGCCGCTGCCGGAGATGGCCGGGGTATCGAGAAATTTCTTCGGCTCCGTTGCGTGATCGTAGACCTCGCGAGCATCCGCGGCGCCTTGCTGGGTGCCGAGCGAATCAAGTATCAGCTTTGGCGCCTTGAACGCCTGGATCTCGCCGTCGAGGGAAAATTCGTCGCGCAGCAAAAGTTTCATCGGAAGAATCGCGGTCCGCGGGTCTGCGAGAAAAACTGCGCGCTGCGACATGCGCGGATTGTCGAGTATGACCGCGGCGACGCCGGGAGTCTGGTTCGCGGCATGCAGCGCCGGCAGCGCGCCGAGGCCATCCGCAGCCATGACAATGTGGGATGGAGGAATGTGGCGAGTGTCGGTGAGGTAACGGAGCGCGGAGACGGCGTCGGCGTTCATCGACTCCTGGCTGGGATGCAGCTTGGCAGAGTTGCCATACCCGCGATAGTCAAAGACAAAAACGTTGGCCCGCAGCTGGTGTAGGTAGGTGATGCGCGCGGTTGCGTCTGACATTGAGCCGCCGCCGCTGGTGACGTACACCAGGGTGTAGGCTTCCCACATTGCACTCTTATCAGCCGGGACCCACCAGCCGAAAAGTGTCGCCTTCCCGGATTCAGTCATCGCAAAGCGAACGTCCTGGTGCGGAGGGAGGGCGCTGGCGGGCACCTCCTGCATGGGCGCGGGATGCAGGACGAGCTGCCATTGTCCTTGATAGAAGAGCAGACAGAGCGCGATGTAGCCGCAGACGGCGGCGCCGAGAACAGCGAGGACGCCGGCCTTGAGCAGCCACATAGGATCGACGAGGACGGGGTGATCCTGCGGCTGCTCGCCGGGGCGAACAACTTCAACGCCTTCTTTTGGTTTGCTAAAGCTGAACCAGGACATCATCCCCCTCGAAAGTGAGTGGATAGACCGCCACTTTCGCGTTCGTGACTGTGATGCATTCCCCGGTCGTGACGTCGAACTCCCAGGCGTGCCAGGGGCAGACCAGCTTGCCGTTTTCTATCATGCCTTCACCGAGAGGGCCGCCGCGATGGGGGCAGACATTGTCGACGGCCGAGATTGTTCCGCCGATATTTGCTAGACACACGGCGCGGTCGCCAAGATTCAATTCTTTCGCGTAGCCTTCCGCGGGCAGGTCTGCGCGCGAGCAGATTCTTACTAATTCGGCCATGCTACAGGCCCGTGTATTTGACGATGCGGGAGAAGGAAACTGCGTCGAGGCTGGCGCCGCCGACCAGGGCGCCGTCGATCTCGGGCTCGTTCATGAGCGCGGTAGCGTTGTCGGGCTTGACGCTGCCTCCATAGAGGATGCACAGGTTGTCGGCAAAATTGCGGCCGAGGATGCGCGCGACTTCTCCGCGGATGATGAGGTGGGCTTCGGCGGCCATGTGTGGGGTCGCGGTTTTTCCGGTGCCTATGGCCCAGCACGGTTCATAGGCGATGACCAGTGGGGCCGCGCGGGCTGCGTCGATGCCGACGATGGCGCGGCTGACCTGGCGGCGCAGGACCTGCTCGGTGTGCTGGCCTTCGCGTTCGGCTTCAGTTTCGCCGACACAGACCACGGGAAGGAGATTATGTTTCAGAGCCTGGACGAGCTTCAGGTTGACCATCTCGTCGGTCTCACCGAAGTGCTGGCGGCGTTCCGAGTGGCCGATCAGGATGGTGGTGCAACCGAGGGCGACGAGCATGGGCGCGGAGGTCTCGCCGGTAAATGCGCCCTCATCCATCCAGTGCATGTTCTGCGCGCCGATGAGGACGTTGCTGCCCTGGGCGGCGCGAGCGGCAGATTCGAGCGAGGTGGCAGAAGGGAAGATTGCGATCTGGTCGCGCGTGTGGCCGGCGACGAGGGGCAAAAACGCGCTGAGAAACTCGACTGCCTGCGCGGGGGTCTTGTACATCTTCCAATTTGCAGCGATGAGAGGTTTCCGGGTCATTTGTAACAGTCTTAGCCTTTATTGGTGAGTGCTTCCACGCCGGGCAGCTTTTTGCCCTCGAGAAACTCGAGGCTGGCGCCCCCGCCGGTGGAGATGTGGGTGATGCGGTCGGCAACGCCGGCCTGCTTGACCGCGGAAACGGAGTCTCCGCCGCCGACGATTGATGTTGCTGAGGCATTGTCGGCTACGGCTTCGGCGATAGCGTTCGTCCCTTTGGCAAAGGCGGGCATTTCGAATACGCCCATGGGGCCGTTCCAAATGATGGTGCGGGCGAGGGAGATTTCGTCGGCGAAGAGATCGATGGTCTCGGGGCCGATGTCGAGGGCCATCAGCTCACGCGGGAAGGAACCGTCGCCTTTGAAGAGTTCACTCTTGGCATCGGGAGCGAATTTATCGGCGAGGACGTGGTCCACGGGAAGAAGAATGCGTGTGCCGGCGGCTTTCGCTTTGTCTATCGTGGATTTTGCGAGCCCGAGCTTATCGGCTTCGACGAGAGACTTGCCGACTTCCTGGCCCATGCTTTTGAGAAACGTGTAGGCCATGCCGCCGCCGATGATGAGGGCGTCCACTTTGCCGAGAAGGTTTTCGATGACTTGAATTTTGTCGGAGACTTTGGCGCCGCCGAGGATGGCGACGAACGGCTTCTCCGGCGCGGCCAGGGCTTTGCCCATGTAGGTCAATTCTTTTTCCATGAGGAGGCCGGCGGCGGATGTCTTGACGAAGTGGGTGATGCCCTCGGTAGAAGCATGGGCGCGATGCGCGCTGCCGAAGGCGTCGTTGACGTAGAGATCGCAAAGATGTGCGAGCTGCTTGGCGAATTTCGAATCGTTGGCTTCTTCCCCGGCGTGGAAGCGCAGGTTTTCAAGCAGCAGCACTTGGCCGGACTCCAGCTGGCGCGACATCTCTTCTGCGATTTCGCCGATGCAGTTGGGAGAGAAAGCGACGTTTTCTGAGGCACCCAATTCCTTGTCAAGGAGGATGCGCAGGCGATCGACGACCGGACGGAGGCTCATTTTCGGATTGGGTTTGCCTTGTGGGCGGCCGAGATGCGAGGCAAGAATCACTTTCGCGCGGTGGCGCAGCGCGTATTCAATCGTCGGCAGAGTTTCCTTGATGCGCGTGTCGTCGAGAATCTGTCGCCCGTCGGCGGAGAGTGGGACATTGAAGTCGACACGGATGAGTATGCGCTGGTCCCGGAGTTCTAAATCGCGAATCGAGAGCTTGGGCATGACTCTGGCACCTTGGGGGAGAGATGCGGGCGACGCTCAAAAAGCATCGCCCGGGAGATCTGTTACAGGCCCTTTTTCGCGAGGAAGCTGATGAGATCGCGAACGCGATTGGAGTAGCCCCACTCGTTGTCGTACCAGCTGATGACTTTGACGGACTGCCCGACAACTTTGGTCAGCAGCGAATCGACGATGGAAGAACGCGGGTCGCCTTTGAAATCGCTGGACACGAGCTCGTTGGTTTCGACGCCGAGGATGCCTTTGAGTTCGCCGCCGGCGGCCTTGGTCAGTGCCGCATTCACGGCCTTGGCGTCGACCGGTTTCTCTGAGATGAAAGTGAGATCAACAACCGACACGTTCGGCGTCGGGACTCTGATGGCGAAGCCGTCCAGCTTGCCGTCCATCTCCGGGATGACAAGCTTGAGTGCCTTGGCAGCGCCGGTCGAGCTGGGGATCATGTTGATGGCGGCAGCGCGGGCGCGGCGGAGGTCCTTGTGCGGGAAGTCGAGGATGACCTGGTCATTCGTGTAGCTGTGAATGGTTGTCATGATGCCGGAGACGATGCCGAAGTTTTCGTGCAGCACTTTAACTACTGGAGCGAGGCAGTTGGTGGTGCAGGAGGCGTTGGAGATAACGTTGTCCTTGGCCGCATTGTACTTGCTGTCGTTGACGCCGAGGACGAGGGTGATGTCCTCATTCGTAGCCGGCGCGGAGATGATGACCTTCTTTACTGTCGAGCCAAGATGGGCTTTAGCCTTGGTGGCGTCGGTGAAGTGTCCGGTGGATTCGACGATGACCTGGGCGCCGACTGAATCCCACGCCAGCTTGGCGGGATCGCGTTCGGCGAAAACTTTGATCTGCTTACCGTCGACGGAAATGAAATCCGCGCCGGCGGAAATTTCGTTCGGCAAATTGCCGAGGATGGAGTCGTATTTCAACAGATGCGCGAGAGTTTTCGGATCAGTCAAGTCGTTAACGGCGACGAATTCAATCTCGGGATTGCCGAGCGAGGCGCGAAACACGTTGCGCCCGATGCGGCCGAAGCCGTTGATGCCAACTTTTACAGCCATGAATGGTAGGTCTCCTGAAGTTAGGAAGATGGATTGGAACGGCCGCGCAAAAGTGACGGCGGCACGTAGCAGGGATCAACTTGATGCTACCACCGCTGCAGACCGGGAACAACGCGCCGAGGACGGGTTCGCGTGCACATTGCGATTAGCTTGCGAGGTACGTGACGTTGATTGCGAACTCTGGGTGTGTTAAAAGCGCAGCATGCGCGAACAGGTGCGCAAACGAATGAGAAGAAGATCACGCCGTGGACCGAATAATTCCGAGTCCACCGGAAAAGTAGGGCAGGAGCTGCCCAATGTTCGGCCGGGAGGCATTGCACCGCTGCGACCTTCCTATATGGATGCGACTCCTGCGACGGAGCCCGACGAGTTGGATGGGCCCGATGAACTGGACGATCCGGACGATGATGTAGATGAGCCGGGTGAAGTTGAGGCGACGCAGGCGGGTCGGTTAGAAGTCGAGACGCAGCCGGAGTCATTCAACTCGCCGCCGGCTGAGGCGCCGTCGGTCAAGCCGCGAGCGCTGAAGGGGTTTGTCGTGCTGGCGATCGGGCTGCCGGGTTCGGGGAAGACGACGTGGTTCAAGCGGCGTGGCGTGCTGCCGCTGTCGAGCGATATGCTGCGCAGCATTCTGTTCGACGATATTGACGAGCAGCGCTACCAGAAGCTGGTCTTCTCGACGCTGCGATCTCTGCTGCGTGCGCGGCTGATTGCGAAGATGCCGTGGAACTATGTCGATGCGACGAATTTGTCGCCGCATGAGCGCCGGCAGTGGATCAAGATGGCGAAGAGCTTTGGCTATGACGTGCAGGCGGTGTTCTTTGATGTGCCGCTGGAAGTGTGCCTGGAGCGAAATCAGCGGCGAGAACGCGGCGTCAGCGAAGAAATTCTGCGTCGGATGGCGGAGCGTCTGCGCCCGCCTCATTTCAAGGAAGGCTTTTCCAAGATCACGCTGGTCCGCGTCAAGGCGAAGGACGCTCCGGAAACGGTGTGATGGCAGCCGCTGAGCCGCGGGCCGAGGCGATCGCGTTCGACGGCGTGACTTATACGGTAGCGGGCGTTGATATTCTGCGCGGCATCACGATGTCGATTGCGACCGGTGAGCGGGTCGCGCTGCTGGGGAGATCCGGCGCGGGCAAGACGACTTTGCTGCGCGCGGTGAATGCGCTGACGCTGCCAACTGGCGGCGAGGTGCGGGTGCTGGGGCGGCGGCTGTCGGATTGGAATTTGTTGGAGCTGCGCCGCCATTGCGGCTACGTCCTGCAGGATGGCGGTCTGTTTCCCCACATGACTTGCGAGGAAAATGTACGTTTGCCGTTACGAATCGAAGGCATGCCTGACGCGGAGCAGGAAAAGCGTGCGGCGGAGGTGTTCGCCATGGTTGGGCTGGAGATGAAGGAGTTCGGCGGGCGCAGGCCGCGGCAGCTCTCCGGCGGGCAGCGTCAACGGGTGGGCGTGGCGCGCGCCTTGGCGGCGAATACGCCGATTCTGCTGATGGATGAGCCGTTCGGCGCGCTGGATCCGCTGACCCGCAACGAGATGCAGGAGCTGATGGAGAAATTGTTTCGCGAGTTCAGCGAGACGGTTGTTATGGTCACGCATGATCTCAACGAGGCGCTGAGGTTGGCGACGCGCATTGTCCTGATGGACAAAGGGAAGGTCGCGGTGGATTTGGCGACGCGGGAGTTCACGAAATCGCGCGGGCCGATTGTCGAACAATATTTGCGAGCGTTTCAGAGATCACCGGAGGCAACCGCGTGACTGAATTATGGCAGCAAATTTGGACACTCCTGCTGGAACATCTGTGGATGACTGCTTTCGCGATGGTCATTGCGATTGCGCTGGCGGTGCCTCTGGGAATTTATGCGGTGGAACGACCGGGCCTCGCGCGGTGGCTGATTGGCGGGGCGAATGTGATCCAAACAATCCCGAGCCTGGCGCTGTTTGGCTTGTTGCTGCCACTACCGTGGCTGGGCGCGGAGGCTTCGCGCATCGCGATTGTCGCGTTGGCTGGTTATGCGCTGCTGCCAATTTTGCGCAATACGTATGAGGGGCTGCGCGGCATCGATCCGAATTTACTGGATGCAGCGGAGGCGCTGGGACTGAGTTGGTGGCAGCGGCTGCGGATTGTTCGGCTGCCGCTGGCGGGCAGCTTTATTCTGGCGGGCATTCGCACGGCGACGGTAATATGCGTGGGGATTGCTACGATTGCTGCGGCTGTGGGAGCGGGTGGATTGGGCGAGTTGATTTTTCGCGGCGTGGCGTCGGTCGACAACCGCCTGGTGCTGGCGGGAGCTTTACCTGCGGCTGCACTGGCGCTGCTGGCGGACGCGACGCTGGGGCTTGCGGAGCGCGGGTTGCGGAAGAATACGGCGTGAAACGGCGGCTGCTGGCGCTTGGCTGTGCGCTGATTTTGCTGACCGGCTGCGCGCCGCCCTGGGAGTCGCGCGGCGGCTCCCGGCTGGTAATCGGCGCCAAGAATTTTACGGAGCAGGTTGTGCTCGGCGAATTGCTGGCGCAGCATATTGAGGCGCGTACTGGGATGAAAGTGGAGCGGCGCTTTTATCTCGCTGGCAGTTACATTTGCCAGCAGGCACTGCGGGCTGGACGAATTGACGGCTATGTGGAGTACACCGGGACTGCGCTGACTGCGATTTTGAAGCAGCCGATGGACAGCGATGCGGCGCGAGTGCGTGCCACGACAGCGCAGCTGTATGCGTCGCGATACCAGGTGAGGCAATTTCCTCCACTTGGATTTGAGAACACATTCGCGATGGTGGTTCGTCCGGAGAGCGCGGCTGGTTTGGCCTCTCCTACGTTGAGTGCTGCGGTTGAGGCGGCGGCAAAATGGCAGCTCGGTGTGGGCTATGAATTTGAGCAGCGTCCGGATGGTTTGCCGAGGCTGCTGGAAACGTATGGCATACGGTTTGCCGGCCAGCCGCGCACGATGGATCTGGGACTTCTTTATCGTTCGTTGGCCGCGCGACAGGTGGATGTCATCGCGGCGAATTCCACTGACGGGGCCATTGAGGCGATGCATCTGACGGTACTGGCGGATGATAAGCACGCATTTCCGCCGTACGAAGCGGTGCCGTTGTTTCGTCAGGCGAGCTTGCAGCGTTGGCCGGGAGTTGCGGATGCGGTGAATGAGATGGCGGGAAAAATATCGGCCGACGATATGCGCGAGATGAACCAGGCGGTCGATGGAGAGCACAGGCCGGTCGAGGAAGTGGTGCGAGAATTCCGGCAGAGGCGAGGATTGTGATGGTGATGATTGCGAAAGAAGAGCCGTGGCTGCGGGGAACGCTGCAGGAAAGTCCGGCGGTGACGCGCGCGGTGCTGCATGCGCTGGAAATGGCGCGCGAGGATGTGATGGCAGCGTGTGACGGACTGACTGCGGAGGAATTGTTTGCGCGGCCGGATGGGCTGACGCCGCTGAGTTTCCAACTCCGGCATATTCCCGGGAGCCTCGACCGGCTGCTGGCTTATGCGGAAGGCAAGCAGTTGAGTGACGCACAGAAAGCTGCGATGCGAGCGGAGATGGAAGATGGCGGGAGTGCTAAGGCGCTGCTGGCGGCCTTTTTGCAGGGTCTGCTCGATGCCGAGAGACGTGTCCACGCGATGGCGGACGCAAATTTGGAAGAGCCGCGAAAAGTTGGTCGCAAAGAATTGCCAACCAGTGTCGGTGGATTGCTGGTGCATTGTGCGGACCACACGTCGCGGCATGTTGGGCAGGTGGTGACGACGGCGAAGCTCCTGCGCAACCGCCGCGAGTAATCCGCTTAGCGCAGGTGGCCCATCTTTTCGCGTTTGACACGGAGATAGTTTTCGAAACTCGCTCGCGGGGGGACCTCAGCGGACACTCGCTCCACGACTTTGACGCCGGCAGATTCGAGCGCCTCGACTTTCTTCGGATTGTTCGAAAGCAGCTTCACTTCGCGAACTCCGAGCGACTTTAAAATTTCCGCAGGTAACTCGTATTCGCGCTGGTCTGCTTTGAAGCCAAGTTGCTCGTTGGCTTCGACTGTGTCGAGGCCTTGATCCTGTAATTCATAAGCGCGCAACTTTGGCAGGAGGCCAATGCCGCGGCCTTCCTTTTGTTCGTAGATCAGAATTCCGGTGCCGGCCTCGGCGATTTGTTCCAGCGCCAATTCCAGCTGATCGCGGCAGTCGCAGCGCAGGGAGCCGAAGACGTCCCCGGTGAGGCACTGCGAGTGGACGCGGACCAACGGCGGCTCCGCGTGAATGTCGCCCATGACGACGGCCACTGCTTCCTCTGGTGCGGTGCCGTCTGCGCCGGTGGCGCGAAATCCCAGGATGCGAAAGTGGCCCCAACGGGTGGGGAAGTCCGCGTCGGCGAGCTGTTCTACTTTTTGAAACGGCATAGGTTCATTCTAGAGATGCCGCAGGGCGGTGTTCGGTCGCAAGCCGGGAGGATAGAGTAGGAGGCGTGCACTCCGACAAATTAGTACTGATCACGTTGCTGATCCAACTGGGCGTGGCGGCGGCAGTTTCCGCAGCGCTGGCGCGGTCGAGTGTGTTCAAGGATCTGCTGTTTGCGGAGAAGCGGTCAGCGCTGCAGACGCTGGGCCTGCTGGCATTTATTTGCGTGCCGTTGACCCTCGGAGTGTTGGTCCGGGTGACGGTGCCGAATTTCTTCGCCGCCGACATCGCGTTTGAAACGGTGATTGTGGTCGCGCTGCTGCTGGGCTTGATGCCCGCCGTGGCCGCGGCTGTGGTATTGGCCATTCCGGCGATGCTGCATCACGAATATTTGACGCTGCCGTTTAACATCGCGGTCGCCGGAGTGCTGGGCGTGTATGGCGAGTTTGTCAGTCAGGAGGATGTCTGGTCTTTTTCGCCATTTGTGGACTTGAGCGTCTATCGCTGGGTGCGGCGCGCTTTGCGAACGCCGCGGATTGACAAGCAAATCCTGCTGCTGTTTTTGATCATCGGCTTGCAGATTTCGCGGACCTGGTTGGCCAATCTGTATCCGGGGCGGCTGTTCACGGTGGATTCGTCGACGTGGGTGATCAAGGCGGCGGCGTATGCGACGGCCGCGATGGTGGTCGGCATTCCGCTGAAGATCTGGAATGCGCTGCGGCTGGAGCGAAAGCTGGAGGAGCAGGAAAAATTTCTGCTGGAGGCGCGGATGGAGGCGCTGCAGCGGCAGATCCATCCCCACTTTCTGTTCAACACGTTGAACTCGATCGCATCGCTGATACGCTTCCGACCGGAGCTGGCGCGGGAGA
>Ga0302326_10019506_pt1 | contig 14001 bp, 9 predicted proteins | sample Palsa_T0_3_FD_202264 | JGI IMG/M metagenome (GOLD analysis project Ga0302326, IMG submission 202264) | Peat permafrost microbial communities from Stordalen Mire near Abisko, Sweden - Palsa_T0_3 | ecosystem: Environmental > Terrestrial > Soil > Palsa > Peat permafrost | place: Sweden: Abisko... | reverse complement strand
GGCTGGTAGCCGGTGGTCGTCACCGAGACGCGGTGCCTTTTCTCGCGCAACTGCGGCTGCACCATCTCCAGCGCCTGCGCGATGACGGAACCGAGCTCGAGCGAGCCGCGCTGCAGCGCGATGCGGCCACGCGTGATGCGCGACACATCCAAGAGATCATCGACCAGGCGTGTCAGCTGCGCGACCTGCCGGCTCGCGAGTGCCACCGCATTCGGCAGGCGCGGATCGGTACCCGGAACCAGGCGCGCCAGCAAGTCGACGGCGTTGCGTATCGGCGCGAGCGGATTGCGCAGCTCATGGGCGAGCATTGCCAGGAATTCGTCCTTGCGGCGATCGGCATCGCGCAGCGCCGTCTCGGCGCGCTTGCGCTCGGTGATGTCAGCAAACCATACGACCAGACCATCGCCGAGCCTGGCGACGCTGTTGTGGATCCACACCGGCGTGCGCGCCGAGCCGAGGTCCACCTCGATATCGCGCGGCACCCCGTCGGCGAGCACCCGCACGAACAGCTCCAGTTCCGCCGGCTGCCGCTGCCAGTAACCCGGCAGCACCTCTGACACCAGCCGGCCGTGCAGCTCGCTGCTCGGTCGCCCCGTGAGTCGCTCGGCAGCGGTGTTGGCGTACTGCCAGGCGAAATCGATCACCTGACCGTCGGCGCCACGCACCGCGCGCATGATGGTGAAGCCGACCGCGGACGAGCCGAGCGCCACGCGGAAGCGCTGCTCGCTCTGCACCAGTGCCGCCTGCATCTCGCGCCGCATGCGGGCAAGCGACAGCTGGCCATTGACACGTGCCAGGAGTTCACGCGCCGCGAACGGCTTGATCAGATAGTCGTCCGCGCCTGCGTCCAGCCCCTCGATCTTCGCCTCCTCGCCGGCGCGCGCCGACAAGAGCACCACCGGAATGCTGCTGGTGCGTGCATCGGCGCGAATCGCCTTGAGCAGGCCGAAGCCGTCGAGGTACGGCATCATGACGTCGCTCAGGACCAGGTCCGGCGGTTCGCGCGCTGCCATCTGCAGCGCCTCCGCGCCGTCCTTGGCCGTCACGACCCGGAAACGCGGCGCCAGCAGGCGCGTGAGGTACTCGCGCATGTCGGCGTTATCGTCGGCGAGCAGGATCAGGGGGGCACCCGCGGGCGACGCGGCGGGGCTGGCGGCGGCGGCCGGCAGCGTCGCCAGGAACTGCGTATCGATGAGCTCGTTGTCCGCCCTTACCGGCGACCAGCGCAGCGCCTCACCGGCGAACGCCTGTGCGCTGGACGCACGCTGCACCTGGCGCCGCTCGGCGCTGAGGCGCTCCGCCGGCAGATGGCCCGAGCCGCACGGCAAGCGCACGGTAAAGGTGCTGCCCTTACCCGCTTCGCTGGCGACGTGGATCCTGCCGTGGTGCTGCTTTACGAACTCATTGACGAGCGACAGTCCGATGCCACTGCCTTCCTGGCTGCGACCCTCGACGCCGGGCACCCGGTAGAAACGCTCGAACAGGTGCGCCTGGGCGTCCGCCGCGATGCCGACGCCGGTATCGGTTACCTCGAGGTCGACGTGGTCGGACTTGCTCGTGAGGCGCACGCGAATCTCGCCCTGCAGGGTGTACTTGAAGGCGTTCGAGACCAGGTTCAGGACGATCTTTTCCCACATGTCGCGGTCGACCCAGGTCTCGACCGGCAGGTCCTCGCACTCCACCACGAGCTTGAGGCCTGCCCGCTCGATGGCGGAGCGGAATACGCTCACCAGATCGCGCGTCAGCGCGGCAAGATTCAGCTGCTCGAAGCGCGCCTGCAGGCGCCCCGCTTCGATACGCGAGAAATCCAGGAGGGTATTCACCAGTTTCAGCAGACGCAAGGCATTACGGTGCGCCACCTCAAGCTCCGCGCGCTGCGCAGGCAGATCCTGCGGCTCAGCCGCGAGCGCCTCCTCGAGCGGACCCAAAAGCAAGGTCAGCGGCGTCCGAAACTCGTGACTGACGTTGGAGAAAAACACCGTCTTGGCGCGGTCGATTGCGGCGAGTTCCTCCGCGCGGCGCCGCTCACTGTCGTAGGCCTGGGCACGGGCGAGGGCTGCCGCCACCTGCGTGGCCACCAGCGCGATGAACGAGCGGTAGGTGTCGTCCAGCGCGCGCCGCGGACTGACGCCGACCACGAGAAACCCGGACAGGTGCGGCGTCCCGGCACGCTGCAGCGGCAGCAGCAGCGCGCGCTGCACGAGATCGGGCCAGGGACCCGCCGGCACGTTGAGGCCGAGCTGCGGCAGTGCCGGCACTTCCTGCACGGTCTCGCTGGCCAGCAGCTGCGCCAGCGGCCAAGGCGAGCGCGCACCGGTATGCAGTAGCGGCGGCAGCACGCCTTGCGGTAATTCGCGCGTGCGTCCGACGCAGGCGGCAAGCTGCTGCTCGAGGTCGAGCAGATACAGACCGGCAAAGGCCACATCGAGCGGGTAGCCGGCCAGTACCCGGCACAGTCGATGGCAGGTATCCCCGACCGTTTCGACCGCATCGGCACGCGCCGACAGATCGCGCAGCAGGCGCAGGTGCCGCTCGCCAATTACGCGCTCGGTGACCTCGGTGACCACGCACAGCATGCCGGCGATGTGGCTGTCGTCGTCGTAGACGGGGCTGTAGGAAAAGGTGTGATAGGTCTCCTCGGGGAAGCCGCTGCGCTCCAGGAACAGCTGCAGGCTCTCATCCCAGGTGGCTACGCCGCGACTCAGCACCTGTTCGATGCGCGGGCCGATGTCCGGCCAGATCTCCTCCCACACCTTGTCCGAGCGTGCGCCCAGCACCCAGTCGCGCTTGAGGCCGACGGTGGGCAGATAGGCATCGTTGCAGAAGAAGGTGAGGTCGGATCCCCACAGCATCCACATCGCATAGCGCGAATCGAGCATGACCCGCACGATGGTCTTGAGCGACTGCGGCCATTCGTCCGGCGTGCCGAGGGGGGTGCGCGACCAGTCGAGCTGGCGCATGCGCTCGCCCATCTCGCCACCGCCAGCGAGAAAATCCAGCTTGGGCCGGTCGGCCTCACCGGCAGCCTGCTCTTTTCTCAGCTGCTGCGACATGCGTTCCCTGCTACCGCTGCGCGGCGCGCGCTATGCGTGACGGCATTCGAGCACGTCGCCCATCTTCCAGGTGCCGGTCTTGTCCAGTACCTGATACTCGACCGAGTAGCCGGCGCCCTTCGCCAGCGATTTGTAGATGAAGCGCTCCTGCCGGGTGAGGGGTGCGAGCAGGGCGTGGGTCTCGAAAGTCAGGACCGCGTCCTGCCAGCCGCTGCTGGTGAAGAGCCGCTGCCCGCCGAAATTGTCGTAGATGCTGAGCGTGAGCAGATGCTGCGTCGGGTCATAGCCCCACAGTGAGTGGGCGTTGTAAGCAAACGGCGGATTGTCGCTGTGCTCCTGCGCCAGGAAGTGTGCGCCCAGGATGGGCGCGAAAGACTCGCCCGAGCTGATGAGCTTGCCGTTGGAAAAATGCCCGTGGCACGCCCAGTGACCCGTGAACTGCTGCGCGAGCTGTGTGAGCTGTGTGAGCTGTGCGGCAGGTGCGTCTTCACCCCACGCCGGCAACACCGGAAGAAGCAATGCGCATACCCAGGCTGCCGCCCTTCTGGATGCTCTATCGGTCGGTACGGGCGCCGCGCGCATGAACCTCTCCCGCGTGGCAACTCGCCAGCACCAACACGTGCACGGCGTGCGGTGCCAAGAAAGTCGCATTGTAAACCTGCGTCCGCACTCGCCTGCAGCGCAGACTAGCAATGCTAGCGCCAAGCTCCGGCCGTCTGTGTCGGGCCGACCTGACGAATGCCCGTAGGAATCGGACTACACAGGTGCGCTGCTTCGCTACAATGGCGCTCCGGAGCCTGCAACTCTTGGCCCGGAACTCGGGAGCAATATCGTGACTGCCGACCGTTCTTCAGTCAGACGCGATCCGGGCTATGCCGGCCTCACGGCCAAGGTCGAATCGCTGCCCTCCGCCTGGTATTTCGATCCGCTGCATTACCAGCGCGAGCTGACGCAGATCTGGTACCGCAACTGGATTTACGTGTGCCGGGCGAGCGAACTTGCCACGCCGCGCAGCTTTCGCACCTTTGCGCTCGGCGGGCAGTCGCTGCTCCTGGTGCGCGGCGAGGACCAGGTGCTGCGCGCCTTTCACAACACCTGCCGCCATCGCGGTGCCGCGCTGTGCCGCGCGGCCAGCGGACGGATGCCGGCCGCCGGCATTGTGTGTCCGTACCACAGCTGGCGCTACAGCCTGCGCGGCGAGCTGCTGCAGACCTCATCGCAGCAGCACGCTGATGGTTTCGACATGCGCGATTTTCCGCTCTATAGCCTGCCGCTCACCGAATGGGAAGGCTTCGTGTTCGTCGCGCTCAGCAAGACGCCGCCGCCCTTTACCGCAGCCTTCGATCTGCCGCTGGAGCGCTTCGCCAACTGGAGAATCGGCGAGCTGGTGGTGGGACACCGGCTGCAGAAGAGCATCGCCTGCAACTGGAAGGTGTTCTGGGAAAACTACAACGAGTGCCTGCACTGCCCGGGAGTCCATCCGAAGCTGACGCAGCTGGTGCCGATCTTCGGGCGCGCGCTGCTCGAGCGGCGCGACGACCCCGCCTGGCAGGATCATGCCGAGGACGACGATCCGAAATACGGCGGCGGCCTGCGGCGCGGCGCCGAGTCCTGGTCCATGGACGGCAAGCCCGCGGGCGTGCCCTTCCCCAACCTGAGCGCTGAGGAGCGCGGTGCCGGCCACATCTACCTCACCAGCGTGCCGTCGGTGTTCATCGTGGCGCACCTGGACTATGTGCGCATCGTGCGACTGCTGCCGCTCGGACCGGAACTCACGGAGATGACCATCGAGTTCCTGTTCCTGCCGCAGACGCTCGCGGAGCCGTCCTGCGACATCATGAAGGCGGTCGAGTTCACCGACATCGTCATGAGCGAGGACGCCGACATCTGCGAGCTCAATCAGCGTGGCCTGCACGCGCTGCCGCATGCGGCCGGTGTGCTGATGCCCGAGGAATATGCGATCCGCCAGTTCCAGGACTGGGTCCGCTCTGAGCTCAACCGACCTTAGCCGCGGCAGCGCATGAAGAACCGCGCCACGCGCGCGGTGTGCGCAGCGCTCGCGCTCGTGTGGCTGTGTGCCTGCGGCCAGCGTGCAGCCCCGTCAGTGGCCCCGCAAACGGCCGAAGAAGCGGTGCTGCACGTCTACAACTGGCCTGACTACATCGGCTTCGACACCGTCGCGCGCTTTGAGCAGGCGACCGGCATCAAGGTCGTCTACGACCTGTACGACTCCAACGAGACGCTCGAGGGGAAGCTCCTGATCGGGGATTCCGGCTATGACATCGTCAGCACCAGCATGGCGCACTACGGGCGCCAGATAAGCTCAGGGCTGTACGAGCCGCTCGACAAGTCGCAGCTGCCCAACTGGAAAAACCTCGACCCGGAAGTGCTCGCGATACAGGCGCAGGCCGATCCGGGCAACCGCTACGCGGCCCCGTACCTGCACGCCATGAATGGCTTCGCCTACAACGTGCCGCTGGTGCGCGCCCGTCTGCCGCAGGCGCCGCTCGACAGCCTCGACATGCTGTTCAAGCCGCAGGTCGTGGCGCGCCTGGCCGACTGCGGCGTCAGCTTCCTCGATTCACCGGATGATGTGGTGCAGCTGGCATTGCGCTACCTGCACCTGGATCCCAACTCGCACCGCGCCGAGGACCTCAAGGCCGCGGAGCGGCTGGTGCTGGCGGTACGACCGTACATCCGCGTATTCGACTCGAACGCCTACGTCGAGCAGCTGGCGTCCAACGAGTTGTGCCTGTCCATGGCATGGTCGAGCGATTACTGGACCGCCCTCACCAAATCGCAGGCCGGCGGCATCAACCTGCAGCTGGCGTTCTCGCTGCCGCGCGAGGGCTCCAACATCACCTACAACGCCCTGATGATCCCGATCGGCGCACCCCACCCGCACGCCGCGCACAGGTTCATCAACTTCATCCTCGAGCCGCACGTCATCGCCGACATCACCAACGACATCTACTACGGCAACGACAATCTCGCTGCGCGCCGGTTCGTGCGGCCACAGATCCTCAACGACCCGGCCGTTTATCCGCCGCCGGCGGTGCGCGCGCGCCTGTACCTGCCCGCACAGTACGACACCCAGTACCAGCGCCTGCTGACCCGTACCTGGACGCGCATCAAGACCGGCCTCTAGTGCTTGCCGCGCCAACCCGGGTGGAGCGTAGGATAGCAGCGGGCAAAAGGGTCACTGCCATGGGCCGCATCATCGGGCGCGCTGAAGAATTCTGTCGGCGCTTTGACCTGCAGGCACCGATCCTGCTGGCACCGATGGCGGGCCTGCCCGCGCCGCAGCTGTCGGTGGCCGTCGCCGGCGCCGGCGGCCTCGGCGCCTGCGGTGTGGTGCTGATGTCGCCGGCGCAGATCAGCGACTGGGCTGCCGAGGTGCGCCGCGGCACCCACGGCGGCTTTCAGCTCAACACCTGGATTCCGGACGCCCCACCGCTGCGTGATGCCGTCAACGAAGCGCGGCTGCGCGCTTTTCTTGCAGACTTCGGTCCAGCCGTATCGCCGCAGGCGGGCGATGCCCGGCCGCCGGACTTCGCGCAGCAGTGCGAGGCGATGCTGCAGGCAGCGCCTGCTGCGATCTCGTGCGTCATGGGCCTCTTTGCACCGCAATTCCGCCTCGAGCTCAAAGAGCGTGACATCGCCTGGTTCGCCAACGTCTCGACGCTCGCCGAGGCGCGCGCCGCCGAGGCCGCCGGCGCAGACGTGGTGGTCGTGCAGGGGAGCGAGGCCGGCGGCCATCGCGCCGCCTTCGAGGCCGAGCGCGCCGAGCGCTGTCTGGTCGGTCTCATGGCGCTGCTGCCGGCGGTGGTCGACGCGCTCAGCATCCCGGTGGTGGCCGCCGGCGGCATCGCCGATGCCCGCTGTCTGGCCGCAGCGCTCGTGCTCGGCGCCAGCGCGGTGCAGGTGGGCACCGCGTTCCTGCGCTGTCCGGAAGCCGGGCTCGATCCGGCGTGGGCCGCGGCCCTGGCACGCAGCGCCCCGGAAGATACGGTGGTGAGTCGCGTCTTCAGCGGCCGCCCGGGACGCAGTCTTGCGACCGCGTACGTCTGCGCCGCCACCGCCGCGGGCGCCCCGCCGCCGGCACCCTACCCGGTGCAGCGCGGACTCACCGCGCCCATGCGCAGCGCCGCCATCGAGAGCCACGACCTCACAGGGATGCAGGCGTGGGCCGGTCAGGGGGCGGCGCGGGCCCGCGCGGCGCCCGCCGCCGAGGTGGTGCGCGAGCTGTGGTCGGGCGCCAAGCTGCTGCTGCGTCAGGAGTGAGCATGACGCCCATGCCACGCCGCCAGTTCCTGTCGCTCAGCGCCGGCGCCGCGCTGCTGCCACGCGGCCTCCTGGGTGAGGTGCCCGGCGGCGGTGGTCGGCGAACTCAGTGGCGTGCGCGGCCGTTCGAGGTGAGTGCGGTGCGGCTGCTTCCCGGACCGGCGCTGGACGCGCTCGAGGTGAATCGCCGCTACCTCATGAGTCTGGACAACGACCGCCTGCTGCACATGTTCCGCCTCACCGCAGGCCTTGCCACCAGTGCGCAGCCGCTGGGCGGCTGGGAAGCGCCGGACAACGAGCTGCGGGGCCACTTCACCGGGCACTACCTGTCGGCCTGCGCACTGCTCGCGGCGCACACCGGCGACGCGGCGGTGCGTGAGCGCGGCATCCAGCTCGCGCATGCACTCGCCGCATGCCAGAAAGCCCACGGCGATGGCTATCTCAGCGCTTTCCCGCGGGAGCTGTTCGTGCGCCTGCGCGAGGGCAAGCCCGCCTGGGCGCCCTTCTACACGCTGCACAAGATCATGGCGGGCCTGTTCGACACCTACCGCCTGAGCGGCGATCGCCAGGCGCTCGCCACGCTCACGGGCATGGCGGGGTGGACCGAGCGCTGGGTGCAGCCGCTCGATGAGGTGCAGATGGCCCGCGTACTGGAGCGTGAGTACGGCGGCATGAACGAGGTGCTGTACAACCTCGCCGAGGTCACCGCGCAGAGCCGCTGGCGCCGCCTGGCGCAACGCTTCGACCGGCGCAGCCTCTACGCGCCGCTGGCGGCCGGCGAGGACCAGCTGCAGGGCCTGCATGCCAACACCACCATTCCGCAGATCGTCGGCGCGGCGCGCGGCTTCGAAGTCACCGGTGCCCCGCAGCTGCGCTCTGCGGCCAGCTATTTCTGGCAGACGGTGGCCGGGCAGCGCTGTTACTGCACCGGCGGCACCAGCGACGGCGAGCACTGGAACCGCGCCCCCGGCGAGCTGGCGCAGGAGCTGTCCGGCTACACGCAAGAGTCGTGCTGCACTTACAACATGCACAAGCTCACACGGCTGTTGTTTGGCTGGACCGCGGATGCTGCGCTGGCCGACTACTACGAGCGCGCCTGGTACAACGGCATCCTCGGCGTCCAGCACCCGGGCGACGGCGCCAAGCTGTATTACCTGCCGCTCCAATCCGGTTACTGGAAGCTGTTTGGTACGCCACTCGAGGATTTCTGGTGCTGCAGCGGCAGCATGGCAGAAGCCTTCGCCAAGCTCGGCGACAGCATCTACTTCCACGATGACACGGGCCTATACGTCAACCTGTTCGTGCCCTCGGAACTCAACTGGCGCGAGCGCGCACTGCGCGTGGTGCTGGACACGCGCCTGCCGCAGGAGGACACGGTACGACTCACCCTGCACATGGAGCGGCCGCAGCGCCTGGCACTGCGCATTCGCGTGCCGGGCTGGACTAGCGGGGGCGCGGCCTGGCTGAACGGCGCGGCGCTCGCGCGCTTTGCGCCGCCCGGCACCTATCTCACGCTCGAGCGCACCTGGCACGATGGCGACGAGGTGCAGGTGCAGCTGCCGATGCGCCTGCAGCTCGAGCCGCTGGCGAGCGATCCGACACTGCAGGCGGTGCGCTACGGGCCGCTGGTTCTCGCCGGCCGCTTAGGCACCGCCGGACTTGACGCGCAGAATCTGCGCGCTCCGCCGACCCGGCCGCGCACCGTGCCCGAGTATCCGGCCGCACCCGTCGAGGCGCCGCTGATCGTGGCGCGCGCGGTGGATGCCGGGAACTGGCTGGAGAGCGTGCCCGGCCGACCGCTGGAGTTTCGTACAGTGGGGCAGCCGCGTTCGCTGACGCTCGTGCCTCTCAACACCCTGTTCGATGAGCGTTACGCGGTGTACTGGAGGGTGCAGGCGACGCAGGCGCCGGCCTAGGGGTCGCCCGCCGCCCCCGCACATGTTCGGGGGCGGCAGGACGCCTTCAGTTGGCAGTTTTGCGGTTCATCGTCCTCACGGGCCGACGATCGGGACCGGCTCAGTGCTATCGCTGGTATCGGTGAACACCAGCAGACCCCCGTCCACCGGGTAGGCCTCGGTGGTTTCCGATTTCTGCTCGGCCTGGGCCAGCACGTTCGCGGTATCCACCATCATCGCGGATGAGCCAGTGCCCGTACCCGTGCCCGTGCCGCTACCACTGCCGCTGCTCGCACTGCCGCCACCGTTGTCGCTGCCGCCGCAGGCGGCCAGCAGGCTGACCAGCAGTACCGCAGCGCCGATGACAGGAATATTGCGCTTCATGGGGCTGGTCCTTTAGTCGTTGGCACTCGTCGGCGAACCGGCGAGCGGTGTCGTGACGTACGGGAACACCGTCAGGTAGCTGGCCGGATTCGGTTCGGCACCGTCGGTGTAGTGCAGCTGGCGCGAGGCGTCCGATGCGGGATCCGGATCGGCCGAGCTGCCGTCGAAGGGCGACAGCAACACGCCCATGGCGACGCGCAGTTCGATGTCGACCACGTCGTCGATCGGGCGGCGACCGTTGGGGAAGCCGGCATTGTCGCCACCGAGGACGCCGAGGTCGTTCTGCGCACCTGCGGCCGTGGGCGTCGTGCTGGTGTTGAGGCGCAGCATTTCCGATGCCGTCACGGTCGCGGGCTGATTCAGGCCCTTGAGCCCGGTGAGGAAGGCCGCTTCGAGATCGGTGCGCGGGTAGACGTTCGGTGCCCTCACGCCTTCGGCCCCGAACAATACCTGCAGGAGAACCGGCAGCGACGGGTTGGTCACGTAGTCGGCAAACTGACCGTCATTCCTCGGCTCAGAGGAGTTGAAATGGTCCTTGTCCGGCAGTCCGATGACCACCTCGTTCACCAGCGGCATGCCGAGGCGGGACACCTGATTCCAGGCGCCACCCTCGATCGACGGGCCGGTGGGCGAAGACACCGGGCCCACGCTCGCCACGCTGCTGGCGCTTTGCGGGACCGGATTGAACACCGCAGCCTGGCGGATGCTGGCGGTGGTCCAGCCACCGATCACCGGATCACTTCCCGCCGTGAGACAGGAGGCCGCGACTTCGAGGGCGAGCGAGGTCACGTTGTAGCCGGCCAGTGAGTTTGGCGCGAGGTTGCGGGCATTGACTCCCGAAGGCGCAAGCTCCGTCACCGGGTACTTGATGTTGACCAGATCGAAGGTCTCGCCGAGATTCACGACGAAGGGATCGGCACGCTGCCCGACGAACACGCGGCCGGGCTTGCTGCAGCCGGGAATGTTGACGTTGTAGATGTAGGAACCGGCGTAGCTCGCGTAGTCCGGAATCGACTTCGCGCCAATGTTGTCGTACGGGGCCGCGAAGGTTGAGCTGCCGTTCGCAGCATTGGTCACAGGCGCCGCCTGTCCCCCGCGGCGATCGCCGCGTACCACAGTCAGGGAGTAGCTTTCCATCACGTTCTGGGAAGTGTCGCTGGTCGAGCTCAGAGGACCTATGTTGACCAACGGCACGGGCACTTTCTTGGTGCCGACCGGCACGGTGAGCCCCGCATCGGCTACCTTGAACCGGAACTGGAAGGTCAGATCTTCCTTGCCGTCGCCATTGTTATCGATGTGGATCTCGTACAGGGCATTGGGATCCATCGTGTAGTAGTTCGGGCCGCCCTGCGGGAACTCGAACGGCTGGTAGTTGGCGATGATCGTCACGTAACCGCTGCGCCCGGTCTCGTAACTGTTGAACATGTAGAAATCGGTGGCGTCCACCTTGGGCCGACCGGTGATGAAGGGTGCTTCGCGGTGACTCGAGGCCAGCGCGGAGCCGGCCAGCACCGCCAGCGTCGCACCCGCGACGATGCGATGACTGATACCTGATTTCATAAGGGGTCCCTTGAGCATTGTTGAGGGGAAGGTCTTCTTCCCAGACAGGTACGCGTGCGGGCGGGTGTCTGGATGCAGCGAGACGCCCCTTTTGGGTCGTACCGGCGCGCGCGCCACGTTCCCGGCCCGCTCATACAAGCGTGGCAGGACGACGCGGCTAGGCTAGGCGGCCATGGCGACCCACACCCACACCCGTAGCCGGCTGGCCAGGCCCCTGACGCTCGCCGCCATGAGCCTCGGCTATGGGGTGGTGCAGCTGGACGTCACGATCGTCAACACGGCTCTGGGCAGTATCGGCGGTGCGCTGGGAGGCGGAACTGCCGCATTGCAGTGGATCGTGAGCACCTACACGATCGCCTTAGCCGCCCTCATACTCACGGCCGGCGCGCTCGGGGACCGCATCGGGGCGCGCCGCGTCTTCATGGCAGGCTTTGCGCTCTTCACGGCCGCCTCGCTCGCCTGCTCGCTCGCGCCGACGCTGAGCGCACTCATTGCAGCGCGGGCAGTACAGGGAGCCGGGGCCGCCCTCCTCGTCCCGAATTCGCTCGCACTCCTTAATCATGCGTATCCCGACGACCGGGGGCGCGGCCGCGCGGTGGCGATCTGGGCCGCCGGCGCGAGCCTCGCACTCACGGCAGGTCCACTGGCAGGCGGGGCACTGATCGCGCTGGCCGGCTGGCGCAGCATTTTCCTTGTGAACCTGCCGATCGGGCTCGCAGGCCTGTGGCTGACGCAACGCTTTGCTTCCGAAACCACCCGCACGGCGCGCCGCGAGCTCGATCTGGCCGGCCAGGTCCTCGCGTTCGGCGCACTCGGCTGCCTGGCGGGCGCCATGATCGGAGGCGGTGTGCTCGGCTGGACGCACGACCTGGTGCTCGGCGGCTTCGCGGTGGCGGCGCTGTGTGCCGCCCTGTTTGTATGGCAGGAGCGCCGTGTCGCGCAGCCCATGCTGCCTCTCGCCCTGTTCCGGCAGCGCATGTTCGCACTCATGACGCTTGCGGGGCTGTTCGTCAACATCGCCTTCTACGGGCTGATCTTCGTGCTCAGCCTCTACTTCCAGCAGGTGAATCACCTGTCGGGGTTCGCCACCGGCCTGGCATTTCTGCCGATGATGGCGGCAGTGCTGCCGCTGAACCTCGCCGCGCCCCGACTCGCCGAAAGGATTGGCGCCGCGGCGGTGATCGCGCTCGGCGCCTGCATCACCGCAGCGGGGTGCCTCGGCCTTCTGTTCATAGCGCCGGGCACACCCTACTGGGCACTCAGCGCGCAGCTTCTGGCCATGGGCGCAGGACTCGGGCTGCTCGTACCGCCGCTTACCTCGACGCTCTTGGGGAGCGTTGCGAAGTCGCGCTCGGGGGTTGCCGCAGCCGTGCTCAATGCGACGCGCCAGACCGGCAGCGTGCTGGGCGTGGCGCTGTTCGGCTCACTCGCCGCGCAGGGCGCGCGCTTCATACCCGGGGCACGCGCCTCGCTGCTCATCGGTGCAGCACTGTTGCTCGCCACGGCGCTGCTCACGGTCACCTTCGGCCGCGCCTCGCGTCAGTGACGCGCCCGTGGTATGCGCATCCCGTGCGTGCCCGCTATTCCGCCGGTGCGTTCAGGTAGCGCGGATCGTGTGGCGTGCGCGCGAAGATGCGCCGCACCAGGGGCTCGAAGGCTGCGAGCGACTGCGCCTTGTAGTCCGGATCGAATGAGCACTGGTCCCAGGCGGCACAGAAGTGCACGCACGCGGCATAGCAGGGATGGTCGCGCAGCCGGTCGCGCGCGTTGCGATCGCCACCGAGGTGATGCACGTAATAGTAATTCTGGAACAGGCCATGCTGCGCCACGATCCACGTGACAGCGGGGCGCACGTAGGGGCGGATGATCGCGGCGGCGACTTCCGCGTGATTGTAGGGCGCGAGCTCATCGCCGATGTCGTGCAGCAGCGCCGCCAGTACCATTTCCTCGTCCGCACCGTCGCGCTGCGCCCGCGTGGCCGCCTGCAGCGAATGCTCGAGGCGGCTGACCGGGTAGCCTTCGATCGACTGCCCGAGCTTGCCCAAGGCCTCCAGCACGCGATCGGCGAGTCCTGCGGCGTAACGCCGCTCGGACTCGTCGAGCAGCAGATAGTCCTCGCGCGTGCCGTGCTCCATCTGCCGGAAGCTGACGATGCGGTTCATGCGCTGCGTCTCGCCACCGCTGCGTGGCCCAAACGGCGCCGCAGCACCCGGTAGAGGCTGCGCGGGCCGTCGCTGTCGATGTAGCAGCCCTGCAGGTGACGCAGCCCTTCGCCCGGATCGAAGCCAGTGCGCCCGTGCAGCAGGCGGCAGTTGTCGAACATCACCAGATCACCGGACTTGAGCAGGAAGCGGATCTCGAACGCGGCGGCACGCAGACGCTGGTCGAACAGGCGCCGCGCCCTGAAGTAGGCATCCAGGCGGCCGGGTGCGAACAGCGGCACGAAGTCCAGCCGTGGGCTGAAGTGGATCGCCTGCAGCGCACCGCAGACATCGAGCTGGATGGGCGGCGCGCTGGCGGTCAGTTCCGTGTGCGCATCGAGGTACTTGAAGCGCACCGGAGTCCTACTGAGAACCTCGAACGCGGCAGGATCCTGCCGGCTCAGTTCCTGCGCCACCGCGAAGCCGTCCACCAGCGTCGACAGACCGCCGCTGGTCTGGTTGATCAGGCAGTGCAGCAGCTGAATGCCGGGCACCGGCGCACGATAGGGATTGTCGGTGTGCGGATCGAGGGGCACCGAGGTATAGGCGAGGTCGGTGGCCTCGGGCGTGGACCGTACATCGAACAGCGGACCGAAGTTGGTCTCGCGCGTGAAGCCGAAGAGC
>Ga0302326_10019505_pt1 | contig 14001 bp, 9 predicted proteins | sample Palsa_T0_3_FD_202264 | JGI IMG/M metagenome (GOLD analysis project Ga0302326, IMG submission 202264) | Peat permafrost microbial communities from Stordalen Mire near Abisko, Sweden - Palsa_T0_3 | ecosystem: Environmental > Terrestrial > Soil > Palsa > Peat permafrost | place: Sweden: Abisko... | reverse complement strand
CTGAACGCCCGGGTCGGCGAGCTTCGCAAAGATCTGGAAAAGTTAGGAGGAGCGAGGAACACAACTTCGCAATCGGGTTCTTTGGGCGATTCCGCAACAGCTTCTGCGTCGCCGGACGCACGATCGCCCGAGGCACGATCGATCGATATGCCTTATCCCAGCCTGCGCAACTTGCCGTTGCTGGGGGTCAAGTATGCGGACTACTACCGGCGCGCCAAGATTCAGGAAACCGTCTTCGAACTGCTGACCCAGCAGTATGAACTGGCCAAAATTCAGGAAGCCAAAGAGACGCCCAGCATCAAGGTTCTGGATCGGCCAAAGGTTGCGGAGAAGAAATCATCCCCGCCGCGGTTGCTGATCACCGCCCTGGGAGGCTTTCTGGTGTTCTGCGCGGGGATCGCCTGGGTTGTCGGTTCCGCAACCTGGCATGCCGCGGACCCGTGCGATCCTCGCAAGATTCTTGCCCGGGAGGTGGCCGCCACCCTGAAAGCCAGGATCCCCTGGGTTTCGCGCCATCGACACGGCAGGGCGCCGAGTTCCGATATCAACATCTCCCATGGCTGATAGCCCCACCAAGAATCATCCCCTGCTCCACGGCCGGCTTCTCGCCAGAAACGTGGTGTGGAATCTGATGGGCAACGGCGCGCCGATGGTGGCCGCAGTTTTCTCCATCCCCATCCTGATTCGTGCGCTCGGCAAGGAGCGTTTTGGTGTGCTGGCGCTGGCCTGGGCCCTGATCGGCTACGCCAGTGTGTTCGACCTTGGCATCGGGCGCGCCCTCACCCAACTGGTCGCAAGAAAGCTGGGAGCCACCGAAGGGGAAGAGGAAGAGAACGAAGAGGCAGATCTGGCTGGCCTGGCGTGGACCTCATTACTGTTGATGACCCTGCTAGGAATCATGGGGACCCTGGCGGTAATTCTGCTCTCGCCCTGGCTGGTAGAGCACGCCTTAAAGGTGCCGGGCGGACTCCAGGCAGAAACTCTGCATTCCTTTTACATTCTGGGGCTTTCCATTCCGCTGGTGATCGTAACCGCCGGTTTGCGGGGGTTGCTTGAAGCGCACCAGCGTTTCGGACTGACCAACATCCTGCGGGTTCCGATCGGAGTGTTTACCTTTCTCGGCCCTCTATTGGTGCTGCCATTTTCCCACAGCCTCGTGCTGGTGTTAGCGGTGCTCTTTCTGGGGCGCTTCGCCGGATGCGGCGGCTTCATCTGGGCGAGCCTGAGCGCAATTCCGTCGCTGCGACGCGGTTTCAAGCTGGACAGTTCTTTGGTCCGCCCTTTGCTCCGGTCTGGGAGTTGGATGACGGTCACCAACCTCGTCAGCCCACTCATGGTCACGCTCGATCGATTCCTGATTGGCGCCTTGCTGTCGATCGCCGCAGTAACCTATTACGTGACACCCTTTGAGGTCGTGACCAAATTGTCATTAATTCCGGCTGCTCTCATGGGCGTTGTATTTCCCGCCTTTTCGACCAGCAGCGCGCACGATCGCGGTTATACATCCTTGCTCTTTGGACGAAGTGTAAAGAGCCTGACGCTGGTCCTTTTTCCCATTGCTCTGTTCACCGTTGTCTTCGCCCAGGACGGCTTGAAACTGTGGTTAGGAGCCGATTTCGCTCAGCACAGCGCGCGCGTCCTGCAGTTCATCGGCATCGGCGTGTTCATGAACAGTCTCGCGTCGGTCCCCTTTGCATTCCTGCAAGGCATCGGACGGCCGGACTTGACCGGGAAGCTGAACCTTGTCGAATTGCCTTTCTACCTCTTGAGTGTCTGGGGACTAACCAGGCTTCGGGGGATCGACGGAACCGCCCTGGCCTGGACGCTGCGAATGGCGGTGGATGGCGCTGCGTTGTTTTTCTTGTCCGCAAGGATTGTTCCGGAATCCGCGCCGGTGGTTCGGCGAACCGCTCTCGCTATGGTGGGAGCCGTACTGACGCTGATTCTGGCCATCGTTCTGCCCAGTCCGGAGTCAAAAACGATCTATCTGCTTCTGGTCCTTGGCGGTTCGGCATTTCTCCTGCGGCGCAGCATCGGACGTTCGGCGGAGTGGCTGCTGGCACAAACTCCGATTGCGGTTCGAAGGCAGCCATGACTGGCAAAATGTTTAGCCTCGATGACATCCTGATCGCGACTGTGCTGGGACTTGGTTTCCTCGCTCCCACCTCGATCCATGGCAGCTATAGTTTGGCGCTGTTGGGGATCGCTCTATCGGTGCTGTTGGCCGCAGTTGCCGTTCTTTATTGGCGGCACGGATGCCGCACTTCGGTGCTGGTCACGGTGTCGCTGCCGATGATGATGATTCTCTCCACTGGCACCTTGTTCTCGACAACCTTTCGTTTCGGATGGGGCGTGTTTGCCCAGTTCAACCTGCTGGCGCTCGTGTATGCGCTGGATTTGCGGCGGATGCGGCCGGGCCCGTTCGTCGCGGCAACCTTCAAGATCGTCAACATCTTGTATATCGTGTGGGGAGTTGGAATCGTTCTCGGGAGTGACTTTATCGGGCAGTTCACCATCCGTTGGTACGCTCAGTTCTATGAAGAACTTCTGCCGGCAATGCTCGGGTTGCACAAGCCCGTTCTTGCGTTCGGGACACATTCGCTGGCCGGCTTCTTCGCCTACCTGCTGTTTTGGCTCAATTGGCAACACTACAGTGTGGCAAGGAGCCGTCTCGCACTGACCTTTTCAATTTGCTACGTCGGACTTCTGGTGGCTCTCACTTCTTTCACTTCTTTAGTGCTGGCGGCGGCGGCTTTAACTCAGATTGTGGTCTGGATGTGGGGGCGAAGCCGGAGGGTGCTGGTTCTGGGACTTGCCGGACTCTGCGCCACTGTATTCTTAGCCGCCGGAACCCTGGCGGATCAGGCGGATGGATTTCGCGCCGAGGCTCCGCAAGCGGCCGCCGCACTTCTCAACAGCGATATAGGCGGCCCGCTGGCGCGCTATGGAAAGCAGGGAGATCTAAAGGGGTCGATCAGCTTTCTGCTGGAGCATCCGTTCTCGCCGGTGGGCTATACCAACCCGCCGTTTCTGTTCTTTGCCGATTCCGGACCGCTCGAATATATGCTTCGCGGTTCCGTGCCGTTTCTGTGCCTGGTCTATGGCGGCCTGTACTTGTTCCTCCAATACAACAGTCCGTCGCGCTCATACGCCCTTACGCTCTTTCTGGTGGTCCTCGCCTTCGAACTGGGATTTGTGTCTTTGACGTACTTTCGGACTCTCTTGCTCCTCCCGTTCCTGGCGATTTATCCCAAATATATTGCTGCGACCAACCGCTGACCGCCTTGGCGACTTCTCTCGACATCATCATCGTGAACTGGAATGCAGGCACGCAACTAGAGGAGTGCCTTTACTCAATCCGGTTGGCGGCCCGGAATGGATTCGAGTTACTTCGGGTTGTGGTGGTAGACAATGCCTCGTCCGACGGCTCCGCGAGCCCTCTGGAAGCCAGAGAATTGCCGCTCACGGTTCTCCGCAATGACACGAACCGCGGCTTCGCGGCGGCTTGCAATCAGGGTGCGCAAGGCAGTCAAGCGTCGTATGTGTTATTCCTCAACCCCGACTGCACCCTCTTTCAGGATTCCCTGGACAAGCCCATCCATTATTTGGAACAGCCGGAACATGCGGGCGTCGGGATTGCGGGCATTCAGCTGCTGCACCCCGAGGGCGGCGTAAGCCGATCCTGTGCGCGCTTTCCAACCCCTGGACACTTGATCTCGGCCGCGCTTGGACTGGTTCATCTTTCTCCGCTGCACTTTCCCGATCATCGCATGACGAACTGGAACCACCTTGGAACGCGCCAGGTCGATCACGTAATCGGCGCTTTCATGCTGATTCGCAGACCTCTATTTGAACAACTGGGCGGGTACGACGAGCGTTTTTTCGTCTATCTGGAGGATCTGGATTTGTCTCTGCGGACGGCCGAACTCGGGTTCACCAGTGTCTACCTGGCTTCGGCAGCCGCCCTTCACCAAGGTGGCGGCTGTTCCGATCAGGCCAAAGCGATGCGCCTGTTTTACTCGCTGCGCAGCCGGATCATTTACTGCCGCAAACATTTTGCCTGGGCTCCGGCTGCGGGGCTGATGGCCGCGACTCTGCTCCTCGAGCCGTTTTCCCGACTGGCCTACGCCACCACGCGCGGCGGAGTCCGGGAAATCGGTGAAACGGTCAAGGCGTACGCCATGTTGCTGAAGTGGCTGGCGACCTCCACATTCCAACAGAATCGACGCGGAACATGGAACGGCAACCCCGGCGCCGGGGATCTGGTCGTCGCTCGAAACCGCCAACGCGAAGAGGACCCGGCGTCCCAGGTTTCTGAGGAAGGAATTCACACGGAGGGCAGCCATTGACCCGGCGATTGACTCAGCCATCGGCCAAAGCAGTCCCCGCGCCTTCCGAAACTCGATCCTGCCGGGTCTGGCTGGTGATTTCTTCCTGTCAGAACGACGACGACGTGATCCGAATTCTGGATCAGGTGCAATTCTCCAGTAAGGACATATTTGAACGCATCTTGATAATGGACTCCCAGGGTACCGGCGCCGTTCCGTCACGGCTGGCAGATCGCGGATGGAACCACGTGCTCTACCGGTCTTACCCGCACAATCTGGGTTCGGGTGCGAATCTGTCTGAGCGTCTGCGCATCGCGGCCGAAGGGGGTGCGGACTTCGCCTACGCGCTCAACCACGACGGCAGCTTCGACCCGGAAGTGGTTCGTGCGCTGCTCAAGGCCGCCCGGCCTCTGGAGAATCTTGGTGCGGCGTATCCGCTGGGTTACTTGAGCACGGCCCAGCGCTTTAATCTCACCGGAACCCGCGAGCTCCCGCTTCCGGCGAGGCTGGTCGAAGCCCCGCCGCGCGGTCCGCTGATCGACGTGTTCTGGAGCAGCAGCAATGGCGCGCTCTATTCGACGGCTCCTGCCCGGCAGGGGATTCTCCCCTGGTCCGCCATGTGGATGGGATGGGAAGACCTGGAGTACGGCTGGCGGCTCTCCGACCATGCCTACCGCCAGGTCATCGTCCGCGACGCCATTTACCCGGACAACTACGAGTACAAACAAACCTGGCTTGCCCGCACCATCGACAAGCCCGCCTGGAGAACCTACTACGGCTTTCGGAATCTTATTCTCGCCATCCGGCGGTCCCGCAACCGCCCGCTTTTTTATGCGGCGGTGGTTTATCGGATATTTCTGGAGCTGGCGTTGATTGTGCTGGTTCGCGATCTCAAATTCGCTCGTCTGCGAAGCGTGGGTCGGGGGGTATGGGCTGGGTTGACAGAACGCCTGCCCGGCAACTCGATCCGCGAGGAATCAATTGGGAATTTTACGCGGCCTGCGCCCCTGCATGCATCCGCCAAGAAACTGTAATCAGGGCCAGCGCGCTCTTCTCCATATGCAGCCACTCAATCGGCGAAAACTCGATTCCTTCCCGGAGAAATGACGTAATGTGCGGCATCGCGGGATGGATCGACCTGAAAGCCAGAACGGATCGCTACCGCCTGGAATCCCTCGCCGCGCAGATGGCGGGCGCGTTGTCGCACCGCGGCCCGGATGATCAGGGCGTGTGGGCCGATCCCGAGGCCGGGGTTGCTCTCGGTCACCGCCGCCTCTCGATTCTTGATCTTTCCCCGGCTGGAGGCCAGCCGATGCTATCTGGCAATGGCCGCTTTGTTATTTCCTACAACGGGGAGACTTATAACTGTGAAGAAATTCGGGGGGAGCTGAGGAAGACGAATCCCGCGCTGGTGTTTCGCGGCCACTCCGATACCGAAGTCATGCTCGCCGCCTTCGAGCAGTGGGGAATCGAGCCGGCGCTGCAGCGCATGAACGGAATGTTTGCCTTCGCGCTGTGGGACCGCCGCCAGCGTACGCTCATCCTGGCGCGGGACCGATTCGGCGAGAAGCCTCTTTACTATGGCACGGTGGGTGGCGTCTTTTTGTTTGCCTCCGAACTCCAGGCCTTGCTGCGGCACCCGGCGTTCGATTCGCAAATTGACCGCGATGCGCTGGCCCGCTACCTGCAGTTCAGCTGCATCCCCGCTCCCCATTCCATCTACCGCGGCATCCGCAAGCTGCTGCCCGGAACCATTCTTCGCTGCCGGGACGGCGAAGTCAGTACCAGCACATTCTGGTCGATGCTGGAGTGCGTGGGAGATGCGCGATCCCGGCCGTTCCAGGGTTCGGAGGCGGATGCCATCACTGAACTCGATGGGCTTCTCCGCGAGGCTGTCCGCTTGCGGATGCACGCCGACGTTCCCCTGGGGGCATTTCTTTCCGGGGGCATCGATTCTTCGCTGGTTGTCGCCCTCATGCAGGCGCAGAGTACGGCTCCGGTCCGCACGTTTACCATTGGATTCGAGGATGCTGCCTACGACGAGGCCCCCGCTGCCCGGGCCGTGGCGCGAAGCCTGGGAACCGAGCACACCGAGTTGTATGTGACTCCGGCTGAAGCCATCGCCTGGGTCAGCCGTTTGCCCGAGGTGTATGACGAGCCCTTTGCCGATTCGTCCCAGCTTCCCACGCTGTTGATTTCACACCTGGCCCGGCAGCACATCACCGTGAGCCTGTCGGGCGATGGCGGCGACGAAGGGTTCGGCGGATACAACCGGTATACCTTCGGCGGCCGTTTATGGAACCGGCTCCAGCGCACTCCGAAGGCGGTTCGGCGCATGGCTGCAGCCGCCATCACGAGCCTGGAACCGCAGCATTGGGAAACCGTGTTTGGCCTCTTGCGTCCCGTCGTCCCGGCTGGCCTCCGGCAACGGAATCCGGGTTACAAAATGCATCAGCTTGCGGGTTTGCTCTCCGCTCTGAGCCCCCGGGACATGTACGCGAAGATGGTCTCGCACTGGCTGCCGGGGGAGCGGATCGTGCGAGACACCGGCTTCGATTCGTTACAGCGCTTCGGCGAACCCGAATGGCTTGCCCTGCCGGATTTTGCGCTGCAGGCGATGTACCTCGACACCGTCACTTACCTGCCCAACGACATTTTGGTCAAGCTCGACCGGGCAACCATGGCCTTTGGGTTGGAAAGCCGCATCCCGTACCTGGACCCGCGGGTAGTCGAGTTTGCCTGGCGGCTGCCGCTCGAAATGAAAGTCAGGCCAAGCGGCGGCAAATGGATTCTTCGCCAGGTGCTGCAGCGTTACGTTCCGGCAGAGCTCACTGCAAGGCCAAAGATGGGTTTTGGCGTTCCGCTGGACGCATGGCTGCGCACTTCGCTGCGGCACTGGGCGGAGGCGTTGCTCGATCCGAAGCGCTTGCAGCAGGAGGGATTCTTCGATCCCGCCGCCGTCCGCAGAAAGTGGGACGCTCACCAGGCAGGGCGGGGCAACTGGCAATACCACCTGTGGGACGTCCTGATGTTTCAGAGTTGGCTGGAACATCAGTCCGCGGGGGAACCTCGCCATTCCATGCTGGCAACTGCCTGAGAACCGGTTCGCTCGCTTGCCTTACCTTCGCGGGATCGCAAAAATGAATTCCGAACACAACCTTACGATCGCCAGAGTGATCGCCCGTCTGAACATTGGTGGCCCGGCCCTGCAGGCGATCCTGATGACCGAGGCCTTCCGCCATCGGGGATATCGCTCCATCCTGCTGACCGGTGAGGTGCCGGTCAGCGAGGGCAGCATGGAGAATATCGCTTTGGCCAGGGATATTATTCCCATCAAGATTGGAGCCATGTCCCGCCGGATCTCCTGGTTCAAGGACCTGACTACGCTCTGGCAATTAATCCGCATCCTGCATCGTGAAAAACCGGATGTCGTGCATACTCACACCGCGAAGGCCGGCACGCTGGGACGGCTGGCGGCCATGGCAACCGGAGTTCCCGTCCGGGTACACACCTTTCACGGCCACGTCTTCCGGGGATACTTCTCGCCCTGGGTCACGCGAATATTTTTGTGGATCGAACGATTCCTGGCCCGCCACACCGACCGCATCATCGCCGTCAGTGATTCGCAAAAACGGGAACTGGCCCAGTTCTACCGCATCGCCCCTGCCGAAAAGATCTCGGTGATTCCCCTGGGATTCGACCTTGGCCGGTTTCTTGCCGTCAATGGGCGCGAAGGCGCATTTCGCGGTTCGCTGGCTTGTGGAACCGACACCTTCCTGGTGGGATGGGTAGGCCGCCTCACCGCCATTAAAGACCCCAATCTGTTCCTGAGCTGTGCCCGCCATCTGACCGGCGATTCCCGCGACCTGCGTTTTGTTCTCATCGGCGATGGCGACCTGCGGAAACACTGTGAGGATCAGATTGAGGCTCAGGCCCTCGGGCGCGCCGTCAGCTTGGCTGGGTGGCAGCTACAGTTGGATCGCATTTACGCCGATGTAGATCTGGTGGTATTGACCTCGATCAACGAAGGAACTCCCGTCGCCTTGCTGGAAGCCATGGCGTCGGGCCGGGCGTTTGTTTCGACCGACGTGGGCGGAGTGCGCGATCTGATGGCCGGTCCCTCGAGTCCGCTGGGCGGCTTCGAAGTTTTTGCGAACGGCATTCTTGCCCCCCGGGACGGAGCAGTATTGGCCGGCGCGGTGGCGTATCTGGCCGACCATCCCGAGATGCGGCGGACCATGGGCCAGGCCGGCCGGAATTTTGTCAGAGCCCGTTTTTCCAGTCAGCGCCTGGCCGATGATCTGGAGTCTCTTTATCTTTCTCTGGCGCGCTCTGACGACAATCTTCCCCTTCGAGGCAGGCCGCGGTTCCGGCGATCGCCGCGCAGCCGAGACTCGGCCGAGGAGCGCCCGGCCCAAGAAAGCCCGGCCGAAAGCTCGGCCCGCGAAAAGCAATTCTCGTGACGCTCCCGAGTCCCCGGAAAAGCGCCGGCTTTCCCGCATCGTCGCGGAGCAGGTTCGAATCGTGATTAGCGCGGTGCGTCGGTCAATTAAGTCGGTTCAATCAAGAGGAGGTTTGCCATGCATGTTTTGATCACCGGTGGAGCCGGCTTTGTCGGCTCTCATCTGGCCGAAGCGCTGCTTCAACAGGGAAACCATGTGACCGTTCTGGACGATCTCTCCACCGGATCCATCCTGAACATTCAACACCTGAAAGGTGACCGGCGATTCGAGTATGTCATCGATTCCGTCATGCACCGCAGCCTGCTTGCGGAACTGATTGACCAATGCGACATCGTTTATCATCTGGCGGCTGCGGTGGGGGTTCGACTGGTGGTGGATTCCCCGGTTCGCACCCTGGACACCAACATTCGAGCTACGGAACTGGTGCTGGAGGCCGCCAAGAAAAAAAAGAAGAAGGTATTGATCACCTCCACCTCGGAAGTGTACGGCAAATCCGCCAAGATTCCCTTCCACGAAGACGATGATCTCGTGATTGGGCCGCCCGTGCGGGGCCGCTGGAGCTACGCCTGCTCCAAGGCAATCGACGAGTTTCTTGCCATCGCCTATCACCGCGAGTACGGCGTACCCGTCGTGCTGGTTCGGCTGTTCAATACGGTAGGCCCGCGCCAGACCGGAACCTACGGCATGGTCCTGCCCCGGTTTGTCAGCCAGGCCCTCTCGGGCACTCCCATCACCATCCACGGCGATGGCGCCCAGTCCCGCTGTTTTGGCTGGGTGGGCGACGTCGTCCAGGCCCTGATCATGCTGGGGAAACATCCGCCTGCGGTGGGGACGATCTATAACATCGGATCCAACCAGGAAATTACGATTAACGAACTCGCCGCCCTGGTCAAGGACGTGACCGGGTCGAGTTCGCCGGTCCGGCACATCTCGCATGAAGAAGCCTACGGAAAGGATTTCGAAGACATGCTCCGGCGAGTTCCGGACCTGACCCGGATTCGGGCGGCGATTGGATACTCTCCCAGCAAGAACCTCCGCGAAATCGTGCAGGCAGTCGCCGACAGTCTCGTCGAACCAATCCCGGCGAAGCCAGAGCAGGCCGGTCTCGCGGCCAACCTTATGCAGGCCGATTAGTTTCGAAGGACAGTGTTCGCCATGCATTTCCTGCAGTCATTCCGCCTGGGAACCATTGGGTGGGCCGGGCTCGCCTTCTTGTCGGCCTTCGCCCTGACCGCTCCCCTCGTTTGGCTCACGGTCCGGGTATGCCGTGAGCACGGTTGGGTGTCCAACCCGCGCATGGATCGCTGGCACAAAGGCACGCCCGCCGGCTTCGGCGGAGTGCCGCTGTTCGCCGGATTCGCCGCTCTGAGCATCGCATTCATCCCTTGGTCCAACCATTTATTGTGGTGGCTGATCTTTCTCGCGTCCCTGATGTTTGTTCTCGGTCTGGTCGATGACATCTATCACCTGAAGCCCGCGCCGAAGCTTGCCGGGCAGTTGTTCGCCGCGGGGCTGCTGGTTTCGGCCGGCGTCGTGTACCCCATGCGGGGAAGCCTGACCGTGAACATTGTTGTCTCGGTATTGTGGCTGGTCGGCATAACGAATGCATTCAACCTGCTCGACAACATGGACGGCCTGTCGGCTGGCATCGCTTTGATCTCGGCGGGCTACCTGGCGGTCTTTTATGCCCTGGGCGGCTACCGCGATCAGGCGGTGCTGGTGGCACTGGCGGGCGGGGCGCTTGCCGGGTTTCTGGTATTCAACTTCAGTCCCGCGCGCATCTTCATGGGCGATTCCGGCAGCCTCTTCATCGGATTTGTCATCGGCGCCAGCTCCATTCTTGAAGTAACGCACGTTGCCGGAGTTCCGGCGCTGGTTCTGGCGCCGGTCACGGTTCTGGCCATCCCAATCTTCGATACCTTGTTCGTCTCCGTGACTCGGCGCTTGCGCGGACAGGCGATCTCGCAGGGCGGCACCGACCATAGCTCACACCGGTTGGTCCGCATGGGTCTGGAGGAACGAACCGCCGTCCTGTTGCTGTATGCGCTTTCGGCAGGATCGGGCGCGCTGGCGCTGTTCACGCGGCATTCCGCATCCGCCGCCACTCGTGGCTTGATCGCTTTCTGGTTCTTTTTCCTGCTGCTCTTCGGCATTCATCTTTTTCACGAGGAAGCCGGACACGAGGCGCACACCAGCATAGCCACCAAAGCCTTTTTAAGACGACTCCAGTCCAGAGACATGCTCGTCTTTTTCCTGGACCCCCTGGCCATGGCCCTGTCCTGCTATCTCGCCTGCGGTCTGCGCTTCGCAGGCCGGATTCCCGCCGCCGACCGGACCCTGCTGCTGCGTTCCTTGCCGATTGTCGTCGCGACCAAAGTACTCAGTCTGTGGATGTGTCGTGTCTTTCGGCACTCCTGGTGGCGGGGGTCCGCGAGCGACATCTATCGTCTCGGCTCAGCCACGCTCATCGGTGAAGGGATGTCGGTGCTGGTCCTGACCGGACTGTATCGCTTCAATGGTTTTTCGCGCATGGTATTTCTCCTCGACGCCGGCATCACGCTGGCGCTGCTGCTGATCATCCGGCGGTCGTTTGCATTCTTTCGAGACGCCATCGACTCCTGTCGCGGGGTGCGGCCCCGGCAGCGGCGCGTATTTATTCTGGGTACGTCCACCCATGCCGAACTGGCCCTGCGCTTTCTGCGGGACCAAAGCATAGAGTGCGCGGGCTTCATTGACACCAACGGTGGCGCCGATCTTCATCGTTACGTGTTTGGCCGGCCAGTCCTCGGCCGGTTGGACGACCTGGACTGGCTCTCCCAGCGCCATGATATTTTCGAAGTGGTATTGCCGGATTGTGAGCAGACAATGTCGCCCGATTTCGACTTCCAGTCGTTCTGCCAGCGACGCGCCCTGCGCCTGACAAAACTTGGGCTCTATGAGGGCGACGGAAACCACGAGGAACTTAGATCGAGAGCGTAAGCGTTTGATGCCTTCCTTTGTCGGCCCGCTGTAGACTATGCCGCACCTGCGGCCTGCACTGTACTTCCTCCCTTCGTTGGCCTGAAGTCGCACCACCCCTCCGCTGCTGATCCTGCTGCTGCCGTTCCGCGAGCCCACCGTCGCCGAAGCGAAGCCGGAGTTCTGCTTCTTGTCGTCCCCGCTTCTTGCTGCCTTCCGTAACCTTCATTTCCTCGCCAGCAACTCCGAAAATTGGAAAATTCGGTCCACCGTGACCGCCGCAACTCCGGTCGCGATCACAGTCAGCAACTGGATTGTCAATCGCTTCATCACCGCTCTGTCCTTGGTGGTTCGCCATACGATGGGCAGGTTTACGGCGGCGCTGGCCAGGGAGGTAAGCACGGTGGCGCTGCCCGCGAGCGAGGCGCTTATTTTTCCGTGCATTGCCATGGTGGCCGCCGCGGCCGTGGTGCTCGCGCTGCTTACCAGACCGCCGAAAACGCCGGTGGCAAACATGCCGTAGCTGCCAAAATATCTGGTCAGCAAAGTTCCGATGACTTGTATGGCAATGAACACCGCTCCGAACCAGATAACTTTTGAGAGCGAGATCGGCGAGGTGAGCGTCAAAGTGCCGGGAACCCTCTCTTCAATTCTGCGGTCCCGCCACACCCAGAAACCGGCAACCAGAGTCATGGCCAGAAGCGGCGCCAGGGTGGCGCTCAGGGAACGGGGCGAGAAGATCGTAGCCAGAATCAGATTTCTGGCGAACATGGCGATCGTGGTCAGCAGGCACAAAGTGGTTGCCCGATCCGCCATCCCGGTCTCTCGCAGCCTGGTCCCCAGCTCTGCGATAGTGGCGCTGCTATTTACCAGACCGCCAAAAAGCGCGCTGAAATAAAGGCCACGCGTACTGTACATGCGGAGCAGTACGTAATTCACAAATCCGATTCCGGCGATCGCGATCACGCTGATCCAGGCGTCGCTGGGGTTGAACAGTTGCCAGGGATCCACGTAGCGGTTGGGCAGCACGGGATAAATGACGAAACCGATCAGGCCGAGCAAAACCGCGCTGCGAATTTCCGATGGTTGCAACCCACCGGCAAAGCGGCTCAGTTCCGTCTTCCAGGCGAGAAGCATGGTCATCACGATCGCTCCCGCTACCGGAGTGAAGATATGACCAAGGCCAACTAAAACCCCGAGCAGGTAGTTCACCATCAAAGCCGCGGAAGTGGTCACTTCCAGGGAACGATCGTCGAGAATACTGCGCGCGTTCATCGCGCCAACCAGCAGGAACACACCGATCAACGCCGCGATCGCGGCGCTGGGGCTGACCAGGGAAGCGAGCATGCCGAGCAAAGCGACGAGCGCAAAGGTTCTGATGCCGACGTCTTTGTTGGACCACTCGCGCTCCATCCCGACCAGCATTCCGATGCCAATGGCCACCGCCATCTTCAGGGCAATGGGAGAAACCGGGAAATGTGCGGATTCCGTTTGCATTCCTTTCGGTACGCTCCAGCAACTCCTTGCATGCTAATACATCAAACTGCACCACTACCCGATTCCGGCGCCGTGCCGGAATCGGTAAGCTAGTGTGTAAAATAAAGCTGCGTCGCCTTGGCCCCGTAGCTCAGATGGATAGAGCAGCGGTTTCCTAATTCTTCTGAGAGACGCCATGCGACGTGACCTCATTTGTTTTCAACCGCATGACCCCACGCTACAGCATGTGAATGCACCTCATTTGCGAGTTATGGGACACCTTACAGGACAGTGAAGCCCCTTAGTCGGTCTTACGGCGGAGGGAAAGGCACACGAGTCAAGAACCGAGTCTCATGTCCGCGCTTCACGACTTGACCGTCATAGAGAGAATCAAAGCTGAATATACGTGAATCCTGAACTGCGTTCAGAGGCATATAGAACGACGGTGTCCCCGCTCGTGAATGTCATTGATGCCGTGCATGAAAGCGTAGTCAATTTCGACTGGATACAGCTCCGAAACGCTGGCGCGCGGTTGACCGACGGGATTCCAGTGCTTTGCGCGAATACTGCAGCCGCAAGGAGAAGAACAATTAGGGGTAAGCGCATGCCGAAATCCATCGGCACTTCCACGCTTAGGTCTGATTAAATTCTACACATTCTCGTGACCTGCTCCCCTGTTTCCGCACAAAGCTGAGTATGATTTGTGCGAAAGAAAGGGGAAGAGAGTATGTCGAAGAGCAGGCACACCGAAGCGCAGATGATCGGGGCACTGAAGC